>Ga0335071_10001224_pt1 | contig 27839 bp, 20 predicted proteins | sample Lox_Sample_15_FD_206724 | JGI IMG/M metagenome (GOLD analysis project Ga0335071, IMG submission 206724) | Soil microbial communities from Loxahatchee National Wildlife Refuge, Florida, United States - Lox_Sample_1.5 | ecosystem: Environmental > Terrestrial > Soil > Wetlands | place: USA...
TCACCGGACCGCATCGCCATGTTTAGTTACGCCCACGTGCCCTGGCTGAAGAAGCAGCAGGGCTCCTTCGTCAAGTTCTTGCCGGAAGGAATGAAGAAGTTCGACATTTTCCGCAGCGGCCTGTTGAAGTTCCTCGAGGCAGGCTACCTGTACATCGGCATGGATCACTTCGCCAAGGAAAACGATGAGTTGGCCGTGTCGCAACGCAATCGCACGCTGCATCGCAACTTCCAGGGATACACTACGAAGGCCGGGGCGGACTTATACGGCATGGGGATTACGGCCATCAGCGGCGTTCAAGACACCTACGCGCAAAACTACCGCGACATTCCAAGCTGGGAGGCCGCTATCAATGACCACGGCCTTGCCACCATGCGGGGCTACCGACTGTCGCACGACGACATTATTCGCCGCGAAGTCATCAGCCGCCTCCTTTGCCACACCGTGATTGTTAAGGATGAGATTTCCAAAGCGTTTGGCATCAACTTCGACGAGTACTTCGCTCCCGAACTGGAGCACCTGAAAACGCCCCAGGCCGACGGCTTGGTTGTCGTCAACGACAAGGAAATTCGCACCGCATGGCTCGGACGGATTTTCATCCGCAACCTGGCCATGGTATTTGACCCTTATCTCGAGAAACAGCAACTGGCTTCCCGTCCTCTGTTCTCGAAGACACTGTAAGTTCCGAGGCTCACAACTATGTCGAACCAGGTCCAGGCACTGGTAGTGGGCGCAGGCATATCCGGTCTGGCGACCGCGTACGCCTTGCAGAAGGCGGGGATCTCCACGGTGGTGGTCGAGGCAGCGTCGCGGCCCGGCGGGGTTATTCGCTCCGTCGAGAGAGAAGGCTTTCTTCTGGAGTGCGGGCCCCAGAGTTTCAGCGGCAACGCCGCCATCACCGCGATCAGCAAAGACATGGAGATTCTTCCCCAACGGCTTCTTGCTGATCCGAAGGCGCCACGCTACGTCCTGATTGACGGAAAGCTGCAGATCGTTCCAATGGGCCCGGGGCTTCTGGCATCGCCGATCCTGGCGGGAGGAACGCGCGGCGCCATCCTGAAAGATGTGCTCGGAAAGAGCCGCGCACCGGAACCCGACGAATCCATCGCGGATTTTATCCGCCGCAAGTTCTCGGCCACGCTGCTCGATCGGCTCGTGGGTCCATTCGTCTCCGGCATCTACGCGGGCGACCCGGAGAAGATCAGTTTGCGCGCGGCATTTCCCATCCTGTATGAAGCGGAAGGCGCGGCGGGTAGCGTGGTTCGCGGCGCATTCAAGGTCATGAAGCAGCGGAAGGCGAAGCGCGGCAACGCTCCTCGCGAGAAAGCCACGTTGCAGACGTTCCAGCAGGGCAACGAATCGCTGATTCAGGCGCTAGCCGCGAAGCTGGACCAGCGGCTCTTCTGCGACGTAGAGATCATTTCGGTCACCGCACTGGATCCGGGCCGCGAGCCCAAGGCGCCGCGGTTCCTTGTCACCATGAACACGCCGCGCGGCGAAGAAAAACTAGAAGCAGAACGACTGGTGCTGGCGGTGCCGACCGCGGCAGCGGGAAAGTTGCTCGCGCCGCTGAACGCCGGATTTGAAACGCAGCTGGGGGGGATTCAATACGCGGGGGTGGGGGTAGTATCGCTGGGCTACCGGAAGAAGGATGTGAGTAATGCGCTGGCGGGATTTGGATTCCTTGTGCCGCGCTCGTCGGGATTGAACGTGCTGGGCACGGTGTGGAACTCGTCGCTGTTCCCAGGGCGGGCGCCAGACGGGGAGGCGTTGCTGACGAGTTTTGTCGGCGGCGCGACCAATCCCGGAGTCCTGCAAAAATCGGCGGAAGAACTCGCATCGCTTGTGCACGGCGAAATTGCGCCGTTACTGGGGATGCAGAGGGAGCCGGTATTCTCGAATGTCACGGTCTGGCCGCGAGCGATTCCGCAATACAACTTGGGCCACACCGCGCGGCTGGCGGAAATTGAAAAGCTGCGACTGACCTTCCCGGGACTCTATCTGGCCGGCAGCTATCTGAACGGTCCGGCCATCGGCACGTGCGTCGAGCAGGCCCTGAAAGTGGCGGACGAAATCCGGGTCAGCTTCGCCAACTAGCGCTTGGTGGAACTTTTGCGCTGCGCCAAGCGAATTTCGCGGCGCTTCGCGGCGTCTCTCCAACGGCGGCGTTCGTCGGCGGTCTTCACGATCAGGGGCGGCACGGGTTTGGGCTTCCGGGTGTGCTCGTCGATCGCGACAAAGGTGACGTAGGCGCTGGTGGTGTGTTTGCGTTCACCGGTGAGAATGTTTTCGGAGAAGACATCCACGCCAATTTCGAGGGAGGTGTGAAAGACGCGGTTGACCTGAGACTTCAGGTGAACGATTTCGCCGAGGTTCACGGGATTGCGAAAATCGATGTAATCGACCGAAGCGGTCACCATGTAACTGTTGGCGTGCCGGCTGGCCGCCATGGCCGCCACGATATCGACCAGGTGCATGACGTGGCCGCCAAGCAGTTTACCCAGCGCGTTGGTCTGGGCCGGCAATACGACTTCGGCCATTTCCGAAGCCGAGGCGCTGACGGGCTTACCCTTCAACGGCTCCTCGCGGAATTTCCCAATGCGGACTCCACCTGTTCGCGGCATGTTGTTCCTCTATCCAACGACGTTTTGGATGCTTCCCTGCCCTGAACGTATAATACGAGACATTCCCATGACAGACAAAAGCCGACGTCAAAAGCTGGAAGAATTTCTGACGAAGAATCCCAACGATGCGTTCAGCCGGTACGGTATCGCGCTGGAGTGCGTGAAGGAAGGCGATATAGCCGCGGCGGAAACGCATTTCCGCGCGCTGATCGAGACGAATCCCGATTACGTGCCGGGCTACCAGATGTACGCGCAAACCCTGGCGCAAAACGAACGCGGCGAAGATGCGAAAGCGATCCTGGAGAAAGGAATCGCCGCCGCGATTCGGCAAGGCAACCAGCATGCGCGATCCGAGATGGAAGGACTGCTCTCCGAACTGCCGTGATGGAAGTTGGTGCGGGAGAGAGGACTTGAACCTCCACGGGTGTTACCCCACAAGATCCTAAGTCTTGCGCGTCTGCCAGTTCCGCCACTCCCGCACAGGGTCAGCGAAGGCTGAGATGATTGTCGTTGAAGGGGCGCGGTTTCGTCAAACGAGGAACGCGGAGCGATGGATGGTTGGACCGGAACGGTTCGCCTCATCAGGCGGACGCGGCAAAAGGGAGATTGGGGGCCCCCCCGGTAAATTCGTAGATCTATCATTCGATGGGGGATACGGACGGGTTCGTTTGCAGGTCTGTCAAACGAAAGGAGTTAGTGGAGGGGTGGAGGCGTCTGTGACTCGTCTGTTACCAAGCGGGCGCATGTGCGGGATGAGTGGAGCTTCGAAGGAATCAGGTTGCGAAATGGACTGGCTGCGAGCGGTCGCTTCGGGCTGGGCACCCTGTTCGGGCGTTGAAATTGTCAAAGAGCGGCGGGTCGAGGAGCGCGACCCAAATGGCTGGTCCCGCCAGCCAAGTACTGAGTCGTATATATTACCCTATAACTATCATGATGTAAAGGGAATTCCGGAGAGAAGGGATATTGGGTTTGTCCCCGGGTTACTTCCAAACGGATATAATCTGGCCCTTGAACTGGTTGGGGTTCTCGGAAGTATGGACCTGGCAGCAGTAGCCAAATGGAGCAATTCGAATGGCATCAGACGGGCAACTAGTCTTAGAACGCTTTCCACGAGCTGCGAAATATAATCCCGCCTGGATTCTCGCGAGCGTCAGCGGCGCTGCCAATCCATTGTGGCTGAGCGAGTGGCTCGCGGAGGCTATGAACTTACGGGCCGGCATGCGTGTCTTAGACCTTGGCTGCGGACGGGCAGCGTCCTCAATCTTTCTGCGGAGAGAATATGGCGTGCAGGTCTGGGCGACAGATCTCTGGTTTAGTGTTGCGGAAAACCTGCAGCGCGTCCGGGATGCTGGTGTTGAGGACGGGGTATTTCCAATCCATGCCGACGCGCGGTCTCTGCCGTTCGCCCCTGAGTTCTTCGACGCCATCGTTTGTATTGACTGCTTTCCTTACTATGGCACCGACGATTTGTATCTAAGCTATATCGCGCGCTTTGTGAAAAACGGCGGCGTCTTGGGCATCGCGGGTGCCGGCTTGACGCGAGAGATAGAGGATGGTGTTCCCGAGCATCTTCGCGAGTGGTGGACGCCGGACGTCTGGTGCCTGCATACGGCACCGTGGTGGCGCCGACATTGGGAGCGAACCGGCATCTTGCAGGTAGACGCGTGCGACGCCATGCCGGACGGCTGGCAACTATGGCTCGAGTGGATCAAGGTGAACGCTCCCGACAATCAATCAGAAATACGGGCCCTTGAGGTGGACCATGGTGCGACCCTTGGTTACGTGCGGTTGGTGGGGCGCCGCCAGGACAGTGTGAAGCTGGCGGACCCCATTGAGTCTATGCCAACGCACTATGTCAAACAGCCCTTACTCCGTGGCGAGTAACATCGCAAGCCATCGCTGGACGCAAAGACTCAAATCACATGTCAGGATTCAGGGCCGCGTTCAACGGGGCGTGCGCGGTATCGGGGCGCAAATCTGAAAGCATGTGATAGCATTCCGCACAAGATTCAGTGTTCACCCTCGGCCACGGTTCCACCTACTGGGGGTACTCATGGCAATCCATCGCACAGAACGAATCGCGCACAATCGCAAGTCCCTGGCAGAAAGCTCAATGACAGAGGGACGCCGGGATTTCCTGCGATCAGGCTTGGGAGTGGGTGCGGCCTTGGCCCTTGGTGTTCCGCATGAAACGAACGCCCCTTATTCCCTGCCCTCCGCGTATGAGCTTGATGAAGTCACCATTAGTGAGCTACAGGAGGGATTGAAATCCGGCAGATTTTCCGCGCGATCGGTGGTCGAGAAGTATCTCGACCGCATCGGGAAAATAGACAAGTCCGGTCCGGCAATCAATAGCGTGATCGAGCTCAATCCTGACGCATTGCAGATCGCTGACGCGCTCGATAAGGAACTCAAGGATAAGGGACCGCGTGGCCCGCTCCACGGTATCCCCATTCTCATTAAAGACAATGTCGACACAGCCGACCGGATGATGACAACCGCTGGTTCGCTGGCACTGGTCGGTGCTCATCCTGTCAAAGACGCGTTTCTTGTGCAAAGGCTACGTCAATGTGGCGCGATAATTTTGGGAAAATCCAACCCAACCGAGTGGGCGAACATTCGATCGAGCCACGCCACAAGTGGCTGGAGCGGGCGTGGAGGCCTGACACGCAATCCATACGCGCTCGACCGCAATCCGTCTGGTTCAAGCTCGGGCTCAGGAGCGGCCGTATCGGCAAATCTTTGTGCTGCGGCCGTGGGCACAGAGACCGATGGGTCTATCGTTAGCCCGTCTTCTGCAAACGGCATCGTTGGCATCAAGCCAACCGTCGGTTTAGTCAGCCGCAGCGGTGTGATTCCCATCTCTCACACGCAAGATACGGCTGGCCCGATGTGTCGAAGCGTGCGCGATGCCGCTCTTGTGCTTACCGCTTTGGCGAGCGTCGACTCTGAAGATTCCGCGACCGCGCCAAGCGCAAGCCGCATATCTTCTGACTACAGTCAATTCTGTGTACCGGATGGCTTGCGAGGCGCGCGAATAGGCGTGGTCAGGAATCTCTTCGGGTTCAGCGATACGGTGGACGCGTTGATGGAGCAGGCGTTGGAGATCATGAAGAAGCAAGGAGCTATCCTAGTCGATCCAGCAAAAATCGAAAGTATCACTCAAATTGGTGAGAATGAATTCACCGTACTTTTGTACGAATTGAAGGCGGACTTGAATGCGTATCTTGCGCGGCTTGGCCCAGGCGCTCCAGTCCACACCCTTGAAGATGTCATCGAGTTCAACAACAGCCATCGCGAAAAGGAAATGCCGTATTTTGGGCAGGACACGTTCCTGAAAGCACAAGCGAAAGGAACACTCAAGGAGAAGGAGTATCTTGAAGCCCTGGAAAAGTGCCGCCAATTTGCAGCAAAGGACGGGATTGACGCTGTCAGCGAGCAGTTGAAACTCGACGCGTTTGTGGCTCCCACAAGTGGACCAGCGTGGATCACTGACTTGGTGAATGGAGACAGTGGTGTAGGAGGTAGTTCGACCGCCGCGGCGGTCGCTGGCTATCCTCACATCACTGTGCCGATGGGATTCGTATTCGGTTTGCCGGTCGGTATCTCTTTCTTCGGACGCGCTTGGAGTGAGCCAGGCTTGATCAAGATCGCATATGGATTTGAACAGGCCACGAAGATCAGGAAGCCGCCACGATTCCTGCCAACCGTTGACTTAGGAACTTAGAACTGAGGTAGGGGCGTAACTACCGTGCTACGGCATTTATGAGTTATGATCCGCGTGCCCGATCCATTGGGAGGTGCACGCATGGTTTCCTTCGATGGGATTTTCGCTCAGGACTACGTCTATCCGTTCGCACTTGGCGCCTATGACGCCGACGACGCCCCGCCGGGCTACAGCAAAGACGTGAATGCGTTCGAAATACTGGCAGACCTGTCTCCAGCCTTCCAAGCCGAGTTCGCGAAGAAGGATCCAAAACATCGCAAGCCGCTGGAAAGTATGCTGGCGCACCCGCGGCGACCTCGAATTATCCGCGCGGAGGACGCGACCAGCAAAGCAGTGGACACCATGGCGCGCAGCGAACAGCCCAACCAGCATTTTGGATGGCTGTGCGTCGACAAGCAGAACGAAAGGCTGATCGTCTGCTTTCGCGGCACGGAGTATTTCCGGGATTGGCTCGAGGATTTCGATTTTGCTCCGGCGCCCTACAGCCCCGCAGCCGGGAGCGGGACGGTCCATCAGGGATTCCTGATCGTGTACGAAGTTGTGCGGAACAATCTGCGGAGGCTGGTGCAGTCGAAGGCGACTGGCTGCAAGCAAATCCTGATTACCGGGCACAGCCTCGGCGGAGCGCTGTGCGGGCTATGCGCGCCGGACCTGCTGCGCGATGTGGCGGCAGGCTTGGCCCCGATGGTGTACACGTGGGCTGAGCCACGGGTGGGTCATCGGGACTACGTTCAGTTCTTCGATGCGCGGGTGGCAGTCTGTTATCGGATCGTCAACCTTTGGGACGTAGTGCCGCACTTGCCTCCGGTGCTGGCGTTGTATGAACACGAAGGTCTGACGCTGCATATCGACAGCGGGTTTTCTCTGGATGTGGTGCGAAATCACGTGCTGATCACCGGCTATGCTCCCGGACTGAGAACCTGGAATCAGAACCACCCGCCGGCTGCCGCCGGTGCGGGCGCGAGTTCTGCAACGCCGCTCGTTGGCAAGACCGCGTGAGCGGGGTCGCGCAAAGGAAGTTCGGGAAGCTGCCCACGGGTTCGGAAATACGTTGGCGAGCCGAACGAGTTTTCTGGGATTATAATCCACGACGTTATGCCGCTCCTTCCCGGGACAAAACTCGGCCCCTATGAGGTGATTGGACCAATCGGCGCTGGCGGAATGGGTGAAGTGTATCGAGCGCGGGATACGCGGCTCGAACGAACTGTGGCGGTGAAGATCCTCCCGACGCACCTGTCCGATGATCCAATTCGAAAGCAGCGGTTCGAGCGCGAGGCCAAGAGCATATCCGGTCTGAATCATCCGCATATTTGCACGCTGTATGACATTGGGACGCAGGATGGCGTGGCCTATCTGGTGATGGAGTGCGTGGAAGGAGAGACACTGGCGAAGCGGCTGGAGAGAGGGCCGTTACCGCTGGAGCAGGTGCTGAAGTACGGAAAGCAGATTGCCGACGCATTGAACAGAGCGCACGGCGCGGGGATCGTTCACCGTGATTTGAAACCGGGGAACATCGTTCTCAGCGCGACGGGCGCGAAGCTTCTGGATTTTGGATTGGCGAAGCCCGCGGCACCGCTGGCGAGCGAAGCGACACTCACAGGCGCAGCTGCGCAGGCCCCGGTGACGCAAGAGGGCATCATCGTTGGAACGTTTCAGTACATGTCGCCCGAACAGATCGAGGGCAAGGAACTAGACGGGCGGAGCGATATTTTCTCGCTGGGTGCGGTGCTGTATGAAATGGTTACCGGGCAGCGAGCCTTTCAAGGGAAGAGCCACCTGAGTGTAGCGTCAGCGATACTGGAAAAGGAGCCGCCGCCGCTCGAGTCGCTAAAGCCAATGACGCCGCCGGAGCTGGACCGGACCATCAGACAATGCCTGGCGAAAGACCGGGAAGAGCGAATTCAGTCAGCCCACGACGTGAGATTGCAGCTGGAGAGCATCGATGAGCGAAAAGGCGAGGCGCCCCGAGAAGAAACAAGGGGGATTGGGCGAGCGGCGGTATGGGCGGTCGCCGGGTTGTGTGTTGGCGCAGCAATCATGTACGGAGTGGCGACATCTTTTAAATCGCCGCAAGAACGACCGGTAGTGCGAAGCTTATTGCGGCCGCCGCCAGGGACATCCTTCAAGCGATACAATTTTGCGGTCTCACCGGACGGCACGCGGTTGGTATTTGTGGCGACAGGCAAGGACGGCCAGGATTCGATGTGGTTGCGCACTTTGTCAGGAACGACAGCGCAGCCGTTGGAGGGGACGAAAGAAGCGATGTATCCATTCTGGTCGCCGGACAGCCGGAACATCGGATTCTTCTCTGAGGGCACGCTGAAGATACTGGAAATCGCAAGCGGAACGGTGAGAACGCTCTGTGAGGCGCCGGTGGGACGGGGAGGAACGTGGAATAAAGAGGGGACGATTGTGTTTGCACCGAGTATCGTAGGCCCACTTTATCGGATCGGCGAACGAGGAGGAAAGCCGATTGCGGTAACGGAAATTGCACCAGGAAGCGGAGGTGAGGGGCATCGCTGGCCGTCTTTTTTGCCGGACGGGAGGCACTTCTTGTATTTCGTGGATTGGAGTCTGCCGAAGGACCCACAGGGCAATGGGATTTATGTGGGCTCGGTAGATGGGGGGCAGCCGAAACTGTTGTCGCGTGAATTGTCGGGGAATGTTGTGTATGTGAACGAGAGGCTGCTGTACGTGCGTGACCGGAGCCTGCTAGCGCAGCGGTTCGATAGCACGCGACTGGAATTCGAGGGGGAAGCAGCGGTCGTGGCGCAGCAAGAGACAGGCAAAGACATGGGGTTCTCGCAGTCGGGATTCAGCGCATCGCAGAATGGGATTCTGGTGTTTGAATCGACAACGGACGCGACCACACAACTGGTCTGGCTCGATTCCCAAGGGAAAGAGCTTGGCCAGATTCCGGAGAACGGTCTCGGCGAGCCGAGGATCTCTCCCGATGGACGATTCGTGGCCGTGGCCTCGGACGATGAGCGTAATGGCAAGTCGTACATCCGCATCCATGATCTTGGCAGGGGCATAGCGACGCGATTGACCAACGGCGGAGAAGAAGTCGATCCAGTGTGGTCGGGGGATGGGAAATATGTGGTGTATGCCGCCGGGTTTCGGACGGGAACATCGCTGTATCGGGCGGCGGTCGACGGGTCAGCAGCGCCCGAAATGATCCTAACAGGGGCAAGAATGGGGCATATGGACCTGTCGAAGGATGGACAGCTTTTGTTCGCCAGTTGGGCTAAAGGTCTTCCCGAATTAACGGCCTATTCGCTCACCGACCGGAAGCTAACCGAGACCGGAACGCTCGGAGCGGAAGGTCGTCTGTCGCCCAACGGAAAGTGGGTGGCATGCACCGGGTTGGGCACTGGCATATTCGTGGTCCCGTTTCCAGGAATAGGAAAACACGTGCAAATCTCCAGAGGAGAGGGCGCACAAGCGGTGTGGAGCCGCGACGGAAGGAAGTTGTTCTTCATTGCGCCCGATAAGACGCTGGTGTCTGTCAGTTTTGATCCGAATACCGGCACGGCCGGCCCGCCGCAGCCGATGTTTCAGACGCGAATCATCGGAGCCAACTTCGCTGGCACCCAATATGATGTGGCGCCCGACGGAAGATTCCTGATCCATTCCCTGCCGGCGGATCAGGCCTCACCGCTGACGGTTTTGACGGATTGGCCGGAGGTTGCGAAGGTCAAGTAAGCAGACGCGGGGAGTTATAGAAATGCGCCGGCACGGTTGAGATTCTTCGCCTATCGTCGTCGGACAGGTTCAGAATGACACGTTGGTTTGGACCCAGAGGAGCCACGCTTAGTGGGACACGCGCGGTGGCGCACTTCTTCATTTGGGCATGGTCCATGTGGCACCAAGGTACGGCAAGGTAGATAATGAAGGAACGCTCGCCGCCGATTTCGCGACAAAGAAAGGGCCCAAAGTGATTATTCAGCAGAATGATCCGATGATCGTGATTCGCCAGACGGATCACGCGTTTCTGAGTGGTTTTTTTGCGCGCGAATGGGGGAACGAACGGTTCACGAAGCCGGAGCCTTTTTCATCGTTCTGCCTGGCGGCAGCCGAGCACGACAACGGCTGGCAGGAGTGGGAATTGGCGGCGGGGGTCGATCCGAAGACGTTCGCGCCGTACACATTCATGACGGTGCCGACGGAAGAGCACGTTGCGCTGTACCAGCGAGGGATTGACCGGGTGGTGAAGGTCGATCTGTACGCGGCGTTGCTGGTGGCGGCGCACTGCATGGAACTCTACGACCGGACGCGGGCGACGATTCCGGGCTACTCCGCAAAATACGTGAAATCGCAGGAACAGCACGTGGCAAACGAGTTCGTGCAGCGCCTGCGGCTGCAACAATTGCGGCTGAAGGTCGATCTGCGCAACGATCCCGCGATGAAGCCGTACGTGGACGACAAACGAATCAAGGTGAACTCTCAGCGGTTGGAGGCGTTGGACCGGCTCTCGCTGTATTTCTGCATGGGCGTCGAGGAAAACACGACCATTGAGGCGGTGCCCGTGAATGACGAGGGGAGCGAGGTGGACTGGGCGGTGCGGGCCATCGGGCCGAAGCAAGTGAGCATCGACCCGTATCCGTTCCGGCGCGATCCGCTGGAAATCGCGATTCTGGCGCGGCGTGTTCCGAAGCGGCGCTACGCAGACGACCAGGAATTTCAATCCGAGCTTGCGGCGGCGGCGTTCTTCAACATTCGCTACACAATCCGTTCGCACACAGTGGGGGCTTCTCGCTTCGCCGCTGGACAGTAAGAGCGGGAGGGAAAGCAGAAGGCACAGGGCTGAAGACCCGCCACCAGGAGGCAGAGCACTTGCCTGCCCGCTCTGCTATGATGGCGGGAAATTCATGCAGCCGGATCGCATAGCGCTGTTTCCATTGAACGTCGTACTTCTTCCCGGCGAACATCTTCCCTTGCACATCTTCGAACCGCGTTACCGGCGAATGGTGCGCGATTGTCTGGAGACAAGCAGTCCATTTGGGATGTTGCTGGCACTGAAGGATGGAGTGGTACGAGTTGGCTGCACAGCGGAAATCGAACTGGTGACGAAGCGCTATGACGATGGCCGCATGGACATTTTGACGATCGGACGCCAGCCATTTCGCGTGGTGGAACTGTTTCAAGACGATCCGCTGCTCGAAGGCCACATCGATTACCTGGAAGACCGAGACGCGGCGATCAACGCGCCGATCCAGGAAAAGCTGGTTAGCCTGTACGAAGCCTGCTACACGCTGGTTTTCTCCGATCTGCCGCCCAAGCTTGATTTAACGCTTTCCGGGTCGCTTTCCTACTCGGTTGCCGCTACACTGCCGCTCGACCTGGTATGGAAACAGACGGTGCTGGAACTGCGGACGGAAGAAGAACGGCAAGCACGGCTGGTGAGGTATCTCCGGGAGTGGGCGCTGCATCTACAAAAATTAGGGAAGTCGCGAGAGCGTAGCGCCGGAAACGGCCGTGACCTGAATTGATCTGGGCGGGCGAGGAAAGCGTCCGCAGATTGGGGCCCTATGTCAGCGAGTACGTCATATCATCCGGGAGGCCACTCCAAGCCGCGCACTGTTGGCGAGTGGAAGCGGATTCCGGATTTTGATGCAAGAACGACCGCGCTTCCGGTGAAGAGCGAGATTCGCCGAAATCTATTGCGGAAGATCGAGCGGGATGAGCCGCTGTTTCCGGGCGTTCACGGATACGATGACACGGTGGTGCCACAGATCGTGAACGCGGTGCTCTCGCGGCACAATTTCATTCTGCTGGGATTGCGCGGCCAGGCCAAGAGCCGCATTCTGCGCGGACTGATTCAGTTGCTGGACGCGGAAATCCCGGTGATCGCCGGCTGCGAAATCAACGACAACCCGCTGCAGCCGATCTGCCGCTCTTGCCGGGAACGGGTGGCCGCTGACGGCGACAATACGCCAATTGCCTGGCTGCCGCGCGATCAGCGGTACGTGGAAAAGCTGGCGACTCCGGACGTGACCATCGCGGACATCATCGGGGACGTGGATCCGATCCGCGCGGCGCGGGGCGGACGGGACCTGTCGGACGAATTGACCATTCACTATGGCCTGTTGCCGCGCGCGAACCGCGGCATTTTTGCGATCAATGAACTCCCCGATCTGGCCGGAAAGATACAGGTCGGTTTGTTCAACATCATGCAGGAAGGCGACATTCAGATTAAGGGCTATCCGCTGCGCCTGCCGCTGGATGTGTTGCTGGTGTTCACAGCGAACCCGGAGGACTACACCGCGCGCGGAAAGATCATTACGCCGCTGAAAGACCGCATTGGAGCGGAGATTCGCACGCACTACCCGAGCACGGTGACGGAAGGTATGACCATCACGCGGCAGGAGGCGTGGGCAAACCGCGATTCGGACGTTCGTGTGGAAGTTCCGGAGTATCTGCGCGAGGTGATTGAAGAGATTGCCTTTCAAGCACGCGAGGACAAGCGCGTCGATCGGCGATCCGGTGTCAGCCAAAGACTGCCGATTACGACGCTGGAAAGCGTCATAAGCAGCGCAGAGCAGCGCGCCGCCCGCACAGGCGAGACGCAGATCGTGGCGCGAGTGACGGATGTGTATGCCGCGCTGCCCGCAGTAACTGGCAAGCTGGAACTGGAATACGAAGGCGAGCTCAAAGGCGCAGAGACGATTGCGCGGGAACTGATTCGCGCAGCCGTAGGCAAGGTGTTCAGCCGACACCTGGGCGAATCCAACTTTCAACCGGTGATTCAGTGGTTTGAGGCCGGCGGCGAATTGAAGGTGCCGGATGTGGATTCGACCAGCCACCGCTTCCAGAAGCTCTGCCAAATTCAGGGATTGCTCGAGCACGTAGGCAAGCTCGGCGTGGCGAATCGCAAGGAGGAAGGCCCCGTTTCCGCGGCCGCGGAGATGATTCTGGAAGGGCTGTGGGCGCACCGGCGAATCGGACGCAGCGAGGAGCGCGGGTTCTACGCGGAGAAGCCGCAGCGCAGTTCCGACCCGCGAGAGCGCGAAAATCCCAACCGGCCGTCGCGCCGCAGCTACAACTGATCCGAGGAAATCAGGGGCATACAAAATGAAAGTTGTACGGTACGGCAAATACACCGGGGAACCCGCCGACGTCGTCGACCTGGACGAACTGATGAAGCGCCTTGGGGACTTCCTGCTGCAGAGCGGATTTGAATCGCAGTACTACGGCCTTTCGGAGTTCGACTCGTCGACATCGATGGAAGCGCTGCGCGACGCGATCTTGCGGGCGATACAGGAAGGAGAGCTCATCCCGGAGGATCTGCTGAGCGAAGACCTGCGAGAGATGCTGCAGGATCCCGGAGCGTTGAATCATCAGCAGGTGCGCGACCTGATTGAGAAATTGATCGATCGGCTGTCGCAAGAAGGGTTTATCAACCCACAGCAACCGCCGCAGGTGACGCCGCCGCCGGAAGTAACGCCGGGAGGGCAACTGGGGCAAGCTTCGCAACGCAACACGGAAGCGCGGTTTGAGATCACGGACAAGGCGATCGATTTCCTGGGCTTCAAAACATTGCAGGACCTGCTCGGCTCGCTGGGCCGCAGCAGCTTTGGGAGACACGACACCCGCGATCTCGCGACCGGTGTGGAATCCGGCGGGATTTCGCGAGCATATGAATTCGGCGATGTGCTGAACCTGGACATCAGTGCGACATTGGCGAATGCCATCAAGCGGGACGGCCTGAAAGTCCCCATCGACTTGCAATACCGGGACCTGACAGTTCACCAATGCGAGTACCAGAGTTCGTGTGCGACGGTGGTGCTGCTCGATTGCAGTCACAGCATGATTTTGTACGGCGAGGATCGGTTCACACCGGCAAAACGTGTGGCGATGGCGCTGTCGCACCTGATCCGCACGCAGTATCCGGGCGACTCGCTGAGCCTGGTGCTGTTTCACGATTCGGCGGAAGAGATTCCGCTGGCCGAGCTGGCTCGCGTTCAAGTGGGCCCATATTACACAAACACGCGCGAAGGGTTGCGCATGGCGCAACGCATTCTGCTGCGTCAGCGGAAGGACATGCGGCAGATTGTGATGATCACCGATGGAAAGCCATCGGCACTGACACTGGAAGATGGACGAATTTACAAGAACGCATTCGGGCTGGATCCGTTCGTGGTAGGCGAGACATTAGAGGAAGCCAATAAATGCAAGCGAGCCGGCATCATGATCAACACATTCATGCTGGCGACCGACTACAGCCTGGTGCAATTCGTGCAGAAGATTACGCAAATGTGCCGCGGGAAAGCGTATTTCACCACGCCATACACGCTGGGCCAGTATCTGCTGATGGATTACATGCAGCGCAAAACGAAGACGATTCACTAAGTGACTGCCGTGCTATCGGATGCGTTATTCATGCGCTGGTAACATGAAAAATTTCGCTTAAAGCTACGCATAACTTCCCTGCCCGCACCTGCAACTTTCCCGCCACTAAATCGTCTAAGTAAGTGACTAACGAAAGCACTTTTCGCGGGCGCAACCCGTGCCTTAGCCGCGGAAAAATCCGAAAGGAGTAGTAATGAAACTGTCCAAGATCGTGACAACTGCATTTGGAGCCGCTCTTCTTCTCGCGTCGGGTGTTGTGGCGGGAGAGAACAACAAGACCAACGTCAGCATCGCTGACAAGGTCACCGTCGAGGGAAAGACGATCGAGCCCGGAAAGTATCAGGTGGCGTGGACTGGCAATGGTCCAAACGTGCAAGTCACCGTGGCAAAGGGCAAGGAGCAGGTTGCTTCGTTCCCGGCCAAGTTGACGGAGCAGACCAACAACAACTCCAGCAGCGCGTATAGCACGTCGACTGCCGCAGACGGCAGCAAGTCGCTGACCGCGATTTATGTCGGCGGCAAGAAGTACGTCCTGGAAATCGACCAGGCGAGCGCCAGCCGCGAAGCAGCTTCTACAACCGCGAAGTAAACCCGCTACGAGCCCATTTCTTCTCCCCGGGAGGAATGGGCTTGTATTTCTTCCGGCGCGCTCAGGCCACACGGCGAGCTTTGCGCTAAAATAGAGCTATGTCGTTGCGCAAAAAGCTTTCGCGCCTGATTGGCCTGGAGGAAAAGTTGGCTCACCTGGAATCTGGAACGTTCGCGCCGAATTTCATACTGAAGACATTGAGCGGAGCACCGCTGGAATTGTCCGCGCTTCTCGAAAAAGGACCGGTGGCACTGGTGTTCTTCAAGATTTCCTGTCCGGTCTGCCAGTTCACGTTTCCGTTCCTGCACCGGATGCACCAACGGCTTTCGCACAGCCCAACGTCGATGGTCGCGGTGTCGCAAGACAACGCGCGGGATACGAAAGAGTTCTGCGAGGAGCAGGGCGTGGAATTTCCAGTGCTCCTCGACGATTCCAGCTATTCGGTTTCGAATGCGTACGGACTCACGAATGTGCCCACCATTTTCCTGATCGAACCGGGTGGCAAAATCAAGCTGGAGTGCATGGGCTTCGACAAAGCGGCGCTGGAAAAGATAACCGGCGAGTTGGAACAGCACGCGAAACTGCCGGCAAAACCGCTGTTTCGCCCCGACGAAGTTGTTCCCGCTTATAAGCCTGGATGAGGGTCCAAGAACTAGGTCCGGTCGGACCTAACCAAAAGGCTAAAGGTCATCGCCTTCGCGCAGCAAGTCGGGCTTGTGCTTGGGAGGGCGCGTGCGTTTGTCCTGGATGACGCGCGTCGAGCCCGGAGCGATTCCGGAGCGGCGAGCGCGCCGGCGCGCCTCCGTCCCCTTGTCGAGTTTTTTCCTCTTACGGGCCATTGTTAGCTTTTGGTCGCGATGATTTCCTGAACAGCACGATGCCCCTGATCGATCGCTTCATTCGCGTAGGCAAAGGCTCCGGCATCCGAATTCGCAATGTGAATCTTGCCGAAAGGCTGCCTACCGATTTCGTTGGGAGCCTGTCCCGGCGCCCAGACCGGGTCGAACAGCGAGTTGTACTCGTAGGCGTAACCGTGGGGCCAGCGATTCACGGTGATGGCTTGAATGTCATTCGCGGCATCAAACCCGCCGCCGCTGAGTATTCTGGAGAGCTGGCTGCGAATGTTGCGTTCAAAGGTGTCGAAGCTGGTGGAAAGCATGATCATGCGGCCGGTGCGCTGCTTTTCTCGCGCGGTTTTGCCCGGCCCCACCGGGACATATTGAAGGTGAAGCACGCAGGACTCATCGGATTTCTGTGTGAACTTGTAGTCGCCGATGCTGACCGGGAAATCCATATCGACAGCACTGAAGAACGCACCAGGGCAATGGATGCCGTGCACTTTCAACTTCTCGAACGATTTCCAGTTGCGGATCTGCACATTGGTATAGGCCAGAGGCACTTTGACGTTGTATGCCAGCGCTTCTTTCTGCGCGTCTGACATTTCCGGACACATATACGGAATCACCATGTTCCAACAAGCGAGAATGCAAGAGGAACCGCTCACGCGCCGCGCCTGGCCGCCCCGTACGTAGGTGACAGCAACACCGCCCCTGGCCTTGTCGTTCGCCGCGCGGACGACCGTGGAATTCAAGCGGACACGCACCGGAGATTTCTCGTCATCCAACCTGGCATAATCGAATTTCGCCAGGACCACATCTTCCATGGTATGGCCCGGAGCCGCGCCCGGAATCATGGCGCGGATGAGCAACCGCGGCACCGACCCGATGCCATCCGGAAAATGGTAGATGTAAGGCTCGTCGTCACGGCGCGTCACTTCCGAGCCGATGCCCGGGCCATCATCGTCATTGATGCCGAGCCCGGCAAAGCCTGGCAGGAAGCCAAGGCCGGCCATATCCCCGGCGGGCACCGCATCAATGCCAACGCCATACAGACCGTACATCGAGGTGAACAGGAGCGGAATCGCTTCGGGAACGAGCTTGACGTTCTTCAACAGATAGTCCTGATAACTGGTGCGTGCGAGATAGTCTTTTTTCTGCTGCGGCGTCATTCCCGCAAGATAGTCGACCTTGTCTGTGTAGAGCCGAACTAAATCTTTCTGAACAGGAGGCGACAAGGGCGTCTTGGCCAGAAAGTCCGGCCACGGCGTGGCATACGCGCCGGCGACCAAGCGGTCCTCGCCGAAGGTTTCCTTGTCGAAGAAGATGGCTTGGGTCATGCCGCGCGATTTGTAGAAATTCTGGTCGTAATACGTCTCGAATTTCCTGACGTCTACGTCGAGTTCTTTCAAGAGTTGTTTGGCCTGCGGGCTGTAAAGATTCGGGCTGGTGATAGTTTGGGTTCCGCCGTATCCAATGATCAGCCGGTCACCGCTGCGGAATTCGTTGCGCTTGGCGTGTCCGCCAAAGTCATCATGATTGTCGAGGATCAGGATTCTGGCGTTTGGCCCCGCCTGCTGGCGGTAGAAATAGGCAGCGGAGAGCCCGCTAATTCCCGCGCCAACGACGATCAGGTCGAACTTCTCTGCATCGTCGACGGGATTAGCCCAGTGCTGGCCGTCGCGCATGGCATGGGCCACTTCCCACGAGCCGTCGTGGCTACCCCGCATGCCCGTTTTTGCCGGAGGATAGTACCCGGGCGCTTTTTCGGGCGCGTAGGGCGTCTCTTCCGCGGCCAGAACGTGAGACCAGAAAGAACCGGGCGGAAGCAGTGAAGCGCCGACAGCGACGCTCATTCCATTCAGAAAATCCCGCCGGCGGATGCGCTTGTGCATCCCTAATTCACGATCACTTTTCTGCCGCGACACACGAACCTCCCGATGAAACCCTGCCTCAGTTATTCCGTGGAACCCAGAGCATCTTATCCCAGGCCACACGGTTCGGGGAAGCCGAGCGCTCGCGGAGAAAGTTGACAGGCAAAGCAGGTTCTTGAACTTTTTCCGTGCTTGTAACGGTACAGAAATGTAACTGGCTGAAAGTATCGCGGGCTGTTCTATCGATCGATTGACGGCTGATCGACACGGCCCAAAGAGAACGTCAAACAAGTAAAGGATGGACTGAATGCTTAAAAAAGCAGCAGGAATGGTGTGTCTCGGCACACTACTCGCGGGCTCCGCCTTGGCCCAAGAAGGACCTGTCCCCAGAGGCATAGGCCACCTGGATCATGTGTTCGTTATCATGATGGAGAATCACGGCTATCAACAGATTATCAACAATCCCAACGAACCCTACCTGAACAGCCTGATCGCGAACAAGAAGGTGAATTTCGCGACCAACTATTTCGCCGTCGGTCATCCGAGTTTGACCAACTACCTGGAAGTCGTGGGCGGATCAAACTTCGGTGTGCGCAGCGACAACTCGCCGGATTGGGGAAACAAGTCCTGCTCCCCCAATATCGTGGCGGGAACGGTGAATGCGGATGGCCCGTACGCTGGTCTCCCCGCTCCGCCCCAGGGCGTTAAACTGGACACAAGCGGAGTTATCTGCCCAATTGCAGGTTTCGGTAAAGATGCCGATACACCCGCGGTTGATAACTGGAACGAAGTGGAAGCACCCTACTTCTTTCTGGCGGATATCGACGGAGTACAGGCGGTACCCTCGGCATTTACCGTCGGCAAGTCGATTGCCGACCAGTTAACGTACGCTGGCTTGAGCTGGAAGAGCTACGAGGAAAGTCTCCCGCTGGGTGGCGCGTATGGCGTGAACAACAGCAACGGAACGGTAAGCAATCTGAGTGACTTCACTTACCTGCCGGGGCCGGTCTCCTCGTATACGGCGCTGTATGCGGTGAAACACAACCCATTCGCTTACTTTAAGAGCGTGCAGGAAGGCGACCCGCGTAACAATGGAATGAGCAACATCGTTGGTTTCGATGGGCCGAGCGGACTGTATGCCGACCTGGCGACGGGTCAACTGCCCTCGCTGGCATTCATTGCACCGAACCAGTGCAACGACCAGCACGGTAAGGGGGGCGAGAGCGCCTACTGCGCGGGTGATCCGGGGTCGGATGGCCTGCAGGCCGGTTTGAACCCGGGATTGATTCAACAGGGCGACGTGACTATCCAGCGGTTAGTGGAAGGCATCGAGGGTTCTCCCGCATGGAACGATGGGCGTAATGCCATCGTTATCGTATGGGACGAAAACGACTACAGCGGCATCACGAACGCAGTTCGGCCGGGTACTCCGTTCCCGTCGCAGAACCAGAACAAAGTGGTGCTCACAGTGCAAACGAACTATAGCCGCCCGGGCGTGCGCAGCGGAAACTTCTACAACAGCTTTTCGCTGCTGCGCTCACTGGAAGCAGGTTTCGGACTTCCCTGCTTGAACCACGCTTGCGACAGGGGTGTGGCGGTGATGTCCGATTTGTTCGGCGGCACCAACTACTAGTTGATCCTGATTCTGTGCGAAAAGCCTCTGCTCCCACGAGCAGGGGCTTTTTCTTTTGGCGGCGAGAGAAGTTAACAACGTCAGAAGATGAAAGTGACCTGAAGATCGATGCGCCGATTCGCGGACTGACTATTGTAGGGACCGGCCGCGAGGGAGTCAGGTTCGCCGAACTGCGGCGACTGCAAGTTGCCAATGGGTATGCCGTAGTTCACATTGTTGAACGCGTTGCGCACGTTGGCGCTGAACGTCAGCGCGAAACGCCGGTTGGTTGCGCCAGCGTCCATACCGCGACCTTGGGGACCTCCCCTCCCGGGACCTCCGGGCCCGCGCCCAAAGGTGCCGCCACCCATCCCAGGCGCACCGGAACCTCCCGCTCCTTCCACGACGGGCCCGAAACCGAACGTCTTGCTGATGCGGAAATTCAGGGCAAAGCGGGACGCGCCTTCCTCGAAATTGATTGGAATCGGCGTGTAGGTGGGGAACTCGGAGGGTGGAGGAGTCACAAAGCAACCGAACTTGGTCGATTGGCCGGGAGGGCACGTGCCGAATTCAGGCCGCACGTTGTACAGGTTGCCTTGATACGGATCGGTGCCGGTCGTGATGTTGAATGGCGGACCGGAACTCGCCACAAGAAAGGGGCTGAAGCGAAACCCCTTGGGCAGGCCAATGGTTCCACCCATGAACAGGCGGTTGCGGATGTCGAAACTGGCGCGTCCATAATCCTGCTGCAGGTCGTAAGGATTCGAAGGGAAGCTGTTTGCGCCGGAAGTGTTGCTGTTGGCGTAGTTCAAGGTGTAATAGCCGAACAACGAAAGCCTCGTGCCCATGCGGACGCTGCCATTGATGATTAACTGGTTCTGCTTGAAGGTTCCTTCGGATTGATATTGAAAGATGTTCTCGTCAAGCCCGTTGGGCCGCGTTTCAGAGATGGGATCAAAAGGATTGAGGTTATTGGAGAAGAATTGGTGGACGCCGCGAGAGTTGAGATAGGTCACGGCGATGTTCGCGCTCTTGGTAATCTGACGCTCCAGTGTAATGCCAGTCTGAATCGTGTATGGCGCATGTAAGGCGGAGTTGGTCTGATAAATGGTCGGCGTGGTGGCCGGCGGTAGCTGGTCTGGCGGAAGAGGCGCACCGCTCAAGTAGAACGTAGGATTTAGAACCTGTATGCGGATCTGGTAGAGTTGCGGATCGAGCCCGCCGTACCGGTCTTGCTCGAGGATAAGATTCGACGAGAAGCGGTCGTAGAACATGCCGAATCCGGCGCGCAGGACGGTCTTGGGAGCTTTCTTGGCGTTACCATCGATGCCCCAGGCGAAGCCCAAGCGCGGCGCAAAATTAGCTTTGCTGCTAAAGTCATTCTGAGTTTCAAATCGCAAACCGTAACTGAGGGTAACGGTGGGCCGAATCTTCCAATCGTCCTGGGCAAAGAGACCGACGTCAATCATATTTACGTTGAACGAAGCTTTTCCGCCGGCCTGCGTGTAATACGAGGGCGTTCCTTCCAACCCTTCCAGGAATTGCCGATATTGATCGATATTGTTAAAGAAGAACTCGCCGTTGTAGCTGGCCAGCGTGCCGTTGGTATCACTCGTGGAGCGAATGCGGCCGCCGAATTTCCAGGAGTGTTTCCCGTAGTTCATGTAGGTGGTGTTCTGGAATTCGTAGCGGTTCTGGGTGTCGGTGACGTTTCCGCCGCCGAAGCCGTTGCCGGTGAAGGCGCCGCCGACGCTGACTTGGGTGGCAGAGTTGGTCGGCACGCTCTGGTCGCTTTCATGAACATATTGAAAACGCGACTCGTTAATGGTGTGGATGCCGATGGACTGGGTGTCGCTGATCTGGAGGGTATGCTCCACGTCGAGATCGACGGTGCCGGTGCCATCGAGATTCAGCTGGCCGATGCTGCCGTTGGTCTCGCTGTTGCGCCAATACTGGTAGCGAGCCGTGAAGGTATTGGTGGGAGTCAATTGATAATCGACCCGGGGACTCAGGTTGACACGGTGCTCCGGATTGGAGACGGCGGCGCTGCACGAAGCCACCAGCAGACTCGGAGCCGGAGTGAACACGGCGTCGGCACAGTTTGGATTGGTCACGGTGGGCAGCGTCAAGATGGTGGCGCTGACAATTCCCAGATTCTGGATGTCGCGATTCTCGATGTTGAAGGAGAACGACGTCTTCTTATTGATGGCGCCACCGACGCTGCCGGTGAAAAACGTGGTGTGGTAACTCGGCGGCTCGGTGCCGGCTTCAAAGGGGTTGCGAGAATTGAAGGCGGATGCGTTGCCACTCAGCATCAGTTGTCCGTGGAGCTTATCCGTGCCGGGCTTGGTAAAGATTTCGACGCGGCCATAGCCGAGCTTGTCGTACTCCGAAGAAAAGGGGTTTTGATTGATGCGGATTTCGCGAATGGAGGCTTTGGGGGGCAATTGTCCGGCGGTAAATCCGTCGATATAGATCTGCCCGCCATTGGGTCCGGCGGAAGGACCGGCGAGCGCTTCCAATTCGGTCTGCAGTTCATCTGGATCATCGGACAAGGCGTCCAGGTCTTTTCCCTGGAGCGTAATAGTGTTGGCGTTGTTCGCCGGGTTGACGTCAACCTGGGTGGTCGTGGAGTTGACGACGACTTTTTCTTTCTCGACCTCGAGGGTAACGGCGATATTTACGTGAGCGACCTGCCCGGCGGTGACGGCGACGCCATCCTTGGTGAACAGCGCGAAACCCTGCGCCACGGCCTTAATTTGATAGTTACCCGGAGGCAGATTCTTGAACTCGTAGTAGCCGTCCTTGTTCGAAGTGGTATCCATCGAGTCGCCGCTTGGAGTGGTCAGCAAAATCGCGGCGTTCGCGACGAACGCGCCGGACGGGTCCGTCACTTGGCCTCGAATCGAACCCGTTGGCGCCTGGGCCAAACTCAAAGTCGCCAGCAGCAGTATGAGCAAACACGCGGCGCCCCACGCGCGCACCTGGACTTCGCGGAAAAAAACTTTCATCGGCTCCCCAATCCCTCTAAACGAATTGTTACGCTGCACCTGTGCACTTCATTGCGTTCCGGCGTCTGCACCGCCAGAACTCAAGCTCCAAGGCGTCAGGATGGAACTTGCCTGGCCTTGCGGAGCCGACTGCAAAATCGGTTCGACGCCGCCCAAAAGCGTGATCACCGTGGCCGTGGCGCCAGAATCCGACGTGGCAACGATCATGACGGCATCACCTTTCTGGAAATCGGTCAGCGGGCTGACTGGTAGGCGGCTGAGTATCTGTTGCAGATCGCCGCTTCCCCGTTGAGCTCCCGCAGGACCAGCCGCGCCATTTTGCCCTGCGGCCCCTCCCTGCGCCCCGGCTGGTGCCGCCGATTGCGCCGGAGCTCCAGCCGACGCGGAATCGCCGCCGGAAGGTCCGTGGTCACCGTTCGCTTCCTGAGAGCCGCCTTTCAACCGCGCGGCAATGCGCTGCGCCATTGGGGCAGGCAGCTTTCGCAATTGCGACTGCGGAGTGACTGTGATCTCAAGGTTTTTCTTCGTGGCCAAGTCCCACACGGTTAACGTGGATTTGTTCGCGTCGACCGAGGCAATGGTTCCAGCGATATTGTGAAACGTGCCCGAGACAATCTCATCCGCGGTGAATTCGGTGCCGTCGGCGTTGCGGCTGCCGCGGGCGAGCAACTGGTCGCCAGCCTGGATGTCCGTCAAGGGCGCGACCTTCGCATCGTCAAAGTTGATCGAACCTGGCGCATAACGGCGGAGCACCGTTCCCACCGGCGCATGAATCACCACGTCTTTCGCGCCCGTAGCCGTCATCGTGCTGACGACGATGGTTTCCTTGGACGGATCGACACTCTTCACCAGGCCGCCAATTCCATGCCGTTGCCACTCTTCGCGCTCTCTGGCCTGTTTCTTGGCGATGTCTTCCTTCTTCATCGCCACGATGGTGCTTGCCACCATCAGGTTGGCCTGGCCGCCGAGTTCGCCGCGCACGAGGATGCGGTCGCCCACCGCCAGATCGCTCAACTGAATCTTGACCGCATCTTTCAGTGTCTTGGAGCCGGGCTCGACTCGGAGCACTTTCACTTCCGCCGGGAATTGCACGGTGAGTTCCGCACCAGCATCCGTCGTCAACGTAAGGCCTTTCTCGGTGATGGATTGGATTGTGCCGAGAGCCGAAGGGGTCTTCTGCGGCGCAGTGTTTTCCTGGGCGGATGCCTCGGGCCCAACACAACTGCCTGCAACCAGCGTAAGAAGAAGGAAAAACACGCAAGGTTTGGCGCGATTCACACTTCGCGGAAACTTCATTCGCAGACCTCTCGGAATCACCTGTATGTTCGGAGGGAGCACGCTGCCCGGCGAGTGATACACGGGCCGGGTTGGGGCGAGCACACCTGTACGTTAGACGCCGCGGGTACTCGAAAACGTTTCAGCGAATTGTCTGCGCTGAACTCTTTGTTAACTTCGAACGGTCAGAACCGAACAACCCGCGCGGCACACCACATCATAAGCCGTGGCCCAAGGCGCATGAGACACGGTCGCAAGGCGCTTCGTACGATTCAAGCCCATCACGATCAGATCGGCGTTCAACTCCTGCGCCGTGTGCACAATCATCTTGGCGGGTGAGCCAAATTTGACCAGGAACTCCGGCTGCATATTCAGGGGAGCGCTGGCCGACACCATCTTCTGCATTTGGGCAATCGCTTCCCAGCGCGCGTCTTCCTGCAATTTAAGGACATCGCCACTGGTTTGGGACCAGTGAAACCCCTCGGGAATCGGCGCAATGGGAGCAACGTGGAGCATGGTCAATCTCACTCCGAAGTGATTCGCGAAGGGGATGGCATGGTGCAGGGCGCGGCAGGAGGCCGGGCCGAAATCCGTTGCCAGCAGAATTGTCTGCAGCCGGCTTGCTTTCTCAAGCGGAGAGTCCTTGCACGAGTGCGGTCCCACAGTCAACACCATGCAGTCCGCGTGGCGGAAAATCTCCTCGGCCACGGAACCGAGGATTACCTTGCCGAAGTTCCGGCGGCCGTGCGTGCCGACTACGACCATGTCAATTCGGTTCTCTCGAATGACCGAATCCAACTCATTCCAGACATTTCCTTGCCGGACGATGCATTCGTGTTCCAAACCAGCCAACAAGCCGTTGCCTTCGAGTGTGTGCTCCAGCGATGCCACGTCTCTCTTCGCCGCTTCGCAGGCCAACTGTAGAGCTTCGGCACCGGCGATCGTGTACCCAAGTGCGGATACCACGTGCGTCAGATAGAACTTCGCCCCGAAATAACGAGCGAGGGAAATCGCGCGGCGGACTGCCTTGTCAGAAACCGGCGATAAATCGGTGGCAACCAGAACGGACTTCAGACCCGTATCAACAATGGAGGCTTTGTCTAGCGTATGGACCTCCCTCCCGGCCGAGAGCACGGCACGTGACGGCTCTTACCTCGATCCTGTTCTACAAATAGCACGATTCGGCGCGGCTCGCTGTGACGCTGATCTCACACTCAATCGCCCTTCGGCTGTTGCGCCGACACAAGCGCGCCATCCGTAATCGCGTCGGAAGGGTTCTCGATCACCTCATCCTCAGGCTTCAACCCGGAGATCACTTCCACGCTATTTCCCAAGTCGCGCCCGAGTTGCACGTCCTGCAAATGGACTCGGCCATCCGCTTGCACCAGCGCCACCTGCGGGCCTTGGGCACGGAACAACAACGAACTGGAGGGAACGACCAGCACCGGGCGGCTGGAGCGGAGACGAAAGGTGACTTCACCGAACTCTCCGGGCACCAGCGCCAGGTTGGGATTCGGCACGCGAATCTCGGCGAGCAGGGTTCTCGAAAGTGGATCGATCGCTCCGGAAGTTCGCACCACTTGCCCGGCGAATTTCTTGCCTTTGCTGCCGGGCGTCTCCAACTCGACAGGCATTCCAATCGCCACGTCTTTGCTGTAGAACTCCGGAATATTCGCGTACACGCGCAGAGTGGAGATTTCGGCGAGCCGGAACAACAGTGTGTTGGTTCCGGAGGCGATCAACGTGCCGATATCGATGTAGCGGCCGGTGATCGTTCCGGCAAAAGGGGCCGTGACGCGCTCGAAGGCCTGCATTTCCTTCAACTGATTGACGTTGGCCGCGGACGCTTTCAAGTTTGCCTCGTCGGCGTTGAGCGTGGTGACGGCCTGATCCGTTTCTTGCTTCGATACGCCATCCTGCTTCAGCAGTTCCTGATACCGCGCCGCGGTCGAACGCGCTAACTCCAGATTGGCCTGCGCCTGTGCCTGGGCCGCTTCCGCTTGCTGCAATTGCCGGTCTAATTCCGGCGTCTCGATTTCCGCCAACAACTGTCCGCGCTCAACACGCGCTCCGATATCCACATGCCAGCGCTTGATGTAGCCATTCGTACGCGCGTAGATCGGCGTCTCGGTATAAGCCTGAATGTTGGCCGGAAACCGCACGCTCAGTTGCGAGGCGCCAGATTGTGGATGCGCCACGCTGACTGGCATTCGAGCATGGTCGCGCGCGTCCGCAGCCAGTTCCACCCGCAGCGCCCTTTGATGCGCAAGCCCGATCACCAGGACCACGCCAAAGAATAGCGCGGCGATAATGGCCACGGTGGCCACACTTCTGCCCGCAGTAGACCAGTGCTTCCCCGCGGGGGGGATTGCTTCGGTGCCGTGCGGCATTTCCTTTTCCTCTTGTTCCAGTTGCGCCATTTGTTGACCTTTTCCTTCATCCTCTCCCATGCAAGGATTCGAACTTGCCTATTCTTCCTGGGTAGCCAACTGGTGATATCCCTTGCGGTGCAAGTAGCTGAACACCACCGGAACAAAGAAAAGCGTCGCCACCGTCGCGATGACCAATCCACCGATGACGGCCCGGCCCAATGGCGCGTTCTGCTCCGCGCCTTCGCCGATTCCCAGCGCCATCGGGACCATTCCGATGATCATGGCCAGCGCCGTCATGATCACGGGTCGCAAGCGCACCACACCCGCTTGCAACGCAGCGTCCAGCGAATTCTGCCCCTCCTTCAGTTCGCCGCTGGCGAAGGTAACCAGCAAGATGCTGTTGGAGGTAGCCACGCCAATGCACATGATAGCGCCCATCAGCGACGGCACATTGATTGTTGTGCGCGTCATGAAGAGCATCCACACGATTCCCGCGAGCGCACCCGGCAGCGCCGTGATGATGATGAATGGGTCCAGCCACGACTGGAAATTTACGACCATCAGGAGGTAAACCAGAATCACAGCAAACAAGATTCCATAGGCCAATCCGGTGAACGAGGATTGCATCGTTTCCACTTGCCCGCGCTCGATCATATAACTTCCGCGCGGCAGCTTCCCGCGATACTCGTCGATGATCTTGCGGACATCCGCGGCCACGCCTCCCAAGTCGCGCCCCTGGCTGGCCGCATAGATGTCGATCACGCGCTGGACATCGTAGTGGCTCACCACCGCTGGGGCCTGGCTTCGCCGGATGTTGGCCAGATTGCCGAGGATTTGCGGCTGCGAGACGGGCCCACCGCCGCTGACCGGAATGGTTTGCAAATCGCTCAGGGTGTCCATCCGGAACTGGGGCGTCTGGGTGACTACCGAATAACTCACACCCTGCGGACTCAGCCAAAAGCTCGGAGAGGTTTGAAAACTGGTTGTGAGCGCGACTAATGCGTTGCTTGCCACGTTGGCCTGCGTCAAACCCATTTGCTGCGCCTTCGTGCGGTCCACATCCACCCTCACGACCGGTTCGTCCAGAGCCTGTTGAATGTGTACGTCTGCGGCGCCGGGAATCTGGCGGATGCGGGTCATCATTTCATTCGCGGCCTTGTAATTCCCTTCTATGTCGGCGCCGACGATCTGGATATCGATGGGTGAAGGCAATCCGAAGTTCAAAATCTGGCCCACGATGTCTGCCGGCTGGAAGAAGAACTGCGTGCCCGGAAATTCTTTCGGAAGCCGGCGGCGCAGTGCGCGGATGTACTCGAGTGTGGGCCGGTGCTTGGAATTCAGGGAAATCAGGATGTCCGCGTCCGAAGTTCCGATGACACCGCTGTTGCTGTAAGTCAGGTTGATACCGCTATAGGGCATTCCGATGTTGTCCAGCACGGTGTTGATTTCGCTGGCCGGTATTTCTTCGCGAATCGCATCCTCCACCCGCTGACAGAGCGCAGAAGTTTCCTCGATCCGCAATCGTGTGGGCGCGCGGAAATGTAGCCGGATTTGGCCAGCGTCCACG
>Ga0335071_10001225_pt1 | contig 27834 bp, 24 predicted proteins | sample Lox_Sample_15_FD_206724 | JGI IMG/M metagenome (GOLD analysis project Ga0335071, IMG submission 206724) | Soil microbial communities from Loxahatchee National Wildlife Refuge, Florida, United States - Lox_Sample_1.5 | ecosystem: Environmental > Terrestrial > Soil > Wetlands | place: USA...
GACCGGACCCACCGCCAGATGTGGCAGGAGTTCGACGCGTGGGTGCAGGAGCAGGGCGCGGCGCCGCTTCCCGACCTGGAGTTCGTCCACACCTCGCCGACGGCCAACCTGTACGTCTTCCCGCGCGAGGCGGACTACACCGACGCGCGCCCCCTCGACCGGACCTGGCACCGGCTGGACTCGAGCGTCCGGCGCACCGACGCGACCTTCGAGGTGCCGGAGCAGCTTCGCGAGCGCCCCGAGGGCAGCGCGCTCGTCTACCTCTCGCTGGGCTCCCTGGGGAGTGCGGACGTCGACCTCATGCGTCGGCTCGTGGCCGTGCTCGGCCGCAGCCGGCACCGCTTCATCGTCTCGAAGGGACCCCGCCACGACGAGCTGGACCTGCCGGACACGATGTGGGGAGCGGAGTTCGTGCCGCAGACCTCGGTCCTGCCGCAGGTCGACCTGGTGATCACCCACGGCGGCAACAACACGACGACCGAGGCGTTCCACTTCGGCAAGCCCATGGTCGTGCTGCCGCTCTTCTGGGACCAGTACGACAACGCCCAGCGCGTCCACGAGCTCGGGTACGGCCTTCGGCTCGACACCTACGGCGTCGACGACGACGAGCTCGTCGGCGCCGTGGACCGCATCGCCGACGACGCGGTCCTGCGGGCCCGCCTGGAGCGCATCGGCGCCGCGGTCCGCGGGCGAGACGGCCTGATGCGGGGAGCCGACGTGATCGAACGGGTCGGCCTGGGGCGATCGAGCATCGGGTGATCGAGCACGGGGTGATCGAGCCGGCGGTCCACGAGGGTCCGGACGGCTGGTGGGTGGAGGTCGTCGACGGCGACTCGGCCGCGCTGGTCTCCGGCCTCGCCGCCGGGACCTCCGGCCTCGTCACCGGGACGACGGTCGGTCACGGCGTCAGGGTCGGGCGGCTGCGGGGCGTCTGGCGGGGCGGGCCGGCGCCCGCCGCACCGACGGAGACGCCGATAACCGTGGACCAGACCCAGTACTCGGTGATCGTGGGCGGCGTCGGGAGCGGGGATGCCGTCGTCGTGAAGTGGACGGTCCACCCGACCGCGTCCGCCTCGCCCGCGCCACGACGTACCGTGCATCTCGCCGAGGTCGGCTTCACCGAGCAGCCGGCGCCGCTGGGCGAGGTCTACCTGGACGCGGACTTCGGGACGCCCGTGCTGCTCGCCGCCGTCACCAGCCACCTGCCGGGCGCACGTGACGGCTGGGACTTCTACGTCGAGGACGTCCGCAGCTACGCCCGCGGCGACGCCGTCGACGTCCTCGCGGCGGCCCGTCACCTGGGCGGGCTGGTCGCGCGGATGCACAACGCGCTCGCGACACCCTCCTCCCTCGAGCGGCACCCCGGGGGCACGGCGGACGCGGCGCGCGTGCGGACCTGGCACCAGCGAGCCCTCGACACCCTGGAGGAGGCGCTCGCCCTGACGGGTGGCCCAGAGGGCGAGCGCCTCCGCGCCCTCGCGCCGAAGGCCCGGGCGAGCCTCGCCGTGCTGTCCGAGGTGGACAGCACGCCGGTCCAGCCGGTGCACGGCGACCTGCACGTCGGCCAGGTGCTGCGCTGGGAGGGCGGGTACGCCGTCAACGACTTCGACGGCAACCCGGTACTGCCGCCAGCCGAGCGGCTCGCCCCGCAGCCGACGGCGCGTGACGTCGCGGGGATGCTGGCATCGCTGGACCACGTCGGGCGGGTCGCGCTGCGACACGCGCCCGACGCCGACGCCAGCCGCGTCGAGGCGTGGATCGCGACGGCCCACGAGACGTTCCTGGCGAGCTATCTCGAGACCCTGGGTGCGGACGCGGACCGCTTCGACGAGCGGCTGCTGGCCCCCTTCGCGGTCGAGCAGGAGTGCCGCGAGTACGTCTACGCCGCGCGTCACCTGCCCCGCTGGCTCTACGTCCCGGACGCCGCGCTGCCGGCGCTGCTCGGCTGACGCGCGGACAGACTGCGCCCATGGACCCGGCCGGATTCCTCGCCGACGTCGAACGCCGCCCCGAGACGCTCGCGTACCTCGCGGACGTGCTCGTCCAGGCCCGGCCCTTCACGCGGCTGCTGGACGGGATCGACGAGATCGTGCTGCTGGGCATGGGCTCCTCCGCGTACGCCGCGGGTGTCGCGGCGGCGCGGATGCGCGCGCACGGGCTGCGGGCCACCGCCGAGCTGGCCTCCAGCGACCTGCTGCCACCACCGCGCTCCGGGCAGCTCGTCGTCGCGGTGTCGGCCTCGGGGACCTCGCCGGAGACCCTCGACGCCACCGAGCGATACCGCGGGCGGACCCGCGTCCTGGCGGTCACCGAGGTCGGCGGCAGCCCGCTCGACGGACTCGCCATCGAGACCGTGCCGCTGCTGTGCGGCCCCGAGGAGGGAGGTGTCGCCTGCCGGAGCTTCACCCACACCCAGGCCGTGCTTCTGGCGCTCGAGAAGACTGCGACCGGTCGGCTCGGCGACCTCACACCGGTCCTCGAGGCGGCGGTCGATGCCACCGCCGATCTGATGTCGCGCCGCGATCGGTGGTTGCCAGCCGTCGCGGATCACCTCGACGGGCCGGCCGGGGTGTACATCGCGGCGCCGGCCCGCCGGTTCGGCACAGCGCAGCAGTCGGCGCTCATGGTCCGCGAAGGGCCCCGCCGCCCCTCGACCGCCTGCGAGACCGGCGACTGGAACCACGTCGACGTCTACCTGACCAAGACCCTGGACTACCGGCTGCTGCTGCTCGCCGGATCGGCGCAGGACGGCGAGCTGCTGGGCTGGACGGCGCAGCGCGGCTCCACCGTCGTCACGGTTGGTGCGGACCCGGCCGGGTCGGCGTACGGCCTGCGCTACGCCCACGACGACGTCGACGACGTACGGCTGCTCGCCGACGTGGTCGTCGCCGAGCTGGTGGCGCACCGATGGTGGGCGTCGCCGTGAGGTTCGTGCTCGCCTCCGCCTCCCCCGGCCGGCTCGGGGTGCTCCGTGCGGCCGGGGTGTCGCCCGAGGTCGTCGTGAGCGGGGTCGACGAGGACGGCGTGGACGGCCCGCCCGAGGCGGTCGCCCTGGAGCTGGCCCGCCGCAAGGCGCGCGCGGTCGCCGACCGGCTGGCCGACCCGGACGCCGTCGTGGTCGGCTGCGACTCGGTGCTCGACCTCGACGGGACGGCGTACGGCAAGCCCGCCGATGCCGCCGAGGCACGGCTGCGCTGGCGGATGATGCGGGGCCGTGACGGGGTGCTCCGGACCGGCCACTGCGTGATCCACCGAGGGCAGGAGGCCGCGGCCGCGGCGTCGACCGTCGTGCGCTTCGCCGACGTCGGTGACGACGAGATCGACGCGTACGTCGCCAGCGGCGAGCCGCTGCGGGTGGCCGGCGCCTTCACCCTGGACGGGCTCGGCGGCTGGTTCGTCGACGGGGTCGACGGGGACCCGTCGAACGTCGTGGGCCTGTCCCTGCCCCTCCTGCGCCGCATGCTGGCCCAGGCCGGCGTCGCCGTCACTGACGTGTGGCGGACCTCCTGACCCGCAGGTGCGCGGACCTTCGACCATGGGACGACCGCACCTGCGAACGCAGCCGCGGGAGGCGTTGAGGCCTGTCGGTGGCGAGGACGAGGATCGCCTGCCATGACGAGGTACCTGATGGCGGTCGGCACGAAGAAGGGCCTGTTCCTGGCCACCTCGACCGACCGGGTCGACTGGTCCTGGTCGGATCCGCACCTGGGGATGCAGGCAGTCGCGGGGGTCGGCATCGACACCCGGCGTGACCCCGTTCGGCTGCTGGCCGGGGCCCACAGCCAGCACTGGGGACCGGTGGTGGTGCGCTCGGACGACCTGGGCGAGACCTGGACCGAGCTGGAACGTGGCGCCGTGCGCTTCCCCGCCGACCTGGGTGCGTCCGTCGAGCAGGTGTGGCAGCTGCAGCCGGGACCCGCCGAGCGCCCGGAGGAGGTCTGGGCCGGCGTGGAGCCGGCGGCGCTGTTCCGCTCCGTCGACGGCGGCGAGAGCTTCGAGCTGGTCCGTGGGCTCTGGGACCACCCGCACCGGCCCCAGTGGAACCCCGGGGCCGGGGGCATGTGCCTGCACACGGTCCTGCCGCATCCCCGGGACCCGGACCGGCTGCTCGTGGCGATCTCCGCCGGCGGGGTCTACCGCAGCGAGGACGGCGGCAGCAGCTGGTCGGCGTCCAACACCGGCATCGAGGCGCGGTTCATGCCCGACCGCTATCCCGAGTTCGGCCAGTGCGTGCACAAGGTCGCCCGCTTCGCCGACGACCCCGACCACCTCGTCGCGCAGAACCACGGCGGAGTGTTCACCTCCACCGACGACGGCCGCACCTGGTCGCTCGCGACAGCGGGCCTGCCCGCGGACTTCGGCTTCGGGGTGGCGACGCACCCACGGCGCGCGGGGACGGCCTACCTCGTCCCGCTCGTCGCCGACGCGCACCGGCTGCCCCCGGACGGGCAGCTGCAGGTGTGGCGCACCGGGGACGGCGCCTCCTCCTGGGCCGCGGCGTCGGCCGGCCTGCCCGACCACTGCTGGACGATCTCGCTCCGGGATGCGCTCACCACCGACGGGGCCGACCCGCTGGGGATCTACGTGGGCACCCGCGGCGGAGAGGTCTGGGTCAGCGCCGACGAGGGGGAGGGCTGGACCCTCGCCGGGCAGCGGATGCCCGACGTGCTCTGCGTCCGCGCCGCGGCGCTCCCCTAGACGGCGGGTGTGCCCGGGCCACCGGTCCGGCAGCGAACGTCAAGCCGAGGACACTAGGCTCCGCCACGTGCGCAAGGTCCTCATCGCCAACCGCGGCGAGATCGCCGTCCGGGTCGCCCGCGCGTGCGCCGACGCGGGCATCGGCAGCGTCGCCGTGTACGCCGACCCCGACCGCGACGCCCTGCACGTACGGGCGGCCGACGAGGCCTACGCCCTCGGCGGCAGCACCGCCGCCGAGACCTACCTCGTCGTCGACAAGCTGCTCGACGTGGCGGCGCGCGCCGGCGCGGACGCGGTCCACCCCGGCTACGGGTTCTTGTCCGAGAACGCCCACTTCGCCCAGGCGGTCATCGACGCCGGACTGACCTGGATCGGCCCGCCGCCGGCGGCCATCGAGGCGCTCGGCGACAAGGTGAAGGCACGCCACATCGCCCAGCGGGCGCAGGCCCCCCTCGTGCCGGGCACGCCGGACCCGGTCGCCGGCGCGCAGGAGGTGGTGGACTTCGCGCGGACGCACGGGCTGCCCGTGGCTATCAAGGCCGCCTTCGGCGGCGGCGGGCGCGGTCTCAAGGTGGCCCGCAGCCTCGAGGAGATCCCCGACCTCTACGACTCCGCCGTCCGTGAGGCCGTACTGGCTTTCGGCCGCGGCGAGTGCTTCGTCGAGCGCTACCTGGACAACCCGCGGCACGTGGAGACCCAATGCCTGGCCGACCGGCACGGCGGGGTGGTCGTGGTCTCCACCCGGGACTGCTCGCTGCAGCGCCGCCACCAGAAGCTGGTCGAGGAGGCGCCCGCGCCCTTCCTCACCGAGGCTCAGCACGCGGAGATCGTCCGCGCCTCGAAGGCGATCCTCAAGGAGGCGGGCTACGTCGGCGCCGGGACGTGCGAGTTCCTCGTCGGCCAGGACGGCACGGTGTCCTTCCTCGAGGTGAACACCCGCCTGCAGGTCGAGCACCCGGTCACCGAGGAGGTCACGGGCATCGACCTGGTGCGCGAGATGTTCCGGCTGGCCGAGGGCGAGACGCTCGGGTACGACGACCCGCAGCCCCGTGGCCACGCGATCGAGTTCCGCATCAACGGCGAGGACCCCGGCCGCGGGTTCCTGCCCGCGCCCGGAACGATCACGACCTGGCGCGCGCCGTCCGGACCGGGCGTGCGGTTGGACTCCGGGGTCGAGGCGGGCACGACCATCAGCCAGAACTTCGACTCCCTGCTCGCGAAGCTCATCGTCACGGGTGCTACCCGCCAGCAGGCCCTCGAGCGCTCCCGGCGCGCGCTTCGCGAGTTCGAGGTCGACGGCATGGCGACGGCGCTGAGCTTCCACCGCGTCGTCGTCGACGACCCAGCCTTCGCCCCGGCCGACCCCTACGAGCCGTTCCGCATCCACACGCGCTGGATCGAGACCGAGTTCGACAACACGATCCCGCGCTTCACCGCTCCCTCCGCGCGGCCGGAGGAGGAGCGGCGGGAGGCGGTGGTGGTGGAGGTCGGCGGGAAGCGGCTGGAGGTGGTGCTGCCCGCCGGGCTCGGCACCTCGGCGCCCGCCCCCACCCAGGGCCCGCCGCGGCGCACCGGGGCCCGCAAGGCCAAGGCCATCGCCTCAACCGACGCGCTCGAGGCTCCGATGCAGGGCACCGTCGTCAAGGTCCTCGTCGCCGAGGGCGACTCCGTCGCCGAGGGCGACCTGGTGATCGTGCTCGAGGCGATGAAGATGGAGCAGCCGCTCAACGCCCACCGCTCGGGCGTCGTCCGCGGGCTCACCGCCGAGGTGGGCGCCTCCGTGGCCACGGGGGCCGTGCTGTGCCAGATCGAGGACGCCTGACGGGCGTCCGGTGCCAGATCGAGGACGCCTGACGGGCGTCCGGTGCCAGATCGAGGACGCCTGACGGGCGTCCGGTGCCAGATCGAGGACGCCTGACCGACGCGCGCTCTAAGAGGGCTCTCAGAGGGCTCGGGAACGCTCAGGTCGTGACGACCCCGGCTCCGGCCTCGGCGTACACGACCGTCCTGCCCGGCCCCCGACGGGTGGACCTCGGCGTGGGCATCGTGGCACTCGGAGCAGGGGTCGTCACGGGTCTTGCCTGGGTCGGCGAGGCGCCGGGCTTCGCCTCGAGCCCGGGCGGGATCGCCACGTTCCTGGGCCGCTGCGCCGGCCTGCTGGCCGCGTACTTCGCGCTGTGCACCGTGGCCCTCGCCGCGCGCCTGCCCTCGATCGAGCGGCGGCTCGGCCACGACCGGCTGCTGCACGCCCACCGCCGCCTCGGTGCGGCCACCCTCTACCTGCTGCTCGCGCACGTCGCCCTCGTCGTCTGGGGCTATGCGGCGGCAGACCAGGTCAGCCCGCTCACCGAGGCCTGGCGGATCGTGACCGGGTACCCGGCGATGCTGCGGGCCACGCTGGCCTTCACCGTGTTCGCCGTCATCGGGGTGCTCGCGGTCCCTGGCGTGCGCCGACGGCTGCGCTACGTCACGTGGTGGCTGACCCACCTCGCGACCTACGCCGCGGTGCTCCTGGCGTACGGCCACGAGGTCATGAACGGGGCCAGCTTCGTGACGCACCCGCTGACCAAACGGCTGTGGCTCGCCCTGTTCGTGACGGTCGCCCTCATGGTCGTGTGGGGCCGGGTGCTGCGACCGGTCGCGACGTCGCTGTACCACGAGCTGCGGGTGCACTCCGTGGTCGAGGAGGCGCCCGGCATCGTCAGCGTCTACCTCACCGGCTCCCACCTGCGCGACCTCGAGGCGCACGGCGGTCAGTACTTCCTCTGGCGCTTCCTCGTCCCGGGGCTGTGGTGGCGCGCGCACCCGTACTCGCTGTCCTCGGTGCCGAACTCGCGCTTCATCCGGGTCACCGCCCGCGAGGTCGGTCCGCACTCGCAGGCGCTGCGGCACCTCCGCCCGGGTGCGCGGGTCGCGGTCGAAGGACCGTACGGGCGCTTCCACAGCGCCCCCCACGGCGAGCTGCACGGCCAGAAGCTGCTGCTCGTGGCCGGCGGGGTCGGCGTCGCACCGGTGCGCGCGATCCTCGAGGAGGCGGGTCGGCACGCCCACGCGGTCGTCCTCTACCGGGTCCGCGACCTGCAGGAGGCGCTGTGGCGCGATGAGTTCGAGCGCCTGGCCAGGGCGTACGGCGCGAGGGTCCTCCTCCTCGCGGGCGACCGACGCCAGCAGCCGCTCGACGCCAACCGCCTGCACACCCTCGTCCCGGACATCCGCCACCGCACGATCTTCGTGTGCGGGCCGCAGGCGCTGGTGGGCGCCATCCGGCGCGAGGCGGGGCGACTGGGGATCCCCGAGGAGCGGGTGCACGCCGAGAGCTTCGCCTTCCTGCCCGAGGGCGCGGACGCGTGAGGCGAGTCCTCCTGGCGGCCGCGGCAGCCGCGGCCGGGGCTGCGGCGGTGGTCGTCGTCGCCCCCCGGGCCGGCAGCCCCGCGATCGGCGCGGCGCCACCTCCCGCCGCCTCCACCCCGGACCCACCGGCCGCCCCCAGCGACGCCTCGGGCTTGGCGGCCGGCCCGGCCTCGGCCCCCCCGGTGAGCACGAGGAACACGCCGTCGCCGCGCTCGCCCGCGCCGACCTCGCACCGACGCGCGCACGCCGCCGCGTCGGTCTCGCGCTCCGCGCCGACGTCTCCGAAGGCCCACCGCAGCAGCCGGCCGCGCCCCACGCGGTCGGCCCCGCCCCCGGCTCCCCCGCCCCCGGTCACCCGGACGGTGACCGGGCCGGTCGTCTCCAACGGCTGGGGTCCGATCCAGGTGCGGGTCACCGTCCGCGGCAAGCGGGTCACCGCCGTCTCGGTACCGGTGACCCCCAGTGATGGCCGGTCGGCCTACATCAACGCCCGGGCCGTCCCCATCCTGGTCCAGGAGGCGTTGCGGGCCCAGTCCGCGCAGGTCGCCGTCGTCTCGGGGGCCACCGACACCAGCCGCGCGTTCATGTCCTCCCTCGCCGCGGCGCTCCAGCAGGCCCGCTGAGCCCGCCCCCGGAGGGTCCCCCCGGGGGTCGGTCCTGGCCGGCCGACGCAGACCCACAGGGGACGCCCACGGGTCTCACAGCCGGACCCCAGCGAGGGCGAGAAGGGTCGCGGTCATGGCACTCACCCACCAGGCGCGAACTCGTGATCATTTCGGCTACACCCCCGCCTCGACAGTGCCGATGCCCGGCCACGAGAGGGGAGGTGGGGGGATGACCCGTACCGTCGAGCGCGCCGGCCATCGGCTGGTGCGCAGCCACGAGCTGCTCGGCGAGACGCTGCACGTCGACCTTCGGGGGGTGGCCGACGACGAAGCCGCGGACCGCGCATCCGCTGCTGCCGCCGCCTGGCTTCGACGGGTCGACGGCGTGTTCGGCCCCGGGCGCGACAGCGCGGTGTCCCGGCTGCGCCGCGACCGGCGCATCGCCGAGGTCGACGAGCCGCTCGTCGAGGACCTGCTCATGGCGTGCGAGCGCGCCTGGGCGGCGAGCGACGGCTGGTTCGACCCCTGGGGGCTGCCCGGCGGGTTCGACCCGGCCGGGATCGTCCTCGGCTGGGCCCTCGGCCCGACGGCCGAGCTGCTCGCGCCGGTGGCGACCGGCGTGCGCATCGACGCGGCCGGCGACGTGCTGGTTCGCGGTGAGCGCGCAGCGGGAGCGCCCTGGGCGGTGGGCGTACGCCGACCCGACGCGCTGACCGACCTCACGGCCGTCCTCGACGTCACCGACATCGCGGTCTCGACCTCGACGGGATCAGGTGTCATCGACTCGCGAAGCGGCCGGCCGGCCCGTCGGCTTCGATCGGCGACGGTGGTGGGACCCGACGCCGCCCTCGCCGACGCGTTCGCGACGGCACTGGTGGCGTGCGGCGTCCCCGGGCTGGACTGGCTCACGGTGCAGCCGGGCTACGAGGCGTACGCGGTCGACCTCGACGGCCGCACGTACAGCACCTCGGGGCTGCCCCGGCGTCCGTGACTCACGTCCTCAGGGGCAGCCAGGCAAGGACTTCCTGGATCTTCTCGTCCCAGTAGCCCCACTCGTGCTCCCCGGGGTCGAAGGAGGTGGTCACGGGTACGCCCGCCTCCGCGCATGCCGCGACGAAGACCTGGTTGCGCGCGTGCAGCGGGTCCTGCCTCCCGCAGCAGACGTACAGGGCGGGCAGCTCCTCGGGGTCCGCGCCGCCGACCAGGGCCAGGAGGTCCTCGGGTCCCCCGGCCACCGGCTGCTCGCCGAACACGCGGCGCATGAGCGTGGGGTCCTCCGGCATCGGCGGGGCGGCCTGGAGGGCGGCGACGTCGAGCGCGCCCGAGAGGCTCGCCGCGGCCGCGAACGCGCCGGGGTGACGCAGCGCCCACTTCAGGGCCCCGTAGCCGCCCATGGACAACCCGGCGACGAAGGTGTCCTCGCGCCGGTCGGAGACGACGAAGAAGGAGCGGACCACGGCGGGCAGCTCCTCGCAGAGGAAGGTCCAGTACCGCCCGCCGTGCGCCTCGTCGGTGTAGAAGCTGCGGCCCACCTGGGGCATCACCACCGCGAGCCCCAGCGGCGCGACGTAGCGCTCGATGGACGTGCGGCGCAGCCAGATGGTGTCGTCGTCGGAGAGGCCGTGCAGCAGGTACAGCACCGGCGGCGGCGCGTCCGACGCTCGGCCGGCCAGGCCGATCTGGGTCGCGGTCTGCTGCGGGAGGATCACGGTCATCGACGTGCTCAGGCCGAGCACGTCGGAGTAGAAGTCGCAGCGCAGGTGGGCCATGCGCCGATTGTGTCGCGGCGCCGATCAGCCCGCCCGCGACTCCAGGAAGGAGTAGACCTCGGTGTCGTCGACGCCGGGGAAGGTCCCCGGCGGCATCGCGGCCAGCAGGTGGCTGTGGATCCGCGCCGACGGCCACGCGCGCCCGGACCAGCGGGCCGCGAGGTGCTCCGGCGCCCGGCGGCAGCACCGCTCGTCGGGGCAGCGCGACACCGCCCGCTCCGTCGTCTCGCGGCCACGGAACCACTTCACGTGCGCGTAGGGGACGCCGACGCTGACCGAGAACTCACCGGCCGGCGTCTGCTCGGTGAGCGCGGTGCACCAGTACGTCCCGCTGGGGGTGTCGGTGTACTGCGCGTAGGCGATGGACTTGTCCGGCTGCGCGAAGACCTGGCGGGCGGTCCACTGGCGGCAGGCGCGCTGGCCCTCGATCGCCCCGGTCACGTCGGTCGGGAAGTGCACCCCGTCGTTCTCGTAGGCCTTGTAGATCGTGCCGCTCTCGTGCACGCGCATGAAGTGGACCGGGATGCCGAGGTGACGGGTGGCGAGGTTCGTGAACCGGTGCGCCGCCGTCTCGTAGGACACGGCGAAGGCGTCGCGCAGGTCCTCGATCGCCACGTCCTTGGCCGCGGCCGAGCGGCGCAGCAGCTCCAGCGCGCGGCGCTCGGGGACCAGGATCGCGGCGGAGAAGTAGTTGGTCTCGACCCGCTGGCGAAGGAACTCCGCGTAGTCGCTGGGCACCGTGTGCCCGAGCACCACGTGCCCGAGCGCCTGCAGGGCGAGCGCCCGCAGGTCGGTCCCGCCGGAGTCGGGCGACTGCGGGAGGTACACCCGCCGGTTCTCGAGGTCGACCACGGAGCGGGTCGACTCGGGCAGGTCGTCGACCCGAACGAGCGAGTACCCCAGGTGGGCGGCCATCTCGCCGAGCGCCCGCTGCGAGAGCGGTCCCTCCCACGGTGCGACCGCGCACAGGTCCGCCGCCGCGCGCTCGAGCTCCTCGAAGTAGTTGTCGCGGGCGCGCATCTCCAGGCGCAGCTCGGCGTTGGCCCGCCGTGCCTCCTCGGGGGTCGCCGACCGCTCCTCGGCCTGCCGGGCGAGCTCCGCGTGCAGCCCGACGAGGGCCTCGAGGGCGTCGGTCGGCAGCCGGGCGCCCGGACGGACGGCGGGCAGCCCGAGAGCGGCGTACGCCGGACCGCGCTGGGCGCGCTCCAGGGCGATCTCGAGCGCCGCCCGGCGGCTCGGCGGCTCCGGCCCGAGCAGCTCCGCGGGGCTGACCCCGAGGGCCGCGGCCAGGTTCTGCAGCAAGGACAGCCGAGGCTCGCGACGGCCGTTCTCGAGCAGCGACAGCTGGGAGGGTGAGCTCTGGACCTCGGCCGCGAGCTGCTCCAGCGTGAGCCCGCGCGCCCGGCGCAGGTGCCGGACCCGACGCCCGAGGGTGATGAGGTCGCCGGATGTGACATCCGCAACACCATTCGTGCGCTGTAGCGTCACGTCATTCGCCATGTCTGCACGATACGACAAGAAGTGCGTTTCTTTCCAGAGTCAGCTCGTTGAAGAACGTCGATTCTCCGCTCAATCTCGAGGAACCGGCTACGAGCCCGTACACGGGGCGAGCCCAGGCCGGCCGCCGACCCAAGGAGAGCACCCCCATGTCCGCCCCCACCACCGACACCACCCTCGCGCCGGACCTGCAGGCCGAGGCCGACCTGCTGGCCCACGAGTGGGCGACGCACCCGCGCTGGGCGGGCATCGAGCGGACCTACTCCGCCCGCGACGTGGTCCGGCTCTCGGGCCGGGTGCACGAGGAGCACACGCTGGCGCGCCGCGGTGCGGAGCGGCTGTGGGAGCTGCTGCAAACTCGCACCCACGTTCCCGCGCTGGGCGCGCTCACCGGCGGGCAGGCCGTGCAGATGGTTCGGGCCGGGCTGGAGGCGATCTACCTGTCGGGGTGGCAGGTCGCCGCGGACGCGAACCTCGCGGGGCAGACCTACCCGGACCAGTCGCTGTACCCGGTGAACTCGGTGCCGGCGGTGGTGCGCCGGATCAACAACGCGCTCCTGCGGGCCGACCAGATCGCCGTCTCCAGTGGCCAGGAGCTCGACGTGGAGTGGCTGGCGCCGATCGTCGCGGACGCCGAGGCCGGCTTCGGCGGGCCGCTGAACGCCTTCGAGCTGATGAAGGCCATGATCGCGGCCGGCGCCGCGGGCGTGCACTGGGAGGACCAGCTGGCCTCTGAGAAGAAGTGCGGCCACCTGGGCGGCAAGGTGCTGATCCCGACGGCCCAGCACGTCCGCACCCTGAACGCCGCCCGGCTGGCCGCGGACATCGCCCGCGTGCCGTCGCTCATCGTGGCTCGCACCGACGCGCTGGCGGCGACGCTGTTGACCAGTGACGTCGACGAGCGGGACGCCCGCTTCTGCACCGGGGAGCGCACGGCGGAGGGCTACTACCGGGTGCGCGGAGGCATGGAGTCGGTCATCGCGCGCGGGCTGGCGTACGCGCCGTACGCCGACCTGCTGTGGGTGGAGACCTCGACCCCGGACCTCGGCCAGGCGCGGGAGTTCGCGGAGGCGCTGCACGCGCAGTTCCCCGGCAAGATGCTCGCCTACAACTGCTCGCCGTCCTTCAACTGGAAGGCCGCGCTCGACGACGACACGATCGCGAAGTTCCAGCGCGAGCTGGCCGCGATGGGCTACAAGTTCCAGTTCATCACCCTGGCCGGCTTCCACGCGCTGAACCACTCGATGTTCGAGCTGGCCCACGGCTACGCCCGCGAGGGCATGAGCGCGTACGTGCGGCTGCAGCAGGCGGAGTTCGCCTCCGTCGACGACGGCTACACCGCGGTGCGCCACCAGGCGGAGGTCGGAACCGGCTACTTCGACGCCGTCACCACCGCCCTCAACCCGGCGAGCGACACCACCGCGCTGGCGGGCTCGACCGAGGCGGAGCAGTTCGGGAGCCACGCATGAGCGTCCCCACGCTGTCCCGCCGGGTCGAGCTGACCGGCCCGGTGACGGGTCGCTTCGAGGAGGTGCTGACCCCCGACGCGCTCGCCTTCGTCGCCGACCTGCACGCCCGCTTCGCCGACCGCCGCTGCAGCCTGCTGCAGGCCCGCCGGGAGCGGCGCGCGCGCATCGACGCGGGAGCCGACCCGCACTTCCTGCCCGAGACCGCCGAGATCCGCGCGGACTCGACCTGGCAGGTCGCGGCGCCGGCGGCCGGCCTGTCGCGTCGCCACGTCGAGATCACCGGGCCGGTCGAGCCGAAGATGGCGGTCAACGCGCTGAACTCCGGCGCGGACGTCTGGATGGCCGACCTGGAGGACGCGACGTCCCCGACCTGGGCCAACATCGTCGGCAGCCAGCTGACCCTGATGGACGTCTTCGACGGCACCGTCGACTTCACCACCCCCGAGGGCAAGGAGTACCGGGTCGGCTCGAAGGTCCCCACCATCACCGTGCGCCCGCGCGGCTGGCACCTGCCCGAGAAGCACGTGCGCGTCGACGGCGCCCCGATCTCGGCCAGCCTCTTCGACTTCGGGCTGTACGTCTTCCACTGCGCCCGGCGCCAGCTCGACCGCGGCGCGGGCCCGTACCTGTACCTGCCGAAGCTGCAGAGCCACCACGAGGCGCGGCTGTGGAACGACGTGTTCGTGCACGCGCAGGAGGCGCTGGGGATGCCGCTCGGCACGATCCGCGCCACCGTGCTCATCGAGACGATCCACGCCGCCTTCGAGATGGAGGAGATCCTCTTCGAGCTGCGCGACCACTCCGCGGGGCTCAACGCCGGCCGCTGGGACTACATCTTCAGCGTCATCAAGGCCTACGCCGAGCGAGGCCCGAAGTACGTCCTGCCCGACCGCGCCGACATCACCATGACGGTGCCGTTCATGCGGGCCTACACCGAGCGGCTGGTCCAGACCTGCCACCGTCGGGGCGCGCACGCCATCGGTGGCATGGCCGCCTTCATCCCGGACCGGCGCGACCCCGAGGTCACGCAGGTCGCCCTGGCCAAGGTCCGCGCCGACAAGGAGCGCGAGGCCGGCGACGGCTTCGACGGCTCCTGGGTCGCCCACCCGGACCTCGTGCCCGTGTGCCGTGAGGTGTTCGACCGCTTCCTCGGGGACCAGGACGACCAGCGGTCCCGGCGCCGCCCCGAGGTGCACGTCACCACCTCGCAGCTGCTGTCCTTCGACCGCACCCCGGGCACCATCACCGAGGCCGGCCTGCGTGGCAACATCCGCGTCGCCCTGCGATACCTCGACTCCTGGCTTCGTGGCAACGGGGCCGCCGCGATCGACCACCTCATGGAGGACGCGGCCACCGCGGAGATCTCCCGCAGCCAGGTGTGGCAGTGGATCCGCTGGGAGGCCAAGCTGACCAACGGGCGTACCGTCGACCGCCTCCTCGTCCGCGAGCTGCTCGCCGAGGAGTACGTCGCCATCGAGGCCGCCCTCGCGCCCGAGGACCGCGCGGCCTCCCGCCTCGCCGACGCCCGCGCCGTCTTCGACGAGGTCGCCCTCGGGGAGACCCTGCCCTCCTTCCTCACCACCGAGGCCTACGCCAAGTACCTCATCTGACGCCCCCCCCCCGTTTCTTTGGAATGAACGCGGCGTTCTTCCACTAGGTCGGCAGCAACGCCGCGTTCATTCGAAACAGATCCGGCCGCTCCCGGGGGTCAGGACGTGGACAGGTCCGGCCGCTCCCGGGGGTCAGGACGTGGCGTGGAGGCGACGGGCAGCCTCGGCGACGGACCCGGACAGCGAGGGATAGACGGTGAAGGCCGCCGACAGCTGGTCGACGGTGAGGCGCTGGCTGACCGCCAGCGCGATGGGGAACACCAGCTCGCTCGCACGCGGTGCGACCACGACGCCGCCGGTGACGGTACGCGAGCCCAAGCTGGCGAACAGCTTCACGAACCCGTCCTGGAGGCCCTGCATCTTCGCGCGGGCGTTGCCGGCCAGGGCGAGCTTCACGACGTGCGCGTCCGCCCGGCCCGCGTCGACGTCGGCCTGCGTGACCCCCACGGTCGCGATCTCCGGATCGGTGAAGACGTTGGAGGACACCGTCTTCAGGGCGAGCGGCGCGACGGCGTCGCCGAGCGCGTGCCGCATGGCGATGCGGCCCTGCATGGCGGCGACCGACGCGAGCATCAGGACCCCAGTGCAGTCGCCGGCGGCGTACACGCCACGGGCAGAGGTGCGCGAGACGCGGTCCACGACGACGAAGCCCCGCTCGTCGGTCTCGACGCCCGCCTCCTCCAAGCCGAGTGCCTCGGTGTTGGGGACCGAGCCGACCGCCATCAGGCAGTGCGAGCCGGCCACGGTCCGGCCGTCGACGAGGGAGACCAGGACGCCGTCCGCCGTACGCCGGACCGATGCCGCGCGCGAGCGGTTGAGGACGGTCATGCCGCGCCGGCGGAAGACGTTCTCGATGACCTGGGCCGCGTCGGGGTCCTCGCCCGGAAGCACGAGGTCGCGGGAGGAGACGAGGACCACCTCGCTGCCGAGGGCCTCGTACGCCGACGCGAACTCGGCGCCCGTGACCCCCGAGCCGACCACGACCAGCCGGTCGGGCAGCTCCGCGAGGGCGTACAGCTGGGTCCAGGTGAGGACGCGCTCCCCGTCCGGCTCAGCGCCGGCGACTTCGCGGGGGCGGGCCCCGGTGGCGAGCAGGACGGCATCGGCGTCGAGCCGCTCCTCGCCGCCCGCGGTGCGAGCCACGACCGCGGACCCGCCGTCGACGAGCCGCGCGGTCCCGACGACGACGTGCACCCCCTCGGCCTCGAGGCGCTGCCGTACGTCGTCGGACTGGGCATGGGCCAGCCGCAGGACACGGTCGTTGACGGCACCGAGGTCGACCCCAACGCCCTCGGCGGGGGCCCGCCCGATGCCCACACGAACCCCGAGCTCGTCGCTCTCGCGCACGGAGGTCATGACGTCGGAGGTGGCGATGAGGGTCTTGCTCGGGACGCAGTCGGTCAGCACCGCCGAGCCGCCGAGCCCGTCCCGTTCGACGATGCTCACCTCGGCGCCCAGTTGGGCGGCCACCAGGGCAGCCTCGTAGCCCCCCGGGCCGCCACCGATGATCACCACGCGCGCCACGGACGCCATTGTTGCCGACCCCGGGCGTGGGTTCCGTACCCTGATCCGCCATGGCGGTCTACGCGGCCTACGGCAGCAACCTGGACCCGCGCCAGATGGCCGAACGCACCCCCTCCTCCCCGCCGCTGTCCTCGGGCTGGCTGTTCGGCTGGCGCCTGACCTTCGGCGGGGAGGACCTCGGCTGGGAGGGCGCGTTGGCCACCCTCGTCGAGGACCCGACCAGCTCGGTCTACGTGATGCTCTACGAGCTCACCGATGCGGACGAGGCGGCGCTCGATGAGTGGGAGGGGGGCGCGATCGGGCTCTACCGCAAGGTTCGGGTGCGGGTCGCGACGCTCGAGGCCGACGTGCTCGCCTGGGTGTACGTGCTCGACGCCTACGAGGGCGGCCTGCCCTCCGCCCGCTATCTCGGCATCATCGCCGACGCGGCCGAGGTCGCCGGTGCGCCCGCGGACTACGTCGCCGAGCTGCGCGGGCGGCCCTGCCGGTCCATCGGCTGACCCCCGGCCGGCCCCCGCCCACTTGTGGCGGCTGCCACGTCACTTACGGGCATCGGAGTGACGGAGAGGCCGCCACAGGACGGGAGCCGCGGCGGTACGTTGCGGTCGTGACGGACGACCCGTACGCGCTCGCGCGCGACGCCGCGCATCGGCTCGTGGAGCTCACCGGCGTCCGCAGCCACGACGTCGCCCTGGTCCTCGGCTCGGGGTGGGTGCCGGCCGCCGACCGGATCGGGACGACCGCGGCGGAGCTGCGGGTCACCGACCTGCCCGGGTTCGCCGCCCCGGCGGTCGAGGGGCACGCGGGCATCGTGCGCTCGCTCGTGTCCGCATCCGGCACCCGGGCGCTGGTGTTCCTCGGCCGCACCCACCTCTATGAGGGCCGGGGCGTCGACGCCGTCGTGCACGGCGTGCGTACCGCGGTGGCGGCCGGTGCCCGGGTCGTCGTCCTCACCAACGGATGCGGCGGCCTCGACCCCGCCTGGACACCGGGGACGCCCGTCCTGATCAGCGACCACGTCAACCTCACCGGGCGATCGCCGCTGCGGGGAGCGCGCTTCGTCGATCTCACCGACCTGTACTCGGCACGGCTGCGTGCCCTGTGCCGCGAGGTCGAGCCGTCGCTGCCCGAGGGCGTGTACGTCCAGTTCCCCGGGCCGCACTACGAGACGCCGGCCGAGATCCGGATGGTCGCGGCCATCGGGGGATCCCTCGTCGGCATGTCCACCGCCCTGGAGGCGATCGCGGCCCGTGAGGCCGGCGCCGAGGTGCTGGGGATCTCGCTGGTCACCAACGCCGCCGCGGGCGTCACCGGCGCGGCGCTGGACCACGAGGAGGTGCTCGCGGCGGGACGGGCGGCCGCGCAGCGGATGGGCGACCTGCTGGCCGGCGTCGTCGCCCGGCTGTGACGCGCCGATGAGGGACCTGCGCGCCCAGGCGCTCGCCTGGCTCACCGAGGACCCCGACCCGGACACGCGCGCCGAGCTGCGGGCCATGCTCGACTCCGGCGACACCGCGGCCCTGGCCGCAGCCTTCGCCGGCGACCTCGAGTTCGGGACGGCCGGTCTGCGCGGCGCCCTCGGACCCGGCCCGGCGCGGATGAACCGGGTCGTGGTCACCCGGGCCGCCGCCGGTCTGGCGGCCTACCTCCGTGAGCAGGGCATGACGCGCGGGGTGGTCATCGGCTACGACGCGCGCCACAAGTCCGACGTCTTCGCCCGAGACACCGCGGAGGTCGTCCGGGGTGCGGGCATGCCGGCGTACGTGCTGCCGCGGCCGCTCCCCACACCGGTCCTCGCCTACGCCATCCGCCACCTCGACGTGTCCGCCGGCGTGATGGTGACCGCGAGCCACAACCCGCCCCAGGACAACGGCTACAAGGTCTACCTCGGCGACGGCTCCCAGATCGTGCCCCCTGCGGATGCGGGCATCGCCGCGTGCATCCGCTCGGTGGGGCAGCTGGGGGACCTGCCCAGGTCCGCGGACGCGGCGATCCTCGACGACTCGGTCCTCGAGTCCTACCTGGACCGGGTGGCGTCCCTTCCGCTACCGGGGGGCCCGCGCGACCTCGTCGTCGTCACCACGCCGCTGCACGGCGTGGGCGGCCCCGTGCTTCGCGAGGCACTGCGGCGCGCCGGCTTCCCCGACCCCCACGTCGTCGCGGCCCAGGCCGAGGCCGACCCCGACTTCCCGACGGTGGCCTTCCCGAACCCCGAGGAACCAGGGGCGATGGACCTCGCCCTCCGCCTTGCCGCCGACGTCGGCGCCGACCTGGTGCTGGCCAACGACCCGGACGCCGACCGCTGCGCCGTCGCCGTCGCCGACCGCAACGGGGTCTACCGGATGCTGCGAGGCGACGAGGTCGGCGCCCTGCTCGCGGCGCACCTGCTCGCACGGGGCCTGCCGCCGGGGCGCGACGTCCTGGCCTGCTCGATCGTGTCCTCCTCCCTGCTCTCCCGCATCGCGGCCGCGAACGGGCTGACCCACGTCGAGACGCTCACCGGGTTCAAGTGGATCGGCCGGGTGCCGCGGCTCGCGTACGGCTACGAGGAGGCGCTGGGCTACTGCGTCGACCCGGAGGCCGTACGCGACAAGGACGGTGTGAGCGCCGCTCTCCTCGTCGCGGAGCTCGCGGCCGGGCTCAAGGCGAAGGGGCGCGGCCTGCTCGACCTCCTCGACGACCTCGCTGTCCAGCACGGACTGCACGCCACCGACCAGCTGTCGGTGCGCATCCAGGACGTGGCCGTCATCCCGGCGACCATGTCGGCCCTGCGCTCGGCACCCCCGGCCAGTCTCGGCGGTCGCGAGGTCCAGCGCGTCGACGACCTCACCGCGGGATTCGGTGGCCTCCCGCCGACCGACGGGCTGCGCTTCCACCTCGCGGGCGCCGGGCGCGTCGTCGTCCGGCCATCGGGGACCGAGCCGAAGGTGAAGTCCTATCTCGAGGTCGTGCTGCCGGTCGCCTCCCGCGACGACCTCCCGGCGGTCCGCGCGCGGGCGCGCCGAGACCTCGACGCGATCCGCGCGGACCTCGCCGATGCGCTGAGCCGTTGAGCAGATACCACTGAACCGCTGAGCCACTGTCAGGCGTTTGCGCGAGGTGCCTCTTGCGCTCCTCATGACACCGTTTCCCCGGCTTGGAACCCACTCCGCCCGCGTAGGCTGAGGCGGTGCCGACGACGGTGCGGACAACCGCCACGACAACTGCGACGACGACCGCGACGACGACGCGACCGGACGTGCTGGCGGACGCGACGACCTCGCAGGCCGCCCTGCGGCGCTTCCTGCACGGGCTTCCGGGCGTCGACCAGGTAGGCGCCGACGCGCGGGCCGCGGCGCTGGCCACCCGCTCCATCAAGACCGACGCCAAGGCCTTCGCGCTCGACCTCGCGATCCGGATGGTCGACCTCACCACGCTCGAGGGCGCGGACACCCCCGGCAAGGTGCGCGCCCTGTGCGCGAAGGCGCGACGGCCCGACCCGGCCGACCCGAGCGCGCCACCGGTGGCCGCCGTCTGCGTCTACGACGACCTCGTCGAGGTCGCCCGCGCCGCGCTCGGCTCCTCCGGGGTCAAGGTGGCCGCCGTGGCGACGGCCTTCCCGTCCGGGCGCGCGCTCCTCGACGTGAAGCTGGCCGACACGCGGGACGCCGTACGCGCGGGAGCCGACGAGGTCGACATGGTCATCGACCGGGGGGCCTTCCTCTCCGGGCGCTACCTGGAGGTCCTCGAGGAGGTCCGCGCGGTGAAGCAGGCGTGCGGGTCCGTGCACCTGAAGGTGATCCTCGAGACCGGCGAGCTGCAGACCTATGACAACGTCCGTCGCGCCTCCTGGCTCGCCATGATGGCCGGCGCGGACTTCATCAAGACGAGCACCGGCAAGATCTCCCCTGCGGCCACGCTGCCGGTCACCCTGGTCATGCTCGAAGCCGTGCGCGACTTCCGCGACGCCACCGGCCGACAGGTCGGGGTCAAGGCGGCCGGCGGGATCCGTGCCGCCAAGGACGCGCTCCGGTACCTCGTCGTCGTGAACGAGACGGTCGGCGACGACTGGCTGGACCCCGACTGGTTCCGCCTCGGCGCGAGCAGCCTGCTCAACGACCTGCTCATGCAGCGGACCAAGCTGGCCACCGGACGCTACTCCGGGCCCGACTACTTCACCCTCGACTGAACAGGACACCCATGGCCGGCAAGACGTTCACCTACGCCCCGGCGCCGGAGTCGCGGGCTGTGGTGACCCTCGAGCCGTCGTACGGCCTGTTCGTCGACGGCAGTTTCGTCGACCCGGTCGACGGCGGCGTCTTCGCGACCGTGAACCCCGCCGACGAGCAGGTGCTGGCGCAGGTGAGCGCCGCCGGTGCACGCGACGTCGACCGGGCCGTGAGCGCTGCCCGCGCCGCCTACGACGGGGTGTGGTCGCGGATGCCGGGGGCCGAGCGGGGCAAGTACCTCTTCCGGATCGCGCGGATCCTGCAGGAGCGCTCGCGGGAGCTCGCGGTGCTCGAGACCCTCGACAACGGCAAGCCGATCAGGGAGTCGCGAGACGTCGACGTCCCCCTCGCAGCGGCGCACTTCTTCTACCACGCGGGATGGGCGGACAAGCTCGAGTACGCCGGGCTCGGGCCGAACCCCGGCCCGGTCGGGGTCGTCGGCCAGGTGATCCCATGGAACTTCCCGCTGCTCATGCTCGCGTGGAAGGTCGCCCCCGCCCTCGCCTGCGGCAACACCGTCGTCCTCAAGCCGGCGGAGACGACGCCGCTCTCCGCGCTGGTGTTCGCCGACATCTGCCGGCAGGCGGACCTGCCGGCCGGCGTCGTGAACATCCTCACCGGCGCCGGCGAGACCGGTCGCCTCGTCGTCGAGCACCCCGGCATCGACAAGGTCGCGTTCACCGGGTCGACCGAGGTCGGACGCCAGATCGCCCGCGCGGTAGCCGGCACCGGCAAACGGCTGACCCTGGAACTGGGCGGCAAGGGCGCCAACATCGTCTTCGACGACGCCCCGGTGGACCAGGCGGTGGAGGGGATCGTCAACGGCATCTTCTTCAACCAGGGACACGTGTGCTGCGCGGGTTCACGGCTCCTCGTACAGGAGTCGGTCGCCGACGACGTGGTGGACCGCCTGAAACGGCGGCTCACCACCCTTCGCCTCGGCGACCCGCTGGACAAGAACACCGACATCGGCGCGATCAACTCCGCCGAGCAGCTCGCGAGGGTCCGGGCGCTCGCCGACGCCGGTGACGAGGAGGGCGCGGACCGCTGGTCGGCGCCGTGCGCGTTGCCGGACCGGGGTTTCTGGTTCCCGCCCACGGTGTTCACGGGGGTGTCGCAGGCGCACCGGATCGCCCGCGAGGAGATCTTCGGGCCGGTGCTGTCGGTGCTCACGTTCCGCACGCCGGAGGAGGCGGTGGAGAAGGCGAACAACACCCCGTACGGCCTGTCGGCGGGCGTCTGGACCGAGAAGGGCAGCCGCATCCTGTCGATGGCCGCACGGCTTCGCGCCGGCGTGGTGTGGGCCAACACCTTCAACCGCTTCGACCCGGCGTCGCCATTCGGCGGGTACAAGGAGTCCGGGTACGGCCGCGAGGGCGGCCGCCACGGCCTCGAGGCCTACCTGGCGACGGAGGCTTCCGCATGAGCCGGCTCGAGGTGCGCAAGACGTACAAGCTGTACGTCGGTGGGGCGTTCCCCCGCAGCGAGTCGGGACGCACGTACGAGGTCCACGGCGCCAAGGGCGAGTTCCTGGCAAATGTCGCCCTGGCTTCACGCAAGGACGCCCGGGACGCCGTGCAGGCGGCACGGAAGGCGTTCCCGGGTTGGTCCGGCGCGACGGCGTACAACCGGGGCCAGGTCATCTACCGCGTCGCGGAGATGCTCGAGGGACGTCGTTCGCAGTTCGTCGGTGAAGTCGGCGCCGGTGAGGGTCTGGCGGCACGCAAGGCCGAAGCGGTGGTCGACGCGAGCATCGACCGGCTGGTCTGGTACGCCGGGTGGGCCGACAAGCTCACGCAGGTGCTCGGGGGCGCGAACGCGGTGAGCGGACCGTACTTCGACTTCTCCGTCCCCGAGCCAACCGGTGTGGTCGCCATCGCTGCGCCGCAACAGTCCTCCCTCCTCGGGCTGGTCTCGACGGTCGCGCCAGCCATCGCCAGTGGCAACACGGTTGTGGCAATCGCCTCTCGCACGGCGCCGCTCCCGGCTCTCACCTTCGCCGAGGTGCTTTCGACGTCAGACGTCCCCGGCGGAGTCGTGAACCTCCTCACCGGCTACAACGCCGAGACCCTGACGACTCTCGCCTCTCACATGGACGTCAACGCCATCGACCTCACCGGTGCCGGGCCGCTCGCCGCTGACCTCGAGGCCGCTGCGGCCGACAACCTCAAGCGGGTGCTCCGAGCGACGCAGGGGCCGGAGGTCGACTGGACGGCGCCCCCTGGGCTCTCGCGCCTGCGCGCCTTCGTGGAGACCAAGACCGTCTGGCACCCCATCGGTGTCTGACCCCGCCTTCGGCCGCGCCGTCTCGGCACTGGTCGACGAGACCCTCGCGCGGGCCGGCGAGGTGGTCCCCGGGCCGAGGGGGATGGTCGCCGTCCTCGATGCGCGCTGGCCGGACTCGCACGACAACAACAAGGTCGTCGTCACCGGGGCCGTCGACGCCGCGGACTTGCTGGAGTTCGCCGAGAGCGCGCTGGCCGGCGTGGCGCACCGACAGGTCCTCATGCTGAGCGGCGGTTCCGAGGTCGCGGATGCGGCACGTGCCGCCGGCTACACCGTGTCCACCCTGCTGGTCATGGCCCTGGACAGGTCCCGGACGGTAGCCCCGCCCGACCCCGCCATCGACGTCCGCACGGCCGACGAGGCGACCACGCGCTCCTTCGCCCGCACCGCCTGGCGGGTGGAGAACCCGCAGATGCCGTCCGCGACCGTGGAGCAGCTGGTCAGCCGACGCGATGCGTACGTGGCGCCTGTGGTGTCCTACCTCGCGTACGTCGACGGCGTCGCGGCGGCGCATGCCGACCTGCGCCAGTGGCTGGGTCTCGCCGAGGTGGACATGGTTCTCACGCTGCCCGAGTACCGCAACCGAGGGCTGGCGCGTTCGCTCGTCCTGCACGCGATCGCCAGGGCCCATCGGGACGGCGCCGACCTCGTGTTCCTGCTTGCCGATGCCGACGACTGGCCCCGCCTGCTGTACCGGCGCCTCGGCTTCGAGACGGTGGGCACCATCCACGAGCTACATCGGGGGAAGACCATGACATCGGGGGAAGACCATGACATCGGGGGAAGACCATGACATCGGGGGAAGACCATGAACGGTGACGACGTCGAGGTCCGCGACGACAGCGGGGAGCTCGTTCTGGGCTACCTGCCCCTTGCAGCCGGCGGGGGACCCTTCGCCGACTTCGTGACGGCCGGCTCCCTGGGGCCGGACGCGGCCGCCGACGCGGCCGCGAGGGAGCTGTCCGGCTGGCGCGCCGCGACGACGGATCCGCAGCTCGTGGCTGCGCTGCGGGAGCGCGGGGCGGTGCTGACCCGTCACGCCCACATCCACTCCCGCGACCTCATCGCCGACCCCGCCCCGGCCGCCTGGGCCGTCCCCCTGCTGCCGTTCGGGCTACGGATCACCGGCTGGGACCGCCCCCTCGAGGAGGTCGCGGTCGTCGTACAGGCGGCGTACCCGCCGGGCCACCCCGACCACCACCCTCGGACGAGCCTCGACGAGGTGGCCGCAAAGGACCTGCGGCCGTACGTCCTCGAGGAGGTGCTCGGCCCGATGCTGCCGGTCGGCGGCCTCGTCGTCGACCAGGAGCGCGTCGTCGCCCTGCTCGCGGTGACCGACCGGCAGGGGGTGGCGCCGGATGGCGGCCCCTGGGTGGTCGACGTCGCACGGCTCCCGGACCCGGCCTACGCGGGAGCGGGCGCAGCCCTGCTGCAGCGGGCGCTGGCGCTGCTGACCGAGGCGGGAGCGCCGTCGCTGTCCCTGGCGGTCAGCGAGGGGAACCCGGCGCGGCGGCTCTATGAGCGGCTGGGCCTGGTCCACGCCTACTCGGCATGGACCCTCGCCATCCCCTGAGCACGGTGGTCAGGTCGCGCCGAGGGCGGCGTACCCCGGCTTGATGACCTCATCGATGAGTGCGAGCCGCTCGTCGAAGGGGATGAAGGCCGACTTCATCGCGTTGATGGTGACCCACCGGGCATCGTCCAGGGTCCAGCCGAACGCCTCGCCGAGCAGCACGAGCTCCCGGGACAGGCAGGTCGCGCTCATCAGCCGGTTGTCGGTGTTCACGGTCACCCGGAAACGAAGCCTCGCCAGCAGCCCGATGGGGTGCTCGGCGATGGAGGCAGCCGCACCCGTCTGCACGTTGGAGGACGGGCACATCTCCAGCGGGATCCGCTTGTCCCGGACGTAGGCGGCCAAGCGGCCGAGCCGAGCCGAGCCGTCACGGTCGATCCCGATGTCGTCGACGATCCGTACGCCGTGACCGAGCCGGTCCGCGCCGCACCACTGCAGCGCCTCCCAGATCGAGGGGAGCCCGAAGGCCTCGCCGGCGTGGATGGTGAAGTGCGCGTTCTCGCGCCGGAGGTACTCGAAGGCGTCGAGGTGGCGGGTGGGCGGGAAGCCCGCCTCGGCGCCGGCGATGTCGAAGCCGACGACGCCGTCGTCGCGGTAGGCCACGACCAGCTCGGCCACCTCGCGTGAGCGGGCGGCGTGCCGCATCGCGGTCAGCAGGGTCCCGATGCGGATCCGCCGCCCGGCCAGCAGCGCGCGCTCCTCCCCCAGCCGGAAACCCTCGAGGACCGCCTCGACGACCGCGGGCAGGGTCAGCCCACGCTCGAGGAACAGCTCCGGCGCGTAGCGGACCTCCGCGTAGACCACCCCGTCGGCCGCGAGGTCCTCGGCGCACTCGGCGGCGACGCGAACCAGCGCCTCCCGGGTCTGCATCACCCCCACGGTGTGCGCGAACGTGGTGAGGTAGGTCTCCAGCGATCCGCTGCTCGCCGCCTCGGCGAACCACGCCCCGAGCTCGTCGGGGTCCTTGGTCGGCAGGCTCGGGTAACCGAGCTCCGCGGCCAGGTCGACGACGGTGGAGGGGCGCAGCCCGCCGTCCAGGTGGTCGTGGAGGAGCACCTTGGGCGCCTGCAGCGCGCGGTCGGCGGTGAGCGCGTGAGCCGTCATGGCCTCACGGTAGCGAGGCCCCTCCCCGGCTCACGCGCGCGGAGGCTCAAGACGATCCGCCCCCTGCCGATAACCTGCGCATGGCAGCGCTGACGGAAGAGACGCGGGTCATCCGACCCGCTGCGGTCCTCGACGAGCGTTCCACCCTGCGGGTGATGCGCGAGCTGGACCGTCTGCATGTGGCCAAGGGCGGGCTGTGGAACCCCACGCCATCGCTGTGGCAGCGCTACGACCGTCCGTGGGACGGCGTGGGGGGAACTCGGGGGAGCTCCAGTCTGATCGGGTCGATCGCAGTCATGTACGACGCACCGCGTCGCCACCAGATCACCATCTACAAGGTGACCGTCACCCGGCTCGGACGGGAGCAGGGCTGGACGGTCGACTCGATCTGCGACGACGCCCTGACGTGGGCCGGGCTGACCCTCGCCCGCTGCCCCCGGGCCGAACTCGCCGCACCGCCCATCAGCGACCCCTTCCGCCCGCGCGAGCCCCTGCTGGGCTTCCAGCAGCCGACGTCGACCCAGGGGACCTGACCGGGTTCACACCCTCGGCGCCTCCACCGCCGGCGCACACCCGTCGACATGACGGGCATGGACCTGCGGACCCGGCCCGGCGAGGCGTACTTCTGGCAGCGCGTGCCCGGCTGGGCGCGACGTCTCGCCGCCCGCTCGCTCGCAGCGGCGGTCGTCCTGGTCCTGCTCCTCTCCGCCCTGACCGCGTGGGCCCAGTCGGCCACGCCCGCGGGGCAGCGGTACTCCCTCCCGGCCCATGTGCTGGCCATGACCGCCGTGGCCGCTCTCGCCGTGGCCGTCGCGAGCGGCCTGATCCGTCTCGGGAAGTGGGAGCTGGCCGCCATCACAGCCGCTGGTACGGCCTTCGGCCCCATGACGCTCGCCGCGGTCCCCGTCAGGGCGTCGCTCGTCACGGCAGCCAGCGACGACACCGCGCTGTGGTGGCGCGCGCTCGTCGCGTTGGCGCTGACCGCGGTCATCCTCACCTGGGCGGGGGCCGCCGCACGTTGCCTGCCGCCACCGCAGCGCCCCGTCCGCGGCCTGCCGTCGGCCCTCGCCGTCGACGGCCTGTTCGCGGCGGTGGCCGTCCTCGGCGTCGTCGGCTACGGCGGCGTCCCCACCCAGGCCGACACGCCGGTGATGCGTGCGGTCGTCGGGTGGGCGTTGCTCGCCGCCGGCGTGGCCACCGTGGCCGCCTTCGGCAGCCGGTGGTGGGTCAGCCCCGGCTACGTCCTCGCCTGTGCGGCCGCCCTCGGCCTGATCGTCGTCGCGTACGCGCGCAGCGGCGGCTGGCCGGGGGTCGCCGGATGGGAGCGGGACGGCATGGAGTCGCCGATCGTGACCTGCGCGGAGTCGACGGTGATCCTCCTCGCCTCGGGGCTGCTGGGTGGTGCGTGCTACGCGATCCTGTCGATGACGAGAGGCAGGGCGGCCACGCTCCCGCCGACCTCGACGGCCCCCTGAAGGGCCTCGAGGGCACGGCCGAACCGGGCCGGGTCGTCGGTGTGCAGGGTGAGCAGCGGCTGGCCCGCGCGTACGCGGTCGCCCGGCTTCGCGTGCAGCTGGACGCCGGCCCCGGCCTGGACAGGGTCCTCCTTGCGCGCACGTCCCGCCCCGAGCCGCCACGCGGCGACGCCCACGGCCAGCGCGTCGAGCCGGGTGAGCACCCCGGTGGCGGGGGCCGGCAGGACCATGCTCTCCCGCGCGAGCGGCAACGGCGCGTCCGGGTCGCCGCCCTGCGCGCGGATCATGCGTCGCCACACGTCCATCGCCCGCCCGTCCGCGAGCACCTGGGCGGGGTCGAGGTCCTCGCGCCCGGCAGCGGACAGCATCTCGCGCGCGAGGCGCAGCGTGAGCTCGACCACGTCCGATGGCCCGCCGCCGGCGAGCACCTCGACCGACTCGCGCACCTCGAGCGCATTGCCGGCTGTGAGACCGAGCGGGGTGTCCATCGCGGTCAGCAGGGCGACGGTCCGGACGCCGGACTCCTGGCCGAGCGCGACCATCGTGCGGGCCAGCTCGCCGGCCCGCTCCGCGTCCTTCATGAACGCCCCCGAGCCGACCTTCACGTCGAGCACCAGTGCACCGGTGCCCTCGGCGATCTTCTTGCTCATGATCGAGCTCGCGAT
>Ga0335071_10001226_pt1 | contig 27828 bp, 21 predicted proteins | sample Lox_Sample_15_FD_206724 | JGI IMG/M metagenome (GOLD analysis project Ga0335071, IMG submission 206724) | Soil microbial communities from Loxahatchee National Wildlife Refuge, Florida, United States - Lox_Sample_1.5 | ecosystem: Environmental > Terrestrial > Soil > Wetlands | place: USA...
CGTGCAGCGAAGATTGATCCGCTGGCAGCATTGCGATATGAGTAACGCTCTTTGTGACGGTTGGTCTTTGCCAGTGGATGCGGCCGCCAGGTTATTTTTTGACACCAGCCGCCTGCTCGGAAGCAGCATGAAATTGCGCAAAGCGCGCATCCTGCTCGAGCGGCTTGAATGACGGGTCTTTCACCAAGCCTGCCCTCAAAGAGGAGGAGAGCTGGTGATCGAAGGCAAACTTAAGGTTGGAAAAAGCTTCTTCGCGTTTGCCCTCCAGGGCCTGAACGGACGCCAGGTTGTACGCCGATTCCGCGACATCCGGATGATCATCGCCAAATAGATGACGGCGGCTGTCGAGAGCCTCGCGCAGAGTTTTCTCCGCCTCCGGGTACCGCTTTTCGGCCCTCAGGAGCTCGCCGAAGCCCTCCAGCGTAGATAGCGTGTCCGAATGGGTTGGACCCAGCGTCCGCCGCTGAATCCGAAGAGTTTCCTCGAAGATGCGCTCCGATTCGCTGTAGAGGCCCTCGTACTGAAGAACTTGAGCGAGATTTGCCATCGTGACCGTTGTGGAACGGTGTTCCGGACCGAGCACTCTGCGCTTGATTTCCAGTGCCTCCCGGAACAGCTTCTCGGCCTCGGCGTGTTTTCCGTCGAGTGTGAACGCGAGTGCCAGATTTCCCATGGCCAGCACGGTGCGGGGGTGGTCTGGTCCCAAGACTCGACGTTGGGCGGGAATGAGCTCGGCATAGATCTTCTCTGCTTCGCCGAAATGTTCCTGCTGCTGCAGGCAGGCCGCGAGGTCGCTTTGGTCCCTCAGCACCTCGGGATGATCGGCGCCGTAACGGCGCGTGTCGTAATCCAGGGTGTCCCGGAAAACCTTCTCCGCTTCCGGCAGTTTGCCCTGGTATGCCAGGTCTACAGCCAACTGATGCATGGCCTGGGCGGTCAATTGATCGTCGCGGCCCAACGCGCGGGAGGCTTTATCGACCAGTTCCCTATGCACCTTCTCCGCCTCCGGATAGCGGCCTTCCTGGTTGAGGATCCCGCCCAGCGAATACATCGAAGCGAGCGTGTCGCGGTGTTCGGGGCCCAGAACGCGCCGCCGGGCGTCGAGCGTTTCCCGGCATAATTGTTCGGCTTCTTTCTCCCGGTTTTCATCATTTAGAACGGAGGCAAGCAGATCCATCGAGTCGAGCGTCTGGGCCTGAGAGGCACCCAGGACGCGACGGCGGATCTCGACGGCCCGGCGCGCCAGTGACTCTGCGTTGGAAAAAAGGCCCAGTCCGTCATACACATCCGCCATGACATGCATCATTTGCGCCTGGACTTCCGGTTCCTTGGCGAGTCCCGTCTCGATCTGTTTCGACGACTGGTCAAGAATCTCCCGGGCGGTGATGGTCTTGCCGCGCGCTTCGCTGGGATGGGAAACCTTGAACATGTGAGTCATGAAATCGGTTACCCGATTGGCCCGGTCGCGTTCGCGCGTGGTTCGTCGCAATTGTGCGGTTTGCGCTACGCCAAACGAAACCAGCAGCAGCGCGGCGAAGACCGCTGCCGCCACACCCACGCGATGGCGGCGAATATACTTGCCGGCCCTGTAAGAAGCACTCGGCGCGCGGGCCGAAACCGGCTCGTTCCGCAAGTACCGTTCGATGTCTGCGGTGAATTCCAGCGGCGTCGCGTAGCGGCGGGAGCGGTCCTTTTCCAGCGCTTTCAGCGCAATGGCGTCGAGGTCCCCGTGCAACTGCCTGGCCAGAATCGCCGGATCGCTCTGCCGCCTCCGGGCCACTTCCGTCGAGGTTGCGGGCTCGTGCGTACTGATCCGCGTACTTGGTTTGGCAGGCTCGTCTTCCCGCAGGCGCTGGAGAAACTCCGCCAGCGAAATCTTGCCGAGCTCGATCGGCCTCGCCCCCGCCAGCAACTCATAAAACACCACGCCCAGGGAATAAACGTCCGTCCGGGTGTCGATATCCTCGCCCGAAGTCAGCGCCTGTTCCGGACTCATGTATTCCGGAGTCCCAATCAGCGCGCCCACGCGGGTGAACTGCGTTTCGCTGGCCAGGTTTTGCGTCAGTGCCTTGGCGACCCCGAAATCGATCACTTTGGGCATCGCCCGGCCATCCACCTCCGTTACCAGGATGTTGGATGGCTTCAGGTCGCGGTGAATAATGGCTTTCTGATGCGCATGCTGAACGGCCTCGCACACCTGCCGGAACAGTTCCAGGCGGTCGCGCATGGGCAGCCGCCGGTTATCGCAATAGCTTGTAATGGGCTCGCCACTGGCGTATTCCATCACGAAATACGGAGTTCCCTCGGGCGTCGAGCCGGCGTCGAACACTTTGGCGATGGCCGGATGGTCCATCAAGGCCAAGGCCTGGCGTTCCGATTCAAAGCGGCGGATCACTTCGCGGGTGTTCATGCCGGCCTTGATCACTTTCAGCGCCACGCGGCGGCGCACTGGCTCCTGTTGGTCCGCCAGCCAGACCTCCCCCATACCGCCTTCCCCGATCTTCTCGACAAGTATGTAGCGGCCGATAGCGGTCCCGGCGGCTGCTGAGTGCGCGAAAGCACCGGCGATTCCGTCGCCGCCCCCACTGCTTCCGGCATCGGTGTGCGTCTCGTTAGCCTCGCCCGTACGCCGCATGCGGAGCACGGCATCGCGAATTTCGGGATTCGCAGTCGAAGAGTCAAGGAAAGCCTGAACCCGTTCGTCTGACATGCTCGCGGCTGCCTGGTAAAGCTTCCACGCTGCCTGCCACTGTTGTTCGTTCATGCTTTCCCCGGTCCTGGCAGGGCATCCTGGAGCCAGTGGCGGGCGAATTCCCAATGCCTGGCTACCGTTCGCAAAGAGCAGCCCAAACGCGCGGCCATCTCCTCCCTCGACAAGCCCTCGAAAACCTTCATCTCCACGATTTGCCGGAGCACCGGATCGACTCGCGCCAACCGATCCAGCAACTCCTCGATGTCCTGGAGGTTTTGAGTACCGGAACCAGGATCCTCCAGATGTTCGGAAACTCCAGTCTTGTCTGCGCGGCGAGAGAGGGGACGGGAATGGTGGATGAGCAGCCGCTTCATCAGAAAGCCGGCCAAGCCGAGAAATGCCGCCTTTTCGCTTGCGGCGTCGCGTCCGCCAGGTGGCAAGGCATTCACGCGGATCAGTTCCAGGTAGAGTTCGTTGACTAGGACGGTCGGCTGCCACGTGTGGTCCGGCCGCTCACGCCGCATGCGCGCCGCTGCCATGCGGCGTAACTCAGGGTAGAACAGCTCGACCAGACGGTCGGCGGCATCGGGTTTGCCGGAGCGTAAGTCCGTCATGAGCTGGCGGATCGTAGCAGGGGCTCCGGCGCTGTGAGCCATGTCGGGGGATTATATCATCCGTCTGCAGCCGCAGATCAGCGGCATCTTCCAGGCCACGCGGACTTTTTTGGCACAGTCTGATGGCCTGCTCTCCCATTACTCCGCGAGGGGGAGCGCGTGGAAGATTTCTTCGGTCAGGCGTCGGGAGTTGACAGCAAGCTGCATCGGGTTGTGCGGAGGTTGCTGATGTTGCAGATGGTGATGATCGCGACCACCCTGCCGATACATGCGCAGGCTCAGCAAGGAGTGACCGTTTGGGTGCAACAAGATGCGGTCGTTCACGGGCGAGTGCTGATCGTGGCCGAAGACGTCGCCTCCAAGCTATTCGCCGAGGCCGGGGTCCGGATCAAATGGCGTTGCGGCCATCCAACCGGGGACGCCATCTCCATCGAGTTCTCCGAACGGACCCCGAGCGGCTATCGCCCGGGATCTATGGCTTTCGCTCTGCCTTACGAGGGCGTTCACATCACCGTCTTTTACGACCGGATCAGCAGGTCCACAGTTGCGGACCTGATGCCCACAGTCCTCGGTCACGTCCTGGCCCATGAAATCACGCACGTTCTTCAGAGAATCGACCGGCATTCGGAAACCGGTGTTATGAAAGCACATTGGACCAACGCTGACCTCGACCAAATGGTGTCGAGAAGACTTTCCTTCACCGCCGAAGATATCGAGTTGATCCAAGGCGGCCTGTCATCTCGGGCTCTCCCTGCCTCCACGCAGAAGCTTGGTGAAAAAACAGCCGAACATCCGTTGAGTAGATAGCGCGACACACCCAGCCGGGCATCTTTCCGACTGCTGTCACTCGAACCAAGGACATCCTCGCGTGAGAGAATGTCGAACATTGAAATCGGAGAGGAGTGCGGACAGGTGAAACGACGTGCGTTTCTAGGGTTGACGGGAGCGGCGGCACTAGGACTTGGGGCCGCGAGTCCGGGAAGCGCTCAGAGCGTAAGCGGGCCGCCGAAGGACACGGCAGCTCCTGGTGAATTGCGGTTGGCGGGAATGAGCCTTGAGCATCTGCGCCAAAAGATCCACGACCAGCTCTTCCAGGTTCTTCTGCCCTTCTGGGAAATGCATGGTGTTGACCACGAATATGGCGGCCTCATGTGTAGCCTGGATTACGACGGCACACTCCTCGACACCGGCAAGAACCTCTGGTTTCTCGGACGCGCCATCTGGGTCTATAGCTTTCTCTACAACCACTTTGGAAATAGCCAACAGTTTCTTGAGGTGGCGAAAAAAACCAAGGAATTTGTCTTCCAGTATGCGCGGCAACCAGACGGCTGGTGGGCAGAAGAGTTTTCTCGAGAAGGGAAGGTCCTGAGGCCCTTCAGCGGCGACACGGAGGGAATGTACCATCTCGCCGACGGGCTTCAGGAGTACGCCGCTGCCACCGGAGACAGCGAGTGCCATGAGGCCGCCATCGCTATTCTGACGAAACTCTTCCGAGACTTCGACAGCCCGGCATTTCGGTACCGTGGAGCGGACTTCCCTTACCTCTGGGACAGCAAACGCGCGATCCGGCCCCAAGGACTGTGGTTTCTGATTCTCACCAACGCAACGCAGATCCTCGCACGTGAGAACGAACCACAAATCGCTCGGATGGCGGACCGCGCCGTAGATGCCATCATCAACCGTCACTACAATCCAGAGATCGGCCTCAATACGGAAATGTTGTATTACGATTTCACGCGGCCAAAAGAGGAAGCGCAGAAGTCTCGCTTCGGGCACGCGGTTGAGGCGCTTTGGATCGTGATGGACGAAGCCAACCGGCGGCACGACGAGACGCTTTGGAAGACCTGCGCTGAGCGCGTCCATCGTCATCTCGATGTTGGTTGGGATTACGTCTACGGGGGACTCTCGCAATGGATCAACGTCGACCATCCCTCTTATCAATGGCCGGTAGAGACACCGCCCGGGACACGTCAGCAATTGCATTTCACAGGTGAGTATGAATACATGAAGTGTCTGTGGTGCCAAAATGAAGCGCAGGTCGCGACCCTGAACGTGCTGGAGCGAACGGGCGCCGAGTGGGCGGCAAATTATTTTGAAATGGCATACCAGATTGTCAACGAGAAGTTCTGGCAAAAGGAGCGCGGTTACCCGGCCGGGTACATGCTCTTTGCAGATCGGCGGATGACCTGGCAGCCTCATGTCGGCCGCCAGGACAACTATCATCCTCTCCGCCAAATGATGTTGAATCTCCTGACTCTGGATAGGATGATCGCGCGTCGTGCGGCGCCTCCGCGGCCTGCGGCCGGTGCGTAGCGTTGCCTTCCACAGATGAAAAAAACGGTGTAAACACCGGGGCGGCCCACGCTCACCCTGATCTATCGTCAAGATTGGCGCCAGGGTTATCATCGTTCACCAGAGGTGGATTCAATCATGGAAGTGACACGACGGGTTTTCTCAGCGGCGGCTGTCACGGCGGCCTTTGCTCCGGTTGGGGGAGCCAGACCGCTGGAGCTGCTGTCGCCCGGTATTAAAGTCTCGATGCAGGTTGACGAGAAGGTGAGCGATGAAGATCTGACCTGGATCAAGCAGATGGGAGTGGACTACCTGAACGTTCAAACCGGTCCCGGGCGGGCTACTTTGGAGAATTTTCTCGCGATTAAGAAGCGCGCCGAAGCGGCCGGCTTGACCGTTTGGAACATATCTAACGACGCCAATCGCAACATCGAGGAGATCACGCTCAACCTCCCCGGCCGTGACCAGAAAATCGAGTGGCTAAAGCAGTACATTCGGGACACCGGCAAGGCTGGCATCGGCTACATTACGTATGCGCACATGGCCAATGGGATTTGGTCGAGCCCGCCCGAAACGACACGTGGCGGCGGTAAGTCACGATCTTTCCACTTGGCCACGGCGAAGGGCTTCTGGAATGGCAAGGTCTACGAGGGGCCGCTCACTCATGGCCGCAAGTATTCCAAGGAGGAACTCTGGGACAACTACACGTACTTCATCCGGCAGGTCGCCCCGGTTGCCGAGCAGGCGGGCGTACGCATCGGAATTCATCCGGATGATCCTCCGGTTCCGGAGCTGGGTGGCATTCCCCGGCACATCTTCGGGACATTTGATGGGTACGTGCGGGCTCTCGAAATTGCCAACTCCCCGAATATCGGAGTCTGCTTGTGCTGCGGAACGTGGATGGAGGGCGGAAAGGCCACGGGCAAGAATGTTTTCGAGGCAGCGCGAGCGTTTGCCAAAATGGGCAAACTGTGGAAAATCCACTTTCGTAATGTGACCGCTCCTATTCCGGACTTTGTTGAAACCTACATCGATAACGGTTATACGGACATGTGGAAGGTGATGAAGACGCTCGTGGATGTGGATTTCCGGGGCAACCTCATCGCCGATCACGTACCTGCGATGGCGGGTCGTCGCCAATCTGCCTGGTCATACAGCATGGGATATATCCGCGCACTCTACAACTCTGCGCGCGAGGAGAAAGGCAGCTAATTCATGGAAACCGTCGGCGGGAGCCTCGGCTCTGAGCGGCGCACGCTATGATTTTTCGCGCGCTCCTACTTCTGACTGCCCATCAGAGGGGACAGCATGCCCTGCAGCTTGTCGTAATTCTGCTCGATGAACGCTGCGTTTTCCGGAGAGATCGAGCTCGGGTATTCCTTGATGGTCCCGCTCTTCTTCATGCCAACCGCCATGAAGTCGCCGATAAGCGCGCCGGTGATGACTAGGAACTCGCGCGGTTTGATACCAGCCGAGCTGAGACTGGCAACCGCGGCCGGGCAGGCATTGATCAGCTTCTCGCCCGCATCGAGCGAGGGAGCGTTTCCCGGCGGATTCTTCTCGAAGCATTTTTTCGCCCCAGCATCATTGCTGGCATTCTTAAACGCTTGCATGTACCGCTGGATTACGTCCATGTTGAGCCGGTAGTCCCGCATTTCCTGAACATCGGGACTTTCGGCTTTCTTGGAGCGCGATTGGGCCGCCGCGGCGCTGGCAGCCAGCACAATCCCCGCGATCAATGCAAACATGCGGTTACGAGTCATAACGCAGGAAAATAACATACCGTGACATGGTCTGGCAAGATATCCGAAGTAAGGGACAGCGGTCAGGAAAGTTGGTCTTATGCTTCCGTAACTTCAAAACTACAGACTCGGAGTGAAGGTGCTACGCTCTTAGAAATCGGTTTGGGGATCGGGTTTGCCCCGTTGTTGGCGTGGAGCCGTGTTTTTGGTGGACCTGGTGAGATTCGAAAAAAAGGAAGCCACTGAAAACATGGAAGTTGCTGATTCTGAACGGAGCCAGAAGAGCTGAATCTGCTAAATCTGCAGGGTCTTGGCACGTGTACGGCACGCGGGGTCAAAAACTGTAAATCAGCGAACTGCGACAACAAGAAGCGACTGTGTACCCCACTGTGCTATTGTGTACAGTGGGTACACAATCATGGAAGCCGTAAAGGTCGGCATGCGCGAATTCCGCGAGAAACTCGCGGACTATCTCGAATCGGGTACTCCGCTCGCGATCACGCGACACGGTGAAACGCTCGGTTTCTACATCCCGGCGCAGAAACGCAGCCGAAAAGCCGAACTCGATGCCATGCGCGCCGCGGCTAAAGACCTGGACCAGATGATTTCGTCCTGGGGTGCGAGCGAAGATGAGTTGATGAACGAGTACAAGGAAATCCGCCGGGCGGCTCGCGAGAAAAGGCGGAATGCCCGGTAGGGCACTGGTTCTGGATGCCAACATTCTCGTGCGGGCAGTCCTTGGAAACCGCGCTCGCCAGATCATCGAAACATAGACGGGAACCGTATCGTTCTTCATCCCGGAAGCTGCCTATCGGGAAGCCGAGGAGCACGTGGCCGCGCTTGTGGTTAAGCGCGGAGGCGATCCGCAGAAAGCACTGACATTTCTACGCGCCTTGGCGGGACGCTGCGGAGTCGATCACCGCCGACGTCTATGGTGAGTATGAGACGGAGGCTCGCGAGCGACTCGCGAAACGAGATCCGGAAGACTGGCCGATCCTCGCATCCGCGCTCGCGCTCGGGTGCCCGATCTGGACGGAAGACACCGACTTCTTCGGCTGCGGCGTGGCAACCTGGACATCCGATCGCGTCCAGATGTTCTGTCGTGAGTAGTCCTGAGGGCTTGAGACGCTATTATAACCAACAGCCAGCAGGTCCAGAGCGGTTTTTGCGGATCGCCGATCTCCAATGTTGTCGCGTTGAGCCGCCTCCCCCTTTCCTCCCGCTCCACTTTCCACAACGGTCCTCGCCGCCGAGGGTAAAGCTGCGCCGCTTCCGTTGGTCGCGCCCTTGACTGCTCTGGGCCGCTGTAGACCAACGCCTTCCAAATAGGAAGGAAAGGGAGTCTCTGGCAGTCGGCGCTTCACGCCTGTTTAGTCCGTCAATCCAGCCGGAGCGATACGGTTTCCGGAAAGTCCTCACGTTTCCCGTTCCGGCCCGCGCCGCATTCTTCATTACAAGCTCTTAACCGGAATAGCCGGTCACGTCGAGAAGGAACACGCAGCGCAAGCAGCGGTTATCATCTCAGAGAGCTGCGGGCAGCGGTTAGCTTAGCTAAGACCGACGCCCCAGTGGAGCTGAAATCAGCCCGATTACAAGCTTGGTCCCGGGTTCTCGTGCTCACGTCAGTGGTGACGTTGTCTTCTCTGTGCGGCAGAGACGGCAAGGATCCCGTTTAGGAGAATGCCTCGTTAGCACAACCTGGGCCGCCACCCGCAGCCAATCCAAGTCGAGGTGATCTCAGCATGTCTAGAAGGAAAACAAGTAAGGAGTCCCGAATGGCGGCCGTCCTGCCACTATTGAGCCCGAATGCAGCCGGTGTGGACATTAGCGCCAGAGAGATCTTCGTGGCTGTTCCGCCCGACCGTGATCCGGAACCAGTTCGTTCCCGCGCCACCTTTACCGAGGATCTGTACCGTTTGGCAGACTGGCTGAAAAGCTGTGGCATTGAGACCGTGGCGATGGAATCCACCAGCGTTTATTGGATTCCGCTGTTTCAGATTCTGGAAGCGCGCGGCTTTGAGGTCTGCCTGGTCAATGCACGGTATTACCAAAACGTCCCCGGCCGTAGGACCGATGGGCCAGTGCGCCGGATCACTGACAACGATTCCGCGGTGGTTGATAATTCTCTGGAACTCGTCCTCGGCTTCGGCACTTCGACTTTGGGCGAGATAGGCCTCGCCACGCACATACACCGGATACAGCGCTCCGAAGAGTGCATGTATACTACTGCGCGGAGTGCCGAGTTCGTAGGGAACGGCAGCTTGCGTCATCTCAAGGGCCTTCAAAGCCTCGCCCTGGATTAATGCGAGCCGTGCGCGGAGGACCGGCAGGTAACTGAATTTAACTGTCGTATCCTCCGGGAAGCTCCTGGTGAGGTCATCTGCGAGTGGCTCCGCCTCGGGAGGAATTCCCGGAGAGGGCCAGTGCAAAGGCCGGCACAACGCTGGCCCCAAACGCCGAGCGTGATTACTGGACACCGCAAATACTGCCGTTGAATTCACCGTTCCATCGTCCGCTCACCCCAAACGGACTGTTGGCATCGGTCCAAAGGATGAATGGGCCTGCCACGTCCAGGTGTCCCGAAGCAGACGCGAATCTGTGGGTTCCTTTCACAATATTCGCGGTAGCTTTGTAGGTACCCAACCAGTTCGCAGCTGGCCAAATCACCACGGCCTGAGGGACTTCATAGGTGAAACTGTCCAGACAGTCATTCGGCCCGCCCCACACAGCCCCAGACGTCAAGCAGACCTTGTATACTCCGCCTCTAAGGACCGAAACCGCTCCTTGCCCGTACTGAGTCCCGTCGTTGCCCGACATGCCCCCGGACAGGGATTCGCCGGCAAGGCTAGCGGAGACCGGGCCGCCCCATGTGTCGGTAGGTGCGAACTGATTTGAAGTGGGCAGGGTGCCTTGCACGATCCCATGAAATGCCTTGCATCCCTGCTGTGCCTGCGCCTGTGAACCGGGCACAGGAAGCAGAACGGCTGCGAATGCTAAGGCGAAAACGAGGGTCGATGTAACAATACTTTTCCGTCTCATGGTTAAACCTCCGTGGCTATTTCGTCGATTTCTTTGATCCGGCTTGCTGATGTTGCCTGGATAAGCTTTTCACGCGCCAAGCGTTTATGGAATGAACGGCGTCTGATCATTGCATGAAAATGTTATGACGGGCCATGGGAGAGAAGCGCGCCAGCGTGGCCAGCAACGATGTAATCGTAGTCTGTTCGTGGCGTTATACTTGACGGTGGCGGAACCCTGCTGTATGTCTGTCCGTGCCCCATCACCGCCGCGAACGCGCTTTGGCAGCTTTGAGTTGGACTCGGCCTCAGGGGAACTCTTCAAAGACGGTCAGAAAGTCGCACTTTCACCGATGGCCTTCGGAGTGCTCAAGGTCCTAGTTGAACGGCCCGGCGAAGTGGTTACGCGGGAAGAATTGCGGGCGCGGCTTTGGGCCGCCGAAACCTTCGTCGAGTTCGACGACAGTCTGAACCATGCCGTCAACAAACTTCGGCGGGCACTGGGGGACACGGCCGGGGCTCCACAGTTCATCGAGACGCTGCCGCGGATTGGCTACCGCTTTCTGATGCAAGTGGAGACGACCGACGGTTCCATCACTCCACAGCACACCCGGCTTGCAGATGCGCTCCAAGAGGGTAGCAAGCGTGGACTTCGGCGCCGGCCATCTCTGGTGGGTGGCCTTTGGTTGCTGATCATTGCCACGGGCATGTTCGGCGTGCGGGAGTACGTTCACTTATCGCGGGTGCGTTGGGCCAAACGGGAGGCACTGCCGGAAGTGGCCCGATTGGCCGAGGAAGGACGGCCCCTGGCGGCCCTGCGGGTACTCGAAAAGGCCGAGAGATTTGCGCCGGTGCTGCCTGAACTAACTCGAGCAAGGGATAGTCTGGCCGTGCTGCCCGTTTCCATTCGCTCGACTCCATCAGGAGCTGAGATTTCCATTCTCGACTACGCTTCCGGGGAGACCCGCGACCCAGTGCGCTGGGACCCACTAGGGCGTTCGCCCCTGAATGCGGTCCGGATCCCCGTCGGCGATTACCGTATCAGGGCCGTAAAGTCTGGGTTCGAACCGGTGGAACGACTCTTCGAGATTGTCCGCGAGGGGGAAACGATCATCGAACTACAGCTTCACACTCAGGGAACCACGCCTGCGGGGATGGTGTGGGTGCCTGGCACTGGTCGGGCAGGGTTCGGGAGCGTGTTATTTCCAACCCTTCCGGTCGAGCTGCCGGACTTCTGGATCGACAGACATGAGGTCACCAACCGTCAGTTCAAGGAGTTTGTCGACGCGGGAGGATATCAAAAGCGGGAATACTGGAAGCAGCCTTTCATCAAGGACAACCACGTCCTCTCTTGGGTACAGGCCATAGCTGAGTTCCGCGACGCCTCCGGAAGACCGGGGCCGGCCACATGGGAACTAGGCGGCTATTTGGAAGGGAAGGCCGACTATCCGGTGGGAGGCGTTAGCTGGTATGAAGCAGCTGCCTATGCCGAGTTTGCCGGAAAGAGCCTGCCAACCGTGTATCACTGGTTTCGCGCTGCTGGGCTGGGGGTTGGGACGTTTTTTCAAGTCTTAAGGTTCAGCAACTTTGCCGGGCAGGGCGCGGCCCAAGTTGAATCCTATCGCGGCCTGGGACCCTTCGGAACCTACGATATGGCAGGCAATGTAAAGGAGTGGTGCTGGAATCCGGTTGGGAAATACCGGTACATCCTGGGAGGCGGTTGGAAAGACCCGAACTACCAGCTCAGTTACCCAGACGCCCGCTACCCGATCGCGCGGGCAGCGGACTTCGGCTTTCGGTGCGCCGAATACAGATCTCCCGTGTCCGCGGCCTTGAGCCAACAGGTAACATTTGTCGCCCGAGACCGCAGGAGCGACACGCCCGCTGACGATGAGGCATTCCAGATTTACAGGAACATGCATTCCTACGATAAGACCGATCTCAAGGCCTCGGTCGAATCTGTCGAGGAGAATTCACCGTATTGGCGGAGAGAGAAGGTCACATTTCAGGCGGCGTATGGAAAAGAGCGAGTGATGGCACACTTATACCTGCCCAAGAGTGCGTTGCCACCTTATCAACTCGTCGTGTATTTTCCTGGGTCGACAGCCCTCGTCGCACCGACGATCAAGGCATTCGGGGTCGGCCTCCGGCCCTGCGAACAGATCGTGCGCTCCGGCCGGGCACTGATTCTGCCTGCATACAAGGGCACGCTCGAACGCGGGCCGGGGGCATACTATCATTGGCTCGGACAACCGGACCGGTGGCGAGAGATGAATATCGAATGGTCTAAAGATCTGTCACGATCTCTCGACTACTTAGAGACTCGCGAGGATATCGACACTGAGAGGATTGCCTACGTCGGGCACAGCATGGGCGCCATTGTGGGCCCCCGCCTAGTTGCTGTCGAGTCACGATTCAAAGTCGCGGTCCTGATTTCTGGAGGCACCTTTGAAAGAGTTCGTGCCGAGGTGGACTCCCTGAATTTCGCGCCCCGGGTAAGGATTCCGGTTCTCATGCTGAACGGGCGAGACGACTTCCTGTTCCCGCTAGAATCAAGCCAGCTTCCGTTGTTCCGCCTGCTGGGCACTCCCAGGAAAGACAAGAAACACTTGCTCTACGATGGTGGACACAACATAGTCGGGCAACTGGATGTCATGAAGGACATCCTGGATTGGCTAGATTACTACTTAGGGTCCGTGAAGTTGCGGTAGATCCAAATCGGTACCTTCAAAGCTTGGAAACAGGCCACTGGTCGTTAAACCGATTACCGGAAAGTGGCCGGCGCGCGGACCATATTGGTTGGCTTCGGCACTGTGTGCAGCGTGGCAACTGTGCCGAAGGGATTACATTCCGAACCGCTATCCTTACTAGGTGAATCTTGGAATTGGAACAAAATGGAACAAACTCGGTGGCGAGTATGGCTGCAAATAATTGAAAACGTGGTGGCCAGATAGGATGAGAAAGCCGGTCTCTCGGCGGGATGCGATGCGATACCCTCCCAATGAGACACGCACTCGAGGTGCGATTTAAAGGAGACCGGCCATGAAAAAGCGTAGCACCATGAGGGGACCATCCTCGCAAGTAAGGAAACGGCGCCACAGTGCCTCTACTGTAGGGCTGGATTTGGGAGACCGGAGTAGCCGCTACTGTGTGTTGAATGAACACGGGGATGTGGTGATGGAACGGAGCTTGGCGACCACGACCAAAGGACTGGATCAGGCATTCGGATCCGTGGCTCGCTGCCGCATAGCGCTGGAAGTAGGGACCCACTCACCGTGGGTGGGCCGCCATCTGGCAAAACTGGGGCACGAAGTGATCGTGGCAAATGCGCGGCGGGTTCGGTTAATCAGCGAGAGTACACGAAAAGATGACAAGCTCGACGCCAAGACACTGGCGCGCCTGGCGCGGATCGACCCACAGCTGCTGTCACCGATTCGCCATCGCAGCGAGCAAGCGCAAGCGGATTTGATCATGATCCGTGCACGGGCGGCACTGGTGGAGGCGCGAACCGCGCTCATCAATTCGGTGCGCGGGCTGACCAAGTCGTACGGCGAACGGCTGCCGAGTTGTGCGAGCTATCAAGTCGGTGAAGAGTTGGCCGGCTCATTGAGCGATCCGTTGCAGGCTGTATTGTCTCCGTTACTAGCGGAAGTAGAGTCTCTAACAGAGAGAATCCGCGAGTACGACCAGAAGTTGGAGGAACTTGCACGGCAACGTTATCCCGAAGTGGGATTGCTGAAACAGGTCCAAGGAGTGGGAACCCTGATCGCGCTTACGTTCGTGCTGACAGTGGAAGATCCGCATCGATTTCGTAGGAGTCGAGAGGCAGGCTGCTATGCCGGACTGCGGCCGAAACGACGCGAATCGGGTCAAAGTCGACCCCAACTGGGCATCAGTAAGGAGGGCGATCCATATCTGCGAAAGCTGCTGGTACAGGGAGCGCATTGCATCTTAGGACGTTTCGGTCAAGACAGCGATCTACGCCGCTGGGGCTTGAAATTGGCAGCCCGTGGCGGGAAGAATGCTAAGAAACGTGCGCTCGTGGCGGTGGCTCGAAAACTGGCCGTGTTGCTGCACAAGCTGTGGATCAGCGGAGAAAGATACGAGCCCTTGCGGGCCGGCAATCAGTCGCAAACGGCCGCGGCATAAATAGAGATTTTGCAAGCTTCGCCGAGTTCGGGTGACTGCGTCCGTCCCTGGGGCTCTCTAGCCCGTTGGCCAGATTGTCAGCACCTGAAGAATCGAGGACCCCAACTGGCATGGAGCCGCTAATGGCTCACGATAAATGCGGATGGAAGCGGGGCGAAATGGCGAAGGGAATTTTGATAGCGGCAATTTTAGATGCAATGCGACCGAGCGGAATGCCTGCCATTCCCTGCAACCTTATCTTATGCATCACGGCCACCCGTCAAGGCTTCCTTTCAGCTCGCTGCGCTCGGCCTTGACGGGACCCGATCCGTGATGCGTGAAGATTTGGCTATGAAGAGGGAATGGCAGGCTGTATTTTGGCGAGATATGTGCTCCTCCCGCTGGTCGGAGGGGAGGCTGGTCGTTGCCACGAACTTTTTTTAACGCTGCTCTTGACACCGACCGGCTTTCTCATGGAAGGGACGGAATCGAACCGCCGACGCCAGCCTTTTCAGGGCTGCTTATCGACACTGCTAAGTGGTTCGAGATCAGTGGAAGTACATGTGTAATAGGGACTTACAAAGGAAGGAGATTGGGACCAGTTGGGATGATTTGGGCCATTTTCGCCCCTTCGATGTTCCCCTATTGTTCCCCGGTTTTGTGCTGGGTGCTGAAGCGCGAACTACTCGCATGGCGCATGGGAGTGAAAAGCCTGGAACAACGGCGCCAGCCATGCAACCCAATTATCGAGCGTGAGGATGTTTCTCCACCCACCTTCTCACGGCGCAAAGTAGCTTGAAATGTCCAGAATTAGGTTTGTAGAGTTGGTGACGAATGCATCGATGAATCCGAAGAGTCTCAAGATCCTGGGCTGCTACTTGCTAACTGTTGAAGGCGCGACCAAGCAACTCAAGGTGCTCCCAGAGACTGTAATCCAAGGTCAAGCGGGACTGATGCGGCCGGCGTTCGATGGCCGACGGGCGATTGGGCGCTTAGAGGTCATTGCTCCACGCCATCGCGCGTCGCCGCCTGCGAACCATTGAGCATGCTGGCCGCCGCGTTTTTCAGAAAGCGATCGTAGCGCTCTTTCCCTCCCGCGCAACTTTCCACAGCGGTCCTCACCGTCAAGGGTAAAGCTTGGCTGCTCCCGATGCTCGCGCGAAATGCGAAGCCGGGGCGGAACTGTTCGCCACTCTCGCCGCTGAATCTGAAGAGGACACAGAGGAGGAAGAAACGCCATGATCGAAGGGATGGCGCAACTCCATATGACCGAGGCCGAAGTCGCCGCGACCTGCACACCGTGCTGGAGAAGGTCCGGCAAGGCGCCAAAGTCGTCGTCGAGCGCGACGCGCAACCGCTGGCCGTCATCCGCGCGGCTGCTCCGGCGCGCGCACGATCTCCGAGTGCGTTGCTTTAGGGGAAGTCCACGAAAAGGAAACCGGCCACGCGCCGGTGCTAGATCCGGACTTCGCGGCCGACATGGAGGAGATCATCCGGAACCGCACGCGTTGGAACCCGCCCGCGTGGGAATAATCCTCGACTCCGGCGTGCTGATCGCCGGGGAGCGGCGAGGTCACACCGTCCGGCAAATCCTGGAACACTTCAAAACGAGCTACGGAGAAATCGAGATCGGTCTTTCGGTGGTGACCATTGTGGAACTGACGCAGGGCATTCAGCGCGCCGGGACCGAAGAGCGCCGGGAACGGCGGCAGGCGTTCGTCGATGAGTTGATTCGCGATGTTCCCGTGCATCCGGTCACCATCGAGACGGACAGGCTCGCGGGGCGAATCAAGGGCGACCAGGCCGCGCAAGGTGTGAGCATCGCTTCGAAGATCTGATGATCGCCGCGACAGCCCTGCAACTCGGCTTCGGGGTCGAAGAAGACAAACCCATTGAAAATACGGAAGTTTCTGATTCTAAGCGGAGCAAGAAACGCTGAATCTGCTGCTGCTGTAAGTCCTCGGCACGTGTACGGCACACCAGTGATCGGCAACGCCGGCAGCCTTTCTGGAGGGTGCAATTGGCTACTAAGGCTCGCAGGGGGTGAGAGTGAATTTCTCGCCCAGCATTGCGCGGACCCCGCCGAAACATCGCTCGCCCCCGGGGTGCGCAATGAGAAGTCACCACTCATAGGTCTGAGCGCCCCGTTGCGTTATACTTAGCGACTCTCGGGGACGGTGGCTCATGTTTCGTTACTTGTCTTTCATCCTAAAGAGCAGCATGCGGAGCAAGAGGCGCAGCCTTTTGACGATTGCCAGCGCGGCCATTTCCCTCAGTCTGCTCGGTACACTGATGGCGATCTATCACGCCTTCTACATCGGCGAAGCTCCGCCACAACAAGCGCTCCGGGCCATCACGCGAAATCGTGTTTCGCCTGCCATCTCGCTGCCCATTTCCTTCGGGGACAAGATCAAGCAGGTGCCTGGTGTGGTAGAGGTCATGCCGCTCCAATTCTTTGGCGGTGTTTACAAGGAACCAAAGAACATTTTTGCCCGTTATGCCGTGGAGGCGGAACGCGTTTTCATCATGCATTCCGACTACTCAATTTCTGAAGAACAAAGGCAAGCGTTCGAAAAGGAGAAGACGGGGTGCGTGGTCGGTCGCGGAATAGCTGAAAAGTACGGGCTCAGAATCGGAGATCGAATTACGTTGAAGGGTGACATTTTTCCCGTCATCGTGGAATTGAAGTTGGTGGGGATATACGAAAGCCTGTATAACGACGACGTTCTTTTCTTTCGGTTCGACTACTTACGCGATCTGCTGCCGGAGCGCCGCCGCAACAAGGTTTTCGCCTTCCAGTTGCTCGTTGACAATCCCGACTCCATGCCCCGCGTCTGTAAAGCAGTCGACGAGTTATTCAGGAATTCCACGGCGCGGACCCGAACGGAGGCAGAAAGAGCGTTCGAGTTGGGATTTGTGTCGATGCTTGGTAACGTGAAAGGCTTCCTGCTGAGCATCAGCCTGGCTCTGATGTTCACGCTTCTCCTGGTGACCGCTAATACTATGGCGATGTCGGTAAGGGAGCGGGTCCGCGAGGTGGGTGTTCTCAAAACGCTCGGCTTCACGACGCCGGCCATTCTGTGGATCCTGCTGGGCGAGTCCGCCTTACTCACGTCTTTGGGGGGAATAATCGGTTGCTGCATTACGGGCCTGCTGGTTGGCTTAGTCAGAAAGCTTCCGGCCATCATTCTGCCGCTGTCTTCGTTGCAGTTGGAGCCTTCTGTGGCCGGACTTCTTGTGGCGATCGGAGTTTGCGTTGGATTGGCGAGTGCGCTGATACCAGCCTGGGCCGCCGCCCGGATTCCGATTCTCGATGCTCTCAAGTTTACCGATTAATCATGGCCGTCCCCCTCGCCTACAATCTTCGAAATCTCCGGGAGAGAAAGACGCAAACTCTCATGACTGCGCTGGGTCTGGCATTAACGGTAGCCGTGCTGCTTTCGGTTCTGGCTCTCGTCGACGGCCTGCGCGCAACCTTTCGGGCCACCGGCGATCCCCTCAATATTCTGGTTCTGAGAAAAGGCGCTACTACCGAGCTTGCCAGTAATTTTGACCGGTCCGTGTTTAACGACTTGAAGTTCAAGCCAGGCATCGCCCGCGATACGTCGGGCGAGCCGATGGCCTCATTGGAGTTGGTCACGGTGATCAATCTCGAAAGTCCCGAACACCCCAAAGGCATGAACGTGAATTTCCGCGGCCTCACACCTCTGGGAGTCCGTATGCGCCGCGGCTTGGTCATCGAGCGGGGCCGTTGGTTCCGTCCGGGATTTCGCGAAGTTGTGGTCGGCGGCTCGATTGCTGCGCGGTTTCCCGAGGTAGGCGTCGGCGGGAAGGTTCGTTTGGGGCGCGGCGATTGGGAAGTTGTCGGCGTCATGCGCGCCGGCGAGTCATCGATCAACAGCGAAATCTACTGCGATTTGAACCAGGTCGCCGGCGATGAGACTCGGTCTGATGTGCTCAGTTCGACGTTATTGCAAGCATCTGACCCCGTGGGAAAGGCGGCCCTAATTCGGGACCTTAGCGACGATCAGCGGCTGAATGTCGACGCCATTGGGGAAACGGACTATTATGAGCGGCAAACTCGCTCGTCGGCACCCGTGCAATTCGTCGGCCTCTTTGTTGCCGGCTTGATGGCGATAGGCAGTTCGTTCGCAGCCATGAACACTATGTACGCTGCGGTCTCCCATCGCTCCAGAGAGATCGGTACGCTGCGAGTGTTGGGTTTTTCGAAAAGTGAAATACTCCTGAGCTTTCTGATGGAGTCGCTGGTCCTTGCAGCGCTTGGCGGCATCCTCGGCTGCCTGTTGGTCCTGCCTCTGAACAACCTGTCCAGCGGTATCGGCAGCTTTACTACGTTCAGCGAAACCACCTTTCAGTTCCGTGTGACCCCGGCAATCATCGGAATCGGCATACTTTTTGCCGGATTCATGGGCGCTTTAGGTGGCCTGTTCCCGGCGAGCAACGCCGCCCGGAAGGAAATTCTGGTGGCCTTGAGGTCGGTTTAATCAAACGAGACCGTGGGGGCTGGCAGCCTCCGTCACCCTAAATGAATCGGCATCTGCATGCAGCACAACAACTTTGACCAGGAGAAGTACTAGTACGCGAACGCGTGCCGATGATCGGAAAATCCGGTTCTCCCATTTACTAGACCACCCAACTGCAGGAGGAAGGCCTATCGGTAATGCTGTTCTGGAGGCTCGTAACAAGGGCTCTGCACGTTGTGCGGACCTCGTTTCTGAATTGGTCCACGGTTAACAATCCATGTGCGAGCCGCCCGTTTGGGTCTCAAAACGTCACACCGGCCCCAGCCTCACAGCGGGCGATTAGTGTTGACACATTAGATGAAGCACTGGATAATTCTACAGCTTTGGCATCATGAAGCCAACGCGAGCGATTCAAAAGAGCCGTGAACGGCCTGAGTAGACAGCCAATCGAGTTTCGGAGGATATAAAAATGCGTGTAAAGACAATCCTGGGAAATGCAGCCAGTTTGGCTGCGTCAGCACTGTGGCGGGGCGCGCAAGCCCTGAATCGTGCCATTCCCGACCACCCGTTTCATCCCGCGTGGGCCCCGGCGCCCATGCTCAAACAGAAGGAGCGGACGTTCCCTCCACTTGGATTTCCGCGCGAAACCGATTCTCTCTGCCCGCAATGCGTGAAGGAGGTTCGCCGGCAGATTCTCACCGGCCAGGCGGACTGGAAAATGCTCCTGGACGGCAAACCCGGCGAAGTTCGCGCCCAAATCGTTGAGCGTGACAACCGGGTCTACATGGAAAAGACCTGTCCAGCCCATGGTCTGATCTCCGACCTGATGTCGATCGATGCCCGGTTTCTGCAACGCATCGAGCGCCTGTACCCTGGCAGGGATTTCCGCATCGCGCCTGACCATCTGCATTCCCACGGCAATTCGTCCATTCGCTATGGCCGGGGTGCCGTGTTGACTGTGGATCTCACCAACCGCTGCAACATGATGTGCGACCCGTGTTTCATGGACGCCAACCAAGTGGGCTATGTCCACGAGCTGTCGTTTGAGGACGTAAAGCAGATCCTCGACGACGCCATCACCGTAAAGCCGCGCCGGCAGCTGACTGTGCAATTCTCGGGCGGTGAGCCGACAGTCTCGCCATGCTTCCTGGAGGCGGTAGCTTATGCCCAGCAGATCGGGTACTTCTCGGTGCAATGCGCGACCAACGGTATCCGTTTCGCGCAGGATGCCGAATTTGCCCGGCGTGCCCGCGAGGCCGGTCTGCGTCTGGCTTATCTGCAATTCGACGGTTTGGGCGAGGAGAAAAACAAGCATCGGGCAGTGAAAAATCTGTTTGCCGTCAAACTGAAGGCAATTGAAAATCTGCATGCTGCTGGTATCGATGTGACCCTGGTGGTCACCGTGGTCAATTCCATCAACGATGACCAGATCGGCTCGATCATCCGCTTTGCGGCTGAGAATATCGATAAGGTCAACGCCGTTTCTTTCCAGCCGGTTTCGTTTACGGGCCGCGACGAGGACCTTGATGAGAAGACCCGAATGAAATGGCGCTATACGCTATCCCACCTGGCTCACGACGTACAAAGCCAGACGGGCGTCACTGAGCCGTTGCGCGACTGGTATCCGCTGTCTGCATCAGGCCCGCTCTCGGATTTTACGGATCAATTGAAGGGGCTGCAATCCCAGTGGGGCAGCCTCAAATGCGGCTGTCACCCCAACTGCGGAATCGGCGCCTTTCTGCTGGTGAACCAAACCACGCGGCAAATGGTGCCTCTCGCCGAGATCCTGAACCTGGACCGAATGCTCGAAGATCTGAAGATCATCAACGATCGCCATCGGCCCAAGGCGTTCATGGTAGCGCAAGCGCTCCTGTCAATCCTGCGAAACTTCCGGTTTGCAACAGCGCCGGAAGGCCTGGGGTTCTGGCAGATGCTTCGTGTGGTGGACGGGCACACGGGCCGCCACATGGGTCTAACCAAAGTGGCGCGCCACTCGTGGCGTGTCATGCTGGTGGCGGGAATGTGGTTCCAGGATCTGTTTAACTACGATTTTCGCCGCACCGAGATGTGCATTATCCCCTACGCCACCCAGATGGGAGAGATCTCTTTCTGCGCTTACAACACCGGCCTGGGTTGGAGAAAGATCGTGGAGAAAATGCATATGAACGCCACGACCGTCGAATGGTTCAAGACCAAAGGCCGGCATCCGATTTACGCGGGTGGCAAGGCCGTTCCGTTGGCGACGCAGGCACAATCAGTAAAAGTCCCGGATTTCACCATTTTGCAGTCGAATGGGGTTCCGGAGTTCGCAGCAGCAGGATGCGAGTGCGGCGGAAGCTCCGGCCAAGGGTGCGGAGACTGACGCTTCTACCGCGCCGGTTCTACAATCGACAGTGAAATTCCGCCAGCTACTTCGTTACTCGCCGTAGCGCCATAGCTGCGATATCTAATTGTTTAGCGATGCCCGAAAACTTTGATGCAATCGTGATAGGAAGCGGTTTCGGCGGCGCTGTAACCAGTTGCAGGATGGCGGAAGCGGGAATGCGCGTGCTCATCCTGGAACGGGGGCGGCGCTGGGATGCGAGCAGTTTTCCAAGAAAGGCTGAAGACGCTTGGGTCTGGGACCACGCGCATCCGGAAAAGCGAAATGGATGGCTGGATTTTCGCTTGCAGAGGGGAGTCTCGGTGGCCCTGGGAGCAGGCGTCGGCGGCGGGTCGCTCATCTACGCCAATGTGCAGGCCGAGGCGCCCCGCGAACTATTCGACAGCCGCTGGCCCGCGGAGATCACGTACGACGAGCTGAAGCCCTACTACGACCGGGTGGACCGGATGCTTCGACCGCGAACTCTCCCGGAACCGCAGTTGACGAAACGTTTCCAGTTGATCCGGGATGCGGCTGCGGCGACCGGGTATCAAAACCGCTTCCGGCCCATGCCCCTGGCGGTCACTTTCGACGATGAGTGGCACTACGGCTTGGAGGATCCGTCGAACTTCCAGCACTCGAAGAAATGGATCAACGAGCATGGCAAGGAGCAAGGCACCTGCGTGCATTGCGGGAACTGCTATTTGGGCTGCCAGGTTAATGCCCGCAACACGCTGGATTTGAACTACCTGGCCCGGGCGGAAGGTCTGGGCGCGGAATTGCGGCCGCTCCACCTGGTGACGCGCATTGAACCGGCGGGCGGCAACTATCGCGTTGACTTCCATCGCATCGAGAAAGGGCGCCTGATACCCGGCTCGGCGTCGGCAAAGCGAGTGGTTGTCGCCGCCGGCTCCCTCGGTTCGACGGAGCTTCTGCTGCGCTGCCGCGATCAATTTCATACCCTGCCCCATATCAGCCCTGCCCTCGGCTACCGCTGGAGCGCCAATGGCGATTTCCTCACCATCTCCATTCAAAAGCAGCCGGTCAATCCAACCCAAGGTCCTACGATCACGGCGGCGCTGGACTTTCTGGACGGCAGCATCCAGGGACAGAAATTTTTCGTGCAAGACGGCGGATTTCCGGAGTTCTTCCGCAGCGTGGTGGAATCCGCGGTCAAATTCGACCGCAAGAATCTGAGCTTCAACCTGATGGTGTTCGGGCTGGCGTGGGCCCTCAGACGGCAGGGAAGCCTTGCCAACATGATGCCGTGGTTCGGCCAGGCAGTGGATGCGGCCGACGGCCGTCTCTATCTGGGGCGCTCTTTCATTAAGCCATGGCGGTCGCGCCTCAAGCTCAATTGGAACGTGGCATCTTCCAAGGGCGCGATCGACGCCATCTTCGAAATGCACTGCCGTCTGGCGGAGGCCACGGGAGGTCGTGCCCTGGCGCCCTTTGTGTGGACTCTGCTGAAGAGCCTAATCACCCCGCATCCCCTCGGTGGCTGTAGCCTCGCGGAGACACCCACGAGCGGTGTCGTCAATCACCGCGGAGAAGTCTTCGGCTATCGCAATCTTTACGTAGCCGATGGCTCGATCGTGCCGCGTGCCATTGGGCTCAACCCTTCCAAGACCATTGCCGCGCTGTCGGAGCGGATCGCCGCGCTCATGCCCGAGTAGGGATGAAGGCGCGGCTTACGCGCTTTTGTTCAACTCCGCGATCATGGCCGGAAATACGTCTCGAGCCGCATTCTTCCCCAAAAAGACATCCAGGTGGCTATAGCCGGGGAAAACGTGAAGCGAATGAAAATTCTTGCGCAACGAATCTAGGTATTGGAAGGTCCGGATCTGGCTCTCGGGCAGAAAGCACTGGTTGGCTTCACCGGCGAACAGCGCAATCCTGGCGTCCGTTTGCGGAGGCGCTGCCAGTACATCCTGCGGCAATTCCTTCCGGCCTTCCACCGGCACCAAGCGTCCAGCCCGCACAGAACGCTCCATCTGCAGAAAGAAAGCGATGGAGCAAGCGGCAAACTCCTGTTTGATCCACTCATGGGTCTCGGCGCTGAGATTCTCGTGCAGCCACAGACTAGGGAACCCGGCCCCGTATGTGAAACTGACATGCTTACAGACGGCGTTGTCGCATTCGTGGTGGGTCAGCCTCACCACCAAGTCAACTAGCTTGGCGGCGACTGTGGGCGCATGCAAACCCCACTGCGGGTTCATATAGTCAGCCAGGTAGCGGAAACAACGCACGCCATAACGCAGTTTGAACACCGAGAGCCGGGGGACCACCGGGTGCAGAGAAACCGCGTTGCTCACGATGGTGGTCACTTGCGGTGTCAGGCCCGCAATGGCCGACAAGAAAAAGCTAGTGGAACCCTGGCAGTGAACGATCGCCTTGATCCGGTCGCACTCCGTTTCCGCCACCACTCGCTTGACCGCTTCCGGATGATCGAAGACCGCGGCCTGGTCGAGAGTCCACGGATTCGGCGGAAGGTCGATACTGGCGCGCCAGTTCTCCAGCCAGACGTCGTAGCCGTCCTCAATCAGGCAGTCCACGATACTTCGCTCACCCGGCGGCTGAAAGATGTTAGCTCGGACTCCTGCCCCGTGAACCAGCAGGACCGGCCCCTTCGACGCTTCCTTCCTTCCCCGAATCTGAATGAGGTTGCAGAGAAGACCGTCTCCGGCCCGAAACGGTAGAGTCCTCGCTTGGTATGGATCTGAGCGCTCCAGCATTGGAACCAGAACTTGCGTAACGGATCGTAACGCCGCGGTCCATTTGCGTTTACGAAACGACTCAGGTATTCTATACCACCGTAGTACGAGCGGAGAATTTCGGAAAGCACTGATCAGCTCTTCGCATTCTAAGGGCCGTCGTCTTTGCAGATGAAAATAAGCGCAGGCGAAACCACTCTGCTCGCGACCGCCACCGAGGCTGTGGGGCTTGTGTTTCGGGAGCGAATGGCGGGCGGCTTTGCTCTGGGGGAAACTGATCCCCGCAAAGGGGAACGCAAAGGCCTCGAGTCGAACTCTCGTTTCGATTTACAGGTGACCGCCGCAATTCCGGATCTCCGCCACTTTCTTGCCGACCCGCAGCACACCGGCGCGCTGACAGGCGTCGCGCGCTTTGGTCCGCTGGGCGATCTCGAAGTTCTTTCAGGAGTGATCCGGTTATTCCACCGCACGGAAGACCCGAATTTGAAAATGATGGAATACCGCTTCGCATTTCGGCAAGGGATGCGGGCCTATTATGTAGCCGGCCAAAAAGAGATCCGGAGACGGCGTTTGCTTCACTCCTGGAGTGAAACCACCACCCTCCTGTGCCGCCTCTATGAAGGATCGGACGCACACGCCCCGGCAGTCGGCGCCGGTGTCCTGCACCTCACTCTCTGGGAATTCCTGAAACAGCTCTCTACCTTTCAAGTGACGAATGCGCCGTCAATTACAGCGAGAACGAGTGCGCTGCTAGGTTTTGTGCGTTTCTTCGCCGCCGAGCTCCTGGATTCGTACCTATGACTCTGAATCCAGTGCAGAAGCTCGATTACGTGACGGTCGTGTTTCCCGAAGTGATTTCCGAGGAGGGACCCCATGGCTGTCAAAGATCTCGGTGAGCGCGATTACGCCAAATGGGACACCATCGTCCGTGAAGGCGATCTGGGCACCGAGATGTTCATCATCCAGGAAGGAAAGGTCGTAGTCACAAAGAAAGTCGGCGACAATGAGGTCTTCCTCGCCACCTTGGAACGCGGCGACTTCTTTGGCGAAATGTCCCTGCTGGAGTCGGTGCCACGAACCGCAACCGTGCGGGCCATCATGCCGTCGAAGCTGCTTGCCATTCGGGCGGGCGAGTTGCTGATGAAATTCCGTCGTGATCCCACCTTCGCTTTCGAGATGCTGCAGCGCATGAGCAGCCGTGTGCGCCAACTCAACGAGCAGGTCGTACAACTCATGCAACTTGACCAGATCACGCGCGAAGAGCTGCAAAAACTTTCGCTAAGAGCGGAGTTTTTCGAACGGAAGGACAAGGAATGATCACCGACGTTGTGGAGGATCGGCTGCTCATTACTTCCGATATCCATCTGGGGAGTTTCTCTTGCCATGCGGGAGGCCCGTTTACCCGTTTCTTCGAATTCGCCTGCACGAACGGCTTCAACATTTGCATCAACGGGGATGGCATCGACGTGTTGCATACGACACTAGGTCATATCACTCGTGAAGTGTCCCGGCTGCTCAGCAACCTCAAGCACATCTTGCGGACTCAAACCCAGATCTACTACGTCATTGGGAACCACGACATCGTCCTGGAACACTTTCTGAGCGATTGGGGCTCCGTGCGGTTGTTGCCGTTTCTTAACGTCACCTCCGGTAACCTGCGGATTCGCGTGGAGCACGGCCACCTGTACGATCCTTTCTTTATGAAACACCCGGACCTGCAAAGTGCTCTCACGCGGTTTATGGGAATCTTTCTTCACATGAAGCCGCACTGGTACAGCTGGCACAATACCTTTCGAAAAATACGGTACCGCAAACCCGAAGCCGTTCAATCCGAGAGAAGCAAAGACGGTAGCTTGATTATCCCCGGTCAGAATCCGGCGTTTATCCAAGCCGCCGACGAGCTCGCGCGCCGCGGCTTCGATTACGTCGTCATGGGACACACGCACGCGCCCGGCATGTTCGACCTTACGGGGGGGAAGAAGTATGTGAATACGGGGAGTTGGTTCCGCCGCCCCCACTACGTCAAGATTGAAAACGGAACCCTCGAGCTCAAGCCGTGGAACGGATGAATGCGCTAGCCCCGCGCCAGATCCTTCACGGTCATGAGGAAATTACGGTCCGGCTGCAGGTTTACCGTGGGGCGCACGTTGACTGGCGCTCCCGGAACAAGGTCCAGTTCGAAATTTTGCGCCACTGCCGCTAGGATCAGCTGCATTTCAATCATCGCGAAGCGGTTTCCGATGCATCGCCGCGGGCCGCCGCCGAACGGGAGATAAGCATACTCGGGCCGCCCGGCGCTGCGCTCCTCGCTGAAGCGCATCGGATCGAACCCCTCGGGGTTTTCCCAATATGCGGGATGGTGATGCATCACGTAGGTGCAGATCGCCACAGTGGAGCCGGCACGGATGCGGTACCCTCCCAGTTCATCATCCGCCAGCGACTTACGGTCGAATCCCCATGCGGGCGGATAAAGCCGCATCGACTCGTCGATGACCATGCGGTTGTACTTCAGGTTGGGCAGGTCCTGCATCTTGGGGAACCGCCCACCGAGCACACTGCGTACTTCGGCCTGCAATTGCCGCCGCGCGACGGGATTTTTGGAGAGAAGGTAGAAGGCCCAGGTCAGGCCGATGGCTGTGGTCTCGTGCCCAGCCAGGAATGCGCCCATGACCTCGTCACGAAGCTGGGCCTCGTCCATGGTCTCGCCCTGTTCATCGTCCCGCCCGGTCAGCAGCATGGAGAGGAAGTCGCCGTTGTCCTCTCCGCTTGTGCGGCGCTCGGCGATCATCTGATTCACAATCTGGTCCAGCTGCCGGAACGCGCCCTCGAATTGCCGGAACCGAGGCAGGAAGAATCTGCGCACTGCAACCGGCAGTTCGAGCAGGTTGATCAGTGACATGGGATTGATGTAAACATGAGCCGCGGCGAAAGCGCGGATGGCCGTCTCCTCAAACTCCCGAACGTCGCGTCCGAACATCGCCTTAGTGATGATGCGCAGCGAGAGGCGCAACAATTCGCCGAACAGTGCGACCGGCTTGCCCTCCTCGGCAGCCTTTCGCCATTGCCCTATTACGTCGGTAGTGGCTGCCGTTAGCAAGTTCTCGAACATGGCGAGCCGCTCCTGATGGAACGCGGGCTGGATGCGCTGCCGCTGCTTCCGCCAGAGATCACCGTCGGAAGCCAGCAGCCCATTTCCAATCAGCTCGCGAAATACCTTCCATCGTTCGGTCGTCTTCTGATAATTGCGGTAGTTCTGGTGGAGCAGGTATTGGATCGCTTCGGGGCTGCTGATGAGCACCACCGGGTCCCGAATGAACGGCATCGAGACGACAGGCCCGTAACGCAGCGCAAGATCCAGCAGAAATTCGAGTGGACGATCCCTCAGATGCCCGATCCCGCGGTACAGTTCCAGCCCTCTAGGACCAGGGATGTCATCCGGCACGTTCCGACGGTCACGGGCCGGAGATGCGGCTGCTTGCATGGAAGTACTCACCCCTTTTACCGGCGGCAGGCCGGCTTTTCCAGGTTTCGAGTGTACTACGTTCACCCGGTTCCAGCTTCTTTTGCAGTGCCGCTTAAGGTTTTAGCCGGCCCGGAGTTGCGGCTAAACGAATTGCACTCTCGAATCAGTCGCCACCACAATCGTGGAAAGCCGATCACCGGTTCTACTAAGAACTGTTTCCGCTGCTGCGGCGTCAGCAACCCGACCACGAACCGGTGCAACATAAGCTGCTGATACCACGGAATGCTGGCAACCAAGTGATGTTCCCAATGGCAGGGACT
>Ga0335071_10001228_pt1 | contig 27796 bp, 30 predicted proteins | sample Lox_Sample_15_FD_206724 | JGI IMG/M metagenome (GOLD analysis project Ga0335071, IMG submission 206724) | Soil microbial communities from Loxahatchee National Wildlife Refuge, Florida, United States - Lox_Sample_1.5 | ecosystem: Environmental > Terrestrial > Soil > Wetlands | place: USA...
AATGGACAGCTTTGGCTGCAAAATCTCTTCCACGATGGAAAATCTGAAGGAGAATTCAGATCATGGCATGAAAATGGACAGCTTCGAGTCAGGGCATTCTATTTGAACGGGAAATTAGAAGGGTACCGTAAATGTTGGTATGCGAATGGACATCCTTGGTCGTGTGAATTTCATCGGGACGGACATCCGGACGGAGAAGTCAAAACATGGCATGAGAATGGAGTACTGTTTCGTGAATTTTATCGGAATAAAAAACTCATTGATAAAGATTTTAATAAGACACAGGTATTTTGTCGAATTGGCCGAAATTTTCGAACATGTACTATTTGTTCATCATTGAACCGTACACTCATCTCCGATTTGTATAGAATTGTCTGACATTGAAATATCCTTCTTCCTCAAAGAAAGATATTACAGAATTACATTTACCGCAATAATTTTGATCTATTTGAAATGTTTTGATGCCATTTTGTTAAGACCTGAATATTCAAATGATTAAACCAATTTCTTTCCTGAAGTTGTTCCGTCTGTAACAAGGGATCGGGAATGGATAGGATATAATCACCCAACATCAGATAATGAATCGGAAATTTATACAACCATTCTACCATCTCTTCAGACCGACGAAACAAAATCATCTTAGACAGAAGATCCTCATGATCGCATTCACCCTCTTTGCAATATACTCGGCCATTTGCACTTTCCAGATTTTTTAATTCCGGAAAGGCATCTTTCAAGCCCTCATTCCAATATTTCAATTCTTCACCGATCCATTCTTCCCGGCTGGTAAATCCTACGCCGTTGTAATCTTTCTGAATGTCTGTATCCAAACCTCCAGACTGTGCACATTCGGCAAATGCTAAAAACGGAGATGTGTAATAGACCTTATTCAACGTGTTATGAAACATTACCCAGTCGATGCCCATCCTGATGCCGTGTTTCTCGATATACTTGATCATGTTTTCGGCTCCACGTTTCGTTATCCAATACGCGGTTGTCCCTCCCATACTTTCCCGTTTACTTCTTTCGAATGACCACTCTTCCGCAATTGGCTCTCTCGTTTTATCCAAATATTCGGAATGATAAAATCTGGAATAAGGATGATGATGGAGAAATATTATATCTGCTTGAGGAGTATCTTCAATTAGTCTTACAACTTTTGGAATAAATTGATGAGTCAGTTCAGCATCATCCTCAATAATAAGCATTCCCGCAAGATTTGACTCGGCTAATTCTGCCCACATTAGAAGATGGCTCATGGCACAGCCAACGATACCTCGACGATATGAGTAATCATTTCCCTGAAACAATTGCTGAATAAACAGATCTGGTTTTAATGATTGTCCGTCTATAGCCTCGAACCGATGAAAGTGGGTTAATTCTTTCTGATTGATATCGCGAAATCTTTGCAATCGATCTGGCCTTCGGGAAAGATTGAGAACGTAAATTTTGACTCCGATTTGTCGTTTTACGATCATCGCTGCGGGGGCGCCAAGCTCCCCCGTGCCCCCCGGAATAGAATCGGAAATATGTGAAGAGTTCGAGGAAGTGAGAATTTGCGGTCTCGTTTGAAGAGATATTCTGTCAAGTTTGATTTCTGATTCTTCCGGCTGAATGGGAGGGTTTCGAATTTCTTCTCCAAACTGCTTTTCCGAATTCAAATCGTAAGCGTTCACCTTTCCGCTTTCCCGCTCATATGTTCGTCGTCCGATATGACTGCAAACAACCTGATCAAGATATGCGGTCAGCCAAAGTTTTCGATAACGATGTGCATATTCCATCTCAAAATGATCTGCTTGTTCATTAAATTTTCCAATGGTTCGATAAACGGTAGTTCGTGTCAATCCAACTCGCAAACTATAGTGGGGCCAATAGGCGCAAGAATTAAGTTTCTGATCATTCAACTTTCCGTGAATTTTTGTCAGGGCGTCACCAACAGCATATTCATGAATGTAATATCGGAGCAATTGTGAAGTTTTCAGTAGACCTTCATTTTTCAGATAGCGTCGGTGACCTCCGCCAATCAAGGAACCAACGGCCATATCCTCTCCGTAACATCGATTCAACAGGCACTGTCCAAGACGGGAATTGTCTTCTAATACGGAAATACACTTTGAAATCCATCTTCCCTCTCGAAAAAATCGAAAATCATCTTCTAAATGCCAGACGTATCTTACTCCTGAATTCAGCACATGTTCGCGAATAATATTCATACTCCGCGCATGCCCTTTCTCTTCTGGAGTTTTCCAAATGAACTTGATAAATGGGTAAAGAGTTTGCATCTCTTTTCTTTCTTCTTCCGGGGAATTATCGTCAACTACCAACCATTCCCAAAGATATTCGGAAAGATCAGAACAACATGCTAAAAACGAGTTTACAGTTTCTTTGAATAAATTTAATCTTTTGCATGTTGTCATGGTCACCGTTATATTATTCTCTTTCGGATTAGATGGTCGCAATTTTAGATGATTGTATATTTCCGAGATCTTTTGTTGAGAGTAAATGGAAAACTTTTTACCAGAAACATTCTCGAAAATGTCAGGCTTGTTACCATCTTGTGTGACCAAACTGCGTTGCAGAGCTAAAAGTCTAAATATATATGAATCATCATTATATGGAACAGATAGAGTTTCTTGAATTAGTAGATCAACGGAATTCATCGAAACTTTTAAACTGATAAGACCCTCGATAAGTTTGACATTATCCTCAAATGCTTCTTGTGAATGAGTGATGAGCATATTCGGGAATTAAAATATTTCCGAATTCTTTAAGCAATTGAGGTTGGTTTGGTCTTTCAAAATCAAAGACGTTCTTTGATTTCCATCACGATGTGCAACACCTCAGTCCTGCATGTTATTATTTCTTGTTCTTTGATTTGTGAGATTCTCGCTCTTTCATCACTTTATGATATTCCTCAAGAGATACCCTCCTTCCATTGATGAATCGAAAGTTCTCGTATGGGGCGGAATAAGGAGGTGGATTCGGTGCTGTTTGAGGAGGAGGAAAACCACGCAGAATAGGTTCTGGTCGCATATAATACGGGCATGCCAGAGCCAATTTTGCACCGTCAAGTTCAACAAATTGCATGATGGAATATTGTCCTTTATTTGTTTAAATAAATTGTAGAAAAGTTGCTTTTTCAATAAAGAAAATGAGTTTTACTTGATTCATTGTTTGAGTAGGTATAATGGCCAACATTCATTCAATTTCTAGCGTTAAACGTGAGGAAAAAGTTTCGGGAACACAAATGAAATGGAAACAATCAATTGAGGATGAGATAAAATTGGCAATCAGATCAGCATTATCATCAGCATCTCAAACATCTGATATATTTCCGAAACTTGTAGAAAGATTTGAAGCATTCTATGCTCGTCCAAGTACAAATATGGTTTCCCTTCGTAAATCTACTCGACATGAAAAGGGAGAGTTTTTTGAACACTTCTGCTTAATGTACTTGCGAGCAAAAAATTACGGAAAGGCATGGCTGCTCGGAGACGTTCCCGACGATGTTCTTGAAGGATTGGGACTTGCTCGAAAGGATAATGGGATCGATATCATCGTAGAACACTCGGAGGTACCAAGCTCCTCCGTGCCCCCCAGAATAGAGTCGAAAACATGTGAGGGGTCCGGGGAAGCGAGCGAAGCGAGGGTCCCCGTTGGCTATTTTGCAGTTCAGGCCAAGTGGAGAAGTAATCCTCATAAGAGAACGAGAATTCAGCTTGGTTGGAGCAAGCTGGCGACGTTTTTTGCGCTTGCGGCCAGAACCGGACCATATCTCAAGCATATCGTCATGACAAATTGTCACTCGATTAAAAGAAACGGTAATCGCACCTGGAAGATGGATCAGACAATCGCAAGAGCGGGATTCGAGAAATGCAGCCGTGAGTTTTGGCAATTAATGGCCGGTCTGGGTTCCGGATATTCTCTGAATGATGAAAAAGTGGACGAAGAAGTGGAGGAGTCGGAAGAGAAATTAGAAACTAAAACCGAAAACAATCCAAAAGAGCAGATTTCCGAGACGATTCGGAATGATACAAAAAGACGTCAGGCATTTCTCGATAAATTCGAAGCAAAACTTTCGGGGACACTCACTTCCGGGGGTATTCGTTTCGCTCACTCCCCCGAACTCCCTCATGCTTCTATTCTGGGGGGCACGGGGGAGCATGGCGCCCCCGAAAATAATATATTTTAGTACCAAATTTTTCCATTGAAAATCTGAGAATATCCTCAGATTTTATTTACTGTCCCTGTGTCGGATCGATTCCCTCATATTTCCATCTCTGCAGAGCCAATCGTAAATTCTCCCAATCTCGCAGCTCGTCAGTGTTAATAGAAAATTGATCTTCATTTTGATCTTGATTATCTCCGGGAATAAAACATAAATCGTCGTCGCCATGCCATGCTCCCGAAGCAAGCAGAATAATGATAGACGCTCCCGCGCTCAATGTTCGCCATCTGGAATCTATGTCGCTTGCCAAAGTAACAACTATCCGGTTCGGATTACTGAATATTATTACCGCTGGGTCTATAAGTTCCTTCTCGGCTAATTCTTTCAATTCTGGAATAATATAATTTGGAAGTGCAAAACTGTTCACGCTCATTCAATCTATATCTAATAAATAGGAAGATGAATAAGATCAATTTATTGGATTGTATAAATATGATTTATAATTATAACAATGCTGTCCAGCATACCTCGTTTAGTGAGTATTTCATCTATCCGCTTAATCGCGACGGTCACGCATGCCGTATGGACAAGAATTCCCAAAAAGGACAAAAATGAGATCGGAAACAAGCAGGATATTGAACTAAATGGAAGAGTGCTTTACCAAGAGAAGCCGAATGAATCCCAATCTGAGAAACAATCGGAAAAGAAAGTCGAGATAATTCCTCCGAAAAGAGATCCCCTGCCCAGTCCAGTATCCAATTACTCCCTTGCAAACATTTCGAAGGCGGTAATGTATGTCCTATTTATGGATGTTCCGATTTGGACGATAAAATATTTCGTTTTTAACCCGAATCTTGTCTTGATGTTCCTTTATGCGATCCTACCAAGTCATGTTTGGTTTAAATTATTTCCCCGATTATTAACACTTCTTAGATGATTTTACATTACAATCGGTACATAAATCGATTTTATTGAGCAGTGTCGCATAGAAAATATATCGAGGTGTCTTCCTCCGAAAAATATCAACATTGGAAAATGAATGGAGAATTCAAATCATGGTATAGAAATGGAAACATCCACGAGTGGGAATTTTATCAAGACGGAAAACTGGAGGGAGAACGCAAATCCTGGTATGATACTGGGAAAATTCTTGTACAAGAATTTTACAGGAATGGAAAGAGGGATGGGGAATGTAAATCATGGTATGAAAATGGGCAACTCAGAGTGCAGGAATATTATCGAGATGGAAAATTAGAAGGAGAACGCAAAATGTGGCGTGGAAATGGTCAACTCTGGATACGGGGATTTTGTCGGAATGATAAGCCGGAAGGAAAACATGAATCATGGTATAGAAATGGAAATCTCGACGAGCTGGAATTTTATCAAGACGGAAAACGGGAAGGAGAATACAATTCTTGGTATTCAAACGGGCAACTTAAAGAACAGGGATTTTATCGCGATGGAAAGAGGGAAGGAAAATACACATCCTGGCATAATAATGGCCATCGTTGTAGGTTGGAATTTTATCGAAATGGAAAACTGGAAGGAGAGCGCAAATGTTGGTCTGGAAATGGGAACATTTGGATATGCGAATTTTATCATGATGGAGAGCGAGAAGGATTACGCAAATCGTGGTATGCTACTGGCCATCTCACGCTTCGATCATTTTACCGGCACGGAATATTAATTGATAGCGGATTTTGCTCTTCCAAGGGACGGGCATTTTCTCGAATTGTCAAATGTTTCCGGAACCGTGGTAGCAGATTGAAGAACGCCATGCTTATCTCCGATTTATCACACATCATTTTCCGATTTATTTAACAGCTTCTCGAATATGAATTAGATTAGGCCAAAAATTGATGATCTCCATCAATCTTTCATTTATCAAAACCGTACCCTCATTCGACGATTGATATAACCCTCTAGCAAATTCGATGAAAAATTTGATTATTTTGGTTGAAAAGATGTACGGAAAAATCCACTCCCCATGTTGGCCAATTCTATCATTTGAACAAATTAACATTTGAACATTCGATTTTCAAATGTTAGCCTTGTCTTATTGAAATAATGATATTGATTATACAAAGCCTCCTAATTTATTGAATGTCGAATGTTCAAATGTTAATTTGTTCGTTGGTCAAAAAGTCAAACGTGGGGAGTGGATTTTTTCGATCGATTTTCCGATCATTTTGATCGGAAAGTATTATGGATGATTGATATGTAACGAATTGTGCCAGTGTGATTATTTAGCCAGTAAACTAAGTTCTTTCAGAAATTTCGATCGGGAATTCTTGTTCCGATCAAGAAGAGTTTTAACTGTTGCACCGCTCAAATGGGCATTCTGATCGGGAATTGATACGATTTCGGATTGATCGAGTGAGATATCGTAAAATTTTTCAGCCATGTTAATAATGTCTTCTTTCCTGCAAAATGTAAAATGAACCGGAGTAAGCCGCTGATCACGACAAATAGCGGGATGAACTTTATCCAGATTTTCCTTGTTGTTTGTTGCGGCAACTATCACGAGACCATTATAATTTCCGACTCCATCAAGCCGTGATAAAATCGAAGTAATACTTGGACCACTGTTGTCGATGATCAGTTTTTCCAATAGCGACTCTTTCTTTTCCTCCGTAGCTTTAGTCGGATTCTGTTCCATGTTTTTCGATTCCATTGTACTTGGAAGAATGCTGGTTAAATCCTTTTTATGTTGAATTTCGATTTCCTCGAAGAATAAAATAATGTTTTCTTTCGTGAAGGTGACATCCTCAATAGAGCTAATATTCATCAGCTGTTCGAATTCATCATCTCCTTTAACATGACTAAAGTTTATCTCGATAATATGTCGTTTGTCATGCAAAGCCATGGCTGTTACCGTGGATGTCTTTCCGCATCCCGGATCTCCCCAAAATAGATAACTCTTCTTTCTACGCAATCCTGTGCGCTTATAATATTTCAGATCTTTCAACGTATTTAAATCCTGTCTGATCATGCCGACATGTTCATGCGAAAGGTTGTCAAAGGTTTCGTAAGACGGTAATTCGGGAGATGAGAGAATAGATTTAGTAAATCGTAATTCTCCGTCTTTCATTCCTCGATATACAAAATGATAGATCTGCCCATGATTCTCATTACTTTTAGCCAATCGATACTGTCTGACTATATCGTCTATAAACTGTCTTAAATCGGTCTTCAAAGAATAGACTGTAAAATGAAACTTCGTATGTGTATTAGGCAATGCTGATTTATCTGATGAGCGGTCAATCGTTTCCGAAAACTCAATCCAAATATCGTCTCGATAATGAAGCATACCATTCGTGGGGGCAATTCGGAGCGGAACAAGTCTATTTGGGATATGAATGGAGTCGTTGGGACGTGACACGGAACTCAGATTTTTACTGAATGACGGATGTTCCGTAAGTTTCCAGTTTAGAGCTCGATAAGCTTCAGAAATTCCAAGTGTTCGATATCCGTCATAAAGATTTAGTATATAACTAGCCTCTAATGTTAGCTTGTTATGTGGTGGTTGTTTGTAAAATCCTCTGATAAAGGAGAAAATGGAAGTATGATAATTGGTTAGAATATTGATAACCAACAGTCCGAGAATCATGGTAATGCTGAAACTTCCCTGACGGAAAATATCCATCAAATACACTTGCATAAGCGCGCTAAAATCCATTGTCTGAACAATTGATTTGACAGGACAATACAAGATATAATATCACTTTACGGGGGCATTCGCTTCGCTCATTCCCCCGGGCCCCCTTCATGTTTTCAAGAATTTTTGTCCACTCGGATCCTCACGCATGTTTCCTCCGAATCCCTCATGTTTCTATTCTGGGGGGCACGGGGGAGCTTAGCGCCCCCTACAATTCAGCCAAAAGTTTTTCAATGCCCAACGCGGCTTGAACATCTTTGGCGGCTAATCTGCCCTTACGATCGCAGTGAAGAGCAATATGTCCGGATACTCGGAATATTGCTTCGATATGCAGTTCCAAAGCGTATTGAAGCAAATTTTCGGCTTTGGATGACCATCTAACATTGTTCGTAAAATCCTGCGAAATTTCTCGGATGATGCGGGCGACTACCAATTTCGGCAAATGCAAGCAATCATGTTGCCGCTGATAGAATTTAATCTGTCTGACGAGAGAAGAGCCGCGGCTAGATTTACGTCTAGAACCAGAACCTGATTTCCCCCGACTACGTGATTTTGATTTTAGATAAGATCCGTATGTTTCACATCTCTTGGATGGTGCGGATCCAAGAATTTTCTTACTAAAGAGATTGGTGCGACGTTCTATTGCTGATCGAACCATCTCTTCGGAAACGGTCTTTTTACGGGCATGTGCCATCATGGTTATTGCATCGCTAATAATTGCCGTTAGGAACTTCTTGGACTGATCGCGAATTTCGTTTATTACTGCTTTTTCGCGGGAGCCAATTTTTCCGGTCTTTAGAGAAATTCTCTTAACGGCTCCTGATGTTAAACCGTAAATATTATCCCGAAGAACGCGTCGATGACGAACCACAGGCCTGGACTGAGACATTGGTATTTGAAGGTTGCTTGTATAATATTTTCCGTCAATTGTTTACGGAGATTCAGAATTTTCGACGCGATTAGAATCAAATATCTATACTAAAATGGAAACTCGGAAAAATTGCATATTTAGTGATTATTGCTGGAAGTTTCGAATTGCCGAAAAAATCGGCAAATTATTCATTCAACCAAACAGAGAAGTGATGAATGACGGAATCGAGATAAAGCCAAATTTTGTCAAGCTTCCGAAAAAATCGGATACACTTATAACCACTCTTGGATTGCGAAATATCCATCTTCCGGACAATCTAATTATTGCAACTCTACTTTTCAAGAATGATTTAGCTGTTCTCAGATCCCTGCTGGAATTTGGGCTCGATCCAAACGGAAAAGTATTACCCGAAACTCACATTGTTCATTTATGCGCGACAGTTGAAACACTTCGGCTACTGATAACATATGGTTTAGATTTAACAAGAAACAGTCCGATTTTACGAGTTCCATTTCCGGTCTTTCTGGAGATGATTTTGCGGTATAATGTAAACCCCTGGGCAGATTATGAATCGATTGACGATTTCCACAAGCTATCGTTCTTGAATCCAATTCTAGTTCGAGAACGAAACACACTATCACAAACTCTACAGGAAACGGGACTGTTAATCTGTGATCTATCAAATATAATTATCAATTGCGTCTTTCCGTCTATCCGTTCTTTCCATGTTAAGTGATTTTAAACTTTTAGAAATATCATTTATCAAGCACTCATGGAATCACCAGTTTCAGAGACCAATTTCGGGGGCGCCAAGCTCCCCCGTACCCCCCAGAATAGAAGCGTGATGGGTTCGGAGGAAACATGTGAGGGGTCCGGGGAAGCGAGCGAAGCGAGGGTCCCCGAAAGCTCATCATCCGGCACGATTAAATTCTTTGACAGAAAGTCTTTACTCAATTCGAAAAAACGACCAAAACCAATCGTTTATCAAATCTTTCTATGTTCCCGATGTTTAGATGACACGTTTTCTTCTTCCGGTATTGAAAGAACCGGGGCTTGGGCGGTACTAATTCAAAAATGTCCACAAGAAGGAATGGCGGTAATGGGACAGACCGCATATTTAGTAAGCAAGAAGGAACGTTCCATGGGCAATATCGAAGTCAGACTTCGCGGATTGAAGGAAGCCATGATGTGGATGACGTCTACAATTGACAGACAGTACTGGCCATATATCGAGGCAACACTGATCACTTCCGATATCTTTCTAATCAATCTTCTTCGCGAATGGCTTCCGAAGTGGTCTAGGAAAAATTTTCAACTATCCGGAAACTCGGAAGAAAAACGTCCTTATGCAGATCTGCTAGCGGAAATTGCCGAAATTAGCACGGTAGCAAAAATCAATGTAGAGTGGAGACCTGACGATAGTTTGCAACTGCAAGAAGTTCGTAAAAAAGCAGATTCGTTATTGTCCGACACGTCTGACTGAAAGTAAACTGAATAAATTAGACAACCCTATGCTGTCTAATTCAATGGATGAATCATCTAATAATATACAAATAGTTGCAACACACTATGATGATGGGCAAATTTTTGAGATAGAATCTTGGCTGAACGGAAAACTGGAAGGGGAGCATAAAGTTTGGTATCCGGGAGGTCAAATTTATCAGCATGATTTTTACCGGGATGCTAAATTGGAAGGAGAATATAAATCATGGCATGATAATGGGCAAATTTGGGTTCGATCGATTTATCGAGATGGAATAATCGAAGGAGAGCTTAAATATTGGAATGAAAAAGGGCAGCTTGAAATGTGGACATTTTATCGACATGGAATACCGATATTTAGGCTCTCCTTCGGACGAAAACGCGCCTTGCTGAAATTCAAAAGATTGTATTTTACGGGACAAATGTTCCTGATAACCGATAAACTTATTTCCGATTTGGCAAGAATTGTTTGTTATTTTATTCCTGCATGATTTTCAAACTGTACTTAAGAAATAATAACATTTCTTAATGAATTCTCCCGAATCATATTCGCAATTGTTAAAATTATCTTTGGATGAGAACTATGAGTCCGATAACATATATGCGAGAGGATCCGCAAAACAACGGGAACGTGTATGGTTTGTAGCCGAACAATGCGCCAAGGCATATCCCGGAGATTTGATTGAAATTGGAGCCTATCACGGAGAGACCACGGTCGGCCTGTGCCGAATCGCCAAACTCTACAATCGACGAGTAATCGTAGTTGATCCATATGAACCGGGAACGCAAAATGTTGACACGGGAAATGAGTATCAAACATTCTTAAACAATACTTCCGAATTCAGAGAGCTGATTGATCATTACAAGATGTCTTCCCTGGATCCTCATGTGATCGAAGCAATAAAAAATCGACCTTTATGTTTTGCCTTTGTTGACGGTCTTCACAATTATGAGGCTGCAACCAGCGATCTGAAAGCAGTTTCTCATACCGAAGGTGTCATAGCCTTGGATGATGTAACTTGGAGTTCCGAGGTTAATCAAGCGGGAAAAGAATTTGCAAGTCGTCTTTGGATAGGATTCCACATACACGGAAATAGAGAGATCTTTTTCATCCGAAACCATCAGGCATAATTGCCCGAAATTATGATCAATATTCAAATATTGATCATAAAGCATATTTCAGATCATTTATCAAGAAGTTTGTGTATAGCATTCCTAAATGACAAATGATTTGATAATTCTCCTTTAGATGTACAAAGAACTCGACCACTGCGAAATATCATGGCAACAGCCCCAGAATACTCGCGAATTCTTACCGTTTTGGCAACCAATTCATTATCTTCAATAGTAACGTCATCTGACATTTCTAACTGAAAAGCGTTTTTACATACAAACACGGAATTGGCCAAACAAATCTTTGGATCTGTAATCTGAACGGAAATGCTGCTCAATTCATCTGATAAATAATCAATTGCTTGCGGTTTTCCGATCAGCGAACATGTTTTGTTGCGAGTAGATATTTTCAAGCCTATTTTATGGCCATTTGAAGTGATAATATTTGATTGAAGAATATTCAACTTACATTCAGGTCTCCAAGACGGATATTTATCTTTAATCAGTTTGGCTAGGTCGTCTCGGTTTATATTTTCACCAATTCTTCCTTTCAACTGAATGGATGTAATCGAATTTGCCAGACAATCATTAGTCAACGATTTGACAGACATTTGCAGTTAGTTACTGAACTATAAACAAAACATTCGAAAATCAATTATGATCCATGTATAACCATGAATCATTTATCTCTTTTTGATAACGATAAATTCATCTTCCGATTCTGGTTGTATTTCATCCTGACTTGTTAAATCGTTCCAGAGAGAAGTTAATAACTCATCTTTTTCCGCCTCAATAGATTCCTGTAGTAGCTGATTAAATGGTTTAAATTTTTCATTTTGGATGTTTTCAGTTTTTCTTCGAGTTATGGATTCCGATTTTCTGGGTTTGAATTTGACTCCATGTGAACCTCCATCAATTTGTGGATCGGATATTAAGTTTTTGTATTTCATTCCTCGCATAAATGCCTTAAATTCTTCTTTTTCTCCGCTCACGTATAAGGTATATTTGACATTCTGTTCTCGGGGAATTTGGATTTTGTCAATTTCCTTGAGATCGACATGCAAAATTTCTCTTCTCTGAAGAGCGAGACTATACTCCTCGATTTGTACATTTGTGGGACTGGTAACCGTGACCATCACAATATGCTTATTCGGAGATTCGTCAACTGCCACTTGCATAATTGATCCCGTAAAATAAAGATTAGAACCAAGGCGTTGACTGAGATGAATATGTCCGGTAATTAGAAACGGATAATCCTCCTTCCACTCGTCACAGTCTTGCGCTATTGCATGTCCCATATTTGCGCCTTTAATTGTTACATGACTAAAGATCGCGTCAGCCTGTCTCCATAATTTGTCGGTATTATCCTTTTCTTCTTCCGACTTGGTTTCCGGAGCTTGTAAAGTTTCTAACGCTTCCACAAATCTTCCATCCGGAACATATGGACAAAAGACGATTTTACATCCATGAATAATTTCCATCTTCACATTATCAATGATTTTTATATTTGGCCACAACTTCAAACAGTTATACCAATGATCGGGAGTCAAAAATATGCTATTATTTAGCATATCGTGATTCCCGACAATTAGGTATGTCGGTTTGAAAGAGCTGAGTAGCTGGAAATATGTAACGGCTTTATTCAGAGGAGTTATGTGAAGCTGGGCATGCCGATGTAAAACGTCTCCCATTGAAATTATGATATCGATCTCATTTTGGTGTTCGGATAAGAAGATTTTAAGTTTTGCTAGATATTCCTCAACTTCCCGAGAATTATTGATCTGGAAATGTGCATCCCCCAAACAAAGAGCTCGAACAGACATTGTCGAATTCGAGATCGAAGTGCCTGATAAATCATTTAAGTGTAGATGATTGCAATCCTCCGGATTACAATGATAGATTAATCTTTTTCAATTGTGGAGCGCAGTTACAGCTGTCTCTGACGATAAAATCCGGTGTTTTTACTCGGTTCCTGTTCTCTCGAGATTTCGCGAGGTTTTTTACCTAGCGTTCGTTCTTTCAAAATTTCCTCGCTAGAGCAGCGCAGAATTTCATCCGCCTTCGCAAAGTCATAATTTTCTAGAGATTTCATGCAGGATTCATGGTCTTCATGCCATGTATTCCAGGTCTCGTTGAGCTCCTTAACATCTGAGCTGTGTCTCCAGAGATATCTGGCATCATCGGTGATTTCCGAACTAGAATCCTTAGATTCCATGGCTGCAAATATGGCCCTGCGATTATCCCTAAAGGATTTACTCTTGTCAGCGCCACAGCGAGCGAATCGCTGATCTGCTGATAGAGAGGATTGAACATTTACATATATCCCCAGCGATGTGAAGACCGCAGAATTGAGAACCGAGAAGGTTGGCCCTCTTGCAGAATCCATCTCGGATTTTGGCATTGGCACCTTCTGTCTGAAAATTGAGCTTCCCGCAAACACTTTGGATTTCAAGCCGCTCAAAGTCGGCAGCCACTCTTCGCTGTTCAATAAAGAGGAATGCCGTCTCACATTCAAGGAATCGGGCTCTGGTCAGTCTATCATCATTGAGAACCCTGTGAACCTATACGAATCGGGAATGCCCCTCTTCCTCAAGAGCAATTAAGGCCGCGCATTGGTGATAAACTGCTCCATCTCCAAAGACTAAATATCATTAGGAATGCCAAGGCATTCCTAAATTGAAATCCAAACGGAATATCATAGATGTATAAATTGACTTTTTTCTCATACATTGTGGGGTAAACATTCTTCTCATCAATGTCTCTCAATTCTTCGAATTCCGCTTTCCTTTCCTGGGCTACCGCTCAAGCCAGACTCACAGAGATAAATGCTGAGAAAGAACGAGCCGATGATGAAGTTAAGGTGGTCACATTGTCGCCTATCGTCGTAGCCTCCAATGTTCGCGGAAACATCCAATATTGGAGTCGAAACCTCGGCTACGCGCTGATATACGATCTGTCCGAGAAAATCGCCGTGAAAATGAACGATCACAAACTCGCGATGAACTCGACTCATGCAGTCGCGCATTGCACGGAACTACATGTTCCGGAACATGTCCGGAAAGCTATCGGCCTGGTAGAAGTTGCTCAGCAGGATGTTCTCGTCGATATCGTATGGAATCCGATGAGATTCGTTACCGGAGATGCGACCCTCCAGGATCCGCAAGCATCTTTTCAATGTGCCAATGTGCGGCGATGCGACGAAAATGGAAAGTTAATCGGAGACGGAAGCCTCAATGTCTCTATGCCTGCATGGTGGTCTCCTCCCAAATAACTGGAATTTTCACATATCACAAAAAGATTAAGTTAGTCTAGATGGATTAAGAATGCTTCGGCATTCTTAATTTCTTATAAATTTAATTGATACGGCGAGAATAACGGCTAAATTTACTATCATTATATCGCTATGTTGCCATTTCCATTTCAATACTGCTATGTGGATGATAACCAATCAACTTGAAACTATCGGAACGAAAATCATCAATAGATTTATAAGTTCCAACGATCTCGAGTTTTGGCCATGCTCGTGGAGAACGGGAAAGCTGCTCGGTAACCTGATCTAAACAATTCGCATAGATATGGGCATCACTCAAGCTGGCAACCAGTGTTCCCGGTTGAAGATCGGTAATATGCCCAATCATATAGGTCAAAAGCGCGTAAAAAGCAATATTGTACGGCAGACCGACAGGAACATCAGATGAACGCATTCTGAACAAACAATTTAGACGGTTCTCATCAACTTGAAATTGGAAGGAATCATGACAGCATGGAAGAGCCATCTTTCCGATATCAGTAGGATTCCAAGCAGTTACCAAAAGTCTTCTAGCTGCTTCATGTTCCGGGTTTTCTTTCACCTTCTTAATATTTTCGATCACGTCCTTAATCTGATCAATTCCGCCTTGCCCCAATTCTAATTGTTCATTTGGTCTACATTCGGCTCCAAAATGCCTCCATTGAAACGGGTATGATTTTCCCAATTCTCCTTCTTGATGAAGGAGGAGTCCTCGTTTATCCAGAAACTCTCTTCTCGTGTTCTTCTTCCAAATCTTTATATCCTTTTGTTCAAGAACCGTACTTTGCGTCTTTCCTTTCAAAAAGAATAATAATTCTTCCACCACTACACGGAAAAATAAACGCCTGGTCGTACCCAGAGGAAATCGGGACATGTCAAATCGTATCTGTTCTCCCCATAATCCCAAGGTAAAAATTTTAGTTCTGTTTAGCTTGGTCTTACCCTGCTTAACAATCCGTTGTAGCAAATCCAGATAGGCATTTTCCGGGTTAGACAATCTCCTTCTAACAAGATGACGAAAATGCAATTCTACGGGTTGATCTTTCTTGTTTTTAGCGTTTACAATTTGTTCGGCCAATTCTTGATAATCGTGAAGTAAATATCCGTCCCAGATCCAGTGAGGAAGTGCCAGATCACATTCCAGATGCCATTCTTTCGGAACAATCGAGGTAAAATGTAATTTTTCGCAGAACTCGTGTTTTACCGATTCTGACACGAGTCCGACTCCTCCGATAACAAAGACCTTCCCCAGCAGTTTTTCATCTTGACGTTTTGCTAAGGCTTTTAAAGCTTCATCTAATGAGGAAAAAACTAAATATTGCCTGTCCTCGAAGTTGATTGCTGTTTCGTCCACTTGCTTTGGAAGTCCATGATTGCACAACGATTCGCGTGAAGGAGCAAAAACCAATTCTCCTCCGCCACGGCAGTCAAATCCGGTGTAATCGCAGCTTGCCTCAAAGGCAAAGTAATCACCATTCTTCATTTTACCGACAATTATCCAAGGCAATTCATCGTTCCGTCCCTCCTGAAAAAAATAAACTTTCTCAACAGTCTCCGTCGTCAGGGACGTTTCGCCGGCGTCGTATTCCTTCAGAGAATCGCTGGGCACGCCAGTCACTTTCCATGAACCAATAACGTTTTGATAGGACTGAACAGCATAACATGATAGAGCATCTTCCTTCATCAAAGCAAGTTTTTGAGAGATCACAACGTTTAGTCGGTTGGGTAGAGGTTTACATTTCATACTCTCAAATGTGGTTCGTCCCATGATAATTGCGTTGGGAACTTCCTTCTTTTCCGATTCCGTCGTGATTCGGGAAAAATATTGAAGATCTTCCTTGATTCGTCCCCAAGGCATGGAATTCCGAAGACCAAATTCCCCTTTCGGACCAAGAGCAATGACAACCTCAAAATATGCCAGACGAGACCCAGTGTCAACATTTGCAGTCGACAAAGAACTAGATGAAGAAGAACTTGACATTTGATAAATACGGACCAATATAACTAATAAGTCAATTTTTATGCGGTCACTACAGATTGTTTAAATTGTAAACAATCTTTCAAATCAAAGAACAACCAATGGAAACTAATATGAGGAAGCTGAAAAATGTGATCGTGAAGCCATTCTTATCCGAATAATTGTAATCACCACAAATATAGCAAAAACTATGAGAAATACTTGCCATGCGGCGATTTTTTGTTTTGATGAACGAAATTTTTCAATAGGCATGGCCTTCCAGCGTCGAACGGGATGATCAACTCCGCTGGGAAGTCGCGCGGACATTAATGCTTCTCGAGACGGTTTTGGCTGTTTGGGGTCAAACGATCCTTTCGGATAACCGCTCCATTCCGATCCGAGACCGGCAGGGCAAGGTTTACTCCACAAACAGTAACCCATGCAGGCTGGAGAAGTCGCAGCCGCGCATTGACTGGTGCAGTAATCATAGCATCCCTCATCGGGAATATCTGAATTGCATGCTTTCATACATCCGTATTGGCATAAATCGGGGGCGACATCTCCTTCACATACCGCCTGACAATGATCAGAACAGATTGTGCGAACTGACATGTTTATCTAGCGTTCAGATAAACATGAGTAGTGATTCTTTACAGGAAACAGCTGCGAATACTATTTTATCAGACTCCTCTTCCGGAATTGTAAAAGATTATGTTACAAACACCTCCTCGGCTAGATTATCAACAGTTGCGAACATTCTCACACAACGGTTCGGAAACAATTGGAAAATGATATTAATCCTTATACTTGGTTTATTCGTCATTGCTATTGTCATTATTGTTCTGTTCTAACTTCGGGGACCCTCGCTGCGCTCGCTTCCCCGGACCCCTCACATGTTTTCCAATTCCCGACAAACTTTTGCAGCCAAGTGCAGGTGTGAACTGATTTATTGAGGAACAATATTGGCAAGGTTAGATATGGAAGGAAGATACGAAAAATGGTATAGCAATGGAAGATGCCGAAATAGAAGACGAGACGGGGAATATAAGGAATGGCACGATAATGGACAGCTATCCGCGCAGAAATTCTATTCAAACAGGAAATTGGAGGGAGAATGTCGAGAATGGTATGCTAACGGAAAAATATGCTCTCATGAATTTTATGAAAAGGGAGAGCTTGAAGGGATCCGCCAATTATGGCACGAAAATGGAAAACAATGGATTCGGGAATTTTATCGAAAGGGAATGTTCGAAGGAGAACGATCAGTTTGGGACCCGAATGGTCAGATTCGGGAACATGAAAATTACATAAATGGTAAATTGGAGGGTGAATGCGGATTTTGGAATGAAGATGGTCGACTTATACGTCAAGAATTTTACCATATTGGAAAGAGAAATGGAGAGTGTAAAAAATGGTATGATACCGGGGAATTAATGGATTATGAATTTTATCGGAATGGAAAGCAAGAAGGAGTATCCAAAAGTTGGCATAAAAATGGCCGACTTTGCGTACATGAATTTTATCAAAATGGAGACAGGGAAGGGGAGTTGAAAATTTGGAACAGAAATGGCCAGATTATCGAGAGAAGATTTTTCCGGGGAGGATATAGAGAAGGAGAGTATAAATCTTGGCGTGAGGACGGAACCGTGGAGTGCCATCACTACTATCAAAAATCGAGATGTGTTGATCATAAATTCAGCACGAAAAAGAAATTGGCAATATTGCGAGTAAAGAAGCATCTATATTTTCAGTATTTCCGTACTCGAATAGACCCATATTTAATTCCCGATTTATCAAACATACTTTCGGGGGCGCCAAGCTCCCCCGGGCCCCCCAGAATAGAATAAGAAACACGTGAGGATCCCCGAAAATTATGATCCGATTGAATCATAATTGTAGTATATCTTTGTCAGACAAAAATACCTATACGCGGCTCTTTAGGTTTTTTGGTTTTCGGAATAGAATGTTTGTGATGTGCGTTGAATTTCGTGCCAAAAAATAACACATCTCCGTCCTCCAAACTATATCGCGTAACCTATATTTCTTGTCTATTCTGGGGGGCACGGGGGAGCTTGGCGCCCCCGAAATAATCAAGCACAATTCCGGATACATCATTGCACAAGTGCGGTTGTACATGTTTCCGGATAATTGATCTGGCGATTTTGTTATATCGATAAACCAACAATTCATGTTTCAGAGCTGTTGTTTTTCTGCAATCCGACATGATTGTTCGACCGCGGACATGCCAATAATGGTCGTCTATCCAGTAATCTGTTCGGGACAATTTTCGGCTCCAATGATCGATCGTTGCGGAAAGACCCGCGAGATAATGAAGCTCTTTCTGATCCGTCATTTATAATGACTGGACACGGAGATAAACAATGAGCAATTTTACGACAAAAACTCAGTTTATGTGTGAGGATCGTCGACCGGGGCAGTAGATGAAAGATTCAATTTCGCCTCCAACTCCTTTACTCGCGAGCGAAGATTTTCAATTACCACATACACGTGCCGAAGACGACGAGAGTAAGAAACACAATCCTCCTCATCACTATCATTGACCGTTTCCGTCTCGATAAGTTTTCCAGAACTTTCGCTCTTCATCTTTCTGGCTAATACTTCTTGAATCATCTCATCATCAGAACTCTCACATTCTTCCGGTTCCTCATCCGATTCAATCTTTTCATCGTCATCCTCGGATTTTCGGGATGAGTGTTTCTTCTCATCTTCCGAATGTACGCCGGATTGTTTATCATCTACCTTCTCCCAATTGATATAGGAGATTGGTTTCGAACTATCCTCATTTTCGGAATGGATATCTTCCGAATTTGTACGTTTTGCTCCACTAAAGATGGAATGTTCCGGAGCCCGAACGAATACCCTAGAACGTTTTCTCTTCTTCTCGGGATTTCGCGACTGTCTTGCTCTCTGATTCAGCGCATCAGTTTTATCGCGAAATACTCGATATTGAATGAGGAGATTCATTTCCTGACTTTTCGGCAAAATCCAGCCTTCTTCTCCGTCATTGGTTCCTTTTATTCCGCCCAAACGATGAATTACCTGATCTGCCCAAGCCAGAACTTCAGCGTCTTCCGGATTAGATAGAAAAACGCTCTTTTTCGAGTATCTCGTAAATTCGGGCCAGGTAGACATTTGTTTTATTAATGAACAGTTTAACTCATGATTTTCTCTCAATTTCTTATTCATGATCATAAATCATACCAGTTGAATATTATGATAATATCCAATACAATGGCCCGCAATGGAACTAAATTGAATTTTCTTCCGATACATTATCCAGTGTGCAATTGTTAGCAATGTCATCAACTATTCCAAAGTATGCAGAGAATTTTTCCGAATTTCGGCATGCGGTTAAGTTTTACATAGACCGTATAGACGAGACACGAACTCGCGAAAACAAAGTGGTGATAACAACCCAATTATGCAATTATCTTTGTAACAATGCTCATTTCGTTTTTCAACACGAAAGACTGTCTCGGACATTGGAGTCAACGTTAATCAGATTTTGGACGGTCAACTCATGGCTCGGAGCACGTATTTACTTACAACGATTGTTCCCGATGAGTGCGGCTCTTTCCGGTCAACGAGTTCTTCCGAAACCGTTATAGGAGCCTATGAGACATGTTTCCATTCCATATGGAATGGAAATCTTCATGAATTACAAATCGCATTTATAACGATAAATTAATGACATAAATATGGAAAACTACCAAGAGCGAAAATCTTGGTATCTAAGCGGTCAATGTTATCAGCACATTTTGTGCCAAAATGGCAAACCGGAAGAATACAAAACTTGGCATGAAAATGGGCGTCTTTGGGCTCGTGAATTTTTTCAAGACAAGGAAAGAGAAGGAGAATATAAAATATGGTACGAAAACGGAAAACCCAGAGTTCAGTCATTTTTTCGAAACGGAGAACGAGATGGAATTCACAAACATTGGCACGAAAATGGGCAGCTTACAGACCATGAATTTTATCGGAACGGAGAACTTGCCGATGCGCATTTCAGTTCGTCAAAGACGCGGTCATTTCTTCTGATTTTCAAACATTTTAGAGAGCACGTTTTATCTTCTCTAAATCAAATGCTTATTTCCGATCTAATCAAGCTCACCTCTCAGTTTTAGAATTCCGTATTCGATAAATCGAGTTTTGAATATAGCATGTTTGTAATGTATCAATCCGAAAATGTCGGTCGAACCTTCACCACAAAATATTACGATACGGGAAATGTCACCAGAAGAGGAAAAGGGTCTGAAGGATCTTGCAATATCCGCACTACATTCCTTACCTCCGAGCGATGCGGACAAGCTTAATTCTCAGACGAGAAATTATTGGTTTGGAAAATGCGAACCAACCCGAGAGGAAATTAGATTGCTTTACAGCGATAAAATTCTTCCGGTTCTAACGAAATATTCAAAAGCTGGCGAATGGACTCATGAGATGAGTTTTCATTCATGCGAATCCGAAATTGAGGCGCAAATGTTCTATGAGCAGCTCTGTCAAGAATGTAAAAACCGTGGATTGGGAGCAAGGATTACCAGTCTTCGAAAATTTTCATGGGTCAGCCTTTTGACATGCTTCACTTATCGCACAACTACGATCGACTTTTCATGGTTTCAAATTGATCTATAATATTCGGCTAATTTGTTGTTATTTTAACAACAAATCAATACCATTACAACAGGTCACTAAACACTATTGGTCTGGCAATCTTATACAGCCAGCCATTTGAACATTCAATCGCTTCCAGAACTTCAACTTCATCTGTCTGCTTCGGAAACCATGTATCCGCACGAGCTGGATATGGATCTGCTCCGGGACTCCCATTCGTAAAGGAACCAGCAATCGGAGGAATATATCCGGGATTGATCTTATTCATTAGAATATGTCGCCCTCGCGTCCAATCGCTCTCTACCGGCTGACCACTAAGATCTGTTTTGAGACGAAGAACTCGGTTTTGCATTTGCCATGGTTTAATCGGGTAATTTAGGATGTGATATCGCAATGATTGCAATCTGGCAACGGGAAGATAGGCAAATTTCAAAGCATAATTCAAAACATCATCAAACATATCATTTATCGGGGCAAGAATAGTAATTCCCGATTCGTACACTTTTCCGTAACCAGTTTGATCAATCATTCGTTTGAATTTAGATAGACGGGAATCGGAGGAGATAGCGTCATATATTGATAATGCACCGTTATTTGTAGTAGAATTCCTCGGTAGTGATCGTTCTTGAGTCTTTAGGGCATTCTGTAATGATGCGGTTGCTTCCCTCATTGTCGGCTTAGCCTGATTGAAAATCACATAATCATACCAGTCATGCCAAAGACGCATTGGACGCTCAGCCATGGGATCGGAACTAAAACCAGTCAAAAACTCGAATTCTTGATTAAAACCAGCTCCTCCCAAATTCAAATCCTGATGGATATCGGCAATTGCGGAATATGAAGTATCATATCCAGATACAGATGTCATGATTATTATTCCGCAAAGAATAATAATTATTTGCCAATGAGATGAACTAAATGACCAGCATTGAATCTAAAAATTTTATCTTCAAACTTCCATTCGACCGGTCTTGATAGAAGCCAATTTAATTTTGCAACCGAGTCTATCCTTTCCGGATTTGCAGACAAAAGTTGGGGATTGTAAATACATCCGGAACACAGATCTGAAAATCGAGAAGATAAACAGGATATTTTAATTGAAACTTTGGGAGTGACATCATTCCTTGTCCACACAATCAAATCCACTTCCGTGGCGTAGGCTAAACCAACGGGAAAATTCATAACAGTCTTTCCCGATTTATTCAGATCCCACCATCTCATATCGGAAACATATATCCCCGCATTATAGATCTTGGCATCATTCTCCTCAATGTCTATCCATTCAATTGAAGCGCTTTTTCCGTATTTCTGGAGTCTAAAATGGTTCTCGTAAACATGTCCGGTTATCAATGGCGGGAATGATGGTAGCAACTCCTCGGTAAATTCCAGCATTGTCAATTTGAATTATAAACATATTTAAAACATTAATTTTTCATTTAATTACGAATGCCTTTTCGTCTTATTTTAGATTCTAGAGAACAACACTTGGCAACTTGCCTTCAGGGGTTGAAAATCAAATTTGAACCTCCGAAAACTCTCGATCTCGGAGACATTCTCATAACAAACAGTTCCGAAACAACACACGCTCCCGATAATTCCGAGGTAAATAAATCCAAAATGAAACTTCTTAAAGAGGAAAAGAAAGAACCGGAAAATAACTCGACGTCTAAATCACAACAAATAACTCTTGTCATCGAAAGGAAACGTTTTACAGATCTGAAGGCGTCCATCAGCGACGGAAGATATCACGAACAAAAGGGTCGTTATCTTCAACTTCCAAAAGGAACCGTATTTTATATTTTGGAAGATGATGATCCTCGCTTCGAGAAGTTGGGTTATCAACAATTTCTTGGAATGTATGTTAATACGATACTACGGGATCAAATTCCCGTATTCATCACTCGTTCGCTAGAAGAAACTGCTTATCTTCTAGTCAAAATCAAATCAACCGTTGAAGAATTTGGTCTTGATTATCGAGATAAAATTCCTACATGCGGATTGGATTCCAGTCAGATCAAGAAGAAGCGAAATTACGGAAAGGATGTTTATCTGGCTCAACTTACATGCTTTTCCGGAATCAATAGAAAAAAGGCAGAGGCTATTGCAGAAATTTACCCATCAATGTCTGATCTCATGTCCAGTTTACAAAACGATTCCTTCAAAGTGAAAGGAGTTGGCAAGGTGTTAATCGAAACTTTGAAGGATGGTCTGTTTTTTACTCCAGAAAGCAAACCTAAAATTGTCTTTGAATAGCTGATTTTATGATCTTTCGAAAGATCATAAAATGTGCATTTAATGAAGATGGTAATTTCCTAACACTTTAGCTGAATGAGGCTTTCGACGCTTGGTTACACTCGTTGTTTGAATTCCGATATCGCAGAAACCACGACTTTTTTCTATATTCATAATTTCGGGAGATTTGGTTCCTTGTAATATCTCCTCATTTTGTGATGTAATGGTTAATAAAGTCGGTTTAACAATCTGATCAGGACATCTTTCCATGTTAATTGCAGAAATTGGCATTTTTTCTTCTGAATAGATCATGGAAACGTCCGTTTTCTGTATAACGGAAGAAATATTCTCAGGTTGAATTTCCACTCCCCTTTTGATCAACATTTCTTCTCCTGATAAATCGTCGGAGGGTACAATTTTATAAATCATGGCGTTTTCGATAGTCTCACTTCTCCGAATCATATTTTCCATGTCAGATACCTGCTGTAATGTCTGAACTATGTCGTCTGCTTGCTGTTCCAAAATCGGAATGATTTTTTGCGATATCGGAAGAGAAACATGTTCGTCTTCGTTTGTTTCAGAAGAAGCCAATTTGGAAAACAGTTCGATAAGATGAGGAACTTGACGCGATTCCGCAAGTTTGATAACTGAAGGGCGTGCATGTTTGAGATACTCTTTTAATTCTGTTCTCATTAAAGAGACGCGATCTGCAGGAGACAAGGGAGAAACCGGTTGACTTTCCTGAACTGATGTTTGAGTCGCATGTGATGATTCCAATATTGGAGAGTTATCAGTTGTGCGTATGGCGGAAACAGATGAAACATTAGCAAGAGGTTGAGATTCGGAAGAATGAAGTTCACGAGTTTCATGTTTAACAAGATCCCAAATCTCTTGCAATTTATTCATGATTTTTTCCATATTGTTTCGCATTTCCATGTCAGGCGAATGAGGTTGAACATCTTTTCCGAGAGAGTTTAGGGCGTTTTGCAATTTTTCCACATTTCCGCACATAATACGCAAATCGCTGGAAACCCGTTCCAATTCTTTCGTTTTAGCGTAGAGCTTACATCGGCTTGATTTTTGATGTTTTTCCATTTGCCAGGATAGTGTTATATTCTTTCCGCAAACAGAACAAATCGGCATCTTTATAGACCTCAATATATCAAAGGAGTAGATTTTTATTACATAAATTACCAACAAATAACGATAATTCGAAAATCACGTTTTCAAGAAAGCTTTCCCGGACCCCTCATGTCTATTCTGGGGGGCACGGGGGAGCTTGGCGCCCCCGAATTTATCCAACTGCTACATAACGAATTTGCGGATTGATTGATGGCCAGCAGAGAAATGCCAGAGCAGAACGACGCCCTATTCGACCATCAAGACTGGAGTCCCCAAAGTTACCATTTCCTACCATGGAAAGTGGGTCCCATGCATTGACAAATAATGTGCGATCAAGATTGCCCGCAAGTGGTGGGGTTACTAACAAATTTGGTAAAAATCCGAATGCGCTATACTTCATGCCCACCTTTTCAACTATTGCCTTCACTCCTGGCATATCCGCTCCCATTATGCCAATACATGTAATACGGGAATGTCCTCGCCTTAAAAACTGATAAAGGGATTGTTCGAATCCTCTGAGCCACACTGACATGAGTTCTTCTTTATCCGGATAATTTGTTGCAAAACTGGCAAGACCAAAAGCGGAAAGAACTATTATTTCCGAGTCTAAATTTCGCGCGCATGCAAAGATCTTATCAAACACGATCTTGTGTTTCTGAACCAGCAATTGTAAATATGATGGATCGCGACCCCGCAACGGAATGAAGAATTTATAATCCACCTGATTACGACTGTCAAAAGCGTATCCGGTGACATTTATAACATGAATATTTACAGATTGAATTGCAGATCGCGGAAGATTCCATTTTAGAGACCCGTCGGGAAGCGTTGCAAATGGTGTGCGAGCATAAATTGCGATATTCGGAGGTAATTGACCAGTTTGTTCAAATATTGTTTGATATCCTCCGACGCCATATCCAAAGGCCTTCTGAAGAGCGTCAGAATTATAATGACGATTCATTCCGATATTTACTGGTTCTCTCTGTTCTGCAACTTGTCGCACATCTTTAAACTGGTCCACAACGTCGTGATATACAAGTGCGGTTTTTGCATATGAATTCCAATCTGAACTGTTCACAAATTCCAAGCTCCATTGAGGAGGACGATATGGCGTTTCATAAATTTCATACAATATCCGAGCATTGGCAGTTGTGTTATTGGGTGGTGTATATCGAGGTGTGGATGTCGGAATTGTCGGATGTCTTACCACAGATGGTTTTCTATCGATGGCAGGCCTGACTGTTTTGGCTACCTTGCGGTTCAGGATAGATGGTTGTTTCTTCTTGTGAGATGCGCTCTTCGACTTTTTACTCAATTTTCTGCTTGGTTTTTTACGATTTTTGGATGTTTGCGATCTGGCAGTCTTTTGGCTTCTAGATTTAGACCTTGTCTTATTCCGATTTTTAGACCTCTTCGGTGACGGCATACTTTTACGGGCGCGCAAGATAATACATTGCCGAAATAAAAACACATGAGGGGTCCGGGAAACGAGCGAAGCGAGTGTCCCCGAAAATTGATTTTAGTATTTGATAGATATTTTCAATCAATTTCAATGTCCTCTTCAGCTCAGATCGAATCGGAACCAGGCACGATGACTGATATTTCTTCCCGTAAAAAGAAAGTCAAACATCCCAAGATTAAAACCGTAAACAATAAGGACGAAATAAAAGAGGAAGCTATAACTCGGCAGGATACCGATTTATCTAAATTTTTCCGTTCAGTCTGTGAAACAAAACTCAAGAGCATGATCCTAGTATATGGAAGACTTTTAGAACAGAAGCTCAAAACTCCACTCGTGAAAACTCTGGAAATTTGGAACGAGTTAGCGGCTAAATCAGGTCTAGAAGTCGAATTACCGCCACCCGAGGAACACCATTCCGAAATAAAAATCTGTCAGCATTATATGCCGAGGGCGAAAAAAAGTTGTACCTCGGCAGTCAGCAGTAAAAGCAAGACGGGAAAGTATTGCGGAAGTCATCTGAAATATGAGAATAAATCGGAAGAGAAAGAACCGGAAAAGAAACTATGCGAATACGTCTCAAAAAATGGAAATAAATGTAATAAGAAGGTATCTGACAAGGATGAGAGCTGTAAATTTTGCACAAAACATCTGAAGACTGCAAATTCCGAGGAAAAACCAAAATCCAAAAAAGAGAAGGCGGAAACATCAAAGAAATCGGGGAAAAATTCAGAGGTGGTTCTTCGACCTAGAAAGCATTCCACCTTGGGCGTGTATGTTGACAAGACAACTAATCTGGTAATTGATAACGAAACGAAAAAGATTTACGGAAAGCTAGAAGCAGATCAAATTATTCCGCTACGTAAAGAAGACGAAGAATGGCTTCAGAAACATCATTACGAATATGACATGGATATGTGGAGTGTCAAAAATAAGAATAAACTGCAAGAGAAAAAGGAAGAGGAAAAGAATGAAGAAAACGATGAGAAAGATCAAGAACACGATGAAAAAGATGATTCGGACAACGAGGAAAATGATACAGATTAGATTCGTCTAAATCATAACCATATAATCATCATTATTGGCAATAATGATGATTGTTTCCTGATTTTACTGACAGATTTTCGACAGATCAAGAATCAGGTGGATGCTAAGATCGAAATGATGACATTCGTCATAATTGAGCCGGAAAAATCTTTTTATTCTTTTGCGGTTAAACTAGTCTAATTCTTATACCTAAAACTTTTGTTCCGTTTTCTACCGCTTGTTTGTAATCATTGATCTTATCGTATACAATTGGAGGATCTAACAATTCATCATCATGCAAACATTCTTTCGGTAACAGATCGTTTCCAAATTGGTCATACAACACAGCGAACGAATCTGCTAGGAAAAGAGATTCAATTTTGGTTTTGACAGTTTCGGGAATGTCGTCACTGGAGACCTTTTCATTGATAAACGTGATAATATCTCCAGGCTTCATTAGTTGACATTGATTTCTGTACAATCTCCCCTCGACAGTTTTCCTTCTGTTTCGAACAGCCTCAAACCATCTTTTTCGAAGACGTAAAAAATATTCTGATTTGTCAGTCATTGCGAATGTGACGATTTATTAAATTATGAAATCATTTTCGGGGACCCTCGCTTCGTTCGCTTCCCCGGACCCCTCACATGTTTTCGAAGTCGTTCGTTTTACTCATTCCTCAAACCCCTTCATGTTCTATTATGGGGGGGGGGGGGGAAGGGGAGGTTTTCGCCCCCGAAATCAATTTTGGAGAAACACTTTTCGCGCGATTCCACGTACCAAATGTTT
>Ga0335071_10001229_pt1 | contig 27772 bp, 29 predicted proteins | sample Lox_Sample_15_FD_206724 | JGI IMG/M metagenome (GOLD analysis project Ga0335071, IMG submission 206724) | Soil microbial communities from Loxahatchee National Wildlife Refuge, Florida, United States - Lox_Sample_1.5 | ecosystem: Environmental > Terrestrial > Soil > Wetlands | place: USA...
CCGTCGTCAATTGTTCGTACCCCGATGCTACGCACGCGCTGCTCTCCGGAGAAGGACTCGCCCCTACAATCGGCATTGGAAATGCCGCGATGATGCAGGCGTGCGTCGAGCAGGTGCTGCGCCGTGACGGTGTGGACGACGTAGTCCGTTTGATCGCGCACCACGCGCAGACGGTTTCAGTAATGACGTCGACGCCACTTGCACCGGATGTGCGGCCGTGGGTGTTCGTCGGCGAGCACGGTAGACCCGCGCATGAACTCATAGATCGTGTGCGTGCGATCCGGTGGAGCGTTGCTACCAACGTGCTAACCGCTGCAGTTGCCGTGCGCGCGATCGGTGCGCTGCTTCCCGGCGGCGCGTCGGCGCGGTTGAGCTCGCCAGGTCCGATGGGCTTGCCGGGTGGCTATCCAATGAGGGTCTCCACGCATGGCGTCGACTTCGATCTTCCACCAGACGTTACGCTCGCGGCAGCGATCGCGCAGAACCAGTTAGTCGGAAGGGTCGAGGGTCTTGCCGAGATTCGCGATGGCATCGCCATGTGGACCCAAAAGGCGGCAAGAGCACTACACGTACTCGGAGACGGACTTGCAGAACCCCTGGAGTCCCGAGCTGCACTGCCAAGAGCTCGCCGCCTCGCTCGCGCCCTCGCGCTAACGCCGTAACCGAGCTTGCCTCGGCTGCTTGACCTTGGCTGGCCGACCCGGTTACCAGAGCATGATGGATTCGATCAACACGTCTGGTGGCAAGCTACGCCGATTCTGTGATCCACGCCGTCAAGATCACGACATGCGCGGCTGCGCGATCGAGGCGATGGCAGAACGCACGCAGACCGACGAGCCCAGCCGCACCCGCGGCGGTGGCCCCAAGAGCGTCCTCGAGCAGACTGGTCCGCGCCGAGAGGAGTTCCGCATCCGTCGCTTCGCAAGAGTAGCCGCGCGTGAGTAGGACCGCGTCCATAGCTTCGTGAACGTGCAGTGACGCCCAGTTCACGAGCGGCTCATTCACGGGTGTTTCCCGCAGCTGCCTGCGATCGAGCTCGATGACGCGACCGGCAGCGAGACTCGACGTCAGCGCGGTGTTCCCCGTACTACCAACGACCCCGATCGCCACGTCAAGTTCACGCTCGCGCAGCGGGCTGTACACGCCCGCGGCACACACGTTCCGTTGCCGACGGGGATCCATATCGAGCCGAGGCGAATCGGACACTGCACGGCAAGCTCATCGACGATCGCACCGTATTCGCGGATGGCGATCTGACCAGCGAGACCAACCGGGTTCGCGCCGAACGCTCGGCGTGTACGCGCGAATTGTTGGCTCGCTTCGACGGCGTCTTCGTAGCAGGTGCCGGACCGAATTAGTTCAGCACCTAGCGCCGCCATTTCGCCGGAGCGTGTGTTCTCGTAGTTCTCAGGAACGAATGCCGTGCATGCAAGGCTGTACTCTCGGCAGGCGTAGGCGATCGCGACGCCGAGGTTTCCGCAGGTGCCAGCCGTGATCCCGGTCGCTCTTGCAGAGATTGCGGCGCGAACCAGCCCGCGCGCGATCCGGTCCTTATGCGTATGCGTTGGGTTCTCGAACTCGCATTTCGCATAGACATACGGCAGCCGGGCGCCACGCATTTGTTCTATCGGGTGTTGCGCACCATGGGTGTCTTGGGTGCCGATGCGCCGGCGACACTGCGCGAGTTGCGCACGACTGGGCAACGCACGCCGGAGCAGTTGATCGACCGCTATGGGTTGGTCTGCGGCCCGATCCGAGATCTGCTCGTGGATTACCTCAAGGAACGCCAGCCGGCACTGGACTACACCAGCCTGGACAGCCTCGCCAATTTCCTCGGTGGCCTGTTCTGGGCGGACTTGGAGCGCCACCATCCAGGCATTGACAGCCTCCACTTGTCGTCCGAGGTCGCCGAGGCGTGGAAACAGCGGTTGCGGACGGTTTCCAAGACGATCCGCACATCCGATGGCCGCGCGATTGAAACTCAGGTATCGCGGATCAATTACCGCGAATGCTTGACCCCTGTTCGGGCCTTTTATCTCGATCTTGCCCACTGGGCCGTCGAAGACCCAACCCGCTGGGCGGCCTGGGTCGTGCCGTGCCCGGTCGGCAGCGAGGAGATCGACCGGCGAAAGGCACAGCGGCAACGCAAGTCCCGCATGGATGCCCGCACTCGTGAGCGGTTGCCGGTACTTCCCGCGCTGGTCGCCTCGGTCGATGCCCGCCGCAAGCAGGCCGCCGAACTGCTGGATGCTGCCCGCCTCGCCGAGCCCGGAAAAGAATTTACCGCCGCGGGGCAGACCCTCATCCGGGTCGCTTTGACCCGCTCGGCGGGCGCGAAGATCTGGGCGCAAGACCCGGCCACCGCCCAGCGGCGCGACCTGGGACGGGAGGAAGAACACGCGTTTTGGGCCTTCGCCGCCGTTGAGGTGCTGCGCTGCACCGGGATCCGCGTCGAGGAACTGACCGAGCTCTCGCACCACAGCCTGGTCCAATACCGCCTCCCAACCACCGGCGAGGTGGTGCCGTTGCTGCAGATTGCGCCGTCCAAGACCGACCAGGAGCGGCTACTGGTCGTCTCACCGGAGTTGGCGGAGGTGCTCTCGGCCATCATCAGCCGGGTTCGCGGCCCATCGGGCGCGGTTCCGTTGGTGGGCGCCTACGACCCCCGGGAAAGGGTCTGGTTGGCGCCGGCGCCGCTGTTGTTCCAGCGCCGCTACGGCCACGAGTACCGCGCGATCGGTGCCAACACGATCCGTGACCTGCTCAGCGCCGCATTAAGCCAGACAGGGCTCACCGAACCCGGAACTGGTGCGCCACTGCAATTTACACCCCACGACTTCCGTAGGCTCTTTATCACCGACGCCGTGCTCAACGGACTGCCGCCGCACATCGCCCAAGTCATCGCCGGCCACCACGACATAAACATCACCATGGGTTACAAGGCAGTCTACCCCGAGGAAGCGATCCAAGCTCACCTGGCCTTCCTCGCCCGCCGTCGCGGCCTGCGGCCAACAGATGAATGCCGTATCCCCACCGACGATGAATGGCAGCAATTCCTCGGGCATTTCGAACGCCGCAAGGTCTCGATCGGCACCTGTGGACGCGCCTTCGGCACACCCTGTATCCATGAGCACGCCTGCGTGAGATGCGCACTTCTATGGCCGGACCCTGGTTGAGATACGCGACAACCTAACAGCCCGAATCGCTGAAGCCGAACACGAGGGCTGGCTCGGCGAAGTCGAAGGGCTCCGGGTCAGCCTGGCCGGTGCCGAAGAAAAGCTGGCACAACTCGACCGCCGGAACGCCAACACCGCCGACCTTGGAATCCCCACCGTGACAACCGATTCTTGAGGCTGCGATCACAACTCATGCGGGACGGTAGTTGAGTTCAGAGAATACGCGGTCGGCACGAACGTGTCGCCTACGCAGTTGATGACATACTTCGTACGACCAAGAGGCCTGGCGCGTGCCGGGTTCCGTCCTCGGCATCTTCCTCGTGGTCCATGATCCGCAACTCGCGGTTATCCGCCGTGCGGATCCGCAGTTCGTAGCCAAAGCACACGACGTGCTTGCCGTTGCGTGAGTTGCGTTGCGACTCGCGCACGCCAGCCAGCGTTCCGAAAGTACCGGTGCTCCCAGCAATCTGCTCGACCAGCTCGCAGAGGACCGTCGGTTTCAGCACGATGTCGCAGTCGCAGAAAAAAGCATCGGCTGGTGGGTGTGAGCAAAGATTGTGCGCCCGGCCCTTGTTGAAGTAGCGTTCGCCAACCACTTCTACTATACGGACCTCGTCGACATATGACCCGACCTGGTCCCGAAGTAGCGACACTGACCCACCGTAGTTGACGATCGTGAGGTCACCGCCGACGGCGATAGCTGAGCCCACCAGGCTCGGCAACGCGCCGGCAAGTTCTACCCGATTTCTCCACGAGACGACAATCGACAGGCGGCGGCGAACTTCGAACCGGTCGACCATCGGCCCCTGCGACGACACCCAGCCGTTGCCGACGGCGTGATCGCGGAGGGCCGCTAAGACCGCGAGCGGGTCGAGGGCGTCGCCGCGGACGATCGTGACGCCCGGCCCCAAGCCGGCCACATTCTCCGGCACCCGTGCAGGAAGTTGTCGAAGCACACCACACGGGCGGACCGCCGGAGCAACTCGCGGACGACGGACGAGCCGACGAATCCGGCCCCGCCGGCCACCATCACGCACGCACCCGTAACTGTGGGCATCTCGACCTCTTGGGAAGTTTGTGCTGGGGCGGGACCGCGCCCCGCGGGTGTCAACCGGGCTCCATCCCCGGCCCGCCACGGCCGACCGCCTCGATCTGCGACGCGATTGCCCGGTACGGCGGTAGGTCCACCCGCTGGATCAGCCGCCGCAGGAGGGCTGGCCAGGTGGAATGCCAGTGCGGGTGCGCGAAGTGGCAGTGGACGGACACGACCGGCCAGCCGTTGAGCCAGAGGCCCCAGTCGGCCCGCAGGCCGGCCCGGGCGGCCATCGCGTCGAGGGCGGCGGGGTCCACTACCGCAGCCGTCTCTGCTGCCGACGAGGCCGCGTCGGCCGGGTCCACCAGGACGGCCGCGCATACGTTGTACGACGGCGGCAGGATGCCGCACTCGACCTGGGACGGGAACAGGTCGAGGGACGACTGCTCGACGAAGCACCCGGTCGGCTGGTCCATCGCCCCGTAGCGCCGCCACGACCGCAGGAAGTCGTCCCGCCACCACCGCATCAGGTCCGGGTGGGGGCCGTCGAAGAACACGCACCCGCCGTTAAACACCCCGTGCCGGTTCCACCCGAACGGGGCGGTGGTGGACAGCTCCGGGGAGAGCATCACCCGGCCCCGCGGCCGCACCCACAGGGGGTTCAGGAACACCGTGTCGCAGTCCACGAACAGGGTGTTCCCGTGCCGCCGGGCGGCCTCGGAGATGACGTCCATCTTGCTCAGCATGGCGGCCGGGCTGAGCCGGGCGTTCACCCCGCCCATGACCGTGCTGGACCCTCGGAACCGGTCCGCCCCGTCCCGCCAGTCGCCCCGCAGGAACTCGATGTCGGGCACCCCGGCGGCGCGGACGGCGGCTTCGGCCGCCTCGTCGCACAGGACCACCGCGGGGTTGTCGTTGAACAGCCGGAACGAGCGGAGCATGAGGACCGCTTCGGCCGTCGACTCCGGGCCGAACGCGATGGTGCAGATGCTGCGGACGCCAGCCCCGGCGGCCCCCCGGGGTGGCTCCCCGGGGCGGGGGCCGGCCGGCCGCTCGTCCAACCCGCAGACCGGCCCGCCGCCGTGGCTGCACACGTGCACGCCGTCGTCCCACAGCCGGGCCACCGCCAAGCCGCCCCGGTCGCCGGCCTCCGCCGCCCGGCCGAACGCCTGCGGCAACAATCGGGTCTCGACCACGACGGCGAACGGGTGCGCTCGATCGAACCGGACGGCTTCGCCGGCTGTCAGGAGGCCGGCCGCCGGCCCGCCCCCGTCCGCCCACTCGGCGTCTCCGACGGCTACCGGCTGGCGGTTTCGCCACGCCGCCGCCAGCAGCCGGGCGACGCCGGCAGGGTGCATCCGTCGCGGGTCGGTGATGAGGGCGTACTCGAACCGGTCGGCCCACGGGGCGGCGAGCCGCACCAACCGGTCCAGCCGCTCGGCTGGCGACGCCGCGGCGGGGAACCCGACGATGGTCGTCGGGGAGGCCCGCACCACGACCCGCCGCGCCCGTTCAAGGGTGTCGTCGGTGGACCCGTCGTCGGCGACGAACAGGCTCCACCCGCCGTCCCCGAACAGTTCGTCCAGTTGCCGTAGATCCCGAGCGACGGACGTGGCCGCGTCCCGCGTCGTCATCAGGACGGCGACGGTCGGGCGGACGCCCTCGGCGGTCGGCGGTCGCATCCGTCGCCCCCGCTACCCGGCCGCGGGGTCGACGGCCCGACCCGCCGGCCACCCCTGCCGCATGTGGGACACGTAGAAGTTCACCCGCTGCTCGCGGACCGCCGGGTTCAGGTGCATGGCCCGGGTCGGGTCGTCGGCCGAGTCGGTGAACCGGAAGGCGTCGCCGCAGCGGATCTTTCGGAGCGGCACGTTCAGGTGGTGCGACAGCACGAACGACAGCCAGTAGTCGTCGACCAGTTGCATCAGGGCCGGCATGGCCAGCCGGCCGACGCAGTAGTAGTTCTCCGTCGACTGGATGAGTTTCAGGTCGAGGCGGTCGCGGAAGCGGGCGGCGACGGCCTCCACGGTCGGCCACTCCCGCACGTTGTTGTTCCACAGCACCAACTCGAACGAGCCCGGGAAGTCCTGCCGGGCGAACCCGTCGAGCACGGCCGACAGGGTCTCAACCCGGTTGTAGCTGCACAGGAACACCGTCAGCTGTCGCGGGCGGAAGTGCGGCAGCCCGCGGTAGACGGCGGTGTTCTGGAGGCGGGCGGCGAACGAGTCCAGCCGCAGTTCATCCCGCCAGGGCAGGCAAGCGAGGTAGTCTCTGGCTGCCAGCAGCAGGTCGGTGTCCTGCAGCTTCTCGGCCGCCTCGTCCAGGGTCGCGTAGTACAGCGGGTACCCGTCCCCGAGATACTCCGCGACGGCCCCGACGCGGTTGATGAGGAGCGGGGTCCGGGTCATGATGCATTCCACCATGGTGGTCACCCCGAGTGCGTCGAACAGGTTCAGGAAGACCACCCCGTCGGACAGGATGCGGTCGGACAGAGTCGTTGGTCCGCAGCCGCGGCAGCCAAGCGGTCAGCTCGTCGTTGCCGAGGACGACCTTCTCGAACCCCGGTGCCCGCAGGTCGTAGAACGCCTGCCAGTTCCGCAGGTACTCGCCGATCATGTACACCCGCTTGTGGCGGCCGAGGGCCGCGGCCGTGAACGGGCGGGCCGGCTCGGCGACGGGGTACCGGACCACGCCGATCGGAACCCGCACGCCCAACTCTCGGAGCGCGCGCCGCTGGTACTCGGTCAGCACCCACAGCCCGCGGCAGTGGGGCATGCTGGCCCGCCAGTTGTTCAGCCGGACGAGCCGCTCCAGGGGTCCGAGAACGCGAGGTGCTGGCGGGGTACCTGGTGGACGAACCCGACCCACGGCTCGGCGACCGGCCCGTGGTCGGCGAACTGGTCGTCGACCGAGCTGAAGAACCGCACTCCGTGCGGCGAGTGGAGCTGATCGGCGACCACCCGCATGACGTCCCGCCACCCGCCGCGGTGGTGGTCCTAGCTGTGCGGGTTGTCGACCCGCAGCCGCCGCGACGGGTGAAATAGAGTGCTGTGGACGGGTCCGGACGGGGGGCCGGCTCGGGCGGGCCCAACGGGGGGACGAGCACGGCCGGTCCTTCAGCCTTGATGGGGTCGCAGCGATGACGTTCGCCCGGGCGTAGCGCCGACAGATATTAGCGATACCATATGATGTTCGATCCGGCCGGTGGCAAGCATATTCCTCCTACGCCCGGGCCGGCGCTGATCCCGGTCGACGACGCCAGGGAGCGAACATCAACCGTAACGGGTGGTGCCCATGAGGTCGCACGAACGCGTTCCGGCCGGGCCCACCGGCACCCCGCCGGGGTGGGACGCCGCCGTCACCGACCTCCGCCACCGGCTGTCGTTCGTCACCGTCGCCGAACGGCCGGCCGCCGACGATCGGTTCCCGCACTTCATGGTCCTCGGCCCGCAGCGGACGGGAACGACGTGGCTGTACGAACATTTGGGCCGGCACCCCCAAGTCATGATGCCGGCGTGCAAGGCGACGCGCTATTTCTCGACGCTCGACGACCGCGGCAACGCCGCCCACCGGTCGACCGAGTTGGCGTGGTACCTGTCCCACTTCCGCGAGTCGTGGTGGGACCGGAGGCGGAAGTCGGTGGCGTGCCTGTGGCGGACCGGCGAGCAGTACGCCCCCGCCGTGTACGGCGAGGCCACGGCGTCGTACGCCGCCCTGCCCGACGACGTGCTCGCTGACGTCGCCGTGTTGAACCCGCGGCTGAAGGCGGTCATGATCGTCCGAGACCCGGTCGCCCGGGCGTGGTCGCACGCCAAGAAGGACCTGCTGCGTGAGCCGGGCCGCCGCCTGGAAGAGGTGCCCGAGGCGGAGTTCGAGCGGTTCTTCACCGACCCGTACATCCAACGGTGCGGGCAGGCCACGGCCAACCTCGACCGGTGGGCCGGGGCGTTCGGGCCGGACGCCGTCTTCGTCGGGTGGTTCTCGGACTTGGCCCGCCGCCCCGCCGGGCTGTTGTCCGACGTCATGACCTTCCTCGGCGTCCGTGCCGGCGGCCGCTACCTCGGCCGCGACCACCGCCGACGGGTCAACCCGACCGAGGCGTGCGACGTCCCGCCGCGGTTGGCGGCCCGCCTCGACGCCCTGTTCGGGCCGGAGCGGGCGGCGCTCGTCGAACGGTTCGGGCGGTTCGACTGACGGGTCGTGGCGGGGCCGGCCGGGAGGGATCTCATGGATACGGAGTCGGTCGGTCAAACGCTGGACGACGTCGTCGCCTGGGCGCTGGCCCGCCCCGGGACCGACTGGCTCGGCCCCCGGGCGGCGTTCAACCTCCGCTTCCTGCTCTGGCTCGACGCCTTCGGCCAGCGCTTGGCCCGGGTGGTCAAACTCGGCTGCTGGCTCGGGGCGGTGACCGCGTGCCTGGCCGAGGGGCTGCGGACGAACCCCGTCGGCAGCCCACAGGTGACGGTTTTCGACGCCTTCGTCTGGCACGACTGGATGGACGGCCACCGAGACCACCCGACCCTGCGGGGGTCGGCCGCTCGCGGCCGGCGACGACCTGCTCGGCCTGTTCCGGCACTTCTGCCGCCGGTACGAGGACCGGTTGACCGTCCACCGTGGGGCGGTGGGCAACGCTGGCGGGGCGTTCGGGGACGCCCCCGAAATCTCCTGGGACGGCCGACCGATTGGGCTGCTGGTGAACCGACTTCTGGGACGACGACGACATCACCCAGCGGGTCTGGGACGTGTTCGCGCCAGCGTTCGTGCCGGGGGCGACGGTCGTGGTGATGAATCAGTACGGCAACCTGCGGGCTGAGGGGTTGCGGCGGTTCTGCCGCCGCCACGCCGACCGACTCCGCCCGATCCACCGCCCCGTCGGGTCGGCCCGCGGGTTCCGGTACGTCGGTCCGGGCGGGGGCGGGGGATGACCAAGTTCGTCATCCTCAGCGAGATGCGAACCGGCGGCACGGTGCTCGCCGACGCCCTCGGCCGGCACCCGCAGGTGACGGCCGTCGGCGAGATCCTAGACGCCGGACCGTCGGACCACTGGCGGGCGGTCCGGCGGTCGCTCCTCGCCCGCCTCCGGCCGCGGCCGGAGGACGTCGGCCCGGAGTCGGACCTGATCCCGCTGCTCCGCCTCCTGCTGGGGGAGTACGACGGGTTCATGGTGCACCGGGACGGACAGATCGTCGAGGCCAACCCGGCATGGGACTACCTGGTATCGCGCACCGACTTGGCCGTCATCCACCTGTACCGGGAGAACCTGTTCCGGCAGTACCTGTCCGAGCATGTAGCACTGGCGACAGGTATCTGGCACCTGGAGCAGGGGGACGGGCCGGCCCCCGCCGACCCCGTCCTGTGGATCGACCCGGCGGACTGCCTCCGGGTGATGCGTGACCGGAAGGCGTGCTTCGAGCGGCTCCGCGACCGGTTCGCCGGCCACCGCAGCGTTACAGTCCGGTACGAGGACCTTGCCGCCAACATGGGGGCCGTTCTCGCGTACTGCCAGGGCTTCCTAGGCGTCGACTGGTGCCCGTTGCCGGTCACCTTCCGGAGGCGAACGCCGCAGCCAACGGCCGCCCTGGTGGCGAACCTGGCGGAGCTCCGAGACCGGTTCGCCGGGACCGAGTTCGCAGGCCTGTTGGACGACTGAGCGCGGCCGGTCCGCGTGGTCCGGCTAGGGTGCTCGATACCCGATGTCGAGCACCTGGGACAGGTAGGGTTGTCGCGGAAGTGGCGGACGACGGCGTCGTAGTTCGTCACCACGGACGCCAGCGGCCGGCGGGCCAGCTTACGGAGGCGGGGAGCGGTCGGGTGGTCGCCGACGCCGAGGAACGCGAAGACGGTCCGCATCGTCTCGGCAAAGCGGGTCGCACACGTCGGCCCGGTACTCGATGGTCATCATCTGGTGCCCGCGAAACTCCTCGACGGAGTCCGTCAAGAAGGCGGCGACCTCGGCAACGTACCCCTCGAACTCGTCGATGCGGACGGTGAGCTGGGCGCGACCGCCACCGGCTCGGGGGAGTCCGCCGGGACGTTCCACTGGTCCGGCCGCATGGCGGTCTGGAGCGACACCCACGCTTCCAGCAGGTTGCGGCGGTACAGGCGGACCACCCGGATGTCCGACTGGAACCGGAGGACCGACCAGACCGAGCGGGCGGCGGGCGAGACCCGAGCCTGTTTTAAGCACTGCTTTGCACCACGAAAACGACTCACGGCCGATCGCCGGAAGACGCGACGGCACGCTGGTCATCGCCAACTGTGCCTACTGGCGACATCCTGGAGCATGTCGGCGGCTTTCGACGACCGGTCCTCCAACTTCGGCGAGGACATCGATTTAATGTGCGGAGTGCTCGACCTTGATGCCGGAACCCTTGTGTACACCACCGACGCGGTGGTGGTCGGCGACATGCCCGCCAACCTTACGGCTATGGTCAAGAAGTGGCGCCAGTATGGGTTGGCGACGTCTCTACTGAGAAAATACGACTACCGTGGGCGCCGAATCGATGTTGCCCCCATTTGCAGATGGCCACATTGATGTGGGCGGCTGCCACACCCTCTGGCGAAGCCCGGCGCGAAGCACTCACCGGCGCGGCACGGCTTGCGGCGCATATCGCCGGCAAGGTTGAGGGCTCGGTTCGTTTCAGAACGGTCAATCTATGACGGCATCGCGACCGCGGGCCACTGGGCGCACGCAGAACTGCCGGACATCATGATGCGGCAGAAGGGCTTTGATAAACAACTATACAAGCGCTTTGATAAACAGCTATGCAACGTGCCGCGGATTGCCGACTGCCCGTTCCCGAGCGGGGTTGCGCATCGCTCCGCAGGAGGAAAAAGTATGAGGGTTCGCACAGTGTATGCCGTAGTTTCGCATCCTCGAAGCGGCTCGATGATGCTGAACACAGCCCTTGGCAACCACTCCGAGGTTCGGGCACATCACGAGATCTTCCACGAAGATCTCAAGCAGCGCGCGTGCGCCACAAGGCGAGCACCGCCCTACCGAGAGCCGGAACCTGGCGACGTGTTCCTCGATCGCCTCTTCCAGCTGGCCGACGGCTGGGACTGGCCGACGTGCAGTGGCTTCAAGCTCTTTTACGACCAGGCCCAAATGGGCGCGGCGCAGTCAGCGTGGACGTGGATGGAGCGCAATACCGACGTTCATATCATCCATCTGGTGCGTGCGAATCTGTTCGATAACTGGGTCTCGTACCAGGTGGCAGAACGCACCGACCAGTGGTTCCTCGATCGCAACGATCGCGTCGCCAAACCGCCACCGCTGTTCGAGGTCGACGCGGCCCAGTGCGAGGGTTTCTTCGAATGGGTGGTCGAACAACGCGAGTTAACTCGCCGCCGATTCGTCCGGAATCCATGGATCGAGATCGAGTACGAGCATGACTTGGTCTCGCGGTGGTCGGCAACGACGACCCGGTTGCAGGACTTCCTCGGACCACCGCACGAGTCGATCCAGCCCAGCAGTGTTCGACAGCAAGCTCAGCCGGTTCGCAATCAAGTCAGCAACTACGACGACCTCGCCCGCCGCTGGGCGGGATCGCGGTGGGCGGCTTTTCTCGAGGATGGATCACGTCATTGTGACAATCCAAAATAGCTGCACGATGGTGGCAGGTGGTGCGGGCTTCGTGGGCTCGGCGCTAGTTCGAGAACTGCTCGATCTGAACTGCCGCGTGATCGTCTACGACAACTTCCTCCATGGTTCGCCTGGCCACGTGCGCGATCTCGGCCCCCGCCTGGCAGTCGTCGAGGGTGACGCAAGGGACTGCGAGCATCTGTCCGACGTCTTGCGACGCGAGCGCGTGCAGTTCGTCTTCAATTGCGTCGGCGACACGTTCGTGCCTGATGCCTACGACCACGCGGCGCGGTTCTTCGACAACAACACGGCGGCCGCGGTTAGCGTCCTGCTCGCCGGCCGCGACGCCATGGTCGAGCGTGTGCTCTACGTGTCGTCGACCGAGGTGTACGGGCTCGTCGGGAAAGATCGCCCGATCGACGAGTCCCTCCCCTGCTGCCCAGCTAATACCTACGCCGTATCGAAGCTCGCCGCGGATCGGGCCTGTCACACGATCCATATCGAACACGGCCTCCCGGTCGTGCTCGCGCGGATCTTCAACTGTTACGGACCTCGCGAAACGCATCCCTATATCGTGCCCGAGCTGATCAGCCAGCTTCATCGTGGACCCCGACTACGCCTTGGCAACGTGGCAGCCTCCCGGGATTTCACATACGTCGAAGACACTGCCCGTGCACTGATCCAGCTCATCGAATGTGGACCAGTCGATGCGACCCCGGTCAACGTCGGTAGCGGGCGCGCGTTCACGATCGCCGAGCTCGCGCAGCATGTCGGGCGTCTGTACGGCTACGAACGCGTCGACATCGATCTGGACCGGAGGCGTCTACGCAGGCGGGACATCGATTGCTTCATTTGTGATCCGACCCGACTACGTGAGCTCACCGGATGGTCACCGCGAGTCGATCTGGACACCGGCCTTCGGTGGACCGCGGACTGGTACGAGAGCAACGGTCGCATGTGGTCGTTCGAGCGCCGCGGAGTCACGATCGGTGGATGAATTCGTGCCGGTGTGCAAACCCCACGTCTGGGGGGATGAGATTTCGGAGCTCGCTCGCATCCTGGATGCCAAATGGCTCTCGGCGTCGACTCCCGTCGTCGACGAGTTCGAGCAAGCATTCGCGCGGGGCCTCGGGATCGCCCATTCGATTGCGGTAATCAACGGTACGTGTGCCCTCGAACTCGCCCTCGATGTGCTCGGCATCGGTCCAGACGATGAGGTGATCATCCCCGACTTCTGCATGTTCTCGTGCGTTCTTGCGGTAGTGCGGCGCGGTGCGCGACCGGTTCCCGTCGATGCCGATGACACTTGGAATCTCGACGTCGACAGCGTGCGTGCCGCGATCACGCCGCGCTCCCGCGCGATTCTCGCGGTCCATACGTACGGCCATCCCGCGCGTATCGAGGAACTGCGCGCCATTGCCCGCGCTCACAGGCTCGCGCTTCTGGAGGATGCAGCAGAGGCGCTCGGCGCGACGGTGAGAATGCGCCGAGTCGGCACGTTCGGAGATTTGAGCTGCTTCAGCCTCTACGCGAACAAGGCGGTCACGACCGGCGAAGGTGGAGTCGTTGCGACCGACTCGGCCGAACTCGCGAAAAAGCTGCGATGGAAGCGCAACCTATGCTTCGGCACCGATGAGGAATCGCGCTTCACGCACGAAGCGCTCGGTTACAACTTCAGAATGAGCGCATTGCAGGCGGCCTTCGGGGTGGCACAGCTGCGTCATCTCGATGCCGCGAATCAGGCTCGCATCGACAACGCAGCGGCCTACGACGAAGCGCTCGCAGATCTACCAGGCATCCAGCGGCCACCGCGCGCCCGTTGGTGCCGCAACGTTTACTGGGTCTACGGGATCGTGCTCGATCCGTCGCAGTTCCCGTTAAGCCGGAAAGAAACCCAGCGCGCCCTGCGTGCAGCAGGAATCGAGACGCGCCGGTTCTTCACCCCGGTGCATTGCCAGCCGACGATAAATACCGCAGACGGCAGGTTCCCTAATGCCGAGCGACTCTGGGAGCACGGCTTCTACCTGCCTTCCTTCGTCGGGATGCCCGCATGGGTCCCAGAAAGAGTGGCAGTGGTGCTGCGCCGGGTTGCACGCGGAGCGCGCAATTGAACTCTGCGCGCTTAAACATCGTGCGGCCGATCTCGTGGCCGGAACACAACGCTGGCTGGCGCTGGGTCGTCGAGCTCTTGACCGAGCATCTCCATGATCCAAACGGCACGCGCTGCGTGACCGCCGTCGAGGACGAGTTGTACCTTTACGGAGCGATCGAAGAGCCGTGGGTGGGCTTCGTACACCAGGTTCCGAAGCAAAGCCTTCGGTTTCCAGACCTTGAGCGTCTGGTGCAGCTGACAGCATGGCACGCCAGCCTTCCCTACTGCCGTGGGCTGTGGGTGGTCTCGGAGTATTTGCGCTGCGCGCTACGCAACCTCGGCGTGACAGTCCCGATCGGTCTCGTCCGCTACGCGACTCCGACCCCGACGACGTACTGGACACCTGAGGCGCTGCGGACCGGGGCTCGTGAGGTCCATTTCATCGGCGAGTTTCTCCGCAATTACCAGGCGTTTTACGATCTAGATGCCGGCGATCGCACGAAGGTCTTGTTCGCTCCGCCGGGGTTTGATCCGGAAGCGCTCGAAATCGCCGATGATGGCAGCGTCGAGGTGCGCAATCGGGTCGATTCGGCCGCGTACGAGCATACTCTTGCCCGCTCGGTCGTATTCCTGAATCTGTTTGATGCACCCGCAAACACCACCGTGGTCGAGTGCCTGGCGCGCGCGACACCGCTGATCATCAACCGGCTCGCCGGCGTCGAGGAATATCTCGGAGTGGACTACCCGCTCTTCTACGACACCCTCGATGAAGCCGCCGCGTTGCTCCGCAGCGAGGAGCGTCTTATCGCCGGATCTCGTCACCTCGCCGCGCTGCCCATTCAACAGGAGATTACGGCCAGCGCATTCCTCGACAACCTGCAGCGCACGGCAATCTATCGCGAGTTGCCCATTCCACCGAGACAGCTGCGGAGCTTTCGTCCGCGTGACGTGACCGTAATGATGTGCTCGTACCGGCGCACGGACACGCTGCCGGAGGTGCTCGAGCGATTCGCGCGGCAGGACTTCGATGGCTTGTTCGAGTTCGTGCTGTGGAACAACAATGCTGAGTCAGCTCAGGAGGTCGATCGGATCGCCGCCCGGTTCGACAAGGACATCGACCTCCGCGTCATTCACTCAAGCGCAAACCTCATGTGCCGCGTTCGCCTCGCGATGCCCGCGATCATGCGAAGTGATGTCCTCGTGGTATGCGACGACGACGTGTTGGTGGAGCCCTGCTACCTGCGCGAGCTCGTCGCGGCCCACGAGCGCCATCGCGACGAGGTGTTGTGCTTTCGCGGGCACCAGTTCTTGCCACACGTGCTCGACGAAGATCACCCCGAACGCGTATGGATGGGTGGTGAGTTTCTGGTGTTTCGCGACCAATGCGCACCTGAGCAGCTCGTACACTTCATGCACGCCTGTAACTGCTTGATACCGAGCGCCATCCTCGCCCGTATCGGCGCATATCCCATGGGAAGGCTCGAGACCACACTCGTCGACGACTATTGGATGTCGTTCGTGCTCTCCCACCATCTCGATGTCCCGATTCGCAAGCTGCGGGGAGCTCACTGCTTCTCGTTCCTGCCTTCCGCCGACGATCCGGAAATCGCACTCTTTCACAACGACGCGGTCGCACAGGAGCGGATCCGCTTCTATGTGAGCCACATGCGCCAAGGCTGGCCCAAATGGGATACCGCGACCACAGCGAACGAGCGCGCGTTTTCTCGACACGGATGATCATCGCAGGTGATCCGGCGGGCCTCGTTCGCTGACTGTCGGAGCTCACGGGCGAGCTCGCCGAGGCCGCTTAGCAGGAAGACCGCTGTAGAAGTTGAGGTGGTGCTCGAGCCCTACGAAAAGGGGTTCTCGGACATGTCCTCTGGCGCAAGGGCCGACGGCGCGCGAGCGCGAGGGATCAGCGACAATCTCTCACCTGGCTTGGTAAAATTCACGCGTGAACGGCACGCACGCCACGGCCAAGTGCTCGACGTCGAGGTGCTCACCGTCGAGATTGAGCCGGAAAGTCCTGACAAGGAGCCCAGTGTCAACGCTCGCCATTCAACGGTTGCATTCAGGGTGAATGACTCGTCCTCCGCAACTTGGCCCCCCGGACGTCGAAGTTAATGAAGCCGATAGCAACGGCGAGCTTGAGACAATACCGCAGAAGGATAGACCGGCTGCTCAACCAGATTGCTTCTGTGTCATGCAAAACCCTGATCGCGACCGAGCCTCAATTCGCAGGGACCTGTCCATCGTTATCAAGACGAGGCTGGTCGAGCTGCCGAATTTTGTCGAGCTCCAAGACGATCTGGTCCATCACGGCTTCGGCCGGGTGCTCGTGAGCGTGCCGCGCAGACATGCCCGGTCTTTCAGAGCGCAGATCTGCCCGCGCTTCACGCTCACGACAGATGAAGAAGTCCTCGATGCGTTCGGCTATCGCGAGCGCCTTGCGGACTCGTGGTACTCGCAGCAACTGCTCAAGCTGCTGCTCGTGCAGCTCATCGGCGCTGACAAATCGTGGGTCCTCGACGCCAACACGCTGCTGCTGCGAATCCCGGATCATTTGTTCACGACGAATCCGACATCCCTGGAGTGCGGAAACCTCTCCCCCGAGGACTTGCAGTGGCATCAGCAGAGCGCGTCATTCCTAGGCGTCGCCCGCGACAAACGGAACGCGATCCGGCCACTGAACCAACTCCTCCGAAGCTCAGTTGTAGCCCAGATGCTGGACCACGTTGCGCAGCGCTACCAGAACGATCCTATTCGTACCCTCGCGGGCGCATTACGGCGCGGGGTGCGCAACAACTTTCCCGAGTGGACAGAATACGGCCTCTACGGAGCGTTCGCCGCGCACCTCGGGGTGGCCTCGCGACATCTGTTTCAGAGAAACCAAACAAAGATCGCGTACTATCGCGAGACGATAGAGGGGCTCGATATGTAGGCATGGCTTCAGCGGCTCCAAGCGAACCCCCCTGATGCAGTGAAAGTCTACCGCCAAAGAACTGGGTACGAGCTCACGGCCAGAGAGCTCCACCGCATCTATGCAGAGCTGCGCGCAGCCTTCAGATGACTCAAGGGCTTGTGCTGCTTGACGCACAAGGCGTAGCTGGAGCCACTTCGAAGCATTATGCTTGAGCATACCCGAACGCAGAGAAACGAGGTCGCAAAGGAAAGCGACAGAGCCATGTCGAATAAGTATATGACCAGAGCGGACGCGGAGAATTCAAAATCGTCCGACGCTTTTCGAGGTCGTTTTTGCCCGAAACCTTTCGACAACATGGCCATTGACGCTGATGGTAGTGTCAGAGTGTGTTGCGGAGACTGGCTACCGACACCCATCGGTAATGTCCGGGAGAACTCTTTGTCGGCACTATGGAACTCGACAGTCGCCCAAGACATTCGCGCGAGCATCCTTGACGGCACTTTCCGATACTGTGATCACACGACGTGCCCAGCGCTGGTGAAAAACACGCTGCCCCGCCGCGAGGAAGTCGTTGCTCAAAAGTTTGACATCGAGACAAGTCGTACGCGACTTCCGTATGGCCCGCGGTCGATTGGGATGGGCTATGATAATACGTGCAATCTAAAATGCCCGACATGCCGGCCTGAAATTATTGCGCTGCGGGGCGACGCACTTGCCGAAGCCGAGCGAGTCCAACAAGAAGTGCTTCAATTACTGCCCGAAGTCGAGTTTCTTCTGATTACAGGCACCGGAGACGCACTGGCCAGTCACCTCTATCGATCTTTTCTTCGCAACTTCGACGTCCAACACTGGCCCCGAGTGCGAATCGGCTTGATGACCAACGGCCTGCTATTCACGCCGAGAATGTGGGAATCTTTGCGGTCCGCGCATCCTGCCATTCGTGGCATCTCCATCTCTGTGGACGCGGCCACGGCTGCCACGTATGCGGTGAACCGCGGCGGCGACTTCAATCGACTTCTGGCAAACCTGGCGTTCGCCGGTGATCTGGTCGCGGCCGGTTCACTCGAATACTTCGAGCTAAGCTTTGTTGTGCAGCGTAACAATTTCCGTGAAATGCCCCAATTCGTCCGATTGGGTCTGGATCTCGGTGCCACGGCGATCCTATTTCAGAAGCTGATTCATTGGGACCGCACATATTCCCGTGAAGTTTACCTCGACGCCGCCGTTCATCGGCAAGACCATCCCGAGCACGCTGAGTTCCTCGAGACCTTGCGGTCGATCGATTTGGCTGATCCGCGAGTTGACTTGAGCAACCTTGCCGACTTACGCGCAAGTGATGCCATCGGATGACAACGGGCATGCGCCCACGGACGTCGCGATGTCGAAGATCGCATTCCCACAAGACAGACGGTCATTAGCCGTTAAAGCATACCTCGACATTTCGCGCGACCAGCAGAACGGAGGTGACCTTGTGTAGGCCTCGAAATTTCACCCGAGTGCGAGTGCTCCCGGGACGTGAGCCGGTGAGGATCGTTGATCTTGACTTCGGGGTCCCGGGCAAGGCGACGGCGCCGCGTGTCGTGCGGGGACGCCGGGTTCCATGGGCCCGGTGGTGGTTTGCTCCTTCCTGGGGTCGTTGGGGCAGTGGCCTGTTGGTCAGGGGATGGCCAGGGTGCGGTTGAAGGCGTCGGCGAATTCTTGTGCCCAGGGCCAGGTTTGGCAGACACGGAGGATCAGGTGGCGGGAGTGGCTGATCAGGCGGACGGCGGTGTGCAGCAGCCGGTGGCGCAGCGTGGCGGGTTCGGCCTTGGCCAGCGGCCCGTCCAGCAGGAGCAGCCTCATCCAGCACAGCAGGTCGATGGCGAGGGCGGCGGTGGTGATCCAGGCGGTGTTGATGGCGAACGAGGACGAGGGCCAGCGGCCCAGCCCGGTGTCCTTGGCGTTGCGGATGAATCCCTCCACGCGGGCGTGCACCCGGTGGCGGGCCTCAAGCCGCTGGACCTGCCCGCCGCGAGTGGCGGTGGCGAGCACTTGGTCGAGTAGCCCGGGGGAATCTCACCCCCGGGCTCTCACCGAACCGTGCGTAACAGTCTCCCGTTACACGGCTCGTGCCGTCTTGATCATCAGCGGGTGGGTTACCCATTCCCAGTGAGCGAGGTAGCGGGGGTAGGTCGTGGTGACGTATTCCCATCTCGCTTGGGCCTTGCGGATAGACCGTAACCGTTTGTATTTCTTGCGGACCCAACGCACCAGGTAGGTGTTGATGCGCGCTAGCAGTGTGGACAACGCTGAGGGGTAGAACGCCCCGTAGTAGTTCATCCACCCCCGCACAATCGGGTTGATCGTCCGGGCGAGATCGGCGAAGTTGAGATCGGTACGCCGGTGTATTCGCCACTGACGCACTACTTGTCCCATCTTCGTCAAGGCGTCTTTGCTGACCGCGGGCAGAAACGAGGTGAACACCACCCCGTTGTTATTGCGCGCTCCGCGTGCGCGAAACGTGTACCCGAGGAACGTAAACGACGTGTGCTCAGCAGAGCTGCGCCGATTAGCGTCCTGGCAATACACGATTTTGGTTTTGTCAGGATGCAGCCGCAGCCCGACTTCGACCATCCTGTCTTCGATCGCCGCCCGCACCTGCTCAGCCTGTTGTTGGCTGACACAGTGAATCGCACTGGTTCTGATGGAGGCTCGTGCTATTGGATTTCGACCAGTGGGTGGTCGGTCCGTTTCGTAGCGTAGAACGTGGCCTCGAACTCTGCTGGAGGTAGGTCGTTGAGGTAGCCGTGCAGTCGGCTGGTGTTGTGCCAGTGCACCCAGCTGAGGGTGGCCAACTCGACATCTTCGACGGTTTTCCAGGGTCCTGGCCGGGCCGGTCCGTAGATGAGTTCGGGGCCAAGCCCAGAGGAGTGGTGTAAGAGCTCGTTCGATCCCGTGATCCTTCGTGAGTCAGCTTAGGCGGTCAGGGCTGGTGTGGTGGTGGTTTGCTGGCCGGCGGGTTGTTCTGTGCTGGTCAGCACTGCTTGGGCTCGGGTGAGGACGTCGAGGCCGAGGTAGCGGCGGCCTTCGATCCATTCGTCGTGTTGTTCGGCGAGCACGGCGCCGACGAGGCGGATGATGGAGGTTCGGTCGGGGAAGATGCCCACGACATCGGTCCGGCGCCGTACCTCTCGATTGAGGCGCTCCTGGGGATTATTGGACCAAATCTGGCGCCAGATCTGCTTGGGGAAGGCGGTGAACGCCAGGAGATCAGCGCGTGCGGCATCGAGATGTTCGCCGACTTTGGGGAGCTTGTCAGCCAATGCGTCGAGCACGCGGTCGTATTGGGCGACAACAGATTCCGTATCGGGTTGGTCGAAGATGGAGTGCAACAGGGTGCGCACCCACGGCCAGGACGATTTGGGAGTGACCGACATTAAGTTGACCGCGTAATGCGTTCTGCACCTCTGCCAGGCCGCCCCGGGCAAAGTGGCCCCGATCGCGGCCACCAGCCCCGGGTGGGCGTCGCTGGTGACCAGCGCGACCCCACTCAGGCCGCGGGCGACCAGGTCGCGGAAGAACGCCAGCCAGCCCGCCCCGTCCTCAGCGGAGCTGACCTGTACACCCAGGATCTCGCGGTGGCCCTCGGCGTTGACACCGGTGGCGATCAGGGTGTGCACGCCGACGACGCGGCCGTTCTCGCGCACCTTGAGCACCAGCGCATCAGCGGCAACGAATGTGTACGGGCCAGCGTCGAGGGGCCGGGTACGGAAAGCCTCCACGGCCTCGTCGAGCTCGGCGGCCATGACCGAGACCTGAGACTTGGAAAGTCTTGTCACACCCAGTGATTCGACGAGCCGCTCCATTCGCCGTGTGGACACACCCAGCAGGTAGCAGGTCGCCACCACCGACGTCAGTGCCCGCTCGGCGCGCTTGCGCCGCTCTAAAAGCCAGTCCGGGAAATAGCTCCCCGAACGCAGCTTAGGGATCGCCACGTCGACGGTACCGGCGCGCGTGTCGAAATCACGAGGCCGGTAGCCGTTGCGGCTGTTGGACCGCTCGTCGCTGCGCTGGCGGTAGCCCGCACCACAGATGGCATCTGCTTCCGCGCCCATCAAAGCGTGGATGAACGCCGACAGCAGACCACGCAGCAGATCCGGGCTCGCCTGCGCGAGTTGATCAGCCAACAGCTTCTCTACGTCGATAGGGTGGGATGAGGTCATCGCGTTGTCTCCTTCGATTGACTTTGCCGGTCAGTTCGAAGGATCACGCGATGACCGCCCTCTACCGGGCTACGACACGCCCATCAGGGCCAACGCCCCCGTACACCACGTCCCTGGACGTAACTGAGTTCGGCCTTGTAGTAGCCGTTCACCGTCTCCGCGAGGGCGTTGTTCCAAGTCATCAACTGCGCTCGATCCGGTAGGTGATCAGCGAACTGTTCGGGTAACGCACCCGTTTCATCCGTGGTCTGGGCGGGAGTTTGTGTTTCTGGCGGTTCGGCAGACGTGGTCTGAGGATCGGGTGTTCTTCCTCGACGGGGAGGGTCGGCAGTTCTCACTGCCGGTGGGCTGGACGGATGCAGCCGAGCCGGACGCGTTCGTCACGATGGGCGCCGGCCGGGCGCCGTTCCGGTTCGCCGATCTGGTCGAACTACGGCGGTTGATCGACGGGCTATTCGACTGAATGACTGTAAACATAATTATGCCGCTAGTGTTAAGTGGATTATGCCGCCAGAGGTCGAGGATGCGTTGTTGGTATTCTGTAATCTCCGCAGTTAGCGAGTTACATAGCTGTGATTTCGCGCTGTTCTGGGCGTGTCGAACATCGGATCATCAAGACATTACGGCATAGTCGTACTTACACAAGAGTTGGGGAGGTGCGTGGTGACGCGGAAGCGGAAGCCGGATGCGAAGGAGGCGGCGTTGGCCGAGACGCGGACGCTGAATCCCCGCCCGGAGGCGGTGCGTGATGAACAGTTCGCGTCCTCGGAGTTCTTCGATGCCCGCGATCTGGTGCAGGTCAAATACGAGATGGTGCGCCGGGTACGGGTCGACGGCACCCCAGTCACGGCCGCGGCGGACGCGTTCGGGTTCTCCCGGCCGTCATATTACGAGGCGGCCGCCGCAGTGGATCGCGATGGTTTGGGTGGGCTGGTGCCAGCCAAACCGGGCCCGCGGCGCGCGCACAAGCTCACCGACGAGGTCATCGCCTACGCCCGGCGGCTGCGCGAGCAGGACCCCGGCATCGGTTCAGCGCGGCTGGCTGATGCGATCACGGCCAAGTTCGCGATCAGGGTTCACCCACGATCGGTGGAGCGGGCCCTCGCCCGCGCTGAGAGTCCCAAAAGTGGAGGTGGGCAATGACATCGACGATACAAGCGGTGGTGGATCGGAGGTCCTGGACGGGTACGAGCGGCTGCGGGCTCACGCAGTTGGCGGCGAGGCCGACGGGTGGCGGCCGGGGCTGGGTGTGTTGCACCAGCGCGGGGTCGCCGCATGGCTGCAGGTGCGCCAGGCAACCGTCCCGAACACCTCACCGCCCGTGTCTGCACCGGCAGCCTCAGCCACACCCCTCACCGACGGTGTTGGGGCCGAGCTGGTCGAGCTGCTGGCGTCGATGGTGCTCGCGGTCGCCGCGCGGGGGTGATCGGCGGTGAGCGAGCAGACCGCTGCCAAGGTGACCGGCGCGCAGCTGGCCCGCACCGCCTACCTGTATGTGCGCCAGTCCACGCTACGGCAGGTGCTGACCAACACCGAATCCGCCGCCCGCCAGTACGCGTTGCGGCAGAAGGCGATTGCGCTGGGCTGGTCAGCCGAACAGATCGTCACCATCGACACCGACCAGGGCCAGTCCGGCGCCAGCGCCGCCGACCGGGAAGGATTTCAGCGTCTGGTCGCCGAGGTCGGCATGGGCCGGGCCGGGATCGTGTTGGGCTTGGAGGTATCGCGGCTGGCCCGCAACAACGCCGACTGGCACCGGCTGTTGGAGATCTGCGCCATGTCGGCCACGCTGATCTGCGACGAGGACGGCCTGTATGACCCAACCGACTTCAATGACCGGCTGCTGCTGGGACTCAAGGGCACCATGAGCGAGGCCGAACTGCACTTCATCCGGGCCCGCCTCATCGGCGGGCAGCTGTCCAAGGCCCGCCGCGGCGAACTGCGCATGGGCCTGCCGGTCGGGCTGGTCTACGACCCGGCCGGCAATATCGTGCTCGACCCGGATACCGGTGTGCAACAAGCGATCCAACAGGTGTTCACCCTGTTTGCCCGCACCGGCTCGGCGCGCGCAACCGTGCAGCAGTTCAACGCCGACGGGCTGCTGTTTCCGGTACGGGTGCCCACCGGCGCCCACAAGGGCGAGCTGGCATGGATCCCGCTGCAGCACTGGCGGGTGCTGCGCACCCTGCACAATCCCCGCTACGCCGGCGCGTTCGCCTACGGCCGACGCCGCGAACGCCTCGCCGCCAATGGCAAGAAGACCTTCCAAATCCTGCCGCGCGAGCAGTGGATTGCGCTGATCCGCGATGCCCACCCCGGCTACATCAGCTGGGAGCAGTATGAAACTAACCAGCGGCTGCTGCTGGCCAACGCCACCGCACGCGGAGAGGACCGCGCCGCTGGCCCCGCCCGGGAAGGAACCGCGCTGCTGCAGGGCCTGGCGATCTGCGGGCGCTGCGGACGCCGGATGACGGTGCGCTACCACACCCGCCGCGGCGTCGAGATCCCCGACTATCAATGCCAGAACCGCTGCATCCAAGATGGCGCGGCCCGCTGCCAAGCCGTGCCCGGTGGAGTCGTCGACGACGCCATCGGCAGCCTGCTGCTGGACACCCTCACCCCGCACGCGCTCGAGGTCGCCCTTACCGTGCAGGCCGAACTCGACACCCGCGCCGCCGAAGCCGACGCGCTGCGCCGACAGGTCGTCGAACGGGCCCGCCACCGCGCCGACCTCGCGCGCCGCCGCTACCTGGCCGTCGACCCAGATAACCGACTGGTCGCCGACAGCCTGGAAGCCGATTGGAACGATGCGCTGCGCGCCCTGCAAGCCGCCCGCGAGGACTACGAACGCGCCAGCCAGGCCGCAGCGACCACGCTCACCGACCAAATCAGACGCCAAATCGGTTCATTGGCAACAGATTTCCCTGCCCTCTGGTCCAATCCGCACACCCCGCAACGGGACCGCAAACGCATGGTCCGCCTCCTCGTCGACGACGTCACCCTACACAAGACCGACCACATCCACCTGCACGTGCGCCTGCGCGGCGGACAGACCCACAGCCTTGTCCTCCCGATCCCACCCACATCCTGGCAAGCCCGCCAAACCCGCCCCGACACCGTCAAAGCGCTCGACCGGCTCCTCAACACCCACACCGACGCTGAGGCCGCCGAAGCGCTCAACGTCGCCGGCCACCGCTCAGGTGAGAACAAACCGTTCACCGCAGGCATCGTCGTCCACGTCCGCCGCAAGTACCATCTCCCTAGCCACGCCGACCGACTCCGCGCCCAAGGCCTGCTCACCACAACTGAATTCGCCCTGCGCCTCGCAGTGCACCCCAGCACCGTCAAGAGCTGGACCAAGGCCGGAATCCTTAACCCCCACAAGGCAAACGACAAGAACGAGCGCCTCTACGAACCACCGACCGCAGACGATCCACGCCTTCACGCCAGACAAGGCAGCCCACTAAGAAAACGAGTTCACACCCCACCCGCCCCAGGAGGTGCACTATGAAGCCAAGCCCTTATCGAAGCTATCACCGACAGTCCCGATCGAGGGCACCGCGCCGATCTCGGCGAGGCGTTCGCTGTAGCGGATGGATGTGAATTGCGATCCGGCATCGGAGTGACATCGCAACCCTGCCAACACCTTTCCGCGTGACCAGCGGGCCATTTCGATGGTGTCGAGCACCATGGTGGTGCGCATGTGCGAAGCGACCCGCCAGCCGACGATCATCCGGCTGAAGGCGTCGGTGAGGAAGCAGACGTAGGCCACGCCGGCCCAGGTCGGCACGAACGTCAGATCGGTGACCCACAGCTGGTTGGGCGCGGTCGCGGTGAAGTCCCGGCCCACCAGATCGGGATGCCGTGGTGCACCCGGGTCGGGTTTGGTGGTGCGGACCCGTTTCCCCCGCCGCACACCGACGATCCCAGCCTCTCTCATCAGCCGCGCGACCTGGTCACGGCCGATGTGGTGGCCAGCGCGACGGGCGGCTTTCCAGAGTTTACGGACGCCATACACCCGGTAGTTGTCCTCCCAGAGCTGCATGATGACCGGCCGCATCACCGCGTCTCGCTGGGCCCGTGCCGACGGAGTTCGGGTCTTGTTCGCGTAATAAGTGCTCGGGGCCACCTGCACGCCTGCCGATCGCAGGACGGTGCAGATGGGCTCGACCCCGAAGTCGTCGCGGTTGGCGTCGATGAAGACGACTATTTCTTGTGTTGGCGGTCGAGCTCCGCCCCGAAGAAACTCGCGGCCCGCTTCAGAATATCGTTGGCACGCTTAAGTTCTCGGTTCTCCTGCTCGAGATCCTTGATCCGCTGTGACTCCGCGGTGGACACCCCGGGCGCGTACCCGTCATCGATATCGGCCTGGCGGACCCATGAGCGCACCGACTCGATCCCGTACCCGAGTTGGCGTGCGACCCGATGCACCGTCCCATGCTCGGTGCCCAACTCGGCACGCAACGTGCGGACCATCCGCACCGCGGCGGCCTTCTCCTCCGGGCTGTACCGACGCGACGTCGGCTTTCCAGGCATCTGTTCTTTCGGCATGACTCCATCCTCGTTTCCAAGGTCTGGAGCCTCCACATATCCCAGTGCGATTCACAGTGCACAACGGCGTCATCTGCGAAGCGTTCGAATGGGACGCCCGGGAAGTTCCGGTCCATCCACGCATCGAACGCGTAATGCAGAAACAGGTTCGCTAACAACGGTTGTTGACCGGCGCTCAGGATGAGCACGATGGCGGCATTGACGGTGAGGATGTGTGCCTATGAAATGACCCCGCCGGGAGATGTCTGGCGGGGTCGGTGGTGTTCGGGGTGTCGGGGTGGTGTTCAGTCTGCCGTGACTTCGGCGATGGCGGTGCGGGTGGAGGATTCGTCGACGATGGCCTTGTCGGCGGCAAAGGCGGCGACGAGGGCTTGGAGCGCAAGGTTGTTGACCGCGCGCGGATAACCCCGGCTGGTCTGATGAACGAGCGTGACCGCGTCGTCGGAGAACAGCGTGTCGTCGCGCCCGGCCAGCGCCAGGTGGTGGCGTAGGTAGCTGCCGGTCTCCTTGTCGGTCATGGGCGGCATGGCATATCGGAGTCCGATGCGCTGGTCGAGCGCGGCGAGCACGCCGAGTTTCATCCGCCGCCGCAGGGTGGGTTGGCCAACGAGCAAGCAGGCGAACGGGCTCGACGGGCCAGGGTCGCGTGATGGGTCAGAGGCTGGCCACCCAGCGAGGCGACGATGCGGTGGTGGATACCGCGCACCCCGACGGTGGGGTCGGGGAGATAGATGACGGTGTGGCGGCTGCGATCCAAGCCGGTGAGGGCGGAGTCGAGATCATGGTTCGTCAGGAGGCGGATGGCCTCCAATTGGTCGTGGCCGAGCAGGTGAGATTCCTCGACGACCACGACGGGGGTGCGGCCCCGCTCGGCGTGTTCGGCGGCGAGCGCATCAGCGGCTTGGGGGGGCGTCGAGGCGGATACCCACGTCGTCGGACGATGGTCCAAGTCGCCTCCACCGGCGCGGCCACCGAGGCGCAGAAGAAGCGCAAGCGCCGCCGACAAGCCGCCGTGACCGGGTCTGCGGTCGCTGCCGGGGCGGTCGTGGCCACACAGGCGCATCCGGCCAGCCGCACCCATACCGCGATCCAACGCCGCAAGCTGGTGAAGCGTCATGTCGCCCGCGCACAGGCTGACCACGACCGCCTGGCGTCGCTGCGGGCCAAGGTCTTCCCGAGGGATGACAACGTAAGGGGCAGCGAGGTGGACCAGCTGACTTCCCGAGCGATTGGGCTTTGTGACCCGACTTAGGACATTTTCTGGCGTCGCCGGTTCGTGCAGGCCGCTGAACTGGGGGTTCGATGGATGTCGAGCCGAAATTTGCACACTAAATCTTGGCTCGTAGGGTGCTGTGGTGGCTTACGTGCGCACCGTGAAGACCTCTTCGGGGGCGACCGCGGTGCAGATCGTGTGGTCCACACGGCGCGGTTCGCGCCAGATCGAGCACTTGGGCTCCGCGCACCACGACGGCGAGGTCGAAGCACTCAAGGCCGCTGCCCGTCAACGCTTGGCCGAAGGTCAAGGCGCCCTCGACCTGGGACTTAACCCTGTTGGTGTTGACGGCGAACCGTTGGAGATCGTGGCCTCGAAGTCCAGTCATCTCTGGGAGGCGATGTGCCGTGCCTACCAGGTGCTCGGGTTTGATACGGTCGCCGGCGGCGATGAGGTGTTGCGGGATCTGGTGCTCGCCCGGATCATCGAGCCGACCAGCAAGGCCGACTCACTGCGAGTGCTCTGCGAGACCGGCATCGAGCCGGTCGACTATCGGACCGTGACTCGGCGCCTGCCGATCATCGCTAAACCTGCAGTGCGCCAAGCGCTCTCGGCAGCGTGTGCGGCCCGAGCCGGGCTGGGACCGGCCTCCCTGGTGCTCTACGACATCAGTACCTTGTACTTCGAGACCGATGCCGGTGACGGGTTTCGTGAGCCGGGGTTTTCCAAGGAACGCCGCCTGGAAGCGCAGATCACCATCGGACTGCTCACCGACGCCACCGGCTTCCCATTGGCGGTCGAGGCGTTCGAGGGCAACAAGGCCGAGACCGCCACCATGTTGCCGGTCATCAACGCCTTCAAGACCGCCCACAACCTGACCGATGTCACCGTGGTCGCCGATGCCGGCATGATCTCCGAGGCCAACCAGATCGCCCTGCAGGCATCCGGACTGTCGTTCATCCTGGGCACCAAGATTCCCTACGTCCCCGATGCGGTG
>Ga0335071_10001230_pt1 | contig 27752 bp, 18 predicted proteins | sample Lox_Sample_15_FD_206724 | JGI IMG/M metagenome (GOLD analysis project Ga0335071, IMG submission 206724) | Soil microbial communities from Loxahatchee National Wildlife Refuge, Florida, United States - Lox_Sample_1.5 | ecosystem: Environmental > Terrestrial > Soil > Wetlands | place: USA...
CGTAGTACGGCTCGCTGAAGTTCAGCGTGAAGCCGTTGGCGGCGGTCGCCGTGCCGGTGGCGTTGTCGACGAACGTCCAGTCGGCAAGGCCGGCGCCGTTGTCGAGCGTCTGCTGGAGGTTCTTCGTCGTGCGGTAGGAGAAGGTCCCCGAAACCGCCACCGTGTCCGTCAGCTGCTGGTCGACGCCGAAGGTCCACTCCGTCGTCAGCGGCGTCTTGAAGTTGGAGTCGATGTGGTTCGGGTTGCCCGGGAGCGTCGACGGGTCGATGCCGTTGTAGAAGCTGTAGACGCCGTACTCGAAGTGGACTTCGTTCGGCTGGACGATGTGGTCGTGATTGATGTCCGTCCAGTAGTAATAGTAGCCGTTCGAGATCGGCACGCCGCTGCCGTAGTAACCGAGGAAGCCGAGCTGGTCGGCGAACTGCGCGTACGAGCCGCGCAGCAGCGTCGTCTTTTTCTCGCCGAGGGCGTACGTCGCCGAGATCCGGGGCTGCCAGTTCGTGTAGTCGAACTGCGTCGAGGAGGCGCCGTTGTATTTGACCTCGGGAAGACCCGGGAAGTCGCCGAGACCGCCGTAGCCGCATGCGGTGCAGGCCTGCGAGAAGAGCGGGTTGGCGAACGCCGTGCCCGGAAGGTTCCGCGCGGTCTGCCGGTCGTAGCGGACGCCGACCTGCGCCGTGAGATTGCCCCACGTGATCGTGTCGCCGAGCGTGCCGCTGAGGTACTGCGCCTTGTAGATCGTCCGGACGCCTCGCGACAGCAGCGCGTACTGCGAGCTGCCGCTCGAGTAGTACTGGCCCTGGTTCTGCGCGCCCGGCAGGCCCGAGGCCGAGTCGGCGATCTGCTGGCGGTAGTTGAAGCTGAACTTCAGCTCGTGGTTGACCTTGCCGGTGTTGAAGAACTTGGACATCTGGAGGTTCGCCTGCTTCTGCGGGTCCTTGGACCAGTAGTAGTAGTAGTTGTTGTAGTAGGAGAGGTTCGAGCCGTCCCCGTTGGCGTAGTACTGGATGTCCTTGTTCGAGTTGCCGTTGCAGGGAACCTGGAACGGAACCGCGATGCAGTCCTTGCTGCCGTTGGCGAGCGAGCTGTAGTCGGGGTTCTGGTAATTGGCGAAGATCGAGGCGAAGAAGTCCGACGAGAAGACGTTCGAATCCTCGACCTTGTAGAAGTTCGTCGGGATCACCAGGGACGTCTGCGTGGCCTGCGGCCGGAATGGCGCCGCGCCCCGGTTGTTCTGGTCGCGGTCGCTGCGCTGGTAGAAGAGCTGGGCGGAATTGGAGTTGGAGATCTGCCAGTTCAGCTTGGCGCTCCAGGGCTCGAGGTTGGTCGTCTCGGGCACCGAGAACTCGCCGGCGGTCGAGTCGAACGTCGCCGAGTTCGTCGCGATCGTCTGGTACGAGCCGGCGAACCACAACCACAGCTTGTCCTTGACGATCGGGCCGCCCAGGTCCGCGCCGTACTCGCGGATCATCCGGGTGTTGTTCGTCGGCAGGCCCTGCGCTTCGGCCTCGGGCGGCGTGTTGTTCGACTGCCAGTTGCCCGAGGCGTACATGTAGCGCGCCGAGCCCTTGAGCTCGTTGGTCCCGCGCTTGGTGACGACGTTGATCGTCACGCCCGAGTTCTGCTGCTCGAGGAGCGAGCCCCCGGTCGCGACCTCGACGTCCTGGAACGTCGAGAAGTCGAAGTACGTGTTCGTGCCGCCGTTCTGTCGCGCGAAGGGGTTGCCGTAGGTGTTGTCGGTGATCGTCGCGCCGTCGACCTGGTAGGCGACGTTGCCCGAACCCTTCGTGATGAAGTCCGGGCCGCCGACCTGGGCGCTCTGGTTGCCGGCGACGTTGACCGTGTCGAGCTGAACGCCGGGAACCTGCTGGATGAGCGACCAGATGTCGCGCGACGTCGGGATCTCGGTCAACTGCTCCTTCGAGAAGTTCTGGCCGGTTTCGACCTTGCGCGTGTCGATGAGCGGCGTCGCGCTCGTGACCGTAATCGCCTCCTGGACCGTCGAGAGCTTCAGCACCACGTCGACCTGCGTGTTCTTGTTGACCGAGACGCTGACGTTTTCGCGGGTGACCGTGGTGAAGCCGGGCATCGTCACCGTCACGGCGTAGGTGCCGGGGGGCACCTTGAGGAAGCGGAAGAGGCCGTTGGCGTCGACGCTCGTCGTCATCGGCGCGGACGGGCCGATGAGTGTCGCCGTGCCGCCGGGAATCACGCCGCCCTGTTCGTCGATGACGTTGCCGTAGACGTTACCGGTGTTGACCTGCGCCGCGGCGTAGGAGCCCAAGCCGGCGAGCGCCACGAACCAGACCAGCACTCGAGCCAAGCAGGATCTCCACATAGACACCCTCCTCATTGCTTCAATGAAAAGCGTCGGTGCCCTTCGACACGATCGTGGGCAAAATCCTCCGAGTTCGAACCGTTCCCGCTGGAAGTTGCGTTTATGCTACCCCGCGGTTTTAGGTGGCGTAAAGGAGAATCACCCGCGAATGTGGTTTCAGGTTCCCTTCAAAATCGCGGATGAACGCGACGGGAATCCGGAGCCTCTGACTCGCGGTCAGGAGGTCGTGTGAAGGCTTTTTCGAGAGCGTGGCGCCGCGAAGTGGTCCTCTGTCTGACGGTGGTTTGCCTCGCCTGCGCGTCGGCGCAGCCGCCGGCCGCGGCGCCGCCGAGTGCCGCCGCGAGCGCCGGCGCAGCCGCCGGATCGCTTCTCATCGTCGGCGGCGGACCGATTCCCGACGCTCTGCTGGAACGTTTCGTCACGCTGGCGGGCGGCCGCGGACGCGCGCGCATCGTCGTCTACCCGATGGCGTCCGAATACGAGGATGCGGGCGTCGAAATCACGGGAGACTTCCGCAAGCTCGGCGCGGAGGCGGAGCGTGTCGTTCTGACGCGCTCGCAGGCCGACACGGAGGAGGCCGCCAAGCGCCTGGCCGGCGTGACCGGCGTCTGGTTCGGCGGCGGGGACCAGGCGCGTCTGACCGGCGTCCTGGCCGGCACGAAAGTCGAGGCCGCGATTCGCGCGCGCTACTTCGCCGGCGCGGTCGTCGGCGGCACGTCGGCGGGCGCGGCCGTCATGTCCACGCCGATGATCACGGGCGACGAGAAGAAGCCGGGCGGGGATCGACCGCCCGAGAAGGACTCGAGCGACGCGTTCATGACCATCGCGCGGGACGACGTCGTCACGGTGGATGGCTTCGGGCTGATCCGCGGGGCGATCGTGGACCAGCACCACATCCGACGGCGGCGCGGCAACCGCCTGCTCTCGGTCGTCCTCGAGCATCCCCAGCTCGTCGGCATCGGCATCGACGAGTCCACCGCGCTCGAGGTCGGCCCGACGGGGCCGTGGCGGATCCTCGGGGCGAGCGCCGCGGTCGTCTACGACGCGCGGCAGGCGCAGATCACGCCGGCGTCGAGCGCCACGCTCGGCACGACCGGGGTCCGGCTGTCGGTTCTGCCGGCCGGCAGCACGTACGACCTGGCGACGGGGGTCGCGACGCTACCGTGAGTCGCCGACCGAGACGATCCGCGGCATGACCGCGACGCCCCGCCGCCGCTCGCCGCGGCGGCGGTCGCCGCGCCGGCGCTCCGAAAGCCGGCGGTCGTGGATGAAGAAGTCGGCCGCCTCCACCGACCCGCTCGGCAAGGGGTGGACCCGTATCGAAAGCGCGCTCGACTCCTCGGGGCGCGGCACGAGGATCTCGCGGATGAATCCGGCCTCGAGGGCCGCCGTCGGAATTCCCAGCACGTCGTTGACCGCCGCGACGATGCGCCGCGCGTCGGCTTCGAAGATCGTCTTGGCCAGCGTCCAGCCGGCCGCATTCAGGATCGCCCGGCCCTCGTAGCTCCAGGGCTCCGGTTGGTACTGCTCCTTGCCCCGTCCCGCCATCTGTCTCCTCCTCGACGCGCGACCCTGCCGCACCGGGACAAACGGGTCAGGCTTTGGAATGTTAACAAGAAACTTCCGGACGCGAGGAGGTTTCCCGCGGACGCAGCATCCAGAAGAAGAATCCGAGCGCCGACCACAGCGCGAAGGCGATCCACTCCGCTCCCGAGAAGCTGCCGGGAACGAACGGCAGCGCCTTCATCGCGACGATCGCGGCCGCGACGGCCGCTCCCGCCAGCGCCGCGCCCCGGCCCGCCGCGCCGCTTCCGCGGTGCCTCGCGAGAAACGCCGCGCACGTCGCGAGCCACCCGACGCCGACGGCGAGCGAACCGACCTCGGTGACCGGCACGAGCAGCGCGTCTCCCAGGAACGTCGTGGCGGCCGTCAGCGCCGCCATGAGTCCGATCGCGAACGCCGGCGCGCCGGTGCCCCGCGCCGTGCGCGCGAGCGCGGCGTGGACGAGCCCACGCTTGCCGATTCCGTAGAGCATCCGGGTCGAGGCGACGAAATTGCCGTTGAAGATCTTGACGAGCGACAGCACCGCCGCCACGAGGATGAGGTTGGCGACGTCGCGCGACGAGAACGCCCGGGCGAAGGCGGCTTCGGTGCCGAGCTTCTGCGCCACGAGCTCGCGCCACGGGAACACGAGCGCCACCGCGGCGACGATCAGGCAGTAGAAGGTCGTCCCCGCGGAGGCCGCCGCGAGGATCGCCCGCCCGAAGCCCCGGCGGTCGAATCCCGGCCTCGCCTCTTCGGAGCCCTTGCCGACCGATTCGAAGCCCGTCATGAAGTACGGGACGACCTGCAGGACCAGAAGAATCGACAGCAGGGCCCCGCCCGCCCCCGGTCGGGCGAAGAGGGGCGGCAGGTTCGCGGTGCTGCCCCGCAGCAGGCCGGCCGCCGTGAAGACGCCGAACAGCGCGAGCAGGCCGAAGGTCAGCGCGTTCTGGAAGAGGCCCGACAGGCGGATTCCGACGAGGTTGACGCCGGCGACGAGGCCCGTCAGAAGCAACCCGGCGAAGAGACGCGGAGCCGTGATGGTCTTTCCCGCGACCGCGTAGAGCGGCGCCGCGTTCATCGCCGGGAAGACCCGCGCGAGCAGGTTCCCGATCGCCACGGCCTCCCAGGGACACACGATCGCGTAGGCGAGAACCATCGTCCACGCGGCGGCGAAGCTCGCGGGCGGCGCGAAGACGCCCTCCGTGTACGCGATCTCGGCGCCGGCGTCCGGAATCTCCGCGACCATGCGTCCGTACGTCCGGGCGATCGGCCAGAGCAGCATGCCGCCGAAGAGAAACCCCAGGAACGCGCCGCCCGGGCCGCCGCGCCCGAGCCAGTCGTCCATCAGGACGACCCATCCCACGCCGACCATCGTGCCGAAGCCGAACGTGAAGTACTCGACGGCCGTCAGGCCGCGTGTCAGGGTCAGCGCCGCCCTCCTGTATTCTTCGGTCCACTGTACAGGAGAGCCGCTTGAGCCCTTCGCGTCTGCGGCGCCTCTCGCGGCGCACGCGCCCGTTCCAGGAGTCCGTGATCCGGGAGATGACACGCCTCGGCGCCGAAGTCGGCGGCGTCAACCTCGCCCAGGGACTTCCCGACTTCGAACCGTCTCCCGAGCTCGCCGCGGCCCTCGAGCGCGCGCTTCGCTCTCCCGAGAACCATCAGTACAGCTACACGTGGGGCCTGCCGGAGCTGCGCGCCGCCGTGTCGGAGAAGACGGCGCGCGTCAACGGCTTTCGCTCCGACCCGGACACCGAGGTCACGATCACCTGCGGCGTCTCCGAAGGCGTCACCGCGGCCGTGCTCGCGCTGACGGAACCTGGCGACGAGGTGCTGATCCTGGAGCCCTGGTACGAGAACTACGTGCCGGCGTGCGCGCTCGCCGGCGCCGTGCCGCGCTTCGTGCCGCTCTCGGAGCCGGACTTCCGGCTCGACGCCGCCCGTCTCGCCCGCGCCGTGACGAAAAAGTCGCGCCTTCTCATCGTCAACACGCCCGGCAATCCCTCCGGCCGCGTCTTCAGCCGCGACGAGCTCGAGGCGATCGCCGCGCTGTGCCTCCGCCACGGCCTGATCGCGATCACCGACGAGATCTACGAGCACCTGTGGTACGACGGCCATCGCCACGTCAGCCTCGCGTCGCTGCCCGGCATGGCGGACCGGACCGTGACGCTCTCGGGTCTCGGCAAGACCTACGCCGTCACGGGCTGGCGCGTCGGCTGGGCGATCGCCGCCGCGCCGCTGGCGGCCCTCGTGCGGAAGGTTCACGACTACCTGACGATCTGCGCCCCGACGCCCTTCCAGGTCGCCGGCGTGACGGCGCTCGCGCTCCCGGACTCCTACTACGAGAACATGCGCCGGACCTACGCGGCGCGCCGCACCCTCCTGCTCGACGCGCTGTCGAAGGCGGGCCTGACGTTCACGCCCCCCGAGGGCGCGTACTACGTGATGGCCGACGCCGCGAACCTCGGCTGGAAGGACGACCGGGCGTTCGTCGACTTCCTCGCCCGCCAGGTCGGCGTCGTCGCCGTGCCTGGCTCGAGCTTCTACCGGCGCGGCGGCAAGACGCGCGCGCGCTTCAACTTCGCCAAGAAAGAGGCGACGCTGCGCAAAGCCGTCGGGCGTTTGGAGGCGAATAGCCTCGGGGTCCCGAAGCGATAAGAGCCCCCTCACCCTTGCCCTCTCCCCCCGCCGGGGGGAGAGGGGTAATCCCGGCAATCTCTACGGACAGGTCGAAAAGGCGGACGTGTCCTGGATCGGAGCAAAGGGCGTGCTCTGCGGGTTCGTGTACTGCTTCTGCGTGTCGTTCTTCGTATCGACGACCGTCAGCGTCGCCTGGACGTTCGTCAGGCCCGCCACGAAGACCCAGTAGTTGCCGCCGAGCGAGCACCCGTTGAGGACTTTCACGACCGTTTCGATGTTCGAGTTGTCGAAGAACCAGAAGTAGCCCGAGTCCGACGTCAGGCCGACGGCGTGTCCGCTTCCGGAGGACCCGTCGGTCTTCTGCCAGGTGATCGACGTCTTGAAGCGGTTTCCGTTCAGGCAGAGCGTCGTGTCGGTCGTCGTGCAGCCGCCGCCGCCCGCCGCCGGCTGGACGGTCACCTGCTTGGTGATCGAGCTCGAGGAGCCGTTCAGGTTCCCGGCCGTCAGCGTCACGGTGTAGGTCTGCGCGGCCGAGAAGATGTGCGAGGCGTTCTGCGTGGTCGCCGTGTTGGAGGCGCCGGAGCTCGTGTCGCCGAAGTCCCAGTTCCAGCCCGTCGGGCCGCCCGTCGACGCGTCCGCGAAATTCACCGGAACGCCGACCACGGGGGGCGGGTTGGAGATGTTGAAGTTCGCCGTCGGCACCGCGCCGACCGCGGCCGTGCCGTAGTAGTACTGCATCGCCTGGATGTCGTCGGGCTGGGGCGTGTCGGGCGCACTCGGCGGGACGACCGAGTGCATCACTGCGGAATCCCAGTCGGACGACCCGCTGGTGCTGTGGATGCTCTCGTGCTGGTCCGGGTGCGCCAGGCCGAGGACGTGCCCGACCTCGTGCAGGACCGCGGTGCGGAACGTCGCCGCGGAATAGCCCAGGGCGCAGGTGACCTTGCGCAGGTTGACGCTACCGGTCGACGGGTAGAAATAGTCCGTGTCGCCGCGGTACGCCCGCGGGCCGAGGCCCGAGCCCGGGCCGCCCAGACCGATGATGCCTCCCTGGCAGCCGAGCGGCGTGTTCCAGGTCGTGCCGTTGTCCTGGCTCGTCGTGGCGTCGAGGTTCACCGTGACGTTGCCGCTCGGCGAGGGGCCGCTGATGCGGATGTCCGTCGCGGCGATGCCGTGCCAGGCGGGTGCGACGTTCTGGACGTCGCAGATCGAGTCCGTCCCGCACTTCGGCTCGTCCGTGCCGACGAGGTTCGACTGCGTCCCGTTGACCGTCAGCACCGCGTTCGGCGAGTTTCCGGTATCCCAGAACCAGCGGAAGAGGCACGGGGTTCCGTCGCAGTCCCCGGGCTCTCGGCCGCCGATGTTCGCCCACTTGGCCGCGGCGCGGACGGGGAATGCGTAGGCCACGTCGCCCGCCGTCTCGCCGCGCACGGTCGACCGCAGGAACGCCAGGAACGAGTCGGCGTCGCGGGAGCCGGCCGGAGCCGTTCCGGGCGCCGCGGCGCGCTTCGAGACGAGGAGATCCTCGGCGTCGGAGAAAACCGGGCGCACGGCGAATCGGTGGCCGGCGTCGTCCGTCACGATGGCGAAGTGGGAGAGCCCGAGCTCCGTCAGCCGGAACTGGCCGGGATGCGCCGGGTGCGGCGCGAGCATCACGACGACTTCCTCGCCGGCGCTCAGGACGGGCGTGCCCCCGAGCCGCCACGCCGTGTTCCCAACGACGCCCCCGGGCAGCCGGACCGCGAACGTCTCGCCCGGAGTCCCCTTGATCGCCTCGATCAGCGAGAGCGTGACGACCGTGAAGGGACGGTCTTCGCCGCCGACCGCCTCGAGCTCCACCGAGGACCCGATCACCGTCGCCCGGGCGACGATGGGCGCGCCCGAAACGAGGTCGTTGTCCGACATCGGCAGGTACGTCGCGGCCGCGGCGACGAAAGCGTGTCCCAGCGCAGCCAGGACGAGGACGGCGATTCTTCGACAAAGGTTCATGGGCGCCTCCGAGCTTCCGAGGATACGCCGGCAAATTCGCCCCGGAAAGCGCCGCTCGGCCCGGGCGCTCGGGCGGCCTCCGCCCGCCCCGGCCGGTGTGGGAAACTCCGCACCCCATGGCCCCGTCCGTCGCGCCCCTGCCGAAGCTTTCGCCGGGATTCGTCGGCATCATCGTCTTCAAGATGGCCAAGTCCGCGGCATTCCTGCTGCTCGGGGCCGCCGCGTTCCGCATCGCGCGCCTGCCCCACCACTCCGAGCCCATGGAGATCGCCCGCTTTCTCGGCGTGAACGCGCGGGGGGTTCTCGTGCAGCACCTCTCGTTCGTGCTCGCCGCGCTCACCAGCCGCCAGGTCGAGGCGATCGGCGCGGCGGCGATCCTGATCGGGCTCGTCTTCGCGGCCGAAGGAACCCTGCTCGCGGCGCGCGTGCCCTGGGCGCCCTATTTCACGATCGTGCTGACGGCGCTCGGGATTCCGCCCGAGCTCATCGAGATCGCGCGGCGTCCGGAAAGCGCCCGGCGCTACGCGCTGCTCGCCGTCAACGTCGCGATCCTCGTCTACCTCTGGAAGAGGCGCAACGAGTTCAGGATCCGGCCGGCGGCCTGACGTCGGGGAAGCGGGCCTTCAGCCACGCTTCGACTTCCTCCGGGTGATAGCCGAACGGTCCGGGCTTTCCCTTGTACGCGATCGTGCCGCTCTCGTCCACGACGTAGAGACGCTCCGGCCAGCCGGCGTAGGCCTTGTTGGCCGGGTTCTCGATCGGGTCGACCACGAGCGGGATCGCGTAGTGGAAGCGCTTGACGAAGTCGTTGGCGATGCGGACGCGGTCGGCCATGTTCGTGGGCTGCGGGTAGCAGACGTCCTCCTTGACGTTCGAGTCCATCTGCCACTCGTCGAGCGGGTGCGCTTCCTTGATGTAGAGCGTCAGGAAGTTGACGCGGTCGCCGTAGGTCTTGTGCAGGGCTTCCACGCGCTCGACCGAGCGGCGGAACGGCGGTCAGGTGAAACTGCCGAAGATGAGAACGGTCGGCTTTCCGCCGAGCTTCTCCGAGAGCTTGACCGGCGTCGACCCGTCGAGCGCGACCAGGTTCACCTCCGGTGCGCGGTCGCCGACCTTCAGCGTCCCCTCCCGGCGCTGGTCGTAGCGCAGCATGCCGATCAGGTTGCGCGGACCGCCGATCATGAACGTGATCGCGCCGAGCGCGAGGAGCGCGACCGCCGCGACGCCGATCAGGATTTTTTTCCAGAGACGCATGGCGGAAGTCTACCGCGCCGCCGCGACCGGGAGACGGTCCTTCGGAACCTTGACCAGCACGGTGTAGAGCGGGTCCACCATCTCGACGACCGGCGCGCGCGCCGTCTGGGACACGAACTCGTAGGCGTCGAGCGTCGAGAGACCCGTTTTTTCCATCACCCACTGGACCATGTCCTTGAACGCGACCCGGGCGGCGTCCTCGAGCGGGCGCGCCGCGCCGAGCGACATCATCCACTCCGCGTTCTCGATCCGCGGCCACGGCGTCTCGCGGTGCTTGATCAGGTCCAGGGTCACTTCGACGTTCAGCGCGCCCTCGATCGCGGTGCCGATGATCTCGCCGTCGCCCATCGCGAAGTGGCCGTCGCCGAAGGACACGAGCGCGCCCGGCACGCGGACGCCGAGGTAGACCGTGTTGCCCGCGCGGACTTCCGGGCAATCCATGTTGCCGCCGAAGGAATCGGGGACGATCGTCGAGCGCGCCTCGCCGTTGCCGGGCGCGACCCCGAGACATCCGAGAAACGGCGCGAGCGGCACTTCCCACGTCTTCTTGCCGTCGGTCGAACGCGTGCGCGCCGTGCCGCGCGCCTTGTCGACGTCGTAGAACCAGACCGTCTCCGGCAGGTCGGCCTGCAGCATCGCCGTCCGGTCCGTGCCGTTGAGCGCGCCGAAGCCCGGGAAAGACGACGAGATGCCGTACGCGCGCGCCGGCTCGAGCTTCTCGATGCGGATGACGAGGGTGTCGCCGGGCTCGGCGCCGTCGACGTAGAACGGGCCCGTCTGCGGGTTGTCGTGGCCGATCGGCGCCACCTTCGAAGGCAGCTGGTCCGGCCGCGTCACCGCGCCGTCGTAGCAGTCCTCCGTCCACGTGACGATCCGCGTCCCGGGCGCGACGTGCCTGACCGGCGCGACGCCGCCGAAAGTGTAGGCGAGCTCCTCGTGTCCGGGAACGTAGCGAAGCACCGGCGGGTCGGCGGCGTAGAGTCCGATCGCGGCGCCGAAGACGACCGCGGCCCCGAGCGTTCTCCTCATGCGAGCCTCCTCGAGAAAGCGGCATTATTTCGCGGACCCGAGCGAAGCGGGCCTGCTAATCTACCGGCCCAGGTCACGGGAGAACGATGCGTCTGATGCTCCACGCCACGGCCGTCCTTGCCGTCTGCGTCCTCCTGCCGGCGCGTCCGGCCGCCGCCGCCTCGCCGAGCCCGTACCAGGAGACGGGCGCCTCGATCGAGGCGCGCCAGAAAGCGGCCGACGCGGTCCAGGGACCGCGCCTGGCGCCGCCGCGGCTGCTGGCCCCCGGCCGCGCCTCGCGGCGGACTAACGAATCCCCGCGCGGCTCGGCCTGCGTCGAGCGCCCGACGGCGAAGCCGCGGCCCGGCGCGCCCCAGACGCTCGGCGTCGGCTTTCTCGGCGCGCACCTGGCGGACTCGAACGCCTTCCCGCCCGACACCTCGGGCGCCGTCGGCCCGACGCAGTTCCTCGTCGGCGTCAACGGCCGGCTGCGCAGCTTCGACAAGACGACCGGCGCGAGCGACGGCGGCCTGAACGCCGACACCGACACCTTCTTCGCCAGCGTCCGCAACGGCCAGCCGACCTTCTCGCCGCGCGTCCGGTACGACCGGACCTCCGGGCGCTGGATCGTCACGGCGCTCAGCTTCGCTCCGTCGCTCGCGAGCAACCGCGTGCTGCTCGCGGTCTCCGGCAGCGGCCTGATCTCGAGCGGCAGCATCTGGACGTTTTTCTATTTCGAGCACGACCTCGACTTCCCGGCCGGCGACACCGGCGACTTCTTCGACGTCGGCTCCCTCGGAGTGGACGCGAACGCCGTCGTCATCGGTGGCAACGTCTTCGACCAGACCACCGCGTTCGTGGGCACGAGCGTCCACGCCGTGCGCAAGAGCACGCTCCTGACGGGGGCGGGCGGCGACCTGTCGCCGGCCGGCGACGCGGTCGCGTTCCGCAACCTCACGGGAACTCCGGACGGCGTGGGCCCGTACACGCCGCAGGGCGTCGACAACCTCGCCGAGGCGGCGCCGACGTCGTCGTGGATCATCGGCGTCAACAACGTCCTGCCCGTCACGAGCCAGCTCGTCCTGCGCGAACTCACCTACGGCGCGCCGGGCGCGTGGCCGCCGACCGCGCTCTCTGGAAACAAGATGCTCGACGTCCCGACGACCGCGCTGCCGTTGACGGTGCCGCACCTCGGCAACACGGGCGGCACCGACGGCGAGCTCGATGCCCTCGACGACCGGCTCTTCGACGCCAAGTCCCGCGGCGGCCACGTCTGGACCGCGCACAACATCGCCGTGGACGCGACCGGAGCCGGCACCGACGCCGGCGACCGCGACGGCGTCCGGTGGTACGAGATCGACGTCACCGGCGTCTCCCCGACGCTCGTCCAGTCGGGGACCCTCTTCGACGACGCGGCCTCGAACCCCCGCTTCTACTGGATGCCCTCGATCATGGTTTCGGGCCAGGGACACGCGGCGGTCGGCTCGAGCGCCGCCGGAGCGGCCGAGCGCGCCAACGCCGTCGCGGCCGGCCGCCTCGCCTCGGATCCGCCGGGCACGCTCGCCGCGCCGCTGCTCTTCACCGCGTCGAACACCGCCTACAATCCCGCCGCCGATCCCGGGCCGCCGCGCCGCTGGGGCGACTACTCGTTCACGAGCCTCGACCCGGACGACATGACGTTCTGGACGATCCAGGAGTACTGCGACGCGACCGACTCCTGGGGCGTGCGCGTCGCGCAGCTGCTCGCGCCGCCGCCCGCGACCCCGGTCAGCGCCGCGCCCTCGACCGTCGCGTCGGGGCAGGCCTCCGTCTCCGTCGTCGTCAGCGGCGTCTCCACGGCCGGCGCCGGCTTCTACGACCCGGGGCCGGGGTACGCGAACCGTCTCACGGCGTCGCTCCCGAACGGCGTCACCGTCAACGGCGTCACGTTCACCGACCCGACGACCGTCACGCTCGACCTGAACACCGTCGGCGCGCCGTTCGGCGGCCGGACCGTCACGCTCGTCAACCCCGACGGCCAGTCGCGCACGAGCGCGGCGCCGATCCTCACCCTGGCGGCCGCCGGCCCCGGCCCGACCGTCACCGCGATCGCCCCCGACTCGGGAGACGCCGCCACGAGTCACGCCGCCGTCCTCACGGGCACCGCCTTCGTCGCCGGCGCGTCGGTCAGCGTGGGCGGAATTCCCGCGACGGGCGTGGACGTGACCGACGCGACCTCCGCCCACGTCACGACGCCCGCCCTCACGCCCGGGACGCTCAACGACGTCACGCTCGTCAACCCGGACACCCAGGGCGCGACCCTCTATGCCGCCTGGTTCGCCGACTTTCTCGACGTGCCCGACGGCGACCCGTTCCACGACTACGTCGAGCAGATCTTCCGCAACGGGATCACCGCGGGGTGCTCGGGCGGCAACTATTGCCGCAACGACTCCGTCACGCGCGCGCAGATGGCCGTGTTCCTGCTGAAGTCCCGCTACGGCTCGACGCACGTACCACCCCCGTGCGCCAGCGTCTTCGACGACGTCGCCTGCCCGTCGCTCTTCGCCGACTGGATCGAGGAGCTGTACGCCCAGGGCGTGACCGGCGGCTGCAGCGCGAGCCCGCTCCTCTACTGCCCGGACCAGGCCGTGACCCGGGCGCAGATGGCCGTCTTCCTGCTCAAGGGCTCGCTCGGCTCGAGCTACGCGCCTCCCAACTGCACCGGGCTCGTCTTCGCCGACGTTCCGTGCACGGGCGGACCGTTCGATCCGTGGATCGAGGATCTGGCCGACCGAGGAATCACCGGCGGGTGCGGCGGCGGCGACTACTGCCCCGCCTCGCCCGTCACGCGCGGCCAGATGGCGGTGTTCCTGACGAAAGCGTTCGGCCTGCCTTAAAGAATTTCTCCCGCTCCCCCATCAGGGAGAGAGGGCGGGGTGAGGGGGACTCAGTCCCGACGCTCAGTATCCCTGGAGCAGCGTCGTCCCCGGCCGCTTGTATTCGCGGCTGGTGCCGTTGCGGCTCTGGATGACGAGGCGCCCGTCCTCGAAGCGGAACGGGTACTCGCCCGACGGTTGATCCTGCATCGTGACCGTGAGCCTGTCGCCCGCGACCGAGTACCGGCCGCGCAGCGTCACGACGGGGAGACGGTTGTACATCTTGTCGTTGGTGAACTCCCGGTAGGACGTCAGCGTCTCGAGAAAGAGGAAGCACCACCGCCCGACGATCGGCGATCCCTCCCGCGGCGCGGCGCCGATGCGCTCGGACCACGTGTCGCCGCTGTCGTCGTCCGACTTCTCCAGGAATCGCGCGTTTCCCTCGAACTCGACGTGCGTCTCGACCTCCGAGACCTTGCCGGTCGCCGGGTCCTTCCACGTCGTGATCAGCCGGTCGTCCACGATGCGGTAGTCCGCCTCCGCCATCGAGGCCGAGATCTGAGTGACGCGGCCATCGGGATGGAACTCCAGGATATTGCCCACGCCCTCGGGCGTGCGCGCGACCGATTCCCACTGGCCGAGGAGCGCGACCGAAGGCGAGGGCGCCGGCGTCGGCGCGGGCGGCGCGCCGAGCAGCAGGGTAAACGCCGACACGACAAACATCGGAGCCATTCCTTTCACCCGAGATTCAGGAGGCGCGAAGATACTCCGACCCGTCCCGGAATGTCACCGCGAGCGCCGCGGCCCTGACACGCCGTGTCCGGTGACAGGCGTCACGCCCGCGAAGCCGTTGAGCCTCCTATCCTTCGTCGAGGCCTTCCGGTGGCCCCGTCCTTGCGAAGAAGTCGGGTCATCGGGAGCCCTGTCTCGATCAGGAGGCCATGATGATCCGGACCATGCGACGCACCGTCCTCTTCGGGTTCGCGGCCCTGGCCGCCGCCTTCGCGGCGACCGCGGCGACGATCCCGAGCCGAAGCCCCTACCACCCCGCGGCCGCGCCCTCGACCGCGGCGCGCCTCGCGGCTCCCGGCCAGGAGGGCCTCGACTTCGACGCCACCCTCCTGCCGGCGCTTCGCGACCACGCGACGCGCGTCCTCGAAATGGACGGATTCCCCGTCGCGCCGGGCGCGACAGGAAAGGTCCGCCTCCATCGGTTCGAAATCGCGACCCCGGGCGCTCAGATGACGATCGAGGGACCCGACGGCGTGACCTCCCGTCCTCTGCCGGAGATCTCGCATTTCGCCGGCGTCGTCGAAGGCGAGCCCGACTCCTCGGTCTACCTCGCGGCCACGAAGGACGGCGTGGTCGCCTGGGTCCACTCCCGGCTCGGCCACGCTTACGTTGGTCCGGACGAGTCCGGCCGGTCCTTCGTCGTCCGCGACGGGGACTCCCCGCTGAACGCGGCCGCGAGCACGCAGCCGTGGGTCTGCCAGGCCGAGAACCTGCCCGCGGCGTTGTCCACGCCGGCGCCGTCGAGCATTCCGGCCCCGCAGCTGCCCGACGTCACGTTCAAGCAGGCGTCCGTCCGTGTCGAGACCGACTACCAGCTCTACCAGCACTTCGGCGGCGACGCCGACGCGATGTCGACCTACGTGATGACTCTCTTCGGCGCGGTCAACGTGATCTACACGCGCGATCTCTCCCTCTATCTCGCCGTCTCGGAGATCCACGTCTGGAGCACGCCGGATCCGTACACGGGCGGTGACACGCTCACGCAGCTCTACCAGCTCGGCACCTGGTGGCACGCCAACAAGCCGATCGCCTCGAACCCTCGGACTTACGTCCACTACCTCAGCGGTCACCCGGTCGCGGGCGGCATCGCGTGGGTCGACGTGCTCTGCTCCGGCGACTTCCAGGCCACCGCCACGCAGTGGGGCGGCGGCTACGGCCTGACTCAGGTCTTCGGCACATATCCGCTCCAGCTCTGGGACCAGGACGCCTCCGCACACGAGATGGGACACAACGTCGGCTCCGTGCACACGCACTGCTACGCGCCGCCGATCGACCACTGCTACAGCGGAGAGCAGGGCTGCTACTCCGGCCCGGTCGAGAACCCGGGTCTCGGCAACGGCACGATCATGAGCTACTGCCATCTCCTCGGCTGGCAGTACATGTCGCTCGTCTTTCACCCCCGCTGCATCTCCGAGCAGATGATGCCCGGCATCAACGGCGCTTCGTGCCTGACCACGCCCGGCATCTTCGCGGACGTCCTGCCCTCGGACCCGTTCCTCTCCTACATCGACACCGTCTACAACGACGGCATCACGGGCGGCTGCGGCACCGATCCCCTCATCTACTGCCCGACCTCTCCCGTCACGCGGGCCCAGATGGCCGTGTTTCTCCTGAAGGCGATTCACGGCTCGTCCTACGCGCCGCCGGCCTGCGCCGGACTCTTCACCGACGTGCCGTGCTCGAACGGGTTCGCCCCGTGGATCGAGGAGCTCGCCGCGGAGGGCGTCACGGCCGGGTGCGGCACCGGCACCTACTGCCCGAACGACCCCGTGACGCGCCAGCAGATGGCGGCCTTCCTCCTGAAGGCCGAGCACGGCTCGTCCTACACGCCGCCGGCCTGCGCGGCCAACCCCTTCGCGGACGTCGCGTGCCCCGGTACTTTCACGAACTGGATCCAGCAGCTCGTCGCCGAGGCCGTCACGGGCGGCTGCGGCGGCGGCGACTACTGCCCCACGAGCCCGGTCACGCGGGGCCAGATGGCCGTGTTTCTCGTCAAGACGTTCGGGCTGTAAGGGGTAAATTAGCCCGCGCATGCGGGCTCTGGTTCTCGAGGACGACGACCGGCTGCGGTCGCTCGTCGTCCGCACGCTCGGCCGCGGCGGCCTCGCCTGCGACGAGTCGAGAAAGATCGAGGAGGCCGAGGAGCTGCTCGAGCTCCACGAGTACGACCTGCTCGTCCTCGACCGCCGGCTCCCGGACGGCGACGGCCTCGACGTCTGCCGCCGCGCGCGGGCGCGGGGCTTTCGCCGCTCGATCCTGATGCTGACCGCGATGGACCAGGCCGAGGACGAGATCGAGGGCCTCTCGCAGGGCGCCGACGACTATCTCGGCAAGCCCTTCGACCTCGAGGTGCTCGCCGCCCGGGCGCGCGCCCTTTTGCGGCGCAACGAAACGCGGGCGCCGAAAGAGCTGGTCCTCGGCGACCTGAGGCTCGATCCGGGACGCCGGGCGGCGTGGCGCGGCGCCGAGCCGCTCAAGCTGACCTCCCGCGAGTTCACGATCCTCGAGCTCCTGATGCAGACGCCGGGCGCCGTCGTCTCGCGCGAGGAGATCCTCGAGCAGGCGTGGGGCGAGCGCGAGGAGCCGATGTCGAACACGATCGACGTTCTCGTCGGCCGCCTGCGCCGCAAGCTCGACCGGCCGAAGCAGCCCTCGCGCATCGAGACGGTCCGCGGCAGCGGCTACCGGTTGAAGTGAAGTTCCTCTCGCTCGAGCGCGCCCGCACCCGCCTGGCGCTGGCCGGGGCGCTCGTGACCGTTCTCTTCCTCGCCGCGCTCGCCGTCGGCGCGCGCACGTTGATCCGCAAGCTCGCCTTCGAGGAAATCGACGGCGAGCTCGACACGCTCGCGATCGCCATCGGCTCCGACTACGAGCTCGTCGGCCTGTCCGAGGAGGAACGCCAGGCGCTGAAAGCCGGCCTCGAGGCGAACATGTTCGAGTTCCGTCTCGCCAACCACTCGGCGATCCTCTTCAACGGGGACGTGCCGGTGGCCCTGACCGGCGACCTGCTGCGGACGCACGAGCGCGTCGTCCTCGACCCGTACCGCGACCGCCCGGAGATTCCGTACACGGCGATCGAGCCCTACAGCGGCCAGCACCGGACCTGCCGCTTTCTGGTGACACACCTCCAGGGCAAGGCCAAGGGCGCCACGCTCGTCGTCTTCCGGTGGATCGGTCCGACGATGCGCTCGTTGTCCCGCGTGGACACCGCGCTTTCGGGGATGGTCGTCTTCGGCTTCCTCGGGACGGCCGTCATCCTCGCCCTCGTCGTGCGCCGCGCGATCCGCCCGGTCGAGGAAGTCACGCGCCTGGCCGAGGAGGCCGAGGCGACGGACCTCTCGCGCCGCGTCCAGATCTCCGGCGGCGAAGAATTCCGGCGCCTGGCGGCCGTCATCAACTCCCTCTTCGACCGTCTCGAGAGGGCTTTCCGCGCGCAGCGGCGCCTCGTTGCCGATGCCGCCCACGAGCTGAAGACGCCGACGGCCGTGCTCGTCGGCGAGGCGCAGGACGCGCTCCGCCCGGACGCGACGGACGCCGAGCGCCGCCGCTCGCTCCAGACGATCGCCGACGCGTCGAAGGGGCTCGCCCGCGAGGTGGACGGCCTGCTGCTCCTCGCCCGCGGCGACGCGGCTCCGCCGCGCCGCATCGAGGACCTCGACCTCTACGAGATCGCCGAAGACGCGGTCTCCACCGCCGCCGCCCTCGGCGCCCGGCGGCGCGTCGTCTGCGCGCTTTCGAAGAGCGGCGACACGCGCCTGCGCGGCGAGCGGGGAGGGCTCATGCGCCTCGTGTCGAACCTCGTCTCGAACGCCGTGATCTACACCGGGGCGGACACGATGGTCGAAGTGCGCGTGGCCGGCGAAAAGGACCGCGTGTTCATCGACGTCGCCGACCGCGGGCCGGGCGTGGCGCGCGAGGACCGGGAGCGGATCTTCGAGCGGTTCGTGCGCCTGGACGAGACCCGCGCGAAGAACCCGCAGGGTTCGGGCCTGGGCCTGGCGATCGTCGACCAGGTCGTCGCCGCCCACGGCGGTTCCGTCGAGGTCCGCGAGCACGACGGCGGCGGCGCCGTTTTTCGCGTGTCGCTGCCGAGGACTGCCTGAGGCGGGAGAGAGCCCCCCTCACCCCGACCCTCTCCCCCCTTCGGGGGGCGAGGAGGCATGCCTGTCGTCGCGCCTTGCTCGTTCCGTGGTTCGCGGCACGCGGAGTCTCCCGAAGGAACCGGGGGAGGAGCCGCGCGCCGGTGCGTGCCGCGTTGGCACGCAGCCCCCCGAGCGAGCGGAGGCGACGGTTAGTGCAGATACCCGAGCGCCCGGAGCTCCTTGACCACGTCGCTCTGCTCGCCGAGGCCGTAGTGGCCCATGACCTGCTTCATCCACGTCTCGTAGGTCGGGGCGTGGTCCGGCCCCGGCGCGAGCCAGCCCGACGGGCCGCCGAGGTGTTTCATCAGCGTGTGGTAGAGCGTGCGGACGCGGTCCGGGTCATTCCCGGCGAGGTTTGATGTCTCGCCCGGGTCCTTCGCGAGATCGTAGAGCATCCGTTCCTGCGGCGTGACGAGGATGAACTTGCGGTCGCCCTCGACCACGCTCCCGATCCAGAACGTCCAGGCGCCCTCGCTGTAAGCGGGGCGTGGCGGTTCGGACGCGGCTTCGGGAAGGCCGAGCACCGCCGGCGCGAGGCTCCGGCCGCTCCAGGCCCGCGGGCGCTCGACGCCGACGAGATCGAGCAGTGTCGGCGCCACGTCGAGGTTCTGCACGAGTTGGGACTCGGCTCGCCCGGGCCTGCCGAGGCCAGGCGCGGCGATCACGAGCGGCGTGCGGACGACGCCGTCGAAGTAGGTCTGTCCGTGGCTGATCACGCCGTGCTCGTCGAACTCCTCGCCGTGATCGGCGTTGAAGACCACGATCGTCCTCTGCGCCAGCCCCGTCCGGTCGAGGTACGCGAAGAGCGGCTCGAGATCCTGGTCGGCCCAGTACAGCCCCTCGTCGTACATCGCCATCGCGTTGGCGACGTCGTCCGGCGTCGGGTGGAGCGAGCCCGCGCGGACGCGCTCGATCGCGTCCAGCGTGAACTCGAAGGAGCTCGCGAATTTTCCGAAGCGGTTCGTCCGCTCGTGGGCGTGGAGGAACGGGTAGTGCGTGTCGGTCGCGTAGAGGAACACGAAGAAACGGCCGCTCCGGTTCTTCTCGATCCAGTCGAGGACGTGCGGCATCTTCTGGGACAGCGACTCCTGCGCGTGGCGGAAGAGGTCCCAGCCCTGGTCGAACCCGAAGGGCCCGGAGATCCAGCTCTGCACGAAGGCGGCGGTCTTGTAGCCGGCGCCGCGCAGCGCCTCCGAGACGAGTTCGTCCTGCGGCGAGGGTCCCGGCGCGATGCCGAGGATCTTCGAGGCGTCCTTCTCGTCGCGCTGCTCGTGGACGGCGAGCTCGGCCACGTAGCGCGAGGTCAACATCGACGCGTAAGACGGCAGGGTGTACGGCGCCTGCGCGACGGAGCGCGGGAAGCGGACGCCGCGCGCGGCCAGCGCATCGAGGTGAGGCGTCGTCTTTCGCGCGTAGCCGTCGAAGGAGCAGTGGTCGGCGCGCACGGAGTCGAACGAGATCCAGATCACGTTCATGCCGCGACAGGCGTCGGCGGGATCCCTGCGGCACGCGGCCGACAGGAGACCCGCGAGCCCGAGGGCGGCGGCCGCGGCCGCGCGGGCGAGGCGGCGCGCGGCGGGAGCAGCTGCGGTTTTCGGTCTCGCGGGCATCGCGTCCGAAGCATACCCGCGGGCCGCGGCGGCGCGGGTTGTCCCCCGGCCGCCCCTCTGAGAGACTGGCCGGCGATGGAGCGCGCGGTTTTCGTCACCGGCTACTACGGTTTCGGCAACACCGGCGACGAGGCGATCCTCTCCGCGCTCGCCGCGGGCCTGCGCGCTCGCGACGCCTCGATCCGCATCCTCGCGACCTCGGGAGATCCGGGCCTGACTCGCCAGAAGCACGGGGTCGAAGCGGTCCCCTGGCGCGACCCGCTGTCGCTCGCGGAGGCGGTCAAGCGCGTCGACCTCGTCGTCATCGGCGGCGGCGGTCTCTTCCAGGACTACGGCGGCCTCGAGCCCGGGACGCTGCTGACCCCGAAGCACGGCGGCGTCACGTTCTACGCCGGGCCGGCCGTGCTCGCCGCCGCCGCCCGCAAGCCCGTCGCTCTCCATGCCCTCGGGCTCGGCCCGCTCGCCTCGCCGGAGGCGCGCCGCATCGTGCGCGCCGTCGCGGCCGACGCGGTTCGCGTCTCGCTGCGCGACGCCGGCTCGCGCGCGCTCCTCCGGGAGATCGGGGCCCCCGCCGAGAACGCCGCCGTCACGGCCGATCCCGCGTTCCTGCTCTCCTCCGGGCACGTCCGGCCCGAGGACGTCCTGATCGGCATGGGCCTGGAGCCGCGGTCGCCGATCGTGGGCGTCGCGTTGCGGCCGTGGGCGCGCGGCGCGGACCCGGCGCGGTGGGAGGCCGCGGTCGCCGCGGCCCTCGACCGGATCGTCGAGCGCACCGGCGGCACCCTGCTCTTCGTTCCCTTCGAGCGCAGTCCGTGGTCCGACGACGACGACTTCGCCGTGGCCACCCGCGTGCGCCGCCGCCTCGCGCACGGCGACCGCGCCGCGATCCTCTCGGGGCTCCTCGCGCCGCAGGACACGGCGTCGCTTCTCGGCGGCTGCGACCTGGTTCTCGCGATGCGCTTCCACGCCGCCGTCTTCGCGCTCGCCGCGGCGGTACCGCCCGTGGCCCTCGCGTACGACCCCAAGGTGGACGCCCTTCTGGCCGGCACCGGTTTCGCCGATCTCGTCCTGCCGCTCTCCGGTCTCGATGCCGGCGACCTCGCGGCGCGGCTCGAGCGGGCTTACGCCGACCGCGAGCGGCTCTCGAAGAAAATCGCGGGCGCCGCCGCCGAGCAGCGCCGTCTTGCCGCCGGGGATCTCGACGCGCTCGCGGCGCTCGCCGCCGACCCGCCGGAGGCGCCGCCGGTTTCGCCCGAGATGCTGGCGCTTCTCGACGAAGGGCTTGCCGCGAACCTCCAGCGCACGCACGAGCTGTCGGCCGAAGTCGACATGCTCCGCGCGGACAAGATCGCGCAGGATCTGCGCGTCGGCGACCTCGAGGCGCGGTTGGCAGCGGCCGAAGGCGCCGAGGCTCCCCTGCGCGCGAGCCACGATGCCCTGCTGACCCGCTTCGAGGAAGCGGTCCAGGCGCACCGCCGCGAAATCGAGCTCCTCGAAGGTCAGCGCGTCGAAGCCCGCGAGGAGCTCTATCGCATCCAGACGTCGCGGCTGTGGCGCACCGTGAACCTCTACTGGCGGGCGCGGCGCGCGGCCGCGCGGCTGACCCGGCCGGCGAGGCGCCGCATCCAGGGCGTTCTCGGATCGCCGCCGGCCGACTGGGTCGGACCGGACACGGCGCGTGCCGAAGCCGCGGCGGCGCGGCGGCCGGAGGCCGACAACCGCTGCGAGATCGTTTTGCTCCCCTTCTCCGCCGGGACGGCCGAGGAGGCCCGGCGGCTGGCGGCCGCGGGTCATCGCGTGTTCGCGGTCGACCCGAGCCTGCGGGCGAGCGGCCCGCCCTACGCGGCGCTCGAGGGCCCCCCGCGGCTGTTCACCGTGACTCTCCGCGCGCCCGATCCGGCGTCGGCCGAGACGTTCGACGCCCTCGACCGCCTGCGCCGGGAGCTCTCCCTGTGCGCGACGCTCGCCGTCGCCGACGATCCGGCGTGGAGGCCCGTCGCGGCGCGCCTGGCCACCGAGCGCGGGTGGGCCCTTACCGAGACGCTCGGCGACGAGGCCGCGATCGCCCGCGCGTTCCCGAAGCTTTCGGTCGTCGTCGTCACGTGGAACGGCCTCGACTTCAACCGGCTCTGCCTCGACAGCCTCTCGGCGCGTACCGAGTGGCCGAACCTCGAGATCGTGGTCGTCGACAACGCCTCGACCGACGGTACACGGGAGCTCCTCCAGGAGTGCATCCGGAAGGATCCCCGGATCCGGGCGATCCTCCTGCCCGAGAACCGCGGCTTCGCGGCCGCCTGCAACGAGGGCCTGGCCGCCTCGACGGGCGACTTTCTCGTGATCTTGAACAACGACACGGTGGTCACGCGCGGCTGGGCCTCGGCGCTGTGCCGGCACCTCGCGGCCGACCCGAAGCTCGGCCTCGTGGGACCCGTCACCAACGCCATCGCCAACGCGGCGAAGGTCGAGGCCGGCTACGCGTCGGTCGACGCCCTCGGCGCGTGGGCCGCGGAATGGGCGCGTGCCCACGACCGCGAGGCCTTCGACATCCCGGTGCTCGCCCTCTTCTGCACCGCGCTGCCCCGCCGCGTCTGGGAGGAGATCGGGCCGCTCGACGAACGCTTCGGGATCGGCCTCTTCGAGGACGACGACTACAGCCGGCGCGTGCGCGCGAAAGGCTACGCCGTTCGCTGCGCGCGGGATGCCTTCGTCCATCACTGGCAGATGGCCTCGTTCCGGAAGCTGTCGCGCGAGGCCTACTTCGCGCTCTACGCCGAGAACAAGCGCCGCTTCGAAGAGAAGTGGAGCGCCGCGCCGGCGGCGACCGCCGCGCGGCCGAGCGCGGCTCCCCCGGCGCGCCGCTTCGCGACGCTCGACGAGCACCGCGCCCAGCTCTCGCACGTGCGCGAGCGCGCCGCCGGCAGCAAGGGGGTGGTCGTCTTCCTGCCGTCGGTCGGCTGGGGGATCCACCTCTTCCAGCGTCCGCACCACCTGGCCCGCGTCTTCGCGCGCCTGGGCCATGTCGCCATCTTCGACAGCAGCAACGCCGCCGACCGCGTCGACGGGTTTCGCGAGATCGAACCGAACCTCTTTCTCTTCAGCGGCTCTCCGGAGCTGCTGCACGAGATCCCGTCGCCGCTCCTGTGGACCTTCCCCTACAACTTCCACCTCGCCGACGGGTACCCGAAGCCGTCGCGGACCGTCTACGACTGGATCGACGACCTGTCCGTTTTTCCCCAGGAGCGCGCTCTCCTCGAGCGCAACCACGCGCGGGCCCTCGTCGAGGCGACGCTCGTCGCGAGCGTGGCGCGCCGCCTTCACGAGCAGGCCCGCGCCGTCCGCAAGGACGCGCTGTACCTGCCCAACGGCGTCGAATACGAACGCTTCGCCGCGCCCGCCGCGCCGCCGCGCGACGAGAAGCTGCTGTCGTTCCTGACGCCGGGTGCGCCGGTCGCCGGGTACTACGGGGCGCTCGCCGAGTGGTTCGATTACCCGCTCGTGGACGCCGTCGCCGCCGCCAAACCCGACTGGCGCTTCGTCCTCATCGGCCCGCAGTACGACAAGAGCCTGCCGGGTCAGCCGATGCTCGAACGGAAGAACGTCCTCTGGCTCGGCCCGCGCGACTACGTCACGCTGCCCGGGTACCTCGCGCTCTTCGACGTCGCGACCATTCCGTTCCGCATCAACGCGATCACGCAGGCGACCTCGCCCTTGAAGCTTTACGAGTACTTCGCCGGCGCGCGGCCGGTCGTCACGACGCCGATGTCCGAGTGCCAGGCGCACCCCGAGGTCCGGATCGCCGCGACGGCCGGCGAGTTCGCAGCGGCCCTCGACGAGGCGCGGGCGCAGGGCCGCGATCCGGACTTCCGCGCGCACCTGCGCTCGGTTGCGCGGGAAAACTCGTGGTCGGCGCGGGTGATGACGGTGCTGCGCGCCCTCGACGGCCGCTAGCGGGTCTCAGCGCGCCGGCGAAATCTCGACGAGCCGAATCGCCGGTGCGCCCGACCGGTCGCGAAAGACCGTTTCGCGCGCGGCCGCGGCCGGCGCCTGCGCCAGCGCGTCGCGGAAGGCGCGCACGGACGCCGACGGCGGCTGGTTGTCCCACTCGAGAAACGCGCCGCCCTCGCCGATTTCGTCGCCCCAGGTTCGGCCTCGCGCCGAGCGCTCGGCCGTCGCTCCCCAGAAGAGCTCCGTCCCGTGAATCCGGCCGCCCGAGACGACGTAGAACGGGTTCTGAAAGCCCCAGTCGAGGAGCTTCAATTTCGCCGGCGGAATTGACCGCTCTTCGAGCGCGCGCGCGGCGTCGAAGGAAGCGCTCGACCAGAATCCCCGCCCGCCGGTCTCTCGCAGGCCTCGGTCGATGCGCGCGTCCCACGAAAGCCACACGGCGGCGAGCGCGGCGCCGGCCCCGGCCGCCAGAGCGCGCGCGGCCGGGGATCGCGGCCACGCCTCGGCGGCGAGAATCGAGAGGGCCGCGAGGCCCGGAGGAAGGACCGCCGCCATGTGATGCTGCCCGACCGGCAGCCGGGAGAAAGCCAGGATCCCGGAAAGGAGAAGCGCCGTCCACGCGAGCGCCCGGCGCACCGACACGAGGCGCGCGTCGCCGCCGCGCCCCGGGAGGAACGCCCCGGCGCACGCGGCCGCAAGAAGCGCTCCGCCGAGCGCGACCTCCCACGCGCGCGTGCCCGGCCCGCCCCAGATCGGGCGGAGCTGCCTCGAGGAGATCATCAGCTCGGCCAGCAGCGACAGGCGCGCGCGGGCCCCGACCGACGCCGCCGGGAGCCGGCCGAGCGTCTCCATCACCGTCAGCGTCCCGCCGTGCGAGGCCGCCTCGTAGACCAGCAGCGGCAGGGCGCCGAGGAGACCACCCGCGGCCGCGGCGGCAAGCTCTCGCGCCGCCGGCCGCGCGCGCCGGCCGTAGACGATCGCGGCGGCCAACGCCGCCGCCGCGAGGAGCCAGACGAAGTTCACCCGCGCCCAGACGCCGAGACCCGCGGCGACCCCCAGGAGAAACGCCGACCGCGGGGACCGCCGCCGAAGGAATCGGGCGAGGGCGAACGCGAGGAGGCCCATCGCGGCCATCCAGACCGACGTTCCGCCATGGTCGAAAACGGTCAGGTCGAGATACCCGGGCTGAATCGCCAGGGCAAGGCCGGTGACGAGAGCGGCCGCGGGGCTCGCTTCCTCTGCCAGGAGCCGAACGAATCCCGCGATCCCGAGCGCGCCGAGAAGCGCGCCGCTCGACCGGGCAACCGCGGCGCCCGTCCCGAGGGCGGCAAAGAGCGGCAACGCGACCCACGCCTTGAACGCTCCGACGTAAGGGAAAACCATGATCGGCCAGCGGCGCCCGCCGGCGGCGAGAAAAAAGGCCGGGTCGTGCGCAAACGGCGGGTCGCCGCGTCCATCCGCGAGAACGTAGACGGCCGACTCGACGTAGAGCGCCTCGTCCATCTGGTAGCCGATACCCGCCGAGATCCGGCGCGCGGCGAACAGGCCGTAGACCACGAGCGGCAGAACGACGACGGCGGCCCCGCGGGGGCCGCGCGCACGCGGTCCGGTCTTCCCGGACGCCTTCACGAGAGACAGTCTAGCGAACCGGCTGCGGCGCGGGCGCGGCGGAGCTCTCGCCAGGGGCGCTTTCGAGCCGCGCGATCCGCGCCGAAAGCGCGTCGAGACCCTCGTCGGCCGGGAAAACGAGGTCGCGGCCCTCGCCCTCCAGCTGCGCGAGCTCACGCCGCTGTCTCTGCCACTCGTTGACCAGCATCGCGGGCAGCTCATGGTAGAGCACGGCCTCCGGCTGCCCTCCGTCGTCCGCGACGACGAGATCCGGAAGAACTTCCTGCACCTCTTCGGCGATCAGGCCGTACTGCGTGCGATCGTCCGCCGGCGTCTTGTAGTGAAAGGTCACCGGGCGGAGGTTGAAGATCCCCCGGCTCGCCTCGCCCATGTCCGAGACGTCCTCCTTGAAGCGAGCCGACGAGGCGATCGTGCCGACGTGCGACGTGGAATCGACGTAAACGGGCACCGCTCCCGGCCCGCTCGGAACGACGCCGAAGACCCCCGCCAGAAAGAACTTCGTGTGGAGACCGGGGTCGCCGATCCTCATGACGCCCGACTCGCTCGCGGCGCCGACGCTTCCCAGGTAGACGTTGTTGTCGCCGGCCGTCAGGTTGAATCCGGCCTGGGCGCCGAGTGCCGTGTTGTTGGACCCCGTCGACGAAAGCAGCGCCTGGTACCCGACGGCCGTGTTCCCGGAGCCGCCGACGTTGCCCGCGAGCGCCTGCGCGCCGACGGCGACGTTGTTCGACCCGGTCGAATTGGACGCCAGGGCGCCGGCGCCGAGGGCGCTGTTGTTGTTGCCCGTCGTGTTGTTCCGCAGGGCCGACACGCCGAGCGCGGTGTTGTCGGAACCCGCGGTGTTGTTCAACATCGCGTAAGACCCGATCGCGGTGTTGACGGTTCCGGAGGTGTTCTGCTGAAACGCGCCGTAGCCGATCCCCGTGTTGTCGACCCCCGTCATCGCCGCGTTCCCGGCGGACACGCCGAGGAACGTGTCGCTGACGTCGACGGCCGACGGCCCGAAGTACCCGTTCGTGTCGATGATGAAGTCGGTCGCCGAAACCGCCGCGGCCACCGTGATCTGCCCGGACTGGCCGAGCGGCACGATCGCCGCATTCGCGACCGTCAGACCCGACACGAAGTTGAGCGTCGACACGCCGGGTTGCGGCTGACCGGTCGGATACAGGAGCACGTACCCGAGACCGGTCGCGTTGACGACAGTCACGTTCAACGACACGGCCTGGGCTCCCGCCGGGATGCCGCAGCGCCCGGTCATCGTGAACGCGCGCGGCACGCCGGCGCCGAGCGACGGCGGTCCGTAACCGGGCGGCTGATTCGAATCGCGCGTGTCGGCCACACGGCACGGCGTGATCCCGATGAAAGGCATCGGCGAGGTGACGAGGGTGGGAGCCTCGGGCAACGCGTCCTCCGCGACGAGCGGCCCGGCGAACGCCGCGCACGCGATCACCACCACCAGGAGAAGGCGCGCTCGCGTCGTCATGGGAGCCTCCCGTCGCGCGACTGCTCGAGCGCTCCGATCCGGCCTTCGAGCTCCCGAATCTGCGCTTCCCGCGTGTCGAGCGATCGTTCCCGACTCTCGAGCGATTCGCGTCGTTCGGCGAGCCGAGCCTGGTCGTCGGCCAGACGCCGTTTCTGCTTCTGGAGCTCGTTGAGCAACAGCGCCGGGATCTCGTCGTAGCGAACGGTCAGCGCCTCTCCCGACCCGTCGCACACGACGAGGTCCGGCAGGGCGCGCTCGACCTCCTCGGCGATCAATCCGTAGGAGGTCCGCCCGGGCTGGTCCTTGTAGTGAAAGGCGACCGGCCGCAGCCTTTGGAGCGGGCCGCTCGCATCGGCCATGTCGAAGATCGCCTCTTTGCTGCGCGCCGACGACGTCGCGACCCCGAGCTGCCCCGTGACGTCGATCTGGACGAGAAGCCCCCCGCCGAGGGTCACTCCCCGGACGCCGGCCACGAAGGTCTTCGTCTGAATGCCGCCGACGCCGAGACGAATGACCCCGCTG
>Ga0335071_10001231_pt1 | contig 27741 bp, 27 predicted proteins | sample Lox_Sample_15_FD_206724 | JGI IMG/M metagenome (GOLD analysis project Ga0335071, IMG submission 206724) | Soil microbial communities from Loxahatchee National Wildlife Refuge, Florida, United States - Lox_Sample_1.5 | ecosystem: Environmental > Terrestrial > Soil > Wetlands | place: USA...
CGGCCGGCTCCACCTCGACCTCGGCCTCTACCTCGCTGACCAGGTCTACGCGCCACACGACCAGGACGACTTCCTCTCCTACGGGCTGGCGCTGGAGTGGCCGCTGTCGGCCACCCTCTGCGCGGTGACGGAGGTCGCCGGGCGCGCCGGGAGGGGCAATCCCGGCACGGGCGCCAGCGGGGAGTGGCGGGCGGGCCTGCGCGTGGGGCGAGGCCGGCTGCGCGGGGACGTCGCCGTCCGCCGCGGGCTCGCCTGGGCCGACGGGACCTGGGGCGGCACCGCGGGGCTGCGCTGGGCCCTGCACCAGCGGTAGGCGTCACAGCGACGCCGTCGCGATCTCGGCCAGCTCCGCCTCCGACAGGACGATGGGATTGCCCTTCATGCTGCTGGCGTCGCGGGCCTTGGCCACGAGCGCCGGGACGTCCGACGCCCTGGCGCCCCAGCGCCCGAGCCCCGGCACCTGCAGCGCCCGCACCTGCGCCTCGATCCACGCGACGAGGTCGCCCACCGCCGCCCCGGACCGGCCGGTGACGATCGCGGCGGCCTCACGGTAGCGCTGCAGCGCGGGGCCGTCCGGCTGCCTCTCGACGAGTGCGCGCGCGTTCACCCGCACCGCCGCCGCCAGCACCGCGGCGCAGGCGGCGCCGTGGGGGGCGTCGAACATCCCGCCCACTGGCGCGGCGAACCCGTGCACCGCACCGAGGCCGGCGTTGGCGAGGGCGAGGCCGCCGAAGAGGCTGGCGAGGGCGAGGTCCACGCGGACCGGCTCCGGGTCGTCTCCCGTGAACGCCCGCCGCAGCGAGCGGGCCGAGCGCAGGAGGCCCTCGCGACAGAGCGCGTCCACCAGGGGGTTGGCGCGAGCCGACACGAACGGCTCCAGCACCTGAGCGAACGCGTCGAGGCCGCTGACGGCCGTCACCCGCGGGGGCAGCCCGAGCAGGAGGTCGGGGTCCACGATCGCCGCCCGGGCCAGCAGGTGCGGGCTGCGCAGGCTGGCCTTCACCCGGTGCTGCGGCGAGGCGAGCACGGCGTTGCGCGTCACCTCGGACCCGGTTCCCGCGGTGGTCGGGACCGCGACGAACGGCAGCGAGGGCAGCTCCAGCGGGAGGCCGGCGCCCACCACCTCGAGGTAGTCGAGCGGGTCGCCGCCGTTGCCGAGCAGCGCGGCGATCGCCTTGCCGGCGTCGATGGCGCTGCCGCCCCCGCAGGACACCACCACCGCCACAGCCGAGTCGCGGCCCGCGGCACAGCCGCGGCGCACGTCCTCGACCGTCGGCTCCCCGGTGACGGCGAACTCGGCGACCTCGACCCCCGCCGCCGCCAGGGCCGTCCGCGCGGGCAGCGCCCGCTGTTCGGCGCGCCCGCGGACGAGCAGGGCACGGCGGCCGAGCCCGGCCACGATCGACCCGAGCTCGGCCACCCTGCCCGGGCCGAAGAGGATGCGGGTTGCGGTCGCGAACTCGAAGCGCATGTCAGAAGCCCGCGTCCTCGGGCGAGAGGTTGACGTACTTCTCGCTCCGTCGCGCCTCGGCCATGAGGCCGGCGACCGCGTCGCGCCAGGCGGCGTAGTGCGGTGTCTGCTTGTGTGCGGCGGCCGCCTGGGCGCCTCGGTACACCTCGACCAGGACGAAGCGGGTCGGGTCCTCGTAGTCGCCGAGCAGGTCGAAGCGCACGACCCCCGGCTCGCGCCGGCTCGCCTCGGCGTTGGCCAGCGAGGCGGCGCGGAAGACCTCCTCGCTACCGGGAGTCACCCGGACGTGGACGTGGACGATGAGCAGAGTGCCGGCCATGGGCGCCTCCCGCGCGTCAATCCTAGAATGACCGCGCGGGATGCCGGAGTGACCGCGCCCGAACGGAGGGGCCATGGACCACCTCGACCGCCGCAAGTTCCTCGCACTCGCCGCCGGGGGCGCCGGGCTGGCCGCGACCTCCGCAGCCGCCGGCCAGGGTGCAACGACCTCGTCCACACCGCGGTTGCGGCTGGGCGCGCCCGTCGGTGGCGCAGGTGACGACCCCGACGCGCTCGCCCGCGCCCATCGCGCCAAGGGCTACCGCGCGGCTTACTGCCCCGAGCTCCGGCTGGACGACCGCGAGCGGATCCGCGCGACCGTCGAGGCCTTCGCCCGCCACGACGTGGTGATCGCCGAGGTGGGCCGCTGGGTGAACCTGCTGGACCCCGACGCCGCCGCCCGGCGGAGGAACCTGCAGACGGTGACGGACGGCCTGGCCCTGGCGGAGGCGGTGGGGGCTCGCTGCTGCGTCGACATCGCCGGCTCGTTCAGCGCCACCAGCTGGTTCGGGCCGCACCCGGACAACCTCTCGGAGCGCTTCTTCGAGGCGGCGGTGGAGAACGCTCGGGCGATCCTCGACGCCGTCAAGCCCGCCCGCACCACGTTCTGCTACGAGATGATGGCCTGGTCCCTTCCCGACAGCCCTGATGCCTGCCTGCGGCTGCTGAAGGCGGTCGACCGCCCGGCCTTCGCCGTTCACCTCGACCCGTGCAACCTGGTGAACTCGCCGGAGCGCTACTACCGCTCGAGCGACCTGCTGCGCGAGTGCTACAGCAAGCTCGGCCCCCGCATCGCCAGCGTGCACGTGAAGGACCTGGCCTGGGAGGTGGAGATGGCCGTCCACTTCCGCGAGGTGCCGATCGGGAAGGGGTCGATCGACCACGGAGTGCTGCTGGCCGAGCACGCCCGCCACGCCCCCGGGGCGCCGCTGATGCTCGAGCACCTCTCGAGCCCGGCCGAGTACGACGCGGCCCACGAGGCTCTGCTGCTGGCGGCGCAGCGCGTCCCGGTCGCGTTCCAGTGACCCGACCCGCGGTTCCGACCGGGCAGGCGACCCGAGGAGCGACGGGCTGTTACAGCCGGAAGCCGACCCCCCAGGAGAAGACCCAGCCGTCACCGCCATCGCCGGCCACGCGCCACAGCGTCCCCAGCGTCAGGCCGACGTGCCAGGCCGTCAGGTCGAGCTCCGGGCCGAGGTAGGTCAGGCCGGCCACGGTGCCGATCGGCGACCCCCAGGTCTGGGCCACGGTGAGCCTGAGGGCGACACCGGCGCCGCCGTGGAAGTCCTCGGCGTCGACGTGCGCCCGCGCCCCGATGCCGATGCCGAGCCGGCCCCCGCCGGAGCCGGCGGCGGCGTGGATCAGGAACCCGTGCGCGCAGAGAGCAAAGGGCGCCGCGCAGACCGCCTTGACCCGGTCCTTCTCGTCGCGCACGTCGGCCCCCAACCCCATCAGGATGTCGACGCCGGCGGTTGCGCCCAGGGGACCACCGAAGTCCGCCTGGAACCAAACCTTCGAGGCGCGATCGAGAGTGACTTCCGTCTTGGCCGGCTCCTCCGCGTGGACAGACGCGCCGGCCAGGACCACGCCCACCCACAGGACAAAAGCGGCCTTCTTCATCAGTTGCCCCCGTCCGTCACGACCGGAACGCACCAGCCACGCCGGGGGTTCCCGGTACCCGGCTCCCGGGGCGGACGGCGCACACGGCGGAGGGTAAGGCCGGAGGCGACGCACTACAATCCACCGACGCGCACCGCAGGAGGAGACCGGATGGCCCTCGCGCAAGCGTTGCTGCCGGAGTTCGATCACGAGATGGCGGGGACACGCCGCACCCTGGAGCGGGTGCCGGAGGGCCGCCTGTCCTGGCGGCCGCACCCGAAGTCGTACACCCTCGGCGAGCTGGCGACGCACCTGGCCAACCTCCACTCCTGGATCGTCCGCATCTTCGAGAACGAATCGGTCGACATCGCGCCGCCCGGCCAGCCGCCGCGCCGTCCGGAGCCCCTCACCTCGCGCCAGGCGCTGCTCGCCACCTTCGACAAGCACCTGGCCGAGGGCCGCGCACGCCTGGCTGCCGCCACGGACGAGCAGATGCGGGCGCCCTGGACCCTGCTCTTCGGCGGCAAGACCGTGTTCACCATGCCGCGGGCGGCCAGCCTGCGCTCGATGGTGATGAACCACGGCGTCCACCACCGCGCCCAGCTCGGCGTGTACCTGCGCCTGCTCGACGTATCGGTTCCCGGTCTCTACGGGCCGAGCGCGGACGAGCAGTAGCTCTCTGCTCTCTAGACGAGCGGGCTCACCGTGCGCAGGATGTCGGCCTTGCCGCGGGCGCCGACCATGCGCGTGACCTCCTGGCCGTCCTTGAACAGGATCAGGGTGGGAATCCCCTGGATGCGGAGGCGTGCGACCGTGTCGGGGCTGCGGTCCGCGTTGAGCTTGGCCACCTTGACCTTGCCTGCCAGGGAGGCAGCCAGGTCCTTGATCACCGGCTCCATCCCCCGGCAGGGGGCGCACCAGGGCGCCCAGACGTCGAGCAGCACCGGCACCGTCGATCGCAGCACCTGGTCGGCGAAGCCCGACTCGGTCACCTCGACCACCCCGCCGCCGGCGGGCTCCAGCGGGGTCCCGCAGCGGCCGCACACCGGCTGCAGGTCCTGGCGGACCTTCTCGGCGTCCACTCGGTTGGAGGCACCGCAGCGCGGGCACGGCACCGTCAGCCCCACCACCCAAGTGTGGCACTTTCTTGTGCCCGCGGGCGCGGGTCTGCTAGGCTTCGCCCGGGGATCGGGGGGCCGATGAAGACGGACGCCGGCTCGGCCACGGCACGCTGCGTCCACTGCCGGGGGGATATCGACGTCCCCGATCACTACGCCCACGGCGACCACATCAAGTGCGGCGCCTGCGGCACCAACCACAAGGTCGTGCGCGGCGATCGGCTGCGGCTGGTGCTGGCCGACCTCGGCCCCGTCAAGGAAGCGCTGGAGCAGAACCAGCAGATGGTCCGCCGCCTGGAGGCGGAGCTGGCCGACGCGCGCGGCAGCTTCGGCATCGGCGCCAACGGCCTCGGCATCGCCGTCGCCTACGCCGTGTACCAGGTCGCCCTGGAGGGAGCCCACCTGGCGGCGCCGCTGCTGTGGAGCTGCATCCTGGTCGCGGTGGTTTCGGGCCTGCTGCTGGAGGGCGCCAACTGGGCGTTCCTGGCCAAGCGCCAACGCATCACCCGGCTCACCGGCGAGCTGGAGGAGGCCCGGAGAGAGGCCAGCCGCCTGCGCCAGCGGCTGCGCGAGGCAGCGCGCGTCTGAGCGCCCGGCGAGCCGAACGCGCTCACTCGACCTGGCCGCTCTCCAGCAGGGCCGCCACGGTCCTGTAGATGGCGTGGGAGCAGCGGGGCACCTCGCGCTGCAGCTCCTCCAGGGTCCCTCCACGCCTCAGCCGCGACCACACGGCGGCCGCCAGCTCGAGCGTCTCCGGATCGTCCCAGGAAAGGTGCGGCACTTGCTGCCGGAACACCTGGCGCGGGTCGGGAAGCCGCTCGCGCAGCACCGACAGCTCGTCCTGCAGCCGCACCGACTCCATCAGCAGCGAGATCGCGGGCAGGGCGATCTCGGGCGGGGACGGTGGCTGCTCGGCGGCACAGCCGGCGAAGGAGAACTCCCCCTCCACGGGACTCTGGAACAGCTGGTAGACCGCGTCCTCGCCGACCAGGTGGCCGTGCTTCGCCCGCACCACCTCGCCGGAGACGAATGACAGCTCGGCCAGCTTGCGGCCGGAGGACCTCACCACGAGGGCGCCCGTCTGCTGCGAGCCGACGAGCGTCTGCATCACGGTGGCGAGGTCGAAGTAGCGCAGCGCCCCCTGCAGCTGCTTCGAGACGGAGGGCGGGATCTTCAGGGTGGTGCGCTCGAGACGCCGCGCCAGCACCACGCACAGGTTCCGGGAGAAGGCGGGCATCACGTCCATGAGGTCGAGGAACACCGCCTTCTCGATGGCGAAGGCGACCGCGTGCTCGGGCGAGCGGACGGTCGCCGTCCGCGGCGAGCCGGTGAGCAGCGCCAGCTCGCCGATCACCTCCCCGCTCCCCAGGTAGGCGACAGGGCGCGCCTCGCCGCCCTCGCCGGGTACCGCGACCACCTCGAGCACGCCGCTCTTCACCACGTACAGCCGGTCGCCCTGGGCGCCCTGCCGGAAGAGCACGTCTCCGGGCCCGAACTCCAGCAGCTGCCCCTGGGCGAGGACCGCCCGAATCATCTCGGGAGACTGGTTCTCGAACAGCTCCGAGTGGCGCAAGAAAGCGGGATCGATCGGCTCTTCCATTGCGGCCGGTCGGGGTCAGGTCGTGCGTACGGGTCGGGCAGTCGACGCACGAGCTGACCCTGATTATACGCGGCCGGGGCGGTCCGACCGCCCACGTAAAGCTGTGTTACGATGGCACGCAAAACTTGGGGCGTCCAGCCTCGTGCCCGCCCCGACCAGCGGCGGTAAGTGCTTTGAAGCGAGCGCTTTTGTCCCAGTACGACCGGGGCATGACCTAGGTGGCCGTGGAAGCGTTCCACCCTGTGACGGAGGTTTCCCCGGTTCAGGACGGAGCTCTCGAGATGCACACTTCGACCGTTTCGTTCGTCTCGCCCGCCGAGGTCCATGCCTCGCTGGCCCGGCACATCCTGGCGGACGGGTTCGACATCGTCCTCGACCTCGACCGCAGCCACGGCGCCTGGCTCCACGACGCCCGCAGCGGGCGCGAGCTGCTCGACTTCTGCACCTTCTTCGCCTCGAATCCCATCGGCTTCAACCACCCGAGCATGCGGGACCCCGAGTTCCAGCAGGTCCTGCAGCGGGCGGCGCAGCACAAGCCGGCGCTCTCGGACCTGTACACCGTCGAGTACGCCTGGTTCGTCGACGTGTTCGGACGGCTGGCCAAGCCCTCGTACCTCAACCACGCGTTCTTCATCGAGGGCGGGGCCCTGGGCGTCGAGAACGCGATCAAGACGGCGTTCGATTGGAAGGTGCGCCGCAACCGGGCGCGGGGCCTCCCCGGCGAGCGCGGCCAGCAGGTGCTGCACTTCAAGGAGGCGTTCCACGGCCGCTCCGGCTACACGCTGTCGCTGACCAACACCGACCCGGTCAAGACGGAGCTGTTCCCGAAGTTCAGCTGGCCCCGCGTCAGCAACCCGAAGCTGCGCTTCCCGGTCACCGCGGAGGTCGAGCGCGAGGTGAAAGCCGCCGAGCAGCAGGCGCTGGACGAGGTCGAGCGCGCTTTCGCCGCGAACCCCGACGACATCGCCGCCGTCCTGGTGGAGCCCATCCAGGCCGAGGGCGGAGACAACCACTTCCGCCCCTCCTTCCTGCAGGCGCTCGAGCGCGAGGCGAAGGAGCACGACGCCTTCTTCATCGTCGACGAGGTGCAGACCGGGGTCGGCATCACGGGGCGGATGTGGGCCCACGAGCACTTCGGCCTGCGTCCCGACGCGCTCGCCTTCGGCAAGAAGATGCAGGTCGGTGGCTGCCTGGTCGGCCCCAGGGTGGACGAGGAGCCGCAGAACGTGTTCCGCGTCTCTTCCCGCATCAACTCCACCTGGGGCGGCAACCTCACCGACATGGTCCGCGCCGCGCGCTACCTGGAGATCATCGAGCAGGACCGCCTGCTGGAGAACACGCGCGCCGTCGGCCTGCGGCTGCTCGAGGGCCTGCAGTCGCTGCAGCGCGAGCTGGGCGGTCTGCTGACGAACGCCCGCGGGCTGGGGCTGATGATCGCCTTCGACCTGCCCACGCCGGAGCTGCGGAGCCGGGCGCAGGACGCGATGCTGGCCAACGGCATGCTGCTGCTCGGCTGCGGACCGCGGTCGATCCGCTTCCGTCCGCCGCTGAACCTCACCGCCAGCGAGGCCGACGCCGGGCTGGAGATCGCCCGCCGCAGCCTCAAGGAGCTCTGACGCCATGATCGAGCGCGAGGCCACCGTCAAGATCGCCTGCGACCTGCTGGCCAACCTGCTGGGCGGGGCCAAGACGGTGGGCGGGAAGCTGGTGCGGGTCGCACCGGAGGGGTTCTACGAGGTCACGCTGACGCTGCAGGGCGGCAGCTACACCACCCTGCTGCCCATCGCCGGCACCGTGATCATCGCCGGCCAGCCCGAGCCGAACGTGCCCACGCTCGAGATCGAGCGCTGAAGGTGAGGAGGCCGGGGGGCGTGACATGGCTCGCACGCTGAAGGTCGCGGTCGCAGGGCTGGGACCGGTCGGGCAGTCGCTGGCGCGCCTGCTGCTGCACACCCCCGGGGTCAAGCTGGTGGCGGCCGTCGACTCCGCCTCGGTCCGCACCGGGCAGGACCTGGGCACCGTGCTCGGCCTCGGCCGCAGGCTGCAGGTGAAGGTGGGGGCGGAGCCTGAGGGCCTGCTCCGCCGGGGGCGGCCGGACGTCGCCTTCGTGTGCAGCTCCTCGCTGCTGAAGGACGTGCGCTCGACCATCCTGTCGCTGGTCGGCCGTCGCGTGCACGTGCTGACCAGCTGCGAGGAGCTGGCCTACCCGGTGCCGCAGCACCTCTCCGCCTTCCGCGAGATCGACCGGCTGGCGCGGGCCAGGAAGGTGGCGGTGCTGGCGACCGGCGTCAACCCCGGCTTCGCCATGGACGTGCTGGTGCTGGCGCTCAGCGCTCCCTGCGCGACCGTGCGGCGGGTGGCGGTGACGCGGGTGATCGACGCCGGCCTGCGCGGGCTCGCCACACAACGGGGAGTGGGGGCGGGGCTGAACCTGGGACAGTTCCGGCGCGCCGTCACCGAGGGCAACGTGCGCCACGTCGGCCTCGCGCAGTCGGCCCACATGATCGCCGGCGCCCTCGGCTGGAAGCTCGACCGCCTGGACGAGACGCTGGAGCCGGCGATCGCCCCCCGCGACCTGGACACGGCCTACCTGCGCATCCCCGCCGGCGCCGCCGCAGGCATCCGCCAGTGCGCGCGGGCCTACCGCGGCGACCAGCTGGCCATCAGCCTCGACCTGCAGGCCTACGTGGGGGCCGAGTCGCCGCGCGACCACGTGCTCATCGACGGCGACCCGCCGGTCGACGCCAGCGTGGCCGGCGGCGTCAACGGGGACGCCGCCACCGCCGCCCTGCTGGTGAACTCGCTGCCGCGGCTGCTCGCCTCCCCGCCCGGGCTGCGGAGCGCCGCCGAGCTGCCGCTGGTGCACGCGCTCAACCCCCAGCAGCTGGCGGCCGTGCTGCAGCGGAGGCGGTAGCCGGGGCGGCTGCCATGAACGGCGCCCTCGCGGAAGGCGTCGTCCCGCAGCTGCTGCGCGAGATCTACGTCCGCCGGCGGAACGGCTGGCTGCACTTCCAGCGCGGAGGCGAGCGCCAGAGCCTGCAGTTCCGGCGCGGGCACATCGTCAACGCCTTCACCAACGTGGTCCAGGAGCGGCTGGGCGAGATACTGGTGCGGCGGGGGCTGCTGGCGGAGGCGGACCTCGGCCGCGCCACCGAGCGCATGCTGTCGGAGAAGCGCCGGCTGGGCGAGGTGCTCATCGACCTCGGCCTGATCGACAAGAGCGGGCTGGAGGACGCGGTGGCCCTCCACGTGCACGAGATGCTGACCAAGGTCTTCTCGTGGACGGAGGGCAGCTACAGCTTCGAGCCGGAGGACGACTCCTTCGCCGGGACGCTGACGCTGAAGCTCTCCACCGGCGAGCTGATCCTGGAAGCGGTGCGCGCGGTGCGCGACCCGCAGGTGATCCGGGAGGCGCTCGGCGACCTGGACCGGGTGCTGGCGCCTTCGTCCGACCCGCTGCTGCGGTTCCAGGCGCTCGCGCTCGCGCCCACGGACGGGTTCGTGCTCTCGCGCATCGACGGCGTCGCCAGCGGCCGGGAGATCGTGCAGATGATCCCCCTGCCGGCGGAGGAAGCGGAGAGGAGCCTGTTCGGCCTGCTCTCCACCGGCGTCATCGAGTACGTCGCCGGCGCCCGCCGGCCGCAGGCGCCGGCGCAGCCGGCGCCGATGCCACCCGCAACCACATCCGGGACGCCGGAGACGACGGCGCAGCGGACCGGCGACGGCGAGGAGATCGCCGAGCGCCGGCGCGAGATCGTGGAGGCGGCGGCGGGCATCGCCACCCGCACCCACTTCGAGGTGCTGGGTGTGCCGCGCACCGCCAACGAGGCCGAGATCAAGGAGGCCTACTTCCGGCTGGCCCGCCGCTTCCACCCCGACGTCCACCATGCCAGCTCGCTTTCCGACCTGCGCGACTCGCTGGAAGCGGTCTTCATCCGGCTGGGCCAGGCGTACGACGTGCTGCGCGACCCCCGCCGCCGGGCCCAGTACGAGGAGAGGCTCGGCCCGCGACCCGCCCCCGCCGCGCCCGTCACCCCGCAACCACAGCCTGCACAGGTGCCGAGGCCGACCGACCCCGCGCCGCCCGCCGCGCCGACGGCGGCGCCGGCCGCCGCCAAGGCCGCGAAGCCGCCGCGTGACCACGAGGAGGACGTGCGGGTAGCCGAGGACGCGCTCCGCCGCGCCGCGAAGCTGTTCGAGAAGGAGAAGTACTGGGACGCCATCCAGCTGCTCGAGCCCGTGGCGGACCGCACCTCCGGCCGCCTCTACTCGAAGATGCGGACGCTGCTCGCGCGCTGCTACCTGAAGAACCCGAAGTGGTCGCGTCGGGCCGAAGAGGCGCTGCTGGAGGTGACCCGCCGCGACCCGGCGGCCGCCGACGCCTGGGGGCTGCTCGGTGGGATCTACGCCAGCAAGCAGATGCACAACCGCGCGCTCAGCATGTACCGCAAGGCGCTCGAGCTCGACCCCGAGCACGCCGAGGCGGCGAGCTACGTGGCCAGCCACTCCCCCGACGACGCCGCGGCAGGTCAGCCCTCGCCCGGCGTCCTCAAGCGCCTGTTTCGCAAGTCTTGACTGCGGGGCGGCGGTAGAGCCGTTATGCTGGAGCGTCTCCTGCCGAGCCACCCGTGATGCGCTTGCTGATGCTCGCGGCCGTCCTGACGGCGCCTCCGGCGACGGCGCCTCCTGCCCCGGCACCGCCCGCGGCCGCACAGCCGGCGCGCCCTTCCGGGCCGCCGGACGTGGTGCAGCTCACGAACGGCGACCAGGTGACCGGCCACGTCGTCGGCTCCGTCACCAGAAGGGTGCGGCTGCAGACGCCCTATGGGTTGCTCGTCATCCCCCGAGCCGCGGTGGCACGCATCCAGCGTGGCGACGGCTCCGTGGAGTTGGTGGCGGCACCCGTGCCCCAGAAGCCGAAGGAGACGGCGCCACCACCAGCTCCCGAGCCGGTCCGGCTTCACCTCGTGATCACGGGCGACACCTTCTGGCAGGCCTGGGATCCGAAGGCGGCGCCCGCCGACCCCAGCCTGCGCCTGGAGCTGTCGCTCGACGACCGGCCCCTCGCTTCCTACGTGGACTCGACGCTCGACCCCGAGGACCTGCCGAAGGCGGTGGTGAACTCGTTCGTGTTCTCGCCCGAAGCGCTCGCCGTCCAGGTGGCCGAGGGCGTGGTGGCCGGACCACCGGTGGTGGTCCCCGGCGAGATCGGGCTGCCGCTTCGGCTCGCTGCCGGGCTCGCCGGCGCGCACCGGCTGCGCCTCTCCTACGAGGTCAACGACGGCTCCGCGGCGACGCCCCAGTGGCGCGAGCTGGTCACCGGCTCGCACGAGGTCACGCTGAGCGCCGGCGGCACCACCGTGGTCAAGATCCTGCAGAGCCGCGGGGCGATGGAGTACTCGCACAAGCGGATGCGCAACGTGGAGACCTTCAGCACCCGCGTGGCGCCGGAGTCCGCCCGGGACGCCGTCCCTTGACACCCCCCCGCGGGGGACCCTAGGCTCGGACGATGGCCGTCGACACCCTGAAGGAGTTCCTGCCGGCGCTGGCGCTGGCGATCGCGCTGGCGGCCTCCGCAGGGCTCCGGGCATGGCTGCCGCTGCTGCTGGCGGGCGGCCTGGCGCGGCTGGGCGTGCTGGACCTCGGACCCTCCTTCCAGTTCCTCTCCTCCAACAAGGCGCTGGTGATCTTCGGCGTCGCCACCGTGATCGAGATCCTCGGCGACAAGGTCCCCGCGGTCGACCACGCGCTCGACCTCATCGGCACGCCGCTGCGGCCGGCGGCCGGGGCCCTGCTCGCCTCCTCGGTGCTGGGGACGGTCACCGACCCCCTCACCGCGATCGTGCTGGGCACCGCGGTGGGCGCGCCGTCGTCGCTGGTGCCGCACGCCGCCAAGGCGGCCCTGCGCGCCACCTCCACGGTGACCACGGGCGGGCTGGCCAACCCCCTGATCAGCCTCGTCGAGGACGGGGTGTCGCTGCTCACCTTCCTGCTGGCCGTGCTGGTGCCGGTGCTGGTGGTGGTGCTGCTCGGCCTCACGCTGTTCCTCGCCTCGCGATGGCTGCGCCGGCGCCGCAGGGCCGCGCCGGCCCTCTGATGCCGCGACTCGCCGCCGGCGCCCTGGTGGTGGGCGCCTGCCTGTCGACCGCCGGCGGGCGCGCCGCCGCCCAGGCGACGGATCCGCAGCCGCAGCAGCCGTACACGATCGAGACCGAGGTCAACGTCGTCTCGGTCACCGCGGTGGTCTTCGACAAGAGCGGCCATATCGTCCACGGGCTGGGCCGCGAGGACGTGCAGCTGTTGGAGGACGGCGTGCCCCAGGAGGTCTCGTACTTCCGCGAGGCCTCCAGCCAGGGCGACCCCAAGGCGCGGGTGCCGCTCTCGGTGGTGCTGGTGCTCGACACCAGCGGCAGCATGACGCAGAGCCTGCCCTTCCTGCAGGAGGCGGTGCTCAGCTTCGTCTACAAGCTCGAGGAGGTGGACGAGGCGCTGGTGGTGAGCTTCAACAACACCATCAAGGGCAGCGCCGACTTCACCGAGGACACCGACCGCCTGGAGCGCTTCGTGGAGGGCTTGCAGGCCTGGGGCGGCACCAGCCTGTACGACGCCATCCACTACTCGCTGGAGCGCATCAAGGACCAGCCGGGCCGCAAGGCGCTGATCGTCTTCTCGGACGGGGACGACACCACCAGCACCATGGAGGACAAGGTGGTCGTCGACTACGCGCGCTCCGTCGAGGCGACCGTCTACTCCATCGGCTTCAAGGGCAACGGCGGCTTCGGCATGCGGCCGCGCGGCTTCCTCCGCAAGATCGCCAGCGAGACCGGCGGGGAGTACTTCTCGCCCGACAAGGTCGGCGAGCTGATCAAGATCTTCAACGAGATCTCCAGCGAGCTCAAGAACCACTACCTGCTCGCCTACACGCCCAAGCGCCCCGCGGACGGGAGCTGGCGGCAGATCCAGCTGAAGGTGGACCGGCCGGGCCTGGAGGTGCGGGTCCGCAAGGGTTACTTCGCGGTGGCCCGCCGACGCGCCGCCGACTGAGCGAGCTGGCTCAAAGGCGGCGCAGCTCGCCCAGCGAGAGCACGGCCGCGGTGACGGCCGCGGCAAGGGCCGCCCAGCCGGCCGAGGCCAGCCAGGCGGGGTGCCGGTAGCCGTCGAGCCGCTGGCGTTGGCGTGCCGCGAGCAGGGTGACGGCCAGGGTCACCGGCAGCACCAGGCCGTTCAGCGCACCGGCCACCACCAGCAGCGTGACCGGCCGGCCCCAGGCCACGAAGAGGGCCAGGGAGACGGCGACGAATCCGGCGACCGCCGCCGCCCGCCGGCGGCGCAGCGGGGGCCACACGTCCTCCGCGAAGGAGAGCGAAGTGTACGTGCAGCCGACCACGGAGGTGACCGCGGCGGACCACAGCACCAGCCCGAACAGCCGCTCGCCCCATGCCCCCGCGCCCAGCCGGAAGGCGCTGGCCGGCGGGTTGGCCGGGTCCAGCCGCCCCCCGGCGGCCACCACCCCCAGCACCGCGAGGAAGAACAGCACCCGCACGGCCGCCGTCACCCCCACGCCGAGCAGCGCGCTGCGCGTGAGCTGCTTGACCGCGGCCCGGCCGCTCACGCCGGCCTCGATCAGCCGGTGCGCGCCGGAGAAGGGTATGTAGCCGCCGACGGTCCCGCCCAGGAGCGTGAGCACCGGTAGCACCTCCACCGTCCGGGGCGCCACGCTGGCGCGCAGCGCCTGCAGCACCGGCGGGCGGGAGGCGACGGCCACCGCCAGGGTGAGCAGGATCATGGCCGCTCCCAGCAGGCGGGAGAGGCGGTCCATCGTGACGCCGGCGCGCGCGGAGCCCAGCACCATCACCACGGCCAGGGCCGACAAGGCCGCGCCCGCCCGCTCGGGCACGCCGAAGACGGCGAGGCCGAGCCCGCAGCCGGCGACGTTGCCGACGTTGAAGACCAGCCCGCCGGCGACCACCACCGCCACCAGCAGGTGGCCGAGGCCCGGCACCAGCGAGGAGGCCAGCTCGGGAGCGCGCCGGCCCGAGGCGCCCAGAACCCGCCAGACGTTCGCCTGCACCACGGCGGCGAGGAGGACGGAAGCCAGGATGGCGAAGGCGAAGTCGGCGCGCTGGCGCTCGGTGAAGACGGCTGTCTGCGTGAGGAAGCCGGGCCCGATCGCGGAGGTCGCCATCAGGAAGGCGGCACCGCTCGAGACGCCGCGCGGTGCCCGCGTGCTCGCGGCCGTCGGTGGGCCCGGCTGCTGCATCCGCGTACTCTACCCGCGCCGGCGTCGGCCGGGCCCCGGCGCGGTAGAATCGTCCATTCCGATGCCAGAGATCGCCATCCAGACGGCCGGCGGCACCCGCGAGCGCTACCCGCTCGCCAAGGAGCGGGTCACCATCGGCCGCTCCCGCGAGAGCGACATCTTCCTGCCGGACCAGTGGCTCTCGCGTCATCACGCCGCCATCGAGCAGCGGACGGACGGCTTCTGGGTGGGCGACCTGCGCAGCAAGAACGGCACCCTCCTCAACGGCGAGCCGGTTCGCGAGTGGCGCCGGCTGCGCCCGGGCGACGTGATCACCCTGGGCGAGCACACGCTCACCTTCTGCGCCGAGGCCCTGGCGGAGGACGAGGAGGAGCGCGAGCCGGAGGGCACCCGCGTCTTCTCGGTGCGCGAGCTCTCCGCCATCAGCACGCGGCCGGCCATCGACCCGGCCGAGCTGCAGCGCCAGAACCGGGTCCTGGTCATCCTCAGCGAGGCCGCCCGGCAGCTGGTCGTCCACCGCCCGCTCCACGAGCTGTTCGACCTGGTGCTGGGGCTGCTGCTGGAGGCGGTGGCCGCCGAGCGCGGCGCCATCCTGCTGCTCGAGGGCAGCCCGCCGCTGCCCGTGATCAAGGCCTCGCTCTCCCGCCGCGGCGACAGCCTCACCCGGGTGAGCCGCTCCATCGCCCGGCGTGCCATCGAGGAGCGGGTGTCGCTGCTGCTGCCGAACGTGCTCGAGGACGTGCGCTTCAAGTCCGAGGACTCGATCCTTGCCTCCGGCATCCGCACCGCGATGTGCGCGCCGCTGTGGTTCACCGCCACCGGCGTCGAGTCGCGCGACGCGGTGATCGGCCTCGTCTACGTGGACTCGCTGCAGCACGCCCACGCCTTCAGCGAGGACGACCTGCGGGTGCTGACCGCGCTCGCCAACGTGGCGGCGGCCAAGATCGAGAACGTGCGGCTGCTGGAGGAGAGCCTGGAGAAGCGCCGCATGGAAGAGGACATGCGGATGGCGGCGGAGATCCAGACAGGCCTCCTGCCGCGGGAGGCACCAAGGGTCCCCGGCTGGGAGCTGACCGGCTGCAACACGCCCTGCCGCACGGTGGGCGGCGACTACTACGACTTCGCGGTGGTCGACGGGCGGCTGCTGATCGCTCTCGGCGACGTCTCCGGCAAGGGCACCGGCGCGGCGCTGCTGATGACGGTGCTGCGGGCCGCGGTGCGGGCCCACTGGGACGAGCCCAAGCTGGCCGAGGCGGTGGCCCGCATCAACCGAACCGTCAGCCAGAACGTGCCGCAGAGCAAGTACGTGACGTTCTTCCTGGCCGCCCTGGACCCCGCCTCCGGGCGGCTCGGCTTCGTCAATGCCGGCCACAACCCGCCGCTGTTGGTGCGCGCCGACGGTGCGGTCGAACGCCTGGAGGCAGGCGGCCTGGTTCTGGGCATGTTCGAGAACGTCGAGTACACCGGCGGCGAGGTGCTCATGCAGCCCGGCGACACCCTGGTGGTCTACTCGGATGGCGTCACCGAGACCTGGAGCCCGCAGGGTGAGGAGTTCGGGGAGGAGAAGCTGATCGAGCTGGCGGTGCGCTGCCGCGCCCTGGAGGCCGGGGAGGTGCAGGCGGCGCTGTTGCGGGAGCTGGCGCGCTTCGAGGAAGGCGCTCGCGCCACCGACGACCGCACGGTGGTGGTGCTGAAGCGATCGCAGGCCCTCGCGTGACGCAGCGGAGCGGCCGGCAGCCCGTCTCGGCGGTGGCGATGCTGCAGCAGGAGGTGAGTGCTCTCTTCCAGCGGCTCGCCCTGCTGGACCGCCCCGACCCGCTGGGCGGCAGCGAGTGGTGCCCGGCGGTCGACGCCTTCGAGTCTCAGGACCGGCTGGTGCTGCTGGTCGAGGTGCCCGGCCTGCCTCCCGAGTCGCTGCGGGTCGTCTTCCGCGAGCGGGCGCTGGTGGTCACGGGCGAGCGCAACGTTTGCCGCAACCACGCCGGCGCGTCGTACCTGTGCCTGGAGCGGCCGCACGGCCGCTTCGAGCGCGCCATCCCGCTGGAGGGGCCGCTGGACGTCGCCCGCGCGCGGGCCACGCTCTCCCGCGGCCTGCTGCGGGTGACCATCCCGCGCCTGCGCGAGCGTCGCGGCCAGGAGCGCGTGCTGGTGGTCGAGAGGGAGCCGGAATGAGCGAAGAGCAGAAGGAAGAAGAGCAACCCCGGATCCCGGACGTCCTGCCGGTGCTGCCGCTGCGCGACATCGTGATCTTCCCGTTCATGATCGTCCCGCTCTACGTCAGCCGCGAACGCTCGATCCGCGCCGTGGACCAGGCCCTGGCCGAGAACCGCATGATCCTGCTGGCCGCCCAGAAGAAGCAGGACGAGGACGACCCCGGCGGCGACGACATCTTCCCGGTGGGCACGGTGGCCCTCATCATGCGCATGCTGAAGCTCCCGGACGGGCGGATCCGGGTTCTGGTGCAGGGCCTGTCGCGGGCGCGCATCGTCAGCTCCGACGAGGACCTGCCGCACATGCAGGCGCGCATCGAGGTGGTGAGCGAGCCGGAGGCCCAGGCCCGCGGCTCGCTCGAGGTCGAGGCCCTGATGCGCAACGTCAAGGCCGCCCTGGAGAAGTCGCAGAACCTCGGCAAGCCGATCTCGCCCGAGGTGATCGTGATCGCCAACAACATGGAGGAGCCGGGGCGCCTCGCCGATCTGACGGCCTCCAACCTGGACCTCAAGGTGGAGGGCGCACAGGCGATCCTGGAGGCCCTGGACCCGGTGGAGCGGCTGCGCCGGGTGCACGAGCTGATGACGAAGGAGCTCGAGGTCCTCACCATGCAGCAGGAGATCTCCTCCCAGGCCAAGGGGGAGATGGACCGCAGCCAGCGCGAGTACTTCCTGCGCCAGCAGCTCAAGGCCATCCAGACGGAGCTGGGCGACGGCAACGAGCTGGGCGAGGAGGTGGCGCAGCTCCGCGACAAGGCGCAGAAGGCCAGGATGCCGAAGCCGGTGCTGGAGGAGGTGGAGCGCCAGCTCAAGAAGCTCGAGCGCATGCACCCCGACGCCGCCGAGACCGCCACCCTGCGCAACTGGCTGGACTGGATGGTCACGCTGCCCTGGGGCAAGTCCACCAAGGACAGCCTGGACCTGAAGGAGGCCCAGCGCATCCTCGACGAGGACCACTACGGCCTGGAGAAGGTGAAGGAGCGCATCGTCGAGTACCTGGCGGTGCGCAAGCTGAAGGAGAAGGCGAAGGGGCCGCTGCTGTGCTTCGTGGGCCCGCCGGGCGTGGGCAAGACCAGCCTGGGCAAGTCGATCGCCCGGGCGCTCGGCCGCAAGTTCGTCCGCCTCTCGCTGGGCGGGGTCAAGGACGAGGCGGAGATCCGCGGCCACCGCCGCACCTACGTGGGCTCGATGCCCGGCCGCATCGTGCAGGGCATCCACCAGGCGGGCGCCAACAACCCCGTCTTCATGATGGACGAGGTGGACAAGATCGGCGCCGACTTCCGCGGCGACCCCAGCTCGGCCCTGCTGGAGGTGCTCGACCCCGAGCAGAACAACACCTTCCGCGACCACTACCTGGGCGTGCCCTTCGACCTCTCGAACGTGATGTTCATCTGCACCGCCAACCTGACGGACACCATCCAGCCGGCGTTCCTCGACCGCATGGAGGTGATCCGCCTCTCCGGCTACACCGAGGACGAGAAGCTGGAGATCGCCAGGCGCCACCTGGTGCCCAAGCAGCTCGACGAGCACGGGCTCACCCCCGAGCACCTGGTGTTCACCGACGCCGCGCTGCGCACGATCGTCGACAGCTACACGCGGGAGGCGGGGCTGCGCAACTTCGAGCGCGAGATCGCCACCATCACCCGCAAGGTGGCGCGCAGGGTGGCCGAGGGCGAGACCGGCACCGTGCGCATCACGCCGAACGGGCTGCAGCGCTATCTGGGGGCGCCCAAGACGCTGCCCGAGGAGCGGCTCAAGAAGGACGAGGTCGGCATCGCCACCGGCCTGGCCTGGACGGCGACCGGCGGCGACGTGCTGTTCGTCGAGGCCTCGGTGATGAAGGGCAAGGGCCGGCTGACCATGACCGGCCACCTGGGCGACGTGATGAAGGAGTCGGCGCAGGCCGCGCTGTCCTGGACCCGCGCCCACGCCCGCACGCTCGGTCTCAAGGAGGAGGCGTTCGCCGGCAACGACGTGCACGTGCACGTCCCGGAGGGCGCCATCCCCAAGGACGGCCCCTCGGCCGGCGTCACCATGGCGACCGCCATCGTCTCCGCCTTCACCGGCCGCCCGGTGCGGGCGGCGGTGGCCATGACCGGCGAGCTCACCCTGCGCGGCCACGTGCTGCCGATCGGCGGCCTCAAGGAAAAGATCCTGGCCGCCCGCCGCGCCGGCATCGACACCATCCTCTGCCCGAAGCTCAACAAAAAGGAGCTGGACGAGGTGCCGGCGCACCTGCGCCGGGGCCTCACCCTGCACCTGGTGGAGACGGTGGACGAGGTGCTGTTGTTGGCCCTGCTGCCGCCGCCGGAGACCAAGCCGCAGCCGGCGCCGAAGCCGCCGCCGCGGCCGTTCCCCGGCCGACCGCGGCGTCCGGTGACCGTCTAGCGCAGCCCTCCGTCCCGCAGCGAGCGGAACAGCTCCTTGAAGGTGAGGGCGATCTCGGCCACGTGCGGGTTGACCGTGCCCTCGCCGAAGTAGGCGCGGGCGAAGTCGCCCGAGGCGGTCCAGGTGGTGTGCAGCACGCCCAGGAAACGCGAGTCCAGCGGGTAGGGCGAGTTGCGGCGGGCGTGGCGGATCGCCTCCAGCTCGGCGAGGGCCACCCCCGGCTGGCGCCAGGGCGCGTAGACGACCGGGAAGCCGAAGAGCGCGAAGTGCGCGGCGGTGGGCACCGCGTTCTCGTAGTGCCAGTCGCAGATGACGACGTCGCGCGGCACCATGGTGATGGCCGGGGCGGTCCCGTTCCTCGAGCCCTCCCACTCGTGGCCGGTCACCGAGGCGTCGAGGAAGCGGTCGCCCCACATCCACGTCTGCCGTCCCGTCTTCTGCAGGTGGTCGTGCAGCGCCGTCACCTCGCCGGCGAACAGCTCCGCCTTGTTCTTGCCGCGGCAGCGCGGGCAGGCGTCCTCGCCCAGCAGGAACACCTCGTCCATGCCCACGTGGAAGGCGTCGGCGCCCGTCACCTCGGCCAGCTCGTCGATCAGGTCGAAGACGAGCGGGTGGGTGCCGGGGTGCAGCGGACAGTAGCTGCGGCAGTAGATGCCGGCATTCTCGGGGTAGAGCCCGGGCGTCTCGTCCAGCTCCGGGTGGGAAGCGAGCAGGCCCCCGGTCTTCTTCTCCCAGGACTGGTGGCCGAGCATGTTGATCTGGGGGATCAGGCGGAGGCCCGCGTCGCGGCAGGCGTCGGCGATCGCCCGCAGCTGCTCGCGGGTGAGCGCGTCCTTCTCGGCGACCTCCGGGTGCCGGGCGAACTGGTAGCGGTAGTCCACCTCCAGCACCAGGACGTTGACGCCTTCCTTCGGCAGGCCCTCGCGGATGAGGCGCAGCACCGCGTCGATGTCGGCGGGAAGCGGGGCCATCAAGTGGATGCCGCGCACCGGCAGCGGGCCGGTGTCCGCGGCGCGGCCAGGGGTGGCGGCAACGGAGGCGAGGGAAAGCGCGAGCGCGAGCCGGAGCAGGAAGCGGGTCATTGGCAGCACCTCCGGGCGCCTAGCCTACGCCCGTTTGCCCGCCGCGGCGCCGCCATATAGCCTGTGCCGATGAACGTCCTGATGATCGGCGACGTGGTGGGCAACGCCGGCCGCACCATCCTGAAGAAGGCGCTGCCCGCGGTCTTCAGGAAGCACGAGATCGAGTACTGCGTCGCCAACGTCGAGAACGCCGCCGGCGGCTTCGGCGTCACCAAGGAGGTCTGCGACGAGATCCTCGACGCCGGGGTGGACTGCCTCACCTCGGGCAACCACATCTGGGACAAGAAGGAGATCCTGGGGGTGGTCGACCTCATCCCCCAGCTGCTGCGGCCGCTCAACTACCCGGCCCGCCAGCCCGGCCGCGGCTGGCACGTCGGCAAGGCCCGCCGCTCCGGCCTCCCCGTCGCCACGGTCAACCTGAGCGGCCGGGTGTTCATGCACGGAGCCATGGACGACCCGTTCGAGCTGGGGCTGCGCGAGGTCGAGCGCCTGCGAGCCGAGGCGAAGGTGATCCTGGTCGACATGCACGGCGAGGCCACTTCCGAGAAGACCGCCCTCGCCAACTACCTCGACGGGCTCGTTTCCGCGGTGGTGGGCACCCACACCCACGTGCCCACCTGCGACCACCGGGTGCTGCCCCGCGGCACCGCCTACTGCACGGACCTGGGCATGACCGGGCCCTACGACTCGATCATCGGGGTGGAGAAGGATGCCGTCATCCAGCGCTTCCTCAGCGGGATGCCGACCCGCTTCGAGACCGCCAAGGGCGACCCGCGCTTCGCGGCCGCCGTCATCGACGTGGACCCGGAGAGCGGCCGGGCCCGGGCCATCGAGCGCATGCTGCTGCAGGAGGACGACATCCGCTCGCTCTGACATATACTTCCGGCCGTGATCGGAACCGGCTTCCGGGTGCTGGTGGCCGAGGACGAGCAGACCTTCGGCCTGACCGTGACCCGCTTCCTGCAGAAGGCCGGCCACGAGGTCAAGGTCGCGACCACCGGCAAGGGCGCCCTGAAGGCGCTCGACGCGGCCGAGTGGGACGTGCTGCTGCTCGACCTCAAGCTGCCCGACGCCGACGGCGTGGACATCCTGGCCACGGTGCGCCGCGAGCACCCGGAGCTGCAGACGATCATCGTCACCGGCTTCGCCAACGTGCAGTCCGCCATCGACACCATGCGCCTCGGCGCCTTCGACTACCTCACCAAGCCCCCGAACTTCGAGGAGCTGGGGATGCGGGTGGAGAAGGCCGGGGAGAAGACGCTGCTCGAGCGCGAGAACCGCCGCCTGCGCTTCCAGGTCCAGCGCAACCTGGGCTCGGACATCCTGACCCGCTCGCCGGTGCTGCAGAAGGTGCTGCGCACCATCGAGATGGTGGCCGCCGCCCGCACTCCGTTCCTGATCGAGGGCGAGAGCGGCGTGGGCAAGGAGCTGCTGGCGCAGCACGTGCACCGCCTCTCGCCCCGCTCCGGCAAGGCCTTCGTCGACCTCAACTGCGCGGCGGTGCCGCAGACGCTGCTGGAGAGCGAGCTGTTCGGTTACGAGCGCGGCGCCTTCACCGGCGCCGGCAACGAGAAGCCGGGGCTGGTGGAGGTGGCCGACGGGGGGACGCTGTTCCTCGACGAGGTCGGCGAGATGATCCCCGAGATCCAGTCGAAGTTCCTGCGTGTGCTGGACTCGGGCACCTTCTACCGCGTGGGCGCCACCCGCAAGCGTCGCGCGGATTTTCGCCTGGTCTGCGCCACCAACCGCGACCTCAAGGGCGAGGTGGACGCCGGGCGCTTCCGCAAGGACCTCTTCTTCCGGGTGAACGGCGTCAAGGTGGTGGTCCCGCCGCTGCGCGAGCGGCCGGAGGACATCCCGCTGCTGGTCGACCACTTCGCCCGCCAGCTGCCCAGCCAGAAGCGCTTCACCGCGGCCGCGCTCGCGGCGCTGGCGTGCTACGAGTGGCCGGGCAACGTCCGCGAGCTGCACTTCGCGGTGGAGAGGGCCGGCCTGCTGGCCGAGGGCGAGATGATGGACGTCGCCGACCTGCCCCCGGAGATCGTGGAGAGGTCGGGACGGGCAGCGCCGTCGCCCGTGCCCCCGCCCGCGACCGGGGCGCCCGCGCGAGAGGCCCTGCCGCGGGGCGAGGGCGCCGAGGAAGGACCCGATCCGGCGCGGGTTCGCGCGGCGCTGGAGCAGGCTCGCTGGCGCCGGGAGAAAGCGGCCGAGATCCTGGGCGTCTCCCCGCGCACTCTCTACCGCTGGATCAAGAAGCTGGGGCTCTGACCGCCGCGGCGGCTTTCTGCAAGCTGCCGGGCCGGCGAAGGGCTGCTTCCACCTCGCGGGGTGGAGCGTCGACACCGGTCGTGAGAAGATCGAACCAGCCTTCACCGTGGGCTTCGGATCCCGTCTCGGCTCGTCGGCACCTGGCGACGGCACCCGCCGTGCATCGGGCGTTTTCACGGGGGGCGCGGGACTGACCGGCCCGTCGGAATCCCGTGGCTTCCGCCGGACGACCCGAGACATGAAGAAAGCGCCGTCGACGGTTCTGGTCGTGCTGTTGTCCGTGGCGGCGACCTCGCCTCCAGCCCGGGCGCAGTCCCAGCCGCAGGTGCCCACCTTCGCCACAGCCATCGAGATGATCAACCTCAACATCTCGGTCGCCGACGACCACCAGGGTTACGTCAAAGGCCTGAGCCGTGACGACTTCGTGGTGTACGAGGACGGCGTGCCGCAGCAGCTCACCGTGTTCGGCCAGGACGACGTGCCCATCTCGCTCGCGCTGATGATCGACGGATCCTCGTCGATGGAGGAGAAGCTGAAGTCGGCGCAGGACGCCGCGGTCGCCTTCACCCGCACCCTGCAGCCGGGGGACGAGGCGCAGGTGATCCAGTTCAACCAGCGCACGACCATCCTGCAGCCGTTCACCGGCGACCACGCGGCGCTCGAGGCGGCGATCCGCAAGACCGAGGCCTCGGGGACGACGGCGCTGCACACCGCGCTCTACGTCACCCTCAAGGACCTGCGGGCCGACCGCCGCCAGCAACTGCGGCGCCGCGCCATCGTGCTGCTCACCGACGGCGAGGACACCGCGTCCGCGGTGAGCGACGATCAGGTGCTGGAGCTGGCGCGCAAGTCGGACATCAACATCTACGCGGTCAGCCTGCGGCCCAACGCGCCCGAGGCCCGTGCGCAGCCCTCCTGGGCCCAGGCCGAGTACCTGCTCACCTCCCTGGCCCGCGACACCGGCGGGCGCGCCTACTTCCCGTCGGCTCTCGGCGAGATCCGCCCGGTCTACGCCCGCATCGCGGAGGAGCTGCGGACGCTGTACACGGTCGGCTACACGCCCAGCAGCAGCCGCCACGACGGCAAGTGGCGCCGCATCCAGGTGCGGGTGCCCAACCGCGAAGGCCTGAGCGTCCGCCACAAGCTCGGCTACTACGCCCCCACGAGCTGAGCCGGAACCCGCATCCGTCGGGCTCCTACTGGGCCGGCGCCTGCAGCCGGACCTGGACCTTGCGGGTGCGACCGTCGCGCCAGACCGTGAGGGTCACCACGTCGCCGGGCTTGTAGCTGCCCAGGCGCCCCAGCAGGTCGCTCGCGCTCTTGACCGGCTTGCCGTCGATGTCCTGGATGACGTCGCCGGTGACCACGCGGCCGGTGCGGTCGCGGGCGATGCCCTCCAGGCCGGCCTGGGCGGCACCGGTGCCGCGGCCGACGGCGCGGACGAGCGCCCCCTCCACCCCGAGGCTCTGGGTGATGTTGCCGTTCACCTGGTCATCCACCAGGCTCACGCCCAGCATCGGCCGCACCACCCGGCCGTGCGCGATCAGCTCGGGGATGACGCGGTTCACGGTGTCGACCGGCACCGCGAAGCCGATGCCCGCGCTGGCCCCCGAGGGGCTGTAGATGGCGGTGTTGATGCCGATCAGCCGCCCCGCGCTGTCCAGCAGCGGCCCCCCGGAGTTGCCGGGATTGATGGCGGCGTCGGTCTGGATCACGTCGAAGATGGTGGCCCCGCCCACGCTCTGGATGGTGCGGCCCAGCGCGCTGACGATGCCGGTGGTGAGCGAGTAGTCGAGGCCGAAGGGGTTGCCGATGGCGTAGGCCATCTGCCCCACCTGGAGCCGCGCGCTCGTCCCCACCCGGATCGGCACCAGCTTGGTGCGCGGCGCGTCGATGCGCAGGACGGCCAGGTCCTGGTCGCGGGCGGCGCCGACCACCCGCGCCGGGTACTCGTCGTGGCCGAGCGTCACCTTGGCCGAGTCGGCGTCCTGCACCACGTGGTAGTTGGTGACCACGTGGCCCTGCTCGTCCCACACGAAGCCGGACCCCGTGCCCGCCGGGATCTGCTCGACGCTGCGGGTCCAGAAGTCCACGCGCTCGATCTGGGTCGTGATGTAGGCGACCGACGGCGAGGCCTGCTTGAAGAGCGCGATGGTGTGACGCTCCTCCGGGCCCAGCTCGTCGCGGCCGGCGGGCGCCCGGTCCATCGTCTGCTGCGCGACGGGCGAGGCCGGGAGCGGGTCGGAGGACGGGGAGAGGGCCCGCTGCAGCCCGGCCGAAAGGAACAGCCCGATCACCACCCCGACCACCATCATCCCCAGGAACAGCAGGCGCGACCGCGTTGTCATGGAGGCTCCCTCCCGAAGGGCGAACAGCTCAGTGCAAATGATAGCGGCCCCGAGGCGGCCCCCGGGTTGGACTTCGCCGGCCGGGGCATATCAGAATGGCCGTCACGCATGCGGCAGAAGGGACTCGACTTCGGCGAGCAGCCCGCGCGCAGGGCCCGCGAGGCGAAGCCGACGCGCGGCTCCGACGAGCCGGCGCAGGGGTACTCGGTGACGACGCGCCGTCGTGCGCTCACCGTCTCCGAGCTGACCGACCGCATCCAGGGGGTGCTGGAGACGGAGCTGTTCGACGTCTGGGTGGAGGGCGAGGTCTCGAACCTCAAGATCGCGTCCTCCGGTCACTGGTACTTCTCGCTCAAGGACGAGCAGGCACAGCTGCGGGTGGTGTGCTGGAGCCGCGAGGCGCGCCTCCTGCGCTTCCGGCCGCAGGACGGCATGAAGCTGCTGGCGCGGGGCTCGCTCCGGGTCTACCCGCCGCGGGGCGAGTACCAGCTCTCCGCCCAGGTGCTGGAGCCGGTAGGCAAGGGCTCGCTGCAGCAGGCCTTCGAGGATCTCAAGGCGAAGCTGGAGAAGGAGGGCCTGTTCGCGCTCGAGCGCAAGCGGCCCCTGCCGGTGCTGCCGCAGCGCATCGGCGTCGTCACCTCGCCGACCGGCGCCGTGATCCGGGACATGGTCCGCGTGCTGCGCACGCGCAACGCCAGCGTGGAGCTGCTGCTCTACCCCGCGCGCGTGCAGGGCGAGGGGGCGGCGGCCGAGATCTCCCGCGGGCTGCGCGTCCTCGATCACCTGGGCGGCCTCGACGTCATCGTGCTGGCCCGCGGCGGCGGCAGCCTGGAGGACCTCTGGGCCTTCAACGAGGAGAAACTCGCCCGCGCCATCGCCGCCTGTCGGCTGCCCGTCATCTCCGCGGTCGGCCACGAGACCGACTTCACCATCGCCGACTTCGTGGCCGACCTGCGCGCCGCCACGCCCTCGGCGGCGGCCGAGCGGGTGGTGCAGGCGAAGGACGCGCTGCTCGCCCGGGTGACGGGGCTGGAGCGGCGGTCCTCGGCCGCCCTGCGTCTGCAGCTGGCGAGGGTGCGGGCGCGGGTCGAGGCCACGAGGGCGCACCGGGTGTTCGCAGCCGAGCGGGGACGGCTGCAGGTGGCGGCCCAGCACGTCGACGACCTCGTGCACCGGGCGGGAGCGGGCCTGCTGCGCCGGACGGAGCGCGGGCGGGACCACGCCCGTCGGCTGCGCGAGCGCTTGGCCGGTTTCGGGCTCGACCGTCAGCTGGCGGTCAGGCGTGAGCGGGTGGAGACCCGCAGCGCACGGCTCTCCGCGCTGGCGCGGGAGCAGGCCGAGCGACGGCGGGCCGCCCTGGGACGGCTGACGGCCTCGCTCGACGGCCTCTCACCGTTGGCGGTGCTCTCGCGCGGCTACGCCGTGGTCTTCGAAGGCGACGGCGCGCGGGTCCTGCGCGACGCCGCGGAGACGGCGCCCGGCGCGCGGCTGCGCATCCGGCTGGCCCGCGGCGGCCTGCGGGCCACCGTCGAGTCGAGGGAGGACGAGTGAGCGAGGCGACGCCGCCCACGTTCGAGCAGGCGCTGGCGCAGCTCGAGCAGATCGTGCAGAAGCTGGAGCGCGGCGACCAGCCGCTGGAGGAGTCGCTGCGGCTGTACGAAGAGGGCGTGCGCCTGTCGCGGCTGTGCCACCGCAAGCTCGAAGAGGCGGAGGGCAAGATCGAGATGCTGCTGAAGGACGGCCGCGGGGAGCCGGTCCGCGACGCGCAGGGCCGGCCGCTGACGCAGCCGCTCCCCGAGCCGACCGACGAGGACGAGGGCCGGTGACGACGCCCGCGCCGGTGGATGAGGCGGCGGCCTCCGAGGCCTTGCGGCGCCTGCGCGTGGAGGTTGACCGGGAGCTGGAGACCGCGCTGCCGGCGGAGCGCGAGTGGCCGGCCACCATCCACCGCGCGGTCCGTTACAGCCTCTTCGCCGGGGGCAAGCGCATCCGGCCGGCTCTGGTGCTGGCCGCGGGCGAGGCGGTGGGAGGCGCTCGCCAGGAGCTGATGCCGCTCGCCTGCGCCGTGGAGATGATCCACACCTACAGCCTGATCCACGACGACCTGCCGGCCATGGACGACGACGACCTGCGCCGGGGCAAGCCGACCTCCCACAAGGTCTTCGGCGAGGCGGTCGCCATCCTGGCCGGCGACGCGCTGCTGACGCGGGCCTTCCACCTGCTGGCCGAGGTGCCCGAGGGCTGGGACGAGCCTCGGCTGCGCCGCCGCCTCCGGGCCGCCGCCGCGCTGGGCGAGGCCTGCGGCACCACCGGCCTCATCGGCGGGCAGGTGATGGACCTCGAGTCGGAGGGACGCGCCATCGGTGCCTCGGACCTCGAGCGCCTGCACCGCGCCAAGACGGGGGCCCTGCTCTCGGCCTGCGTCCGCGGCGGGGCGATCCTGGGGGGCGCCTCCGAGCCGGAGCTGGAGCTCCTGTCGGCCTACGCCCGCGCGATCGGCCTCGCCTTCCAGGTGGTGGACGACGTCCTCGACGCCACCGGCAGCGCGGAGCAGCTGGGCAAGACCGCCGGCAAGGACCAGGCGGCGCACAAGGCGACCTACGTCAGCGTCCACGGCCTGGAGCCGGCGCGGGCGCTGGCACTGCGGCTGCGGCAGGAGGCGCTCTCCGCGCTGGCGCCGCTGGGCGGCCGCGGCGCGCTGCTGTCGGCGATCGCGCGGCGCATCGTCGACCGCCGGTCGTGAGCGGCGGATGAGGCTCGACGTGTGGCTCGCCGAGAACGGCCTGAGCGAGTCGCGGGAGAAGGCGCAGGCGCTGGTGATGGAGGGCCGCGTGCGCGTCGACGGACGGCCGGCCACCAAGGCGGGCACGCCGGTGAGGGAGGGCTCCCAGGTCGAGGTGGAGCCCGGCCCGGCGCACGTGGGCCGCGGAGCGCTGAAGCTCGCGGGGGCCTTCGACGCGCTCGGGGTCGATCCCCGCGGCGCGGTGGCCGTGGACGTGGGCGCCTCCACCGGCGGCTTCACCGAGGTCCTGCTCGACCGCGGCGTCGACCGCGTCTACGCGGTCGACGTCGGGCGGGG
>Ga0335071_10001233_pt1 | contig 27718 bp, 22 predicted proteins | sample Lox_Sample_15_FD_206724 | JGI IMG/M metagenome (GOLD analysis project Ga0335071, IMG submission 206724) | Soil microbial communities from Loxahatchee National Wildlife Refuge, Florida, United States - Lox_Sample_1.5 | ecosystem: Environmental > Terrestrial > Soil > Wetlands | place: USA...
TGGCAGCCTTCCTGGCGAGCGCTTTGGACTTACCGTTTTGAACTACTGACGAGAGAAAACCAGAATGGCGGGCGCGGCGTGAATCGAACACGCGACCCTCTGCTTAGAAGGCAGATGCTCTATCCTCTGAGCTACGCGCCCGGATTATCCCCTTATTTTACTCATTTCGGGGCAAAACAAGGCGAACGATTCAGCGAGTATGGTTGAGTTTGAATCAGGAAGGGTGCTGGAGAACGCAACAACCGCTGCATCTCCCGGCCCCCGGGTGTTCGAGTGCGCCTCGGGCATTGAGCAGGACGAGTGTCGAAATATCGCTATTTCGGCCGATGTAGACCTGCCTGCGCGTCCGGCCGGTCTTCTACCACTTTCTCCTGGCGCTCGGATTCTTCAGCAGGCCTATCCGTGATGCCTGGTGCGAGTTTCTTTGGGACTCGAGTCGACACGGAGCCTTCATGGGCCTCGACCTCAGGCTCGGTGCGATGACGGAGATTGCGGGTTTGCACCTCACGAGGACTCCGGTTTGTCCCCGTCTCCGCGCCTTCCGCGTGTTCATAAAGAGCCTCGTCGGTTGGGGAGTCGGCTTCGTATGGCTGCTCGTCACGATCGAGGTCGCTTTGTTCCGGAGTCGTATTCTGCTGCGTTTGCGTGTGCGGTGTTTTTTCCATGTTGTTCTGCGATCATGCGAGGCCAAAATAGCGCCTTGCATGCGGGCGGCTGGTAAAGGAGTTTGAGAATTCGGCGTGCGATGACGCAAGAATCAGTGCCCGCTTCCAGTTCGCTTGCAACTGGAAGCGGGTTCCTGACCGTACAATCCCAGCTTAACTTGCAAGCCAGGCGATCTTGCGAATCGGTGTGTCCTGCTTTCAGTCAACTTGCGGCGGAAAGCAGGACTCCTGACCTTACAACCTCGGTTTACCTTTCAACCGAGCGATACTGAACAGTTAGTTGACGCTCTGCGGTGGAGGGTCAACGCAAGCCAGAGCGCCAAGATGCGCCAGCCGACGACTGCATTGAAGTGAGACATACCACCCCGTATCCAAGGACTCCCGGAGCTTAGGTGAGATTGCGCGAGGCGCTCTGACCGGCGCCGTCCCTTCACGACCAAGAAGAAAAGTCCAAGCCCCCACTCCAACAGACGTAGTGGAAATCGAGCACCACCTTCCGGGCAGAAAAGCGGTCTCAACCTCGGGTTGCCGCCCAGTGTTAAGACCTAACCAGAAACGAGCGAAATCGAGGTCGCTCATCCATGGCTATTCGAATTTTACTGCTCGCACTGTTGTTAGCGGGAGTTGTCCAGTCTCAAGACCTGCAATCTCGCAAAGTCAGTGCGAATCCACCCTATTGAAGTGCTGCCGCTGCCGCAGCCGGACTCACCGCTTTTGATGCTTTCACTACTTTGGCCTACATCAAGCCGACAGCTTCTCATTGCAAAAGCGAAGGAGGAACACCTTGGCTGTACGGTATTCATCCCCACGCAGGCCGAATCATTGCGGCCATGAGTGCCGAGGTCATCACCAGCGGGGTTGTCTCGTATGAGCTCAAGAAGCACGTGCACGGAATTTGCAGGTCACCTGTGGGCTGCACCGTTGCTATACGTAGCGGGAGTGCATGCGAACGGGGCAATTCGCAACATGGCACAGTGCCGATGACTGGAATCTGCTGTGTAAGGGCTCGGGCGTTTCGAGGTGCGACGTCTTCCTAGCCTTTCAAATGAGTACCTGAGGAGGAAGGGAACTGGTAGCGATGTTCCCCCTCTGAGGCAAGAATGGCGGGCGCCATCGGATTCGAATTTCGGATAGACGTAGTTTCAACGACAAGAGGCAGAGCGAGCGCAGCCAAACCCCGCCCATTCGCGCACACGGCGCGCGACAAGGACGGGGTATATGGTCTCTTGAGCTTTACTTCTTGGGCCGCGACTCGGGCGGCACAAGACCTGCGAGGCGGTAATACACCACGAGCTGGCCGTAGTGTTCGCCGCTATGTTCGATAAGGCCGTATGCGATGTCGAGGACGCGCGCTTTCTGGCCAGGGTAATAAACAACCTCCGTCATCAGGCCCTTCTCGCCTTGCGACTGCAGGGCGGAGGCTCCGTCGGCGAAGGATTTCTTTACGAACGCGACGATATCGGCCTTTGTCTTGTACTGGTCGCGCTTCGGATCCTCTGCCGCGGGAGGCTTCTGCCCCGTTACAGGATTCGTGAAGTAGTAAGTTGAACCCGCCGCGTGCAGCAACTGCTCGGCGAAGCTACGCTCGGCGGTTGTCGGTTTGAAGTCGTATTTTTCCTCGGGAAAATCTTCGGCCATCTCTGTCAGCTTGCGGCCAATGTCGTTCCAGGAATCGAGCACGACTTTCAATTCCGGATCGGCAGGCTTGACGGGTGCATCTTTCTTCATCGCGTCCTGGGCATTCGCAGGAAATGCGAATGCCAGCAGGACGATAGCGAGAAGCGGTATTCTTTTCATTTCTTTCCCCAGCGATTGAGTTTCGCGAATTAAAGATGCAGCTTTTACTTTGCCTGCATTAGTCCCGCAACAACCTCAGCCAGTTTATCGAGTATCTGCTTCCAGCCCTCTAGTTGACCGCTATTTTTCGCGCTCTCCAGGGGCTCATTTCCAATAAAGGTGAGTTTCGTCCGGCCGTTTCCCAGATCCTCAAAGAGGGTCACGTCGTACGCACCCTCCACGGCCTCATGTTCTATTCCCAGTTGTGCAGGATCAATCTTGTTTCCCTTGGAGTCCGAAAAGTACATCAAGGAAACGATTTTCTGGTGCGGAACAATCTCATGGTACTCCACCGCATTCCAGAATTCCTGCCCATCCGGAGATTTCATGCAGCAAAGGAATTTCCCTCCAACGCGGAAATCCATCTGGCAGACGGGCGCAGTAAAGCCCTTCGGCCCCCACCACTGCATCACGTACTTCGGGTCTGTCCACGCCTTCCAGACGAGTTCGCGTGGAGCATCGAAAACTCTGGTGATAACCATCCGCTCTGTCTCATTCACCGTGCTTTTTGTCATCTCTGATCTCCGCTTTTTTCATTTGATTCACAACCACTTCCAGTTTGTCGAAACTGTCTTCCCAGAATCGGCGATAGCTGAACGCCCAGTCGCTGACTGCCTTGATCGCCTCCGGTCTAAGCCTGCAGATACTCTCGCGTCCACGCCTGGTCTTGGTCACGATCCGCGCCCGCACCAGGTAGGCAATGTGTTTTGAAATCATCTGCTGCGAGAGTGCAGACCGTTCTGTCAAGCCATGCACAGAGGCAGGCCCACGGGAGAGCCGCTCGATCATCGCCCGCCGGGTTGGATCCGACAACGCCGCAAATGTTGTACCCAGTCTATCCACAACCATATGGTAGTGGATTTCGGTTGGATGTCAATGGATATTCTCGCGAGCCAGATTTCTGTTCCCTTGGTCTCTGAACCCTCGCACCGGGGTGAGAGGTCACCCATGTACTCAGTGAACGGGATTGCTACCTTAAGCTTCGCCTGTGTCTGCTAGCTTGCGGCAGAGACAACTCAGTTGGCGAGAACCATCGGTTCGGCCTGTGCGGAATTGACGACAGCGTAGCGGAGTGCTGAAAGCATTCTTCGCCTTCGGACCGGCGGACGAATCCCGCATCCTGGAGCTATTGAAGAGTAGGGGTATCCGGTGGCGGATGTAAGCCTTTGAAACGATGGTGGGCGCTATAGGATTCGAACCTATGACTTCCACCGTGTGAAGATGGCACTCTACCGCTGAGTTAAGCGCCCAACTCAAACCCGCGTCAGTAGCGACAATGCTATCACGGACATGCGACACCAGGCATCCCGCGGTGTCCAAAAAGTGTCCACCTCGCACACCCCGCATATCCCGCCGGCCACAAAGGTTCGGGGATTCCTCTGGCTATTTACACTCCGGCCATGCAAGAGAACCAGGGAGCGGGAAGGGCAGCAAAAAGGTGGATGCGAAGCAAAGCGGCAGGTTACTTCAATTCGCGCACTGCGCGGGCGTACTCATCGCTGACGGCCACGAGTTCTTGCGCGAGGTTGGCCGGATCGTCCGCACTAGCCTTCTTCAATATCTAAAAATCTCTTGTAGTCGTTTCTCGGCTGCTCGCGCTTCTTCGATGGTCGACATATGGGCGGCATGCTAGCAAAAGATTCGGCCAGACTTGGAACGCCAAAATGCGTCGCCCGCGCATCAGTCCACCCGGACACGTTTTCGGGATGTTACTCTGGCACCCTTTGGCGACACGGCTCTATAGCGGTTGCCTGCTACGATCTTCGGTCCTGGGGAGAGCAATGCAAGACCGACCGACAGTCTGAGATCCTTCACCGCCTGAAGCAGGAAGTCCAGGAACTACTCGAGACCCAATCGAAGGCGCTGCAGCAGTTGGTCTACGTTCGCATGGACACGAAAGAAGCGAAACAGTATGACCAACGGCGAACGAGTCTCCTCGACTGCTTAGAGCAGCTTCAGACGCTCGAGGCCTCCAGGCAAGGGCCCGCCCCTTCTGACGCCAGCCAGGCTAACTGCGTGATAGAAGGCCTCCCTCAAGGGCTCAGAGAGAACTAGACTCTAGGCAAGCGCGGCACTCCGCTGATCAGATGGCGTGAGCCGCTTCCTCACCGATCCGGCACCCGGAACGCAGTGGCCTCTCTGTACGCCAGCAGACGGACCGTGAAGCCGCGACGTGCCATAATCGCGTCCCTGCACGGGAGAGAAACACCATGGTTTCTGACGCTCCGAAACGGCCGCGTCCCTGGCGCGTGATTGCGGCAGAACTCTCGAATGAAATAAACAGCAACCGCATCCTCGAACTCAGCCGCGAACTGAACCATGCTCTGAAAGTGCAAACATCCACAAGTCAGGGCGTTCGCGCTTCCACGGTCCCCACTGAGCCGTCGAAGAAGGCCGCTGTCTAGACCAACTCGATACAGAGAGACCGACGCGCTGCTGCACGCGAACGGCTTCTGCACAAGCCTGCCGAAGGGTCCCTCGGCTTAACGACGTGGCAAAAGACGTGATTGCGCGCTACGGATTCACCAGCCACGCAGATGAGGAAGAAAGAAGGCGGTGGCACCTCAGAATTACTCCAGCAGCATGCCACCCGTGACGTCGGCGATGCGGGCGACTTCGTGTTCGGCGCACCATTCGCGCAATTCGTCCACGATTTTCTCGGTCGCGCACGGGTCCCAGTAGCTGGCCGTACCGATCTGCACGGCAGAGGCTCCCGCCAGCATGAATTCGATCACGTCGGCCGCAGTCGAGATTCCTCCCATGCCCATGACCGGGATCTTCACCGCATGCGCGGCATCGTAGACCATTCGAACTGCAATCGGTTTGATCGCGGGACCGGAGAGCCCGGCAGTGATATTTGCGATGCGCGGTTTGCGTGTCTCTGGATCGATTGCCATGGCCACGAATGTATTGATCAGGGATAAAGCGTCGGCCCCGGCCTCCTGTGCAACGTAGGCCATCTGGGCGATGCTGGTCACATTGGGAGAGAGCTTCACGATGAGCGGCCGTTGGGCGACGCGTTTTGCGGTTGTTACCAGTTCGTCGAGAGTGCGCGGATCGCTGCCAAATTGGAGGCCTCCGTGCGCAGTGTTCGGGCATGAAACGTTGAGCTCGAAAGCCGCAATGCCCTCTCCTTCGTTCAGAATCTCGATGGTGCGCTCGTAATCCTCGCGGGTGTAGCCGAAGACATTTGCGATTACGACAATGTTCTTGATCTGGCGCAGGCGAGGCAGCTTCTCTTCGAGAAATGCCGGCGCTCCGATATTCTGCAGGCCGATGGCGTTCAACATTCCCGCCGCAGTTTCCCAGAGTCGCGGCGGCGGATTGCCGATCATGGGCTCCCTCGAGAGACCCTTCACCACCATACCGCCCAGCCTGCTGAGATTGACGACATCTTCAAATTCGACGCCATAGCCGAAGGTTCCGCTGGCAGCAATGATGGGATTCTTGAACGGAATACCCGCGATGCTGACATTGAGATCGGGAGCGCGCGACGATTTGGAAGTGGTCATGGTTTGCTTTCTGCACCGGCACCCGCGTGACGACCCGGAGCGAGTGCTTCCGTCAGCACGCGGCCGACCGCGTGCGTCGGGGCATTCACTCCCAGCAAGCTTGCCAACGTTGCTGCGAGATCGACGGGTTCGACTTGCGTACGATAGGTTCCCGGCTGGAACGGCAATCCGAAGAATGCCAAGGGAACGTGCGTGTCGTAGTTGTATGGCGACGCATGGTCGGTTCCCTTGCTGGACCCAACCGTGTAGATCGGCGGTATGCCCATTACGTACCAGCCGCCCTCGGGCGAATAGCTGTTGAGAAATCTCCGCCCCATGATTGTTTCGGGAGCTTCTCCGGCGGCCAGTTGCGATTTCGAGAAATAATCGCGTAAGCCCGCCTGCTTCATGGCCTCTCCGACCTCGTGCTCGGCCTGGCGCTCGGGCACATGCGCCGCCGTAAAGGCGTCCTCGTCAAGCCATGCCACTGGATAATCCAATCTGACGAACGTATTGGCACGGGCTCCCGGAAATTTCATGCGGATCGAGTCGTTGATCTGAGCCTCGATTCTTGTGGAGTCGAGATTCGCCGACGGAATATGCAGCTTGTTCACATGTTCCGGTAAGGAGGAGACGCCGTGATCCGCCGAGAGGGCGATCCAGACATCGGCCAATCCGATCTGGTGCCCCAGGAAGTTGAAGAAGTCGGCGAGTTCGCGATCCAGGTCGAGCGCCATCTGGTGCATTTCAGGAGAATCTGGGCCCGCCTGGTGTCCAAGGACGTCATTGGGCGAGAGGCTGACAGCCAGCAGATCGGTTGCCGGCCCGCGGCCGATGTTTTCAAACACGACCAGCTGTTTTGCGAACTCGAGTTCGTAGTCGTTGCCGAAGGCGGTTGATCCGACGATCTCAAAGAAGCCAGCCTCTGTACCGTCCTTATGCTTGCGATGCGCAGTGGACTTCAAGACGAGCCCCTGGGCGTCGGTCCAGCTGCGGTCCCAGTATTTCGCAGTTTGATTTGCGTTGAAGTCCTGTATCCAGCGTGGCAGATCGCTGCGGTAGTACGTGGACGTAATCCACGCCCCGCTTTGGGGATCGATCCAGTAAGCTCCATCTGCGGCGTAGCCGGCGGGCAGAATCGCAGCCCGGTCTTTGAGCGATACTCCGAAAACCCGCGACTTGCCCCCCGTGGCGAGTTTTAGCTCGTCTCCTAACGTGTCGGCAAGCAGGTTGTGCGGAGAGGCTCCCGGTTTCTGGCCCGAGATGCCCACCAACTTCGTCTCGTCATCTTCAACCGAGGTGACCATGTGCTTCTTGTGAGGATCCCACCATTCGTTGGATACGATCCCATGTCCGTTGCTGTAGGCGCCGGTGAAGAGCGTGGCGTGGCCGGGTGCGGTACGGGTGTTCGCGTAGTTGTAGTTGCAGTTGGCGAAGTATGCTCCGCGTTCAAGCAGCAGCCGGAAGCCGGAGTCGCCAAACTGGTCGTGGTAGCGCTCCAGATAGTCTCCCCGAAACTGGTCGATGACGATGACGACCACGAGCTTGGGCCGGCCGTTGTAGGTGGAAGCGAAGCCGGCGACGGCGGTACAGGGTATGGCAATGACGGCCGCCAGCGCATAGATCAGCAATCGGATGGCGTTCGAGCGGAACCTGGATCGCATTGCGATGGTAGTTTACACACCGACCTGCAATAAGCAAAAAGCTGGGTGGTGCTGGATCACGCGATCTCTGGGGTCACTAGATAGCGGGGCATGCGCGACCGGACCTTGGGTCCGGATCACGTGGAAAGCAGAGTGCGTGCACTGTTGCGGGGTTTTCCGATACAGTATTGAGTTCCCATGCTCGATCTCAATTTCGTTCGCGAAAACTTGTCGGTTGTGGAAGAGAAGTTGCGCCAGCGCGGCATGGATCCCGCCCTGGTGCTGAAGGATTTCCACGAGGTCGACACGCAGCGCCGCCAGGCGATTACTGAAGCCGAAACCCGGAAGGCACAGCGGAACAAGGCTTCCGAAGACATAGCCAAACTCAAAAAGGCCGGCCAGGATGCTTCGGTCGCCATGGCTCAGACGAAGCAATTGCGGGAACAAATTCAGGGATTGGAACGAGCGGCCAGCGAACTGGACACACGCCTGCGAGACATTCTCTCCGGCATTCCCAACCTGCCGCACGCAAGCGTTCCTGTAGGGCACAGCGCCGATGATAATGTTGAAGTTCGCCGCTGGGGCACCCAGCCCAAGTTCGATTTCACCCCGAAAGCGCACTGGGACTTGGGGCCGGAGCTTGGCATTCTTGATCTGGAACGCGCCGTGAAATTAACCGGTGCGCGCTTCGCCGTTTACTGGGATCTTGGCGCAAGACTGGAACGGGCGCTGGCCAATTTCATGCTCGATCTGCATACGCGCGAGCATGGATATACCGAAGTTCTGCCGCCGTACCTGGTGAATTCCGACTCCCTTTATGGTACCGGTCAATTGCCGAAGTTCGCTTCCGATTTGTTTCGTGTGCCGCACGGGGATAGGGATCTCTGGCTGATTCCCACGGCGGAGGTCCCGGTCACGAATTTATACCGCGATGAGGTCATCGAGCAGGCCCGGCTGCCGATTTCGCTGACGGCTTACACGCCTTGCTTCCGCAGTGAGGCGGGATCGTACGGAAAAGATGTACGCGGCATCATCCGGCAGCATCAATTCCAGAAGGTGGAACTGGTGAAGTTCACGCGCCCGGAGGATTCTTACGTGGAGCACGAAAAGCTGACTCATGACGCCGAGGAGGTGCTGCAAAAGCTCGGCCTTCACTACCGTGTAGTCACGCTGTCTACGGGAGATATGGGAGCGGCGTCGGCGAAGACGTATGATATTGAGGTCTGGATGCCGGGGCAGCAGGCGTTTCGCGAGATTTCGTCCTGCTCGAATTTCGAGGCGTACCAGGCGCGGAGAGCCAATATCCGCTACCGGCCGGAAGGGAAGAATAAGGCCGAGCTTGTACATACACTGAACGGCAGCGGGCTTGCCGTAGGCCGAACCTGGGTAGCGATCCTGGAGAATTACCAACAGGCGGACGGGAGCGTGCTCATTCCCGAAGGATTGCGGTCTTATGTCGGAGCGGAGCGAATCTTACCGAGAAAGCTGTAGCGCGCTGGTACGTCGTTTGACCTCGCTCAAACCTCGTGAGTGACCGTTCGCAGCCGGATCATTGCCAAGATCAGGAGTGCTTACTAGACTTGCAAAGAGCAGAGACAACGAGTGCCGCGTCCGCAGCGCCCCTGCCGATGAACGCCGTATGGCGAACAATTCGGAGCTACATCCTATGGCAGCACGAGAGGGGTACGCTTCACTACGACGTGATGGTAACCCTCATTCTGATCTTTGTTTTTTTCTCGCCTCGCCTGATCAACTATAACGACAAACCCATCGGTAGGAACCCGCATCCCACTGATGTAGTGGTCACTACGGATCCCGAGGGTCATTTGGTGTATGAGATTGGAGCGAGCGCGATCTCGCCAGGTGACGACCATTCTGTACGCGAGCAGTTCCTTCGCATTATCGAGCCGATCTCGGGAGCAGTGTCCATTATCAGCTACGAAGCCACGGCTGACGGGAAGGGTCACACGCAACATTACAAAGTAATCGTGGAGCGGGACTAACTGCGCACGTGTCCGTCAAAGAGAGTTGCATGAAACATCTTTCGATGCTCCTCCCAGTTGCGTTGGTTTCGGCGCTTCTCGGCGTTCCCGCCCTTCCTCAAAGCACGAATGACAACGCCGGGCTTGACACAGTGCTGAAGAAAATGGATGCGGTTTCCGCGACTTTCCGAAGCGCACAGGCTGAATTTGAGTGGGACCGCTATGAGAAGGTAATCGACGAAGTCGACGACTTCCAGACCGGAACGATTTACTACCGCCGTACCGGCAAAGATCTTGAAATGATGGCGGATGTTAAGCAGGTTGGCTCCAGCCTGAAAGAGATGAAATCCGAGCCGAAATATGTCCTGTTTCAGGGTGGAACGGTTCGTTTGTATCAGCCGAGCACGGACCAGGTCACAGTTTATGATCTGGGCAAGAACAAGTCCGATTTCGAGAGTTACCTGGTGCTCGGTTTCGGGGGAAGCGGCCAGGATCTGAAGAATGCCTTTGATGTGACGTACGCAGGCCCGGAAACGGTGAATGGCGTCCCCACCGCAAAATTGCAACTGGTCCCGAAATCGGACCGGGTCCGCAACAACTTCAAGCAAATTTTCTTGTGGATCGACCTGAACCGCGGCATCTCAGTACAGCAGCAATTTTTCGATCCTCAGGGGGATTACCGTCTTGCGAAGTACTCGTCGATTCGTATAAACGAGAAGATCAAGGATGATGTTTTTAAGCTGAAGACCACGAGCAAGACGCAGACGGTTTCGCCGAGGGGTTAAGTTGCTGAAAACAAATAAGAACAAAGAAATCTATCGAGGAAACGGAGCGAGAACGATATACTGACCGCACTGCGGTTGGGTTCATTCATTCATGGCCAAAGTTTTTACGATTACAGTACCTCCGAAGCTGGGGAATAAGCGCCGCGAACGTACATCAGACCCCCGCTATGTCGATGGGCAGCGATTGCTGGTAGAAGCCATCAAGTATCTGGCCCAGGAAGATCCGGTCAAGAACCGGCCTGCCATCGAGCTGATATCAGAGCATGTCCGTACCCGCTTCCGGATGAGCGATTCGCCGCTCGCCTGACGTTCTCCCGCGGCGCTAAGCACCGATCGCTATTTTGCGTTCTACCGAGCCGCCCACTCACCTCGATCCTTCCTGCCCGAAAAGACCGCCGCTGCGAAGAAAATGATCACTGGGTAACATTCAAGCGTGTAACGGGGCTCGGGATTTTCTAGGCTGCCGAGGAACAACGACCGAAGCGTCAGGAAAAGAAGAAGGAGTCCGGCGCCGGAGACTCCGCGCCTACGAAACCCGCCCGCAATGCTCAGCCCAATGTATGCCAGATTCATCGCTCCGAACCCGAGGCTCAGCACCAGCCACCGCGGATCGTCATTGAACTCCCACCATCTCGGATCGGACGGAAATAGTTCCGTACGGGGCCGCAACCACATGTCGGCTATCCGAAGGAGTGGGAGCCACACGTAGTGTCGCAGCGGCGCATCGTGCACCCTTTCGGCGGCCAAATGCCCGAATCGCAGGTCGAGCTCCGCAGACATATCGTGGTCGTGGTTGTAATCGGAGAAGAGCTGCCCCGTTTGCAGTCGTTGCCGTGCGGAGTCGAACGCCCGGTTCGGCAAGCGTGCGATATCAATTTCCTGTCCGGGGACGTTCCAGTAGATCTCTTCGACGGAAACGTACTCGGCCATCCACGTCTTCACCCAGCGGTTAAAGCCGGGCATCAGCGGCTCATCGGAGTCATTGGCATAACGCGGCGCCAATGGTTCGAATCGGTGCAGCGTGTGGAGATTTCGAATAGTCCAGGGAATGAGGGGCGACAGCGCGGCGATTCCGAAGACGCACCCTGCGGCAAGGATTGCGCTTGTTGCAACGCGAAGAGCATTGCGTTTTTGTGAGGTCCGCACAAGAAGCCAGATCAGATAGCCTCCGATCGCCGCCAGCAGAATCCCGCCATCCGGCCTCAACAGGATGGCCCCGGCAACGGAGAGGCCACATCCGAGCCATAGCCGAAGCCAGCTTGTCCGTCTATTTCGCGCGAATGCCTCCAAACCGCGAATGGCCAGGTTGAATGCGAGGGCGGTAAAGAAAATCTCCAAAGTTTCGGTAAGCGCAGCGGCCGCATAATTGGCCAGAAATGGACACAGTCCCGCGAGAAGAAAGGCCGCCTGCGCTGCCCGGCCGCCAAGCAGCCGTCGGGCCACGTCTGCAATGAGCACGCAGGTAAGCAGATCAACCAGGACCTGGATCAATAGAACAGCCCGGAAGTTCCCCATCCCGAAGACGGAGAAAACAAACGCGAGAAAAGCCGGGTACCCGGGGAGGCGTGACAGCGTTGGTGTGATGACGCCGGAATTGGTGATCCCGTAGATTCCGTGGCGCATCCAGTTCTCGGCGATGTCGGCGTAGAGCCGGGAATCGTCTACCACAGCGGGGAAGCGCCAGACGAGAAACAAGCGCAGTGCGAGAGCCCCAAGCCCAGCACACAGGAAGAACCGAACATTCTTCCGTATAAAATCGAGCACGCAGCGAATATAGCGCGTTTGCGGGTTCGCAAGCTGCTGTTTGCGCAGCCAACGAATCACGACGCTAACTCACCCTGCCCCGCAGCGAATTGACCGTGTGCCCTCCGCGGCATACGATTGAGAATTCACCTTCGATGCCTCAGCCAGTCTTCTATGATCCACGTCGCGCCCGCTGGAAACGCCTGCGGCGACTTTTCGATGTTTCTGCAGTAGTCGTTTCCGCACTGATTATCTTCTTTGTGTACACAGCGTTGCGGGATGAGCCCTTGCCCGAACTCCTGTTTTCGCCCCAGAAAAGGGCATTCAAGGCGCTGAAGGAAAGTGAAAAGCAGAAGGCGCGGGAACGGCAGAAGAAACTTGTCGCCCGCTCGCATCGAAGGTCGAAGCTGGCGGCCTCCCAGGTGAAGTTAAACCAGGAGGAAGGCATTCGCGCCGCCTTCTACGTCCCATGGGATCCGGCCAGTTTTTCTTCCCTGCGCGACTACGCTCACCAGATCGACATGCTGTATCCCGACTGGCTGCACGTGCTGACTCCCGACGGCCGCTTGCAAGGGATTGATGATCAGACCAACAAATTCTTCGATGTTGTGCAGGGTTCGTCTGTCCGGCAGGTCGACGACCGCGTGATGCCGCTACTGAACACGGAAGCCCCCAGCATGGAGGTCTTCCCCATGGTGAACAATTTTGACGGGGCAAACTGGGTTCCGGACGTTGTGGACTTTCTAAACAGTCCGGATGCCCGGGCGCTTTTCCGACGCCAGGTGGCGCAGTTCCTTGTTTCCGGTCGTTTCCGCGGGCTTATGGTCGATTTCGAAACTTTTCCCGCCGCCGGCCAGCCGGGCTATAACGCGCTGTTAAAAGAACTCTCCTCGGACTTGCACGCCAGGGGCATGAAGCTATATGTATCCGTGCCGCCGCATAACGGTGAGTTCGACTACCGCGCGGTTGCCGCCGCCGCCGATGGCGTGGTGTTGATGAACTATGACGAGCATTATCCGGGGGCGGCCTCTGGTCCGGTCGCGTCCCAAGACTGGTTTGTTCAGAACCTGAAACTTGCCAGCCAGGTGATTCCTCGCGAAAAGATCATTTGCGCTATCGCGAACTACGGCTATGACTGGGTGCTGAAGCCGAAGAACGGGAAACTGCCCGCCGGTGAGCATGACAGTCCCGCCAGCGCGCAGGAAGCATGGCTTGCGGCGCGGGATTCAGAGCAGGACATCAACTTCGACGATGACGCGATGAACCCGCACTTCAGCTACCTCGACGAAAACAGCGTGCGTCACGACGTCTGGTTTCTCGATGGTGTTACCGCCCTGAACCACATGCGCGCGGCCCAGAGCCTCGGAATCCAGACGTTCGCGTTGTGGCGGCTGGGCGGGGAAGACCGTTCTTTGTGGAAGATCTGGGATGTGCCGGGAGATCCCGGAGCGGTAGATAAGCTGCGCGATGTTCCCCCGGGATTCGACGTCGATATGGAGGGGCAGGGCGAGATCCTTCGGGTCGAGGACAAGCCAACCCACGGCACTCGCGATCTTACCGTCGACTCAGACAGTAACCTGATCAGTGATGAAGTCTTCCAGAACCTGCCCGAACCCTACCGCGTAGGCCGGTACGGGTACAGTCCGAATAAAGTCGCGATCACCTTCGATGATGGACCTGATCCAGAATGGACTCCGAAGATTCTTGATGTGCTCAAGAAAAAGAATGCGTCGGCGACTTTTTTCCTGATTGGAATTCAAACCGACAAATTTTCCGGGATCGCCAAACGAATCTACCGCGACGGAAACGCAATCGGCAATCACACCTTCACACATCCCGATGTCAGCAATATCTCTACCGGGCACATGAAGGTGGAACTCAACCTGACTGAGCGTTTGTTTGGCAGCCTGCTCGGCATCCGGGCGACGATGATGCGACCGCCTTACGCGATCGACGAGGAGCCCGATACCGCGGACCAGGTTCGTCCCCTGGAGATTCCGCAGGAGATGGGATACATCACCATCGGGAACCGGATCGATCCCAACGACTGGAGCGACAACCCGCGCCGTTCCGCTGAGCAGATTACCTCGTATGTGCTGGCACATTTACCCCCATGCCGGGTCGAAGACTTGCGGTGCGGGAACATCATACTGCTGCACGATGGGGGCGGGAACCGATCGGAGACAGTTCGCGCGCTGCCCATGATCATCGACGGGATCCGGGCTCGAGGATATGAGATCGCTCCCGTCTATGAGCTGCTCGGAAAGACGCGTGCCGATGTGATGGCTCCGCTGCCTCCGGGCGAAGTCTGGGCAGCACGCCTGGATGGATTCGGGTTCTGGCTCTTCGACGCGGGTATCGTGGCCATCACGTGGATCTTCCTTGTTGGCGATGTTCTCATGACGAGCCGGCTCCTGTTTATCGGGGCGGCTGCTGTCTACGACCGCTTGCATGAGCGCATTTTTGGGAAGCCTGCGGAGGTTGCGTCTTACAAGCCGAAGGTCGCCGTGCTGATTCCTGCGTACAACGAGGAGAAGGTCATCGAGCGGACCGTGCGCGCGGCGCTTAACTCGAACTATCCCAACCTGCGCGTCATCGTGATTGACGACGGTTCCAAGGACCGCACGCTCGAGGTAGCCCGGGCCCAATTTACCGAAGAAGAAGCCTCCGGCCGAGTGCTGATCTTAACCAAGGAGAACTCTGGCAAGGCCGATGCCTTGAATTATGGGATCGAGCACATTGGCGATGCGGAACTGTTTGTGGGCATCGATGCCGATACCATCATTGCTCCGGACGCCATTTCCCGGCTGGTGCCGCACTTTATCAATCCGGAAGTGGGCGCGATTGCAGGGAATGCGAAGGTCGGAAACCGGGTCAATCTCTGGACGCGTTGGCAGGCTTTGGAATACATCACCAGCCAGAACTTCGAGCGCCGCGCCCTGGACGTCCTCGGTGCGGTCAGTGTGGTTCCGGGAGCGATTGGAGCGTGGCGCGTTTCTGCCGTGCGGGAGGCCGGGGGATATCACACCGATACGGTCGCGGAAGACGCCGATTTGACGATGGCACTGCTGCGCGCCGGGTATCGTGTTGAGTACGAGGATATGGCGCTCGCATATACCGAGGCTCCGACTAATGCGAACGGCCTGATGCGCCAGCGCTTCCGTTGGTCGTTCGGAATTCTGCAGGCGGTCTTTAAGCACCGGAATGTAGTTGCGCGCGAAGGGGCATTGGGCTGGATTGCGCTGCCCAATATCGTTATCTTTCAAATCCTTCTGCCCCTGGTATCACCGCTGATCGACATCATGTTCGCGTTGGGCACGATCTGGTATCTCATCCAGAAGCACTTCCATCCCGACTCGACCGATCCTGCGAGTTTCGACAAACTGGTCGCGTTTTTCTTTGCATTCCTCGTGATCGATTTTCTTGCCTCCGCCCTTGCCTTTGCGCTGGAACGCCGCCGCGAGGACGACAAGGAAGATGTGTTCCTGCTCAGCCAGGTCTGGCTGCAGCGGTTTGCCTACCGGCAGTTATTCTCAGTTGTGCTGTTCAAGACGCTGAAGCGCGCTCTGGAAGGCCGCAAATTCGCCTGGGACAAACTGGAACGCACGGCTGCGGTGAAGTACGTGCCCACCGAAGAACGCGTCAACGTGCCCTGAACTTTGTGTAGGGGCGGACGCATTCGTCCGCGGCTACACGACTCAGCGAAATAGCAGGGGGGCTAACTCGGCCAGATTTCTCCGCCAGACCATCCAGGTATGCATGCCGGGAGTTTCGATATCCGTGTGCTGCACGCCTTTGGATTTCAGCCATTCGCGGAAACTACGATTGTCTTTGATGAGGTCGTCTTCGGTTCCGCAGGCAATCCAAAGCAGGCGGATTTGAGAGTTCGACCTGGCATCCAGTCCTGGAAAGCTTTTGTCGAAGTCCTTCGGGATGCCGCCGGAACTGAAGGCGCCGATCCAGGCGAACTTGTCCAGATGGTTAAGCCCAGTTACCAACGATTCTGAACCGCCCATGGAAAGGCCCGCGATTGCCCGTGTATTACGCTCTTTGTTGATGCGGTACTCGCTCTCGACACGCGGCATGACCTCGGTCAAGAGCACCTCCGTAAATTTTGCACGGTTCCTGTCTCGCAGGTCGTCGTCGGAGTGATGCCATCCGCGCGCCACGATCTCCATGGTCCCGTATCCCAGCGGCATCACCACAATCATCGGCTTGGCTTTGCCTTGCGCAATCAAATTGTCGAGGATGATGTTGGCGCGTCCAACTGCAGTCCAAGCACTGGCGTCATCGCTGAAGCCATGCAGCAGATACAGCACCGGGTAGGAGGTCTTTGCGGCGGCGTTGTAGCCGGGCGGAGTGTAAACGAAGAAATCCCGATCGTCGCCGGCCACCGCTGACTTGTAGAAGTGATGATGAATCTCTCCATGGGGAACGTCATTCAATTCCCACGGCAATGACAGTGGGCCGGGGACGTGAACTTCGTTGTCCGTATCGAGCAGGTTTGGTTTCAGAAGATGATTGTAGGGATCAACGGCGGCCTGTCCGTCGACGAGAAACGAGTAGCCGTAGAAATCAGGCTCGAGCGGCGGTGTGGTCACGCTCCAGACGCCCTGGTCATCTTTCTGCATCGGAATCGATTGGGCCGCGCCCTCACGCTGCAGCTTCACCTCTTTCGCATTCGCTGCACGGAAGCGGAAAGTGACGCTGTGATCTGGATGCACCTCAGGAGTCACCAGGCGAGGCGGTTCCGGAGGCTCCGGTTGTGCGGGTTGCGCTTGTTGAGCCATAGACAGAACAGATGTTGCCAAAAGGGAAAAGAGCAGGACAGCGAACTGCATGAGCATGGGGGCTCCCTGAGTCTCGCGAGAGGGGCTAAGGACTCTTCTGGGCTACATCGAGCCGGGTTTCGGCGCGGTGCAGCGCATCCAAAGCACGATTGACATCGACGTTGGCATCTCCGCTGGTAAGCCGCTGCTCCGCACGTTCTTTCGCCTTGCGGGCACGGTTGACATCGATGTCGGACGGACGTTCTGCGGTCTCGGCGAGGATCGTCACCTTATCCGGCAGGACTTCCGCAAAGCCCCAGGCTACGGCAAGCCGTTGCTCGGCGGAGTTCTCACGGTATTTGATCTCGCCGACGGCCAGCTCCGTAATGAGCGGCGCATGACCGGGCAGAATGCCGAGATATCCGTTCTTGCCGGGAATCTGGACTTCCTCGGCCGCCGTCTCAACTACCTTCTTTTCCGGCGTCACGATCTCGAGATGAAACGTGTCGGGCATTAGTAGCCGTTAGTTTGTAGTCCGTAGTCAGGAGACTTTTGCTGGCTAAGCTCCCGACTACCTGATTTTTACGCTGCCGCTTTCATCTTCTCGGCGGCTTCGAGCACTTCCTCGATGGGTCCCTTCATATAGAAGGCCTGCTCGGGGATGTCGTCGTACTTGCCTTCGACGATCGCCTTGAAGCCCTTCACGGTATCCGCGATTTTCACATAACGTCCGGCGGCTCCTGTGAACTGCTCGGCCACGTGGAACGGCTGTGACAGGAAACGCTGGATCTTGCGGGCCCGGGCTACCGTCAGCTTCTGGTCTTCGCTGAGTTCGTCGATGCCGAGAATCGCGATGATGTCCTGCAGGTCCTTGTAGGTCTGCAGCGTCTTCTTGACCGACTGTGCGACGTCATAGTGTTCCTGGCCAACGATACGCGGATCTAAGATCCGCGACGTCGAAGCCAGGGGATCGACCGCAGGATAGATCCCGATCTCGGTCAACGCACGGGAAAGCACGGTTGTCGCGTCCAGGTGAGCGAAAGTCGTTGCCGGAGCGGGATCCGTCAAATCGTCAGCAGGTACGTAGATTGCCTGCACCGATGTGACCGAGCCTTTCTTGGTCGAGGTGATGCGTTCCTGCAGTTCGCCCATTTCCGTGGCCAGGTTGGGCTGATATCCCACCGCGCTGGGCATGCGGCCCAGCAGCGCGGAGACCTCGGAACCGGCCTGCGTGAAGCGGAAGATGTTGTCGATGAAGAGCAGCGTATCGGCGCCTTCGGCATCGCGGAAGTACTCGGCGACAGTGAGTCCCGTCAGGGCGACTCGCAGACGTGCCCCGGGAGGCTCGGTCATCTGGCCGTAGATCAACGCAGCCTTTGACTCGTCCGGCTTGCCCGGCTTGATTACGCCGGATTCCGACATTTCCAGCCAGAGGTCGTTGCCTTCACGCGTACGCTCCCCTACGCCGGCGAATACGGAGTAGCCCCCGTGCTGCTTGGCGACGTTATTGATCAACTCCATGATGACGACGGTCTTGCCGACGCCCGCGCCACCGAATAGGCCGATCTTCCCCCCCTTCAGGAACGGCTGGATCAGATCGATGACCTTGACGCCGGTCTCAAACATCTCCGCGGTCGTGGCCTGCTCGTCGAAAGCCGGTGCGGGACGGTGAATTGGGTTTCTCTGCTTGAAGTCGATCGGCCCAAGCTGGTCGACGGGTTCGCCGATCACGTTCATCACTCGCCCGAGGGTGCCCTTGCCGACTGGTACCGAGATCGGCCCGCCGAGGTCGATGACCTTCATGCCACGGACCATCCCGTCGGTAGGCTCCATGGCGATGCAGCGGGTTCGTCCCTCGCCGAGATGTTGCTGCACTTCGAGGATGACATTGATGGGCACGGGGACGTTGAAGCCGTCGTCGACAACCCGTACCGCCTGGTAAATGGGTGGCATGGTGCGCTCTTCAAATTGCACGTCCACCGCCGGCCCCGCTATTTGAATGACATGTCCGATGTTTTCTGGCATAAATCAGCTCTTAGCTATTAGCTGCTAGCTCCTGGCTTTTCTGTGGCCGGAAAGATCCGGCATGAACTCTTTTTTTCCCATGAGACTTTGCTAGAAGCTAGTAGCTATAAGCTAGCAGCTTCGCTTACATTGCCGCCGCTCCGCTTACGATCTCGATGATTTCCTTCGTGATCTTCGCCTGTCGCGCCCGGTTCATGACGAGCGTCAGCGAATCGATCATATCTGTCGCATTGTTGGTGGCCGAATCCATCGCCGTCATGCGAGCTGCGTGTTCGGCTGCCACCGACTCCAGCAGCGCGCGGAAAATCTGGATACTCACATATTTCGGAAGAAGCGACCGGAATAACTCTCCCGGCGGCTGCTCGTAAATATAGTCCACCTGCGCCGTGCCGAAATGTGAAGCCGCTTCAGAACTGCCGTCCGAGCCGCGCATGCCGACTCCGGCGGTGACCGCGGCCTCTTTCGCCTTCTTCTTCTCTTCTTCGGTCATTTCCTCGGCCAGACGCACAGCCTGTTCGCCGATTTGCTCGATGGGGAGTATCTGCTCCACGATCAGCCTTTGCGCAATCACCGATTTGAACTCGTTGAAGACGACGTAGACCGAGTCGATTTCTTCGCGGCAGTAGCGCTGAATCACGTTCCGCGCCAGCGCGGAGGCTTGCGCAAACTCGACTTTTCCCAGAATCCCGACGTGCTCGCCGGTGATCTGAATTGCGCCGGCGCGCTCGGCGGCAGCCGGCTCCGTTTCGATCGACTCCGCGAGTTCAGCCAAGCTGGGCGTAAGTATTCTGGCGGCAGGATACCGACGGCGCAGGAAATCACGTCCCTTGCGGCCTACAGCCTCAATATCGACATTCTTCCCGGATTTGGAATCGAGGAACCGCCCGGCAGCTTTTGTGATGTTCGCGTTGAAGGCGCCGGCCAGGCCCTTATCCCCAGTGACCACGATCAGAAGGACGTTATTCTCGGGGCGCTGCGCCAGCAATGGATGCTTCGGCTGACCAGTCTCCGGGTCGTAGATTTCCGCCCGGGCAACCAGCGATTTCAGAACATTGGTAAGCATCTGCGCGTACGGACGCGCGGCCAAGGCACGATCTTGCGCCCGGCGCAGTTTGGCTGCCGACACCATCTTCATGGCCTTGGTGATCTGGCGCGTGTTAATCACGCTGCGAATACGCCGCCGAATATCGAGAATGTTAGGCATTTTCCAGTTGCGAGTCCTCAGTCGCGATTCCCGAGCTGAAAACCGTACTTACTCGCGATTCAGGACGCAGGACTGCGGACTATTTCGCTACCGTTTCCCTCTGCGCTACGAACTGCTGCTTCGCTTCCTTGATTACGCCCTGCAGTTGCGCTTTCAGCTGATCGTCCAGAATCTTCTTCTCCATGATGGCCCGGATGAGCGCCGGATTGGTCGCATCTACATACTTGTAGAGCTCCTTCTCGAATGCTCGTACCTGATCGACTGGCATATCGTCGAGGAAGCCACCGGTACCAGCCATGATAATCAGAATCTGCTTCGAGAACGGCAAAGGCGAGAACTGATTCTGTTTCAGCAGTTCGACCAGTCGTTGGCCGCGATTGAGCTGCGCTTGCGTGGCTTTGTCGAGGTCGCTGCCGAACTGCGCGAAGGCCGCCAACTCGCGGAACTGTGCAAGTTCCAGTTTGAGCGTGCCTGCCACTTGCCGCATGGCCTTGATCTGGGCGCTCCCTCCGACCCGGCTCACGGATAAGCCCACGTTTACCGCCGGACGTACGCCCTGATTGAACAGGTCCGTCTCCAGATAGATCTGGCCGTCGGTGATCGAGATGACATTCGTCGGAATGTACGCCGAGACGTCGCCCGCTTGTGTTTCGATAATGGGCAGCGCGGTCAAAGAGCCGCCGCCATTCTTGTCGCTTAGCTTCGCGGCGCGTTCCAGCAAGCGCGAGTGAAGGTAAAAAACATCTCCGGGATAAGCCTCGCGTCCAGGTGGGCGGCGCAGCAGCAGCGAAATCTCGCGGTAAGACGCCGCGTGCTTGGAGAGGTCATCGTAGATGACAAGCGCGTGACGTTTCGTATCGCGGAAGTACTCACCCATCGCGCATGCGGCATAGGGCGAAATGTACTGCATGGGAGCAGGTTCCGAGGCCGACGCCGCGACGACGATCGTGTACTCCATCGCTCCGTAGTCTTCGAGGATCTTCACGACCTGCGCGATCGAGGACCGCTTCTGCCCGATGGCATTGTAGATACAGATGAGATCGTTGCCCTTGCTGTTAATGATGGTGTCGAGAGCGACGGCCGTTTTGCCGGTCTGCCGGTCGCCGATGATCAACTCGCGCTGGCCGCGGCCGATCGGGATCATGCTGTCGATTGCCTTCAGGCCGGTCGCCATCGGTTCGCGCACAGGTTGACGATCGATAACACCCGGGGCCAGTCGCTCGAGCGGAATGAACTTGTCGCTGGAGATCGGGCCCTTGTCGTCGATAGGCTGCCCCAGGGAGTTCACGACGCGTCCGATCATGGCATCGCCCACCGGCACGCTCATGATGCGTCCGGTACGCTTGACCTCGTCGCCTTCGCGAATTTCCGTATATTCCCCGAGCAGCACCACGCCGACCTGGTCTTCTTCCAGGTTCATGGCGATTCCGGATACGCCATGGGGAAACGAAAGCAGTTCGCCGGCCATCACCTTGTCGAGTCCATACACGCGCGCGATGCCGTCGCCCAGCGTGATCACCGTGCCGGTTTCATCGACAGAAATCTTCGATTCGTAGTTCTCGATCTGCTCGCGAATCAGTTTCGTAATTTCGTCTGCTTTGATTTGCGCCATATAAGTCAGCTCTCAGCTTTTTAGCCGTCAGCTCTCAGCCAAACCGGCCCTGTCATCCTGAACGGAGCCGAAGGATTCCTTTTTCCTGGCGGAATCCCTCCGGCTCTAAGTGCTCTTGCGACAAAGCCGTCAGGTGACAATCGCTTCTTTAATCTTCTCCAACTTGCCTTTCACCGAACCGTCATAAATCGTGCTGCCCACGCGAACTATTGCGCCGCCAAGCAGAGAAGGATCGAGCGCAAAACGCGCCCGGACTTTCTTCCCCGTGAGTTTTCCGATCTGTGCTTCGAGGCTTCGCTTTTCAGGTTCTGCCAGTTCGCGCGCACTCGTGATCTTCGCTTCTGCGAATCCCAGCCGCGCGTCCAATTCTTTCTCCAGGTTCTCAGTAATGCTACCGAGGAACTGTATCCTCCGGTGGTCAATTAACACCGCAAGCAAATTGCGCGCATAGCGATCGATGTTTTCCCGCTGTACTAGCGCATCCAGAAGCTTGCGTTTCTGCTCGGCCGGGACCGCCGGATTTTCCCAAATGCGCCGCAGGTCTGCGCTCTGGTCCAGCAGGGACAGAATCAAGCGTAGCCCGCCAATGGCCCGGCTCGCGTCCAAATGCGCGTTGAGAACGACATCCGCGAAGGCTCGGGCGTATGTGCTGGCGACAGAGGCCACGGTTTAATTCCTGTCCCTTCCCGATGTGTCGGATCCATTTCCCAGTTCAGCTGTGAAGGCCCGTACCAGTGCCTGGTCGGTGGAAGCGTCTACCCGGATTTGTTTCTGGGCCAATCCTACTGCCAGGTCGGCGGCATACGCTGTAAGCTGCCGCCGGGCGTTCTTGGCCGCCGCTGCGATCTCCTGCTCCGAAGCTTCTACAATCTTCCTGGAGTCCTCTTCCGCGGCCGCCTTGATGCGGGCCTCTTCGGTCGCCGCCTCTCTCTCGGCTGCGTCGCGCATCATGGCAATCTCGACATCCAGCTTCATCAGCCGCGACTCTATCTCAGCCAGCCTGCGCCGTGCTTCTTCGCTCGCCTTCTGAGCTTCTTGCATCGCTTTCTGGATGGCGGTGGTCCGGTCCCGGAAAGCGCCGGGCAGATACTTGCGCGCCGCCCAGATAATCAGCGCCGCAACCACAGCAAAGTTCACCAGAACACTGACCCAGTACGACTGGTGCAAGTCCAGCCCGGTGATGCGGGAAATCAGTCGAACCGATGGAGACTGCTTGAACTGCGCCGTTGAGTCTTGCTCTTCTCCCGCAGCTTCCCGACTTTCATGGGCCAACTGCCGGGCCATGCCAGGCCTTTTCTCGCTTTCAACCTGCTGGATAGGTGGATTTTCCGCCTCTTGGGCGAATGCCGGGAAAGAAGTGATCCCGCGGCTCAATAGCAGCGCGATCAGGCACAAAGCAGCTTTTCTCAGAGGTGAATTCATCCGCTTCAACGCGCCGCTCCCGCCGGTTGCAATACTCTTCTTACGATCTCCTGCGCCAACTGATCCGCCCGGGCTCCCAGGTTGGTTTCCGCGACGCGACGGTCTGCCTCGATAGCGCTCTTTGCAGCCGCAACCTGACCCTGGGCTCTGCCGCGAGCTTCCTCAATCGCATGCGTACGAGCTTGCAGCGCGGCCTGCCTGCGCGTCTCCTGGGCCCGGAACACTGCGGCCCGGGCTTCGCGCAACCGCTGTTCATACTCGGCAGTACGCGCTTCCGCCGCCGCAATATCGGCACGCGACTTCTCGATCGCCCCCTCGGTTTTAGCCCGCCGGATGGCGAGAGTGCGGGCTAGAGGCTTATGAACCATACCCTTATACAGCAGGTATACAAGGGTCACCAGAATTACCGTCGGAATCGATCCGAGCAGTAATTCGCCTAGTTGGTGTAACGTCTGATCCATGTTTTGCTGATTCAGGCCGGAAAATGAGGGCTCTAGAAACCGTTAAGTGTAGTCTCCTCAGCTGTGAGTGTCAACGCAAAGACCTCGGTTCGTATTCGACGATGGTTGTCCGACCCATTTCGAATCACAACTCGTCCTTGCCGAGCTTAGGGTTTCGCCGATTCTTCACCGCCATCGGAATACGGGTTTTGTACATATAGTCCTTGACTTCGTGCAAAACAGGATTAGCATAGAACTATCACCTCCGATCCAATTCAGGATCGAATGGGCCGCTAGCCAAGGAATGTCACCGCTTCTTGGTTGTCGGCCCATTTTATTGGTCCCGAAAAAGGGCCCCCTCCCAGGAGTACGGTGCTCGCTTCACCTGCAGATGTATACTGCTCGGCTGAACTTCGGAGAAAGTCACTCACTTCCAGCTTCGAATCCCGACTACCGGCCTGAAGTTCCGCAAAAGGAGATCTTCATGCACTCATATTGCCGACAGCTCTGGTTTTCGGCCATTCTGCTGTGTGCCGCGCTTGTGCCGGTTCGGGCTCAGTCTCAGGACGTAGAAATTCCTTACCAGAAGTTCGTCCTTAACAACGGACTGACCTTGATCGTGCACGAAGACCATAAGGCGCCGATTGTGGCGGTGAACCTCTGGTACCACGTCGGCTCGAAGAATGAAAAGGTCGGCAAGACCGGATTCGCTCACCTTTTCGAGCACCTGATGTTCGGCGGCAGCCAGCATGCCTCCGGCAGCTACATCAAGGCGCTGGAGGCGGTCGGTGCTACCGACCTTAACGGCACGACCAACGTGGACCGCACCAATTACTTCGAAAATGTGCCGACCTCCGCGCTCGATTTCGCTCTCTGGATGGAAGCGGACCGCATGGGATATCTCGACCTCAGCCAAAAGACGCTCGATCTGCAGCGTGGTGTCGTCCAAAACGAGAAGCGCCAGGACGAGAACGAACCGTACGCGCTGGCGGAGGAACACATTGCGGAAAACACCTACCCGGCCAAACATCCGTATTCCTGGGACACGATCGGCGACATGGCCGACCTGGACGCTGCATCCTTCAAGGACGTTCAGGAGTGGTTCAAGACTCACTACGGATCCTCCAATGTCGTGCTGGTGCTGGCAGGGGACATCGATGCAAAAACGGCGAAGGAAAAGGTAGAGAAGTATTTCGGCGATCTTCCACCGGGACCTCCTGTGGACCATCAGCAGGTCTGGGTGGCGAAGATGACGGGGACGCATCGATCGGTAGCACAGGACCACGTCCCACTCCCTCGTGTCTACATGGTGTGGAACGTGCCCGAGTTCGGCAGCGCCGATGCGGATCGTTTGCGTCTGGTCGGCGACGTCCTTGGGGAGGGGAAGTCCTCCCGGTTGTATAAGCGATTGGTCTACGATGACCAGATTGCGAGTGAAGTCACTGTCTTCCTCGACGCCCGCGAGATTGGAAGCCAGTTCTATATCCAAGCGACGGCCCGGCCAGGCCACACGCTGGATGAACTCGAAAAAGCTATCCACGAAGAGCTGGCGCGGTTTTTCAAGGAAGGCCCTACCGCCGCGGAGTTGCAACGCGTGCAGACCGAGTATGTGGCCGGGTTCTTGCGAGGTATCGAGCGCATTGGCGGCTTCGGAGGGAAATCCGACCGGCTGGCACAATATGCCGTGTTCACCGGAAATCCCGATGGATACAAGCTCACGCTAAAGCACGTTCAGGATGCCGCGGCGGGAGATTTGCGGGACGTTGCGGAGCGTTGGCTCTCCGACGGCGTTTACATCTGTAATGTAGAGCCTTTCCCCGATTTCAAGGCCGCCAGTTCGGGCCTGGATCGCGCAAAAAGTCCCGCTCTCGGCACGGCCCCGGAGATCAAGCTTCCCAAGCTGCAACGAGCTACGCTTTCGAATGGATTGAAGGTAATCCTGGCGGAGCGCAATAACTTGCCCCTTGTTGATTTCTGGTTGGCGACAGACGCCGGCTATGCGGCAGACCAGTTCGCCAAGCCCGGCACGGCCAGGCTTACCGCCCGGGTACTGATGGACGGAACCCGCACGCGCAACGCGCTGCAGATTAGCGAGGAGTCCGCTATGCTGGGTGCAAACCTGCGTGCATCCTCGTCGCTGGACTTCAGCATGGTTCACCTCTCAGCGTTGAAGTCGAAGCTCGATCCCTCGCTGGACCTATTCTCGGATGTGATTCTGAATCCGTCATTTCCGGATTCCGACTTCAAACGCGAGCAGAAACTGCAACTCGACGCCATCGGGCTTGAGGAGAAAGAGCCGATCCAGATGGCTCTGCGCGTATTCCCCGGCCTTATCTACGGGGCCGCCCACGCCTATGGCAATCCGCTGACAGGTTCGGGCACCGTGGCAAGCACGGGGGCCATCACCCGGGACGATTTGATCAAGTTCCACGACACATGGTTTCGACCGAACAACGCCACGCTCGTTGTGGTGGGCGACACCACGCTGGCCGAGATCACACCCAAACTCGAGAAACTGTTCGCTGGATGGAAGTCGGCGAAAGTGCCGGCGAAGAATCTCTCGCCTGTAAAGATTGCTGCCGAGCCGTCGGTCTATATCGTCGACAAGCCGGATGCGGAGCAGTCTGTGATTATCGCGGGCCATGTTTTTGTTCCTGCGAATACACCGCAGGAACTGGCGATCAACGCCATGAATGAGGAACTGGGAGGCAGTTTCGGCTCTCGGTTGAACATGAACCTGCGCGAAGACAAGCATTGGGCCTACGGCGCCGGGGCCCTTGTGTGGGGCGCACGCGCGCAGCGGCCGTTGCTGATATGGGCGCCTGTGCAGGCGGACAAGACCAAGGAGTCGCTGGTCGAAATGCAAAAGGAGATTCACGGAATCCTGAGCGACCGGCCTGTGACAGCCGACGAGCTAAAGCAGGTTCAGGCCCAGGAAACGCTCAGCCTGCCGGGTTCGCGAGAGACGAACGACGCGATTGGTGGTTCGATCCTGGATCTCATTCAAAACGGCTGGCCGGACGATTATTACGACACGATGGTAGGGAAAATCCGGGCGCTACAGACCTCAGACCTGAACTCGGCGGCGAAACAGAATCTTCACCCGGAAGGGCTTGTCTGGGTCATTATCGGAGACCGGAACAAGATCGAGTCAGGCATCAAGGAACTGAACCTGGGCAAAATTCATTACCTGGACGGGGAAGGGAAGCCGATCTAGGCTGCGAGGCGGCAGTTCCTACCTCGTTACGAATTCCCGCACTCTTCTCACAACCGACTCTGGGGCATCGGCTTCGAGTTCAACCGTGCCATCCGCATACTGACGCGAGTAGATTCGTGCTCGCGCTTCCAGCAACGCCAGGGCCTTGCCCTCCGCCTGGGGAACGCGGAGATGCACTCGGCTGACCGGATCCTCCTCGATCAGCGCGTCAATCCTTTCCAGCAGCCGGTCCAGCCCCGTGCCTTCCACGGCCGAGACATAGAGCGTCTTTGCGTCGGGGCGTCCTGCATCCGTCAAAAGACCGGCTGCGACCTCTTCGTCCAGCAGATCGACCTTGTTCATGACGCGAAGCCGGGGTTTGTTGTCCGCTTCCAGTTCCTTGAGCACTAATTCCACCTGCGCGTCCTGCTCCGCGGAAAGCCGGCTGCTTGCGTCGGAAACATGCAGGATAAGCGACGCTCGCTGCACTTCCTCGAGCGTGGCGCGAAATGCGGAGACCAGGGCGTGCGGAAGGTTGCGAATGAATCCGACCGTGTCTGAGAGCAGCACCTTGCGCTTTGACGGTAGTTCCACGCTGCGAATGGTCGGATCGAGCGTCGCGAACATTTTGGATGACGACAGCACCCCGGCTTTCGTCAGTGCGTTGAACAGTGTGGACTTTCCAGCATTCGTGTAGCCGACCAGCGCTACAGTGGCGACCGGAGCGGACTCGCGCCGCTGCCGCTGTTGCGCCCGGATGCGGCGGACATTCTCCAGCTGCTGCTCGACATGGCGGATGCGCCGGTAGATCTTGCGGCGATCGGTTTCCAGCTGAGTTTCACCGGGACCGCGCGTCCCGATACCGCCACCGAGCTGCGACATTTCCACGCCGCGTCCGGCCAGGC
>Ga0335071_10001234_pt1 | contig 27715 bp, 25 predicted proteins | sample Lox_Sample_15_FD_206724 | JGI IMG/M metagenome (GOLD analysis project Ga0335071, IMG submission 206724) | Soil microbial communities from Loxahatchee National Wildlife Refuge, Florida, United States - Lox_Sample_1.5 | ecosystem: Environmental > Terrestrial > Soil > Wetlands | place: USA...
ACCTGAACCATGCGGTTGTACTTGCGCGCCGCCTCCACCATCTTGCGGCCTTCCCAAATCTCGTGGCTCGCCGGCTTCTCGACGTAGACATCTTTTCCTGCCTGGCATGCCCACACCGTCGCCAGCGCGTGCCAGTGGTTGCATGTAGCGATCGACACCGCATCGATATCTTTGTCTTCGAGCAGCTTGCGAATGTCCTGGTAGGTCTTCTGCGGCTTGTAACCGGCGGTTTTCTCGGTGAATGTGACTGCGCGCTCGATCTGCGCCTGGTCGATGTCGCACACCGCGGCGATCCGCGCCTGCGGCAGCGCGGCGTAGCTCGTGATATGGTCGCGTCCGCGGCCGCGTAATCCGATCACCGCCACATTGATCCGATCGTTCGCGCCCAGCGCCCTCATGCCCGAGGCCATAGCGATAGCTGATGTCTGAATGAAATCTCTGCGATTCATGTTGTGTTTGTCCGTTAATCTGCCGCTACCGATTCCGAGCGGCTGCGAAAATCGTGGAGGAACTCGATAAAGCGCGTGGCGTACCGGTCGAGATTTTCCATCGAGCCGCCGCCTAACAGCGGCGAACACATTTCGTACGCGACGCTGGCCCTAAAACCGCCTGTGCGCAACGCGCCCAGAAACTTGCGGTAGTCGATAAATCCTTCGTCAATGGGAACCGCCTGCACGTACGGCGTGAGCGGCGTGTAGTTTACGACCGCGGAATCGTAATGGTAGCGCGGTCGCTTCTGGTACTGCGCGATGGTCGTGTGCGCCGTGACGGGCGCCAACTTGCGCGCTGCGGCCGCAATATCCTCACCGTGCAGCGCCGGCGCCCAGGCGTCGAACAGGGCTTTGCAGTTCGGCTCGGCCACGGCTTGAATCAGGTCGTACTGGCTCTCATAACCCACCGCGATATCGTGGTGGTTCTGCACCCCGATGGTCACGCCGAAATCGCTCGCGCGCTTGGCGCACTCTTTGAGTGCGCCCACTACCAGGTTCCACTGCGCGGTGTAGCCGGCCGCCGGGTTCTCGTACGCCGTGAAGATTCTGACCAGTGATCCGCCAAGGTCGTGCGTCAACCGCGCCAATTCTGTGATGTAGTGCACCTGGATCTCGCGCTGGGGCACTTCGCCGTGCTCGATATCGCTGCTGAAATTGTTATAACCCGCAATGCAAAGATCGCGCAGATGGCGTTTCTCGAGATGCTGGCGCAACTGCGTCCGTTCTTTCGGACCATAATCGAGCAGCGAAAGGTGCGGCCGCTTGGCCATCAGCATCACGCCGTCGTAGCGTAGTTCCGCGGCTTTGTCGATGAAATCGTCGAGCGATAGATGTGCCTGTCCCCAGGAACCCGAATAACTGACGGAATGCAGCAGTGCCGAAAAGCTCACGAGAAACTCCCTCAGACACTCTACTCTCCAAGCCGCGCGCGATCAACTTGGCGTTACCACCATGTAGAATGAATGGCGCTATGCGCGTCTTCGTTTTCCTTGTGACCGTTGCAGCAGCCGCGCAGACCAGCGCCACTTACCAACTCAAGGCGACGCCGAAGACGGTCGTGTGGGGTTACTATTCCGCCGACGCGCCACCGGCTTTGCGCATTCACTCGGGCGATACCGTCGAAATTGAGACCGTTCTTACGAGCAGCCCCAAGCGCCTGGAAGGCGCGGGTGTTCCCGCCGATCAGGTCGAACCCTCACTGCGCGACATATACAAAGAAGTCACCGACAAAGGTCCCGGTGGCCACATCCTCACCGGGCCTGTGTACATCGAAGGTGCGGAAATCGGCGACACGCTCGAGGTCCGCATCCAGGCGATCAAGCTCGCCATTCCGTACGCGTATAACGGCTTTCGGCCTGGCTCCGGTTTTCTTCCTGACGAATTTCCCTACTCGCGCATGAAAATCGTGCCGCTGGATCGTGATCGCATGGTGGCGCATTTCTCTAGCAGTATCGACATTCCCATACGCCCGTTCTTCGGAAGCATGGGCGTCGCGCCGCCCGAAGCCTCCGGACGCATCAGCAGCGCTCCGCCATGGTTTCACGCGGGCAATCTCGATAACAAAGAGCTCGTTGCCGGAACTACGCTCTTCATTCCCGTGAATGCACCCGGCGCGCTGTTCGAAGTTGGCGATGGGCACGCCGCGCAGGGTAATGGCGAAGTCGACATCACGGCCCTCGAAACATCTCTGGTAGGGACGTTCCAGTTCATCGTCCGCAAGGACATGCACCTGCGCTGGCCGCGCGGCGAGACGCCCACCCACTACATCGCCATGGGCATGAACGAGGATCTGCGGGAGGCTACCCGCCTCGCCACGCTCGAAATGATCGATTTCCTCGTACATGAAAAGCATCTGACGCGTGATGATGCCTACATGCTCACCAGCACCGCGGCCGACCTTTCCATCACGCAACTGGTCGACGGCAATAAAGGCGTGCATGCCATGATTCCGAAGTCGATCTTCCGCTAAACTTGCCCTATGGCCGTAGAGCCCAGATTGTTGGTTAGCCTCCGGGATGGAGTGAAGCGCATCACGTTTAACGCGCCCGAAAGGCGTAATGCCGTGGATCGCGCGACGACAGAGCGCTTGCTTGAAGTGGTGCGCGAGACCGCAACGGATGAAAGCAAAGTCGTCGTCCTCAGCGGATCCGGCGATTCGTTCTGCGCGGGTGCCGATTTGCGTGCTGCCAAGCCCGGCGAGGGGGATGTCACTGAATATCTGCGGCGCTTTGTAAATCCAACGATCCTGGCGCTTCGCGAGATGCCCAAGCCCGTGATCGCGCGCGTACATGGCCACGCGGTGGGAATTGGCTGCAATTATGCGCTGGCGGCTGACATTCGCATCGCCAGCACGGAAGCCAAATTCGGCCAGGTGTTCAGCAAGATTGGCTTGATTCCCGATGGCGGCAGCACCTACTTTCTCCCTCGCATGATCGGCTATGCGAAGGCCTTCGAGTGGATGGCAAACGCGAGCATCATCGACGCGCACGAGGCCGCCGCACTCGGTATCGTGAACAGCGTCGTACCCGTGGCGGAACTCGACGCCGCGGTGGACGACTGGTGCCGGCGACTCGGGTCTATGGCCACGCTGGCCATCGCCGGGATCAAGCGCGCCCTTTCGTACGGTGAGAGCCACACATTGGCGGAGGCGCTCGAATGCGAAGCCGTCACGCAGAAAACCTGCTTCGATTCCGCGGATTTCCGTGAAGGCGTTGCGGCATTCCGCGAGAAGCGCAAGGCCGTGTTCCAAGGTAAGTAAAACGAGACGACATATGATCGCAACCGAAACCGCAATTGAGACTCTGAAGTTCTTCGTCAACGGAAAATGGGAGCTGCCAGGTGTACGGCCGCTGCACGACATCACCAATCCGGCGGCCGCCCGTACCATCGCCCGCGTTCCCTACGCGACCGCGGACGATATTGACCGCACGGCGCAGGCCGCGCACGAAGCATTCCTTCGGTGGCGTGATGTCCCCGTGGTGGACCGCGTGCAGGTTCTCTATCGCTACAAAGATCTGCTGGAAAAGCATGCCGAAGACCTCGCTCGCACGTTGACCGGCGAGAACGGCAAGACCCTCGAGGACGCGCGCGCGGAGATCAGGCGCGCCATTCAGATGGTCGAAGTGAGCTGCGGCATGCCCAGCCTGATGATGGGCCAATCGCTCGAGAATGTCTCGCGCGGCATCGATTGTCATACGATCCGGCAGCCGCTGGGCGTTTGCGCCGGCATCACGCCATTCAATTTTCCCGGCATGGTCCCCTCGTGGATGTATCCGTTTGCGATCGCCTGCGGCAACAGTTTCATCCTCAAGCCGTCCGAGAAGGTTCCGATGACACCTACGCGCATGGCGGAACTGTTGGAGCAGGCCGGTTTGCCGGCGGGTGTTTTCAATCTCGTCCACGGTGATAAGGTCGCTGTAGATGCCCTGCTCGCGCATCCGCGCGTGCGTGCCATCTCATTTGTCGGCTCTACTCCCATCGCGAAGTACATCTATGAAACTTCGGCTAAGAATGGTAAGCGCGTGCAGGCCCTGGGTGGCGCGAAGAATCACCTGGTGGTGATGCCCGACGCCGACCTCGACAAAACCACCGACGCGATTATCAGCTCGGCGTTCGGTGCGGCCGGTGAGCGTTGCCTGGCAGGCAGCATTCTTGTGCCGGTGGGTGCGGCTGCCGAGCCATTGCTCAAAATGTTGCTGGAGAAGACCCGCAAGATCACGGTGGGCGATGGCGCCGATTCCGACACACAAATGGGCCCGCTTGTTACGGAGGCGCATCGGAAACGCGTCGAAGGCTACGTCGAGAAGGGTGTTGCCGAGGGTGCGACCCCTCTCTGCGATGGCCGCGAGACCACTGCCAAAGACGGGTACTTCCTGGGTCCCACGATCTTCGATAACGTCACCACCGACATGACCATAGCGCGCGAGGAGATTTTCGGCCCTGTACTTTCCGTGATCCGTGTGAAGGATCTTGATGCCGCCGTCGACCTGGTAAACCACTCACCGTTCGGCAACACTACTTCGATCTTCACCGGCGACGGTAAAGCCGCTCGCGATTACGCAGCGCGCGTCGAAGCCGGCATGATCGGGGTCAACATCGGAGTCGCGGCGCCCATGGCGTTCTTCCCATTCTCGGGTTGGAAGCAATCGTTCTTTGGCGATCTCCACGCACACGGGCGCGACGCCATTGCCTTCTACACTGAGCAAAAAGTGATCATGAGCCGTTGGTTCTAGCGTTACGACCGCTCGCTGGCCGATAGCGCGCGGTGTTCCAGCTCGAGGAACGGAACCGCCGCCTGCATCAGTTCGGCTTCGACGGCAATGGAGTGGTTTTTGCCGCTGTCGCTGCCGGCCAGATCCCACAGTTTGAATACGGCGTGCTCGGGAACATTCTCGGCTTCTTTGAAGAAGAGCAGGGAATTGGCCGCGGTATCGAAATCGACACTCACCAGATCGCCGCCGCGCACCTGGCCGCTGGCGATCAGGTTCGAAAGCGGGTTCACCAATTCGCGCTCCATAGCGCGCCGCAGGTGCCGCGCCCCGTATTTCAGGTCGGTTCCTTCGCGCAGCAGAAATTCCTTCGCCGAAGCGGTGAGTGCAAAGAAGAACGGAGTCGGTGTCGACGAGCTGAAGATTCGCTGCTGCAGCAGATTCAACTCGAGATTCAGAATCTTCCGCAGTTCAGGTTCGCCCAGCGGACGGAAAACCAGCACCTTGTCAAGACGGTTCATGAACTCCGGCGTGAACCGGCGCCGTGCAGCCTCGACTCCAGCGCGCGAAATCTTGTCGGTCGTCTCTTCGTCCAGCGTTCCCGCGAGCTGTTCGCGTTCTTTATCTCCAGCAGTGAAACCCAGGCGGGGCCGGAGGATCGAGCTCATCTCGCCGGCCCCCAGGTTGCTGGTCATGAAAATCATGGTCTGGGTGAAGTCCACACGGCGCGTGTCGCCCAGCGTCAGCGTGGCTTTATCGAGAACACCAAGTAGCAGGTTCCAGAGCGCATCGCTCGCTTTTTCAACTTCGTCGAATAGAACGAAGCTCAGCTTCACTTTTTCTGTGTGATACTGATCGAGCACTTCCTGGCTTAGCAGCGGATGCGTTTCGCGATGTCCCAGATAACCGGGAGGTGAACCCACCAGCTTGGCGATCTCATGGCTGTGCTGAAACTCCGCGCAGTCCACTTTGATCATCGCGCGGCCGTCGCCCACCAGGCTCTCCGCCATCGCTTCGACGAGCCGCGTCTTTCCGGTGCCGGTAGGTCCTAGGAACAGAAAGCTGCCGATGGGTCGCGACGGGCTGGCCATCCCCGCGAGATATGTTTGATACAAATTCACGATCTGTTGGATCGGTTCATCCTGTCCAACGATGCGTTTATGCAGGTCCGCTCGGAGCTTCTCCGCCTCATTACCGGTTTGGCGGACATCCAGTTGGGTTCTCAACGTGGTCACTCTCTTCCGGTCTGTCGACAAGGATCTTGCTCGATCATAAAATGCCGCATGGACCGGGGGGAATGCTGAAATTGGTTAGTAGGGTGTTTGCTCGATACGTTAATTACCTTCGGATTTAACAGCTTTCCAGGGCTTGCGGATTTTCCACCGTGGAGAGATCACCCAGCGCTTCCCCTAAGTACTTCTGGCGCAGTAACCTTCGAACAATCTTCCCGCTTTGCGTTTTGGGTAGTTCGCGCACCGTGCGGACGGCCCGCGGTTTGAATGTGGGACCGAGTGCGTCAATCAGATGCTGTGCCAGTTCATGCTCGAGCGTGGCTCCGGGCGCGAAACCAGGTTTCGTAACAACAAAAGCCACGATGGCTTCGCCCTTCAATTCGTCGGGCACGCCGATGACCGCGGCCTCCGAGACCGCCGGATGTTCGATGAGTGCCTCTTCAACCTCCGCCGGGCCCACCTTGCGTCCCGCCACATTCATGGATTCATCTGCGCGCCCGTGTACGAACCAGCAACCGTCTTCATCCACACTTGCCCAGTCGCCGTGATTCCACCAACCCGGCCAGCGCGACCAGTAGGTTTCAATGTACCGGTCGGGATCGCCCCAAACGCCACGCGTCATCGAAGGCGCAGGCTGCATGCATACCAGATAACCTTTCTTTCCGCGCACCGGATTCCCGGCGTCATCCACTACTTCTGTCGCCATCCCGGGCGCCGGGCCGCCGAGCGAACAAGGCTTGAGCGGCTGGATCGGTAGCACGCTCAGAAACGAACCGACGAATTCCGTGCCCCCCGAGATGTTGATGATCGGGCACCGGCGATGGCCGACGTTTTCGAAATACCACAGATAAGACGTGTCGTCCCACGGCTCACCGGTTGAACCCAGCAGACGTAGCGACGGCATCTGCTGCTTGGGCATTCCGGCGCGCATCAGCAGACGAATCGCCGTTGGCGAAATGCCGAAGGTCGTGATGCCGTGCCGTTCGATCATCTGCCACAAGCGTTCCGCGCTCGGATAGTCGGGCGCGCCATCGTAGAGAAAGATCGTGCCGCCGAAGTTGTGATTGCCGATGATGGTCCACGGCCCCATCATCCAGCCAATGTCGGAAAGCCACCAGAATCGGTCTTCCGGCTTGTGGTCAAAAGCCAGGTAAATCTCTTTGGACATCTGCGCCAGGCAGCCGGCATGCGTGTGCACTGTGCCTTTTGGCTTGCCAGTGGTGCCGGATGTGTAAAGAATGAAGGCGCGATCTTCGGAATCGAGCGCCAAAGAGTCGCACTTTGTAGATTGACTGCGCAGCAAGTCATCCCACCAAACATCGCGCCGCTCGTGCCACGGGATGTCGCCGCCTTTGTACCGCCAGACGACTACTTTCTCGACGGCCGTCGGCCTTTCGAGTGCCTGGTCAACTTTCTCTTTGAGCGGTAGCAGCCGCCCCCGGCGCTGCGCGTGATCAGCCGTGAAGACAACGCGTGCGCCGGAATTCTCAAGACGCGTGGCGATGGCGCTCGCGCCAAACCCGGCGAAGATCGGCACCACGATCAGTCCCAGCTTGCAGCACGCGTAGAGAATCATGACAACCTCGGGAACCATGGGCATTACGAGCGCCACGCGATCGCCCTTCCCAAGGCCCAGTGCCACGAGCGCATTCGCCAGTCGATTGGTCTCTTCGGCCAGTTCCGCAAAGCTCAACGTGCGTGCCGCGCCGTCTTCGCCTTCCCAAATGCACGCTGTCTTGCCGCTTGCGACGTGGCGGTCCAGACAGTTCCACGCGATGTTCAACTTGCCGCCGAGGAACCACTCCGACCACTCGACGCCGCGTGACGTATCAAGCACGCGGCCGTAAGGCTCGAACCATTCAATACCCTCTTGTTCCACCATCCGCGCCCAGAATTCTTCGATGTTCTCCCGCGAGTAGCGTAGGAATTCTTCGCGATCTGAGAATCCGAGCTTGCGCATGAATTGCCAGACATTCGTCTGCTCCATCCATTCGCGCGATGGCTCCCAGATCCACGTCATTTGATTTGGCCAACTTTGGGCCGCACCATGTCGAACAGATCCGTCGTGCGCGTGTAGGTCGGGCCGCCCATGCGGCCGATGGCGTGCAGCTTATCGGGATCGATTTTGTAATTGTCGATCAGCGCGTCGTCCACATGAAAGCGGAGCACCTCGCCGATCACCAGACTTCCGCCCAGCGGTTTCGTGCTGACTTCCACGATGTCGATCAGCCGGCATTCCATGCTGATGAGCGATTCTTTCACCCGCGCTGGTTTCACCAGGTCGCTGGCCACCGGAGTCAGCCCTGACATTTCAAACTCGTCCACCTCAGGCGAAAACTCGGCGGCGCAGATATTCATCTTCTCTGCGAACTCCTCCGAGACCACGTTGACCACAAATTCCTTCACGGTTTCGATATTCAGCAGCGTGTCTTTCCGCGTGCCGTCGGAGCCGCGTACCATGGGCGAAAAACAAATCACCGGCGGATTCGCGCTGATACCGGTAAAGAAACTGAACGGCGCCAGATTGCGGATACCGTCGGCGCTGATGGTCGAAACAAACGCGATGGGCCGCGGCACAATCACGCCGACCATCAACTTATAGACGTCGCGATAGTCGTGTTCGGAAGGGTTGATGATCACAGCTCAACGCGTGGCCGGCGCGGGCTCCCCGGCGGCGGGTACCATCCAGCTCATCCAATACTCCTTCCACTCTACCGAATCGCCCGCCGGGAGCACATGAATGGGGTTTAAGCCATCCAGCATCACGGCGTACTCATCGGTTTGCGTCTTCTTCTTCTGATTGGCGAGCGCCTTCGGGTGTGGCCCATGGTGAATGCCGCGAGGATGCAGCGTGGCCCAGCCGGGCTTGATGTTGTCTTTGCTGAAGAAGTCGCCGTCATGATAGAAAATGAACTCGTCGTAGTCCGTGTTGCGGTGGAAAAAGGGCACGCGCAGCGCGTCTTCATCCTGCTCGAGCGGTCGCGGCAGAAAACTGCACACCACCGCGCCTTCGGTGACGAACGTGGTATGCGCACTCGGCGGCAGGTGCGCGCGGTGGCTCATCACCGGCCGGATGTCACGCATGTTGATCTTCCATGCTGTTAAATCACCCTTCCAGCCAACCACATCCATCGGATTGAACGGATAGACGACTTTCGAAATCTCGTCGTCCACCTTGATGCGCACTTCCCACTCGCGGTCGTCGTTCAGGATCGGCGCAGGCTCAGGTGTCGTCACGGCCGCCGGGTCGTAGAGCGCATGTTGGCCCAGGAGCCCCTTGTCGGGCTGATTGAATTCCGTTTTCGATTGGACGATCAGAAAGAAGTTGTCGCGCGTCCGCGGAATCACGCGATACGTGACGGCGCGCGGGATGTTCACATAGTCGCCCTTCTCGAATGCCAGGGGCCCGAAGTCGGTCTCCACGGTTCCTTCTCCGCGATGCACGAAAATCAGTTCATCGCCGTCGGCGTTGCGATAGTAAAACGGCATCGCATCGGAGCGCCGCGACACGTAGAGCGTCACGTCCTGATTGCCGAGGAAAGCCACCGCCATCCCCGCGGGATCGTGCTGGTCGGTTGGTGTGAGCCGGTTCAAATCGAAGCAGTGCGGCCGCAGCTTGCCTTCGAAGCGGATCCAGCCGGTGGGCGGGTGCGCGTGATACAGATGTGCGGACTTGCCGTAAAAGCCCTTGCGCCCGTGCTCTTCTTCGAACGTTCCCTGCGGAAGCCCGACGTGGGCCTGCCTCGCCGTTTTGCCCTTCTTGAGCGGATACATGCCTGCCTCCTGTTTTCAGAATAGCCGCCATCATAGGACACCACAATTATGTGGTGGTAGCATGAGGATAGGTATGGCACGACAGAGTGTGATGGTCGAACCTGCCGGACTCACCACCAATCGCGCGCCCTTCATCGAGCAGGCCCGGCGCGATAGCCGCCTTTACATCCAGCAACCCTACGAGCTTTACACCGAGGAGAATCACGAAGCCTGGCAGCAGCTGTTTGCGCGCATGGCGCCGCGGTGGGATCGCTACGCCAATGAGCACTTCCTGGCGGGGATTCACTCGCTCTGCCTGGCTCCGAATCGCGTCCCAAAGCTCGAAGATGTGAACCGGTTTTTGCAGCCGCTCACCGGGTTTCAGGCCAAAGCGGTCAGCGGCTACATTCCCGCATTCCTTTTCTTCGATTGCTTGCGCAACCGTACGTTTCCAACCACTATTACGATTCGCCCATCGGATCGCCTGGATTACCTTCCCGAGCCCGACATCTTTCATGACGTGGCGGGCCATGTGCCCATGCACACGGATCGCGCGTTTGCCGAAACTCTGGTGCGCTTCGGCGAATGCGCGCACACCGCCGCCGACCTCGTGGCAGCCATCCGCGATGAGCATGAGCAGGTGCGCCGATTGACCAGCATTATCCGCGCCATGGCGCGCTTCTTCTGGTTCACGATTGAATTCGGCCTCATGCGCGCGAAAGACGGCGTCCGCGTCTACGGTAGCGGGCTACTCAGCTCATTTGGCGAGATCGAACACGCCATCGAATCGCCCGAAGTGCAGCGGTACCCGATCCAACTCGAATGGGCCATCAACCAGTCGTTTGAGATCGATCACTACCAGCCGCTGCTTTTCATCGTGGATTCCTTCGACCATCTGTTCGATCTGGTCGATCGGCTCGAACGCTGGATGCGCGCCGGCAAGCTGGACAACGTCGCGCCCGGCGAGCCGGAGGTGAACGAGCGCGACCTTCGCAGCTTCCTCCATCGGGATTGACGCGGGCGTTCTACCTCTCACACCACTCTGTTTCTCAATATCCCAATCTTCTCGATCTCGAGCTCCATCACGTCGCCGCGCTCAACCCACCGGTCCAGCTCCAGCCCGCACCCCGTACCGACCGTGCCTGATCCGATCACATCCCCGGGATACACAGCGTCGTCTTTTGAAAGAAATTCGATCATCTGCTCGAATTTCCAGTAGATGCTGCCCGAGTTCCCCTCCGACCACAACTCGCCATTGATTCGCGCGGTCATGCGGAGGTTATAGGGATCGCCGATTTCATCCGCCGTCACCAGGTATGGTCCAAGGGCCGTGCACCAATCCTTGCCCTTCGCCGGGCCGAGCCTTACCTTCATCTCCTGCCGCTGAATGTCGCGCGCGCTAAAGTCGTTCATCACCGTGAAACCGACAATGTACTCTGCCGCGCTCTCCGCCGGGATGTTGCGCCCCTGCTTGCCGATGATCGCGGCCAGTTCCAGTTCGTAGTCGAACTTCTGCGTGAATGATGGCCAGTGCACATCTTCATCGGTGCCGATGATGTTCTGATGCCCGCTCTTGTAATACACGGGGATTTGGTACCACTCGGCCGGCATAGGCTCGCCGCGCTTCTCAAATCCCTTTTTCACGTGTGCTTCGAATGCGTAGAAGTCGCGGACTGAGGCCGGATTCGGCAGCGGCGTGAGCAACTTGACCTCAGACCGCGCGTAGAGCAGCGTCTCATCGTTCAGCCCTCGCGCCGGCCGCGTTCGTTCGAAGTACTCGACCGTCTCATCCGCGGCCGCCATCGACGCCGCTTCGCCTTCCAGAAACTCGCGCATGTTAGCGGGGACCAAAGCGTCTGCCAGCTTGTGCGATTTCACCCGCGCGGCGCAGACGAGGTTGAGATCCAGAATCCCGGCCTCGACGACGGCCCCCAGCCGCCGATGCCTTCCCAAGTGCGTGTGGATTTCGAACGTGCAGAGCTTCAACGGTTACAGGTTACCCCGCAGTTCCTGTTCGCGTTCGATGGCTTCGAACAGTGCCTTGAAGTTGCCTTTGCCGAAACTGCGGCTGCCTTTGCGCTGGATGATCTCGTAGAACAGCGTGGGCCGGTCCTCCACGGGCCGCGTGAAGATTTGCAGCATGTAGCCTTCATCGTCGCGATCCACCAGAATGCCAAGTCGTTCCAGATTGCCCACTGGTTCGTCGATCTTGCCTACGCGTTTCTCCAGATCCGCATAGTACGTGCCCGGCACGCGCAGGAACTCCACGCCCTGCTCGCTCAGTTTGGAAACCGTCGCCACAATGTCGTCCGTCGCCATGGCGATGTGCTGCACGCCCGGTCCCTGGTAAAACTCCAGGTATTCCTCAATCTGCGACTTCTTCCGCCCCTCAGCCGGCTCGTTGATGGGAAACTTCACGCGGCCGTTTCCGTTCGCCATCACTTTCGACATGAGCGCGGTATATTCGGTGCTGATGTCCTTGTCGTCGAAATGCTGGTAGAGACGGAAGCCCATCACTTTCTCATAAAACTCCACCCATCTGTTCATCTCGCCCCAGCCGACGTTCCCCACCATGTGGTCGATATGCTTCAGCCCAACAGGCCGCGCCACGCGATCCGCCTCGGTCACCGCGACATAGCCGGGTAAAAATGCGCCGCGATAATTCCTGCGTTCGATGAACGAGTGAATCGTGTCCCCATACGTCGCGATCGCCGAAATGCGCACTTCGCCGGACTCATCGCGCAATACCTCCGGCTTCCGGACACCACGCGCGCCTCGTTCTGTCGTCTCGCGATATGCCGCCGCGGCGTCATCCACCCAGAGCGCGATATCGCGCACGCCGTCGCCGTGACGCAGAACGTGCTGTGCTATGCCATTGTCCGGACGTAAAGGCGTGGTGAGCACGAAGCGAATCTTGTTCTGCTGGACGACGTACGACGCGCGCTCGTGGCTCCCTGTCTCCGGCCCACTGTATGCCGCCAGTTGCATGCCGAAGGCGGCGCGGTAGTAATACGCCGCCTGCCGCGCGTTTGCGACATAGAACTCGATGTGATCCGTCCCGTTCAGCGGAAGAAAGTCGGCGTTCGCCCCCGAAGTTTTCTCAATCAGTTCTTGCATATCTATTTCACAGCCGTTTGCACGGCCCTCTGCAGCGCCGTCACGCAGCGCTGGTTCTCTTCATCGGTTCCCGTCGATATCCGGATGCATTGCGGCAGTCCGAAGGCCTTCAGTGGCCGCACGATCACCCCTTGCTTCAGCAGATCTTCCACCACGCGAGCGGCCTGCCCCGCATCCGCCAACTCAACCATCACGAAATTCGCTTCCGATGGAATTACGTGCAATCCCATTTCAAGCAGCCCTTCCGTCAGTGCTCGCAGGCCGCGGGCATTCAATTCGAGCGAATGATGGAGGAATGCTTTATCAGAAAGCGCCCCGATGCCCGCAGCTTCGGCCAGCGTGCTCGGCTCAAACGGCAGCTTCACTTTGAGTAGATTGCCGATCAGTTCTTCGTGCGCGAATCCGTAGCCGATCCGCGCACCCGCCAGGCCGTAGATCTTCGAGAAAGTCCGCAGCGTGATGACATTGTCGTAGCGGTAATGCATCGAGTCGGGGTACCGCGGATTGTCCTTGGCGTATTCGAAATACGCTTCGTCCAGAATGATCAGCACGCGCTCCGGTACATGCCTGTAAAACTCGTCAAACTCATGCCGCGTGAAAATCGTTCCCGTCGGATTATTGGGATTCGCCAGGTAAACGATCTTGGTGTGCTCATTGATTTGTGACGCCAGCGCCTCCAGATCGTATCGCCAGTTGTCGTAGGGAACCGTGCGGTACGTCACGCCGCGCGATTTCGCGAGCACTTGAAACCCAATGAACGCAGCTTCCGTCGTAAGCACCTCGTCGTCATCGCACAAAAACGTGCGAATGATGTTGGACATGATGCCTTCCGACCCGCTGCCCGCAATGACGTTTTCGATCTTGACGTCGTACTCGCGTGCCAGCACCCGGCGAAGTTCCAGCCCGCCCGTGGGGTAGAGATGGAGCCTTGAAGCACATTGCCGCATGGCATCCAGCGCCACGGGCGACGGTCCCAGCGAGTTTTCATTCGACGCCAGCTTGATGGCGTGGGTCACGCCGTAAGCGCGCTCCACCTCTTCGGCACTGCGCCCGGCTTCGTAGGGACGAAGAGAAGCAATGTAAGGGGGAACCAACGGCACGGTGGTGCTCTCACTTACTATGTTAGTCCGGCGAGATTGACGGCGCCCGCCCGCTTTTGAAAAGCTGTAGGGCGTGCGCATCCAACTCCTTCTCGCTAGCTGCCTTTGTGCCGCTGCTTGCCTCGCCCAGGATCTACAATTCGCCGATCTCGGCGACTTCCACTTAGAAAGCGGCGCCGCCATTCATGACTGCCGCGTCGCCTATCGGACTCTTGGCAAGTTAAACGCCGCCAAATCCAACGCCGTGCTGTTCCCCACGTGGTTCGGCGGAACCACCCAAGATCTTGTCCCGCTCGTCGGCCCCGGCAAGCTCGTCGATTCTTCGAAGTACTTCGTCGTCCTCGTCGACGCGCTCGGCGATGGCGTTTCCACGTCTCCGTCCAATAGCGATACCCAGCCGCGCATGAAGTTTCCCGCCATCAGCATCCGCGACATGGTCAACGCGGAGCACCAGTTGGCGCAAGATGTCCTTCACCTGCCGCACGTCCGCGCCGTCGTCGGCATTTCCATGGGTGGTATGCAGTCGTTCCAGTGGATGGTGGCGTATCCGGATTACATGGATTGCGTGATCCCCATGGTCGGCTCGCCCAAGCTCACTTCCTTCGATCTGCTGTTGTGGGAGTCCGGCATCCACGCGATTCAGTGGGACCCGGCTTGGAAAGGCGGCGACTATACCTCACCTCCCGAAGCTGGACTGCGCCTTCGCGCCGACATCGACGCTCTCGCTATCGAGACGCCCGCTTATCGCGTGGCCCACACCAAGCCTGAGGAGTTCGAGAAATTTCTGGATGCCGAAGAATCCGGCTCCATTCACGGCTTTGACGCCAATAACTGGATTCGCCAGGCTCAAGCCATGATGGGCCACGACGTTTCCCGTCCATTCGGCGGCGACATGTCGAAAGCCGCCGCGGCCGTCAAAGCGCGCGTGCTGATCGTTGTCGGTTTGCAGGATCACATGGTGAACCCCACTCCTGCGCTCGCCTTCGCGCGGTTATTGCGCGCGTCCACCATGGAATTGGATAGCGATTGCGGCCATATCGTCACATCCTGCGAACAAGCCAAAATCGGCAATGCCATCGCGCAGTTTCTCGCCAAGTAAGTCGTGCGCTGCATTCTCGCAATCATCGTATTGCTGCTCTCGTGCCCACGGGCCCGCGCCTATTCTGTCCTGACGCACGAGGCCGTCGTTGACGCCGCATGGGGCAATTACCTCAAGCCGCTTCTGCTCGCGCGCTTTCCCGCCACCACGCCGGACGACTTGCGCACAGCCCACGCCTACGCCTACGGAGGCTGCATTATTCAGGACATGGGCTACTATCCTTTCGGCAGCCATCTCTTCAGCGATCTCACGCACTACGTGCGCAGCGGTGATTTTGTGGAGGCGCTGTTGCGGGAAGCGCGCGATGTCAACGAGTACGCCTTCGCTCTCGGCACGCTCGCTCATTACGTCGGCGATAACAACGGCCATCCGCTCGCTGTGAACGTGTCGGTGGGGCTTCTCTATCCCAGCCTCCGCGCCAAATACGGCGACGACGTGACATACACCGACGATCCCACCGCGCATCTCAAAACCGAGTTTAGCTTCGACGTTGTGCAAGTGGCGAACCATGTTTATGCGCCTCAGGCCTACCACGATTTCATCGGCTTCGAAGTGGCCAGGCCGCTGCTCGATCGCGGTTTCTACGATACCTACGGCCTTCACCTGGCGGACATATTCACCGATCTCGATCTCGCACTCGGAACCTACCGGCACTCCGTGGCATCCATCCTGCCCACCATGACGAAGGCCGCATGGGCCGCAAAGAAGAATGAGATTATTGCCGCCACTCCGGGCATCACCAAGCGCAAGTTCATCTACATTCTCTCTCGCGCCAGCTACCGGAAAGAGTGGAATGCCAAGTACGAGCGCCCTGGTTTCTGGGCGGAGTTATGGGCGTTTCTGTTCAAGCTGATTCCAAAGATCGGTCCGCTCCGCACGTTTGCATTCAAAGCACCCACGCAACAAACAGAGCAACTGTTCGTGAAGAGCTTCGACGCGACCTTCGATCATTACCGCGCGCGGCTTGCTGAAGTGAAGGAGCATCGATTGCAACTCACCGATGAAAATCTGGATGTCGGCCAACCCACCGTCGCCGGCACTTACAACCTCGCCGACCGTGCCTACGCCACGCTGCTCGACAAGCTCTCGAAGAAGCAATTCGCCGGAATGACCCCTGCGCTGCGCACCAATATTCTCGAATTCTATTCCGACCTCAATCGCCCATTCGCAACAAAGAAGAATCGAAAAGCGTGGCGGAGAACTCTCGGCGAGTTGGATGCGTTACGCACGGCAGCCATCGGCACTGCCGCCGCGCCTTAGTTCATCGAGGCCATCCAGTGCCGGATCTGATGCACCTCGGCCTTCGCGCGCTCCCGTTCGTCCGGCGTTTTGGACAATTCGAGATACCTTGCCAGATCCTCTTTCGCGGCGGTCAATCGCCCCGCCTGTGTTTGCAAAATCCCTCGCTGCCGATATTCGTCGGGTGATTCGGGATTCGCCTGGATCAGCAAAGTGAGCGCTGCGATCGCCTTGTCCGTGTGACCCCGCCCCGCATAGGCCGCGCTCAAATTTCTCAGCATCCGCAACAGCAGGTCCCGTTTGCTTACCGGCGCGAGCCATCGGCCATCCGGTTCGATCTCCACTTGCGCCGCCTCTCGCGACAGCGCAAAGCAATCCTCGGCCTGCAGCAGCCGGCCGCCGTGAAATGGATCGATGAAGGTAGAGTACAAGCCGTCGTCGTAACGCACGATAAAATGCCCCGGCAAACCGATGCCCGCCACTGGCCTTCCCAGCCGCCGCGCAAGCTCCATGTAGACCAGCGAGAGCGTGATCGGAATCCCGGTGCGCGTGGTGAGCACTTCGTTCAGGCAACTGTTCTTCGGATCGTAGTAATCAGCCGTATTTCCGCGGAATCCGAGCTCATCAAACAGATACCGGTTGGCCTCGCGGACAAAAGTCTCACCGTCGGTGCCATCGCTCAAGCGTTCGCGCAACTCCGCCGCATGTGAATCCAGCAGGCCCACGAACGCGTCCGCTTCGATCTCTGGAAACTCGATGGCGGCCAGCTCCAGCGCCGCGCGATCGAGCGGCAAACTGGCGTCACGCCCCGTCAGCAAATCCAGAAGCCTGCTCATCGTGCCGTAGAATAGCACTTCACTCGGACGTTGTATTGCATCACCCTCGCGTCTCTGCTCGCGCCTGGCGTCGTAGAATCACAGGATGCGTTTCGCATCCATATCTGAAAAAGTTTTGACGGGGCGATGCGCTATCATGAGACACCGCATGAGAATTGCTGTTGCAGCCGACCACGCCGGGTTTCCGCTCAAAGCGCGCATCCTCGAGGAAGTGCGCAATCTCGGCCACCACGTATTTGATCTTGGGACGCATTCGACCGAAGCCGTCGATTATCCCGATTACGCGCGCGCCGTCGCCGAAGCCATCCGCGACGACGCCGCTGATCGCGCGATTCTCATCTGCGGCTCTGGCGCAGGTGCCTGTGTGGCCGCCAACAAGTTCCGCGGGGTTCGCGCCGCCACTTGTCACGATACCTTCTCCGCGCATCAGGGCGTCGAAGACGACGGCATGAACGTGCTCTGCCTCGGCGCGCGTGTCATTGGCCCCGAGCTGGGCGCGGAACTCGTCCGCACGTATCTTCATGCGCATTTCTCCGATATCGAGCGACATCGCCGCCGCGTGGCCAAGATCGAGCAGTTCGAAGAGGAGTTCGGCTCCGAGCGCGCCACCGCCGCCACCCGCCCGCGCTAAGATGGATTCGCTATGGAACTGAAAGGCAAACGCATCGCCATTCTCGTGGACAACATTTACCAGGATCAGGAAGTCTGGTATCCGTACTTCCGCTTCCAGGAAGCTGGAGCGCAGGTCGTGACCGTTGCCGCGAAAGCTGGTGAAATCTACACCAGCAAACACGGCTATCCCATTAGGTCCGACGTCACGTATGACAGCGTGCGCGCTGGCGATTTCGATGGCGTCGTCGTTCCCGGCGGTTACGCTCCTGACATAATTCGCCGCCATACAGCAGCCAACCGCTTCGTGCACGAAATGGATAAGCAGGGTAAGCTCGTCGCGGCCATCTGCCACGGCCCGTGGGTGCTGTGCTCGGCGGACATGCTCAAAGGCCGCAAAGCCACGTGCTTCTTCGCCATCAAGGACGACGTGATCCACGCCGGAGCGAAGTACGAAGATGCGGAAGTCGTCGTCGACGGCAACCTCGTCACCTCGCGCAAACCCGAAGACCTGCCGGCATTCTGCCGCGCCTCTATCGAAGTGCTCACCGGCGTTCCCGCTCTGGCTAGATGAAAACTCGAATCGGCGTTGCGGTCTGTGCGTTGATCGGTATTCTCAGCGCTCAGGACGGTGCCACGCACGCCGATTGGCCGCATTATGGCGGCCAGCGCAGCGCCTGGCGCTATAGCGCCCTCGACCAGATCAACCGCTCGAACGTAAGCCGCTTGCAAGCCGTCTGGGCTTTCCAAACCGGGAAAGTGGATGGCGGCTTCAACGCGACGCCGCTTGTCGTCGATGGCGTCATGTACGTATCGTCTTCGTGGAATCGCGTCTTCGCTATCGACGCCGAAACCGGGCGCGAGATCTGGCATTATTTCTACCAGAACCCGCGAGAGATCGGAATCATCTACAGCCCCTGGACGCGCGGCGTCGCCGTGGGTTTCGGCCGTGTTTTCTTCGGCACGCTAGACAACAACGTCGTCGCGCTCGATCGTGCTACCGGGCGCGAATTGTGGCGGGTTAACGTCGAAGACATGCGCCAGTGCGGCTGCAATATCACCGGCGCTCCGCTGCTGGTCAAGGACAAAGTCGTCGTCGGTGTCACCGGCGGCGATTCCGCCCATCGTGGATATCTGACCGCGTTCGACGTCAACACCGGCCGCCGCGCCTGGCGGTTCTGGACCATTCCGGGTCCCGGCGAAAAGGGTCACGAAACCTGGTCCGGCGAGAGTTGGAAAATGGGCGGCGGCGCCACGTGGATGACCGGCTCCTACGATCCCGAGCTCGACCTTCTTTACTGGGGCGTCGGCAATGCCGCCGCGGATTTCTACGGCGAGGCCCGCAAGGGGATCAATCTCTATACCGACAGCATCATCGCGCTCGATCCCGATACCGGCAAGCTCAAGTGGCATTACCAGGAAGTGCCGCACGACGTTTGGGATTTCGATTCCGCTTTCGAGTGCGTGCTCGTGGATGCGCCCGTGAACGGTGTCTCGCGCAAGCTGCTGCTCCACGTGAACAAGGGTGGGTACACCTTCGTCGTCGACCGCACCAACGGCGAGTTCATTTCCGCGTGGCCCGTTGCCGAGAATATCAACTGGATCACAGGCGTGGATGCCAAAGGAAATCTGATGGGCCGCAATGAGCCTCCGGTCGGCAAGACTTCGCTCATCTGCCCCAGCATCGGTGGCGGCCGCCAGTGGAATCACGGCTCGTACTCACCGCGCACCGGCTGGTTCTACACCACGGGGATCGAATGGTGCCAGGAAGTGACGGTTACTCCCGAAGAGCCCAGGGAAGGCGTGAACTTCTTCGGCGGCGTCTTCCATCTCAAGCCGCCGATGCACGGCGCCGCGGGCGGTCACCTCGATGCATACGAACCGGTAACCGGGAAGAAGCTCTGGTCGTATGCGTCCAAATATCCATTGCTGGCTTCCCAGCTTTCTACCGCGGGCGATCTGGTTTTCTCCGGCGATCCGGAGGGCAACTTCTTTGCGCTCGACGCGCGGACGGGCGAAAAGCTGTGGAGCTTTCCTACCGGCTCCGGGCATCGTGGGTCGTCGATCACCTATTTGGTGAGAGGCCGTCAGTACGTTGCCACACCCTCAGGCTGGGGGTCCGCGCTCGCCGGCCTGCTGCCGCAACTGTGGCCGGAGACGGAAGACTTTCCGCCCGGCTCGACCATGTTTGTTTTTGCGCTCCCGCCGGAGGCACATTGATCGTCCTGGCGTTGCTGCTCGCGCAGGTTGCCGCCGGTCCGGCACCCGTGGCGCAGGGCGAACGCATCTTTGCGCAGAGTTGCTCGGTCGGCTATTGCCACGGTGTCGCCGGCTCTGCCGGCCGAGGCCCCAGGCTGCGCGGCCGCACGTTCACGAAGGACTACTTGACCACGGTGATCCACGACGGCATTCCGAGCTCCGCTATGCCCGCCTGGAAGGATCGATTGAAAGACGATGACATCCGCGCCGTTGTCGCTTACATCGTGAGTCTGGCGACAGCCACTGATCCGGCACCCCCTGCCAATCCCATGCCGCCGGGCGTTGGACCTGCCAGCCAGCCTGTCTTCAGCGGACCTCCACAGGCCGCCCGCGGCCGCGCCCTGTTTTCCGACCCGGCTCGCGAGAATTGCGCCGTCTGTCATGCCGTGGCGGGGCGGGGGATGGCTGTCGGGCCCGATCTTACCGCCGTCTTTGAGCCGCTGCGCCGGATTCATTCGGCCGCGTCGCATCATGTTCTGACTGCGTCGCTCCAAACCGGCGAGCACTTCCCGGCATTACTCGTGTCCCAGACTGACCATGAAGTGCGGTTGTACGATCTGACTTCGACGCCGCCTGTTCTGCGCACGTTCGCGCGATCGCAGGTGACTTCTCTGGCGCAAAACTCCGCCTGGCGGCACGACGATGTCATCAGGAACTACTCGGCGGCTGAACTGGAGGATATTGCGGCGTATCTGCTGTGGGCGGCCACCGGGCCATAGCCCAGCGGACCCACCCACCTGCTACTAGCTCTTCTTGCTCTTGCTGGCTCGAGCGCGCGCCTTGCTGTGCTTGGCTTGTTTGATGCGCTTTTTGCTGCGATGGCTGGCCGCGTGGCTAGTCCCGCTTTTATGAGTTGCCGCTTGTACCGGAACTAAACTACTCACGCCCAATAACAGGGCGACCAGTAGTGCGTTGATTTTCACGAAATGGTAGTGGAATGGGAAACGGCTTTATCGCAGAGCTAGGTAGTTTTTCGCGCGAGCTACGCGTGATTCTTCGGTCTCTTGAACTTGGCTTTTTTGAACTTCTTGTACTTGACTTTCTTTGGAGCCTTGGCGGTCCGGTAGGACTGAGGGGGCTTTCGCTTCCCATACGCATACTTGCCCGGCTTACCCGGCTGTAAGCGCGGATCGCGCGCCTCAGCCGCTTGAAAACTGGCGAAGGCGACGAACAGAATCACCAGCAACGTGCGGAGTCTCACGCTCACGATTCTACTATCGCTGTGCCGCGAACCACAAGTACATTTCCAAGAAACAAAGCGCGGTTATCGCTATGCAAACAAAGGATAGTATGCGCCATAGCGATTCGTTAACACCGCCCGAGACTCGCGGCAGTCCGGCGACGTAACCGGCGCAAAATCCCGCCGCCAGCCCGCCCAAGTGCGCGGCATTATCGATGTTGAAAATCGGCAGAAGGCCGAAGATGAGCCCGTAAATCGCCCAGCGTGTGTAGAGCGCGCGGATGTGATCGCCCAGCGCGCTGCGGTGCCGCACGCCGAGCGCGATCATGGCGCCGATCAATCCGAAGATGCCGGCCGAAGCGCCCACCGAGCCGACCAGAGGATTCCAATACGTGCTTGCGAGGAATCCGCCGACGGTGGAGAGGAAGTAGACCACGATCATGCGGTTGGTGCCGTAGACTTCCTCGACCTGCGCTCCTAAGTCGAACAGCACCCAGGAGTTCATCAGAATGTGAGTCAGCCCGCCGTGCAGGAATCCGGCGGTTACCAGGCGCCACCACTGGTGGTAGCGGAGAATGAGGATGCCGTTCTTCGCGCCGAGTATGTCGAGCGCGCGGCTGAACGCGCGATCATCGCCTCCCAAGGTGGAACTGAGCGCCCACGTCGCCAGGTACAGGCCGACGTTGATCAGCAGAATGATGATGGTGGTATAACGCGCGTGCGGAATGAACCCGCCCAGGATCGCGCCAGGTTCGCGCTGGTCTGCCGCGCGCGGCCCCACCTTCTCGTGACAATACGGGCAGACGCGGTCGTCGGTCGTGATAAATGCCCGGCAATGCGGGCACATGCGGCGCTTATCCATGCAGAAACCATTGTACTGTCATGCATTCAGCGGTCTTGGTACAATTTGAGTTTCCGAATGCCGAAGAGCGAGCGAGAACTTCGTCAGGACATCGTAGACATCGGGCGCCTGGTTTACGAGAAGGGCTGGGTGGCGGCCAATGACGGGAACATCTCCATCCGCCTGGATGATGGCCGCATTCTGGCCACGCCGACCCGGATCAGCAAGGGCATGATGCACCCGGAAGACTTGATCATCGTCGACCAGTGCGGGAAGAAGATCGAGGGTCCTCGCGAGTGCACGTCTGAGATTCTCATGCACTGCACAATCTATGACTTACGGCCGGATGTGCAAAGCGTGCTGCACGCGCATCCCCCGGTTGCCACTGGATTTGCAACGGCCGGCCGGCCGCTCGACCTGGCGCTCTTACCCGAAGTGGTGATCGGTCTGGGGCAGGTGCCGTTAGCGGCCTATGGTCTACCGGGAACGCCGGCGCTCACCGAGCCCATGCTCCCGTTTATCCCCAAGTACGATGCCATCATGATGGGGAACCACGGCGTGGTCAGTTACGCGGGCGACGTGTACAAGGCCTTCTTCAACATGGAGATCGTGGAGCATTTTGCCCGCATCACCTTTGTGGCGGAAATGCTGGGCGGTCCAACAGTCCTGCCCAAGGTCGAAGTGGACAAACTGCTCGATTCCCGGGCGCGCTATGGAGTGGAGCGCCGCAACGGCGCGACGCAGGAGTGTCCGGTGGTGGCGGAAGACCTGGCAGGCCGCGGCGAGCGGCTAGGCATCACGCGCGCGGAGTTGATCGCACTGGTGGATGAAGCGCTCAAGGCGCGGGGAATCGCATAGGGCGCTCCCTGACGGTCGCGAATCCGTAAGCAGCTCCTTACTCGACGCGGAGCGCCTGGATGGGCGCGATGGAGGCGGCGCGGGTGGCCGGAATCATGGCGGCGAATAAGGCGCAAACCGCAAGCGCGACGGCGGCTAGGGTGAGCGACAGCGGGTCCCAACTGGAAACGCCGTAGAGCTCCGACGCAATGAGACGCCCGGCGCCGACAGCCAGCGGTAATCCGAGCAGCAGGCCGAGCGAGACGCGCTGCAGTGCCCCGCGCATCACCAGGCGAACGACCTGTCCACGGTCCGCGCCCAGCGCCATGCGGATGCCGATTTCGTTGGTTCGCTGCGCCACTGCATAAGCGGTGACACCATACATGCCAACCGCGGCCAGCAGCAGGGCCACAATGCCGAATAGACCGGCGAGGCTCGCGACCATGTGTTCCTGATCGAACGAGCTGTCGATTTGCTGCTGCATGGTTTTGACGCCAATGATGGTCAAGGCGGGATCGACTTCGGCGAGCACTTTGGTCAGCAGCGGCTCAAGCGCGCCGGGCGCCAGGTTGGTGACCAGCAGGATGCCGCCGATGAAATGGGACCGCAGCTCGATCCCCTGCATCAACGGGTCCTTGTAGTTGGCGCTTTGCGCGAGGGGGACGTAGAACATGGGACGCGCGGGCTGACTCAGAGCAAAACCCGCAAACTTGGCGTCACGCGCGATACCGATGATCCGGAACGTGCCGGCGTTTTCGGGCAGGTCGAGGCCGAAGTGCTGGTCGAGCGGGTCTTCGCCAGACTTGAAGAAGCGCTTCACGAAGGCTTCGTTGACGATGGCCACGGGCGCCGTGGTTTCGTTATCGGAGGCGGTGAACGTCCGTCCACGCACCATGCGGACACCGAGATTCTGAAGATAGTCGGCACTCACACGATCCCAAGACGCACCACTTTCGCCGTTCATTCCGTTCGGCGGATGGCCGGCGACCATGATCAATTCGCCCCAATTGTCAGTCAAGGGATTGTAGAGGGCGAGGCCGGCGCCCTGCACTCCGGGCAGCCCGCGGAGACGATCTTCGAGCCGGCGATAGAGCGCGGCGAGTTTCGGCAGGGTGTAACCGGAAGGCGGATTTTGCAGGGAGATCTCGACGCGGCCGGCGACCTGGTATCCGAAATCCTGGTGCTCCAGCTTGTTCAGGCTTCGCGCCAGCATCGCGGCGCCGGAGACCAAAACGACGGAGAGCGTGGCTTGCGCGATCACGAGCGCTTTGCGCACGAAGGTGGAATGATCGCTGGTGCTGCGGCCGGAGCCGCGCAAGGCGTCGGCGGGGTCAGTGCGGGTGGCGAACCAGGCAGGCGCGGCGCCAAAGATGATTCCGGTCAGCAGAGCGAGCGCGAAAGAGCCGCCGAGCACAAGGGGGGATGGCGCGGTGCTGATGGGGAGGAAGCTTGCGCCGGGAAAAGCCAGAGCCAGGAGCAGGCGCGCGGCGGCAATGGAGACGAGCAGACCCGCAATACATCCGCCAACTGCAAGCAGAACGCTTTCCGCCAAAGCCTGCATGACGATCTGCCGCCGGGAAGCGCCGATGGCGAGACGTACCGCGGTCTGGGGACGGCGGGCCACCGCGCGCGCCAGCAACAGGTTGGCGACGTTGGCGCAAGCGATCAGCAGCACCAGGCCGCAGACAGACAGCAGAATCTGGAGGCTGTGGCCGTATTCCTCTTTCATGGCGGCAACACCGGCCCCCGCGGGCACGACGTTGATGACCTGCTTGGGCAGCGTGCGGATGATGTCCGGCATCCAGTTGGCGGGATAGCCGGCTTCGCTCTGCATCCACTGGCGCAGCACGCCGGTGAGGCGCGGCGACATTCCCGCGATTGACGCGCCGGGCCGCAAGCGGCCAATCACACGCAGCCACGCAGGAATGGCCTGGGGCAGCAGGGCGCTGGTCCCACTGATCATGGGCTCCTGTTGCAGGGGGATCCAGACGTCGGGAGGATCGCTGCGCAGTGTCTCCGCGAAAAATCCGGCCGGCGCGATGCCGATGACGGTGAAGGGATGGCCTTCGACGACGAGCGATGAACCCAGCATGGAAGTATCGCCGCCGTAGGTGGCCTGCCACGCATGATGGCTGAGCACGAGGACCGGTGTGGCGGACGGCCGGTCGTCATCCGGGGTAAAGACGCGTCCGGCAAAGGGGCCAACGCCAAGAGTCGAGAAGTAGGCACCGGTGACGTACTCGGAGCGCAACGACCGTGCCGCGACCTCGACTCCGGCCCGCCGCACACTCATGCGGGCACCGCCGGCTTGAAAGGCCGTCAGTTCCTCAAACTCCGGGGCCGCCGCCTTCAGCCGTTGATAGAGCGGGAAAGAATAGAAACCCCAGCGGTCTTGCGGGCCGCCTTCGACGCAGCAATCGTCGCCTTCACCGATGCGGTAGAGGCGCGCGGGATCGGAGACCGGAAGGGAGCGAAGCATGACGGCGTCCATCAAAGTGAAGATGGCAGTGGTTCCACCGATGCCCAGGGCAAGAGTGAGTACGGCGGCGATGGTGAATACAGGGGAACCGCGGAACTGGCGCAAGCTGTAGCGAAGATGGCTGATTAAGGTTGACATGGAGGCCTCAAGTCTGTAATTACGCTCGAACCTGAAATACGAAGGCGAATTGTCCGGAGTTCCGCAAGCGGCGGACGCCTCTTCACATTGAGTACTGTGAAACTCCGATTTGGTTACGCAGATTTCCTTAAAAAACGGGGGCGATCAAGCAACTTTGGCAGGTTCTGCGTTTGCCAGAGGCTTGCTGTTCCGCGGAAGCATGAGCCAGACAGCCAGCGCGATGCCCCAGCCGAGCTTGATCAGTTCGAGCGCGGAATAGATTCCGTGGAAGACCCAGAATTGCGTGCTGGAGGTGGCCGGGCCTGCTCCGGCAAAGTCCATGGCGCGGCCTAGCCGCGTGATCTGCGGAGTCAGCAAGAAGTGCATGAGGAGCGTTATCGCGAGCATCAATGACGGCAGCCAGAGAGTTACCTTATCGCGATAGCCCGAAACCCACAGCGTGAGGATGAGGAGTACCCCCAGCCCGATCTGTGTGTTCTCCCATCCCGTGAAATATTGGCGGTTCAGCTCCGAGGCCTCATAGCGCAGAAACGCGCGCGCCTCGTCGTGTCCCCCGATGGCTTGCACACGCTGCGCCACGTTTGACGGGGGCGATGCCAGAAGCCGGTCGACGGAGCGAAAGTTCTGGGTCGCCACCATGTCCATGAACACGCAGCCGCCGATCCAGGCACCCAGCAGCAAAGTCGAGATGCGGGTCAGATCCATTCGTCGAGTATTCTACTTCAAGCGCGCGGGCTTGAGCGTCCAGGCCTGGAGGCGCGCCATGTCGAGCAACTGCGGGGCGCTGAATCCCTCGGGATGAATCGGCCAACTGAAGACGCCGGTGGCGTCGGTCGAGACGTACTTCTCCATCTCGGGATTTCCCTTGTGCACGGCGACAGTCGCGGACGAGCCATCATCGGCGGCGAGTGTGGCGGCAAAATCCGGCAAGGAGAGTTTCTTCGAGCCCACCCAGACATGAGCCGGCAAGCGATGAAGGCTGCGAATCGTGGCTGCGGCGTCGGCTTTGGCGTGTTCGAAAGCGGCGCGGGGAATTTCGCGATCGAGGAGCGTGGTTTCGCCGCGCGCGTCGGGGCCTTCGACGGTTGCGGGCTCCATTCCGAGCAGCACTTGGAGCATGTCGGCGGCGGAGAGCACGGCTTCCTTCGTGACTAGGAACGTTTGGCGCTCCGTCATGTGACGGGCAATGGCGGCGCGGTCGGTGACGTGCACCGCGGAGCTCTCGTAGAGCAGAGGCAGCTCGCGTGCGGTAATGAAGCGAACGCCGGGGCGGGCCTTGGCGTGTTCGACATATCGCATCAAGATGCGGAAGCGGCGCTCGGCGTCTTCGGGAGTGCGGCGCGGGGGGAGTTTCCAATCACTGCGCTCGGGGTTCGCTCCCTTGGCGAAATTGAGATCCCAGAACGCGGACGTCACGAACTCGGTGGGATGGAAGTAAGTGCTGATGACGCCTCCACCGCGGGCTTCGAGCTCGGCGGCTACGCGATCGAACTTTTCGAAGAGCGCGGGGACTTGATCGTCACTATCGAGCGACGGGCGGATCAGGCTGGCTCCCATATGAAAGACGTTGAGCATGCCGACGAACCAGAAGGGCTGGCCGTCGACGCCGACGTGATCGGATTCGTCGAGATAAACGGGGATGCCGAGCCGCGGCAAGGCGCGATAGGTTTGCGGCGCCCAGGAGCTGCCGGGCTGGCCGTAGCAGCTTGGTGTGACGCCGAAGATACGCTGGATGTCGGCGACGCCGGGGCGCTCGCGACGCTCGAACTCGGCGGCGCCATCGAGCCAGCCCATATCGCGGAGATAAAGGGCGGGAGCCGGCTGCATGCTGTGGAAGTTGGAGTGATAGCCGACGTCGTGGCGGCTGAGGGCGCGGATGACGTCCTGGCGGCCGCGCGCTTCGAGCACGCGCGCCTTTTCCCCGACGACCTTGAACGTAGCGCGAACGCCGAGGTTATCGAGATCGGTGGCGATGCGCAGGGCGGCATCGTCGGCCACGGGCTCCATGTAGTCCTCGGTATCGAACCAGAGCATGACGTAGACAGGAGCCTTGGCGGCAAGGGTGGCAGCGAGCATCAGGAAGACGAGGACCTGTTTTAGCATCCTGCCTAGATTAGCGCAGAGGCAGGGGGCGGCGGTGTTCGCAAATGGGATTGGCTTTGATTTGCAAAATTAGTTTTCGTGAAAGGAAGTGGTTTTAGCATCATGGAGATGCACAGCGTCGATTCATACCTATATCACGATGATGCAAAGCTCGGGGGCCGTAGCTCAGAGCGGGAGAGAAATCTCAAGGCAAC
>Ga0335071_10001235_pt1 | contig 27697 bp, 24 predicted proteins | sample Lox_Sample_15_FD_206724 | JGI IMG/M metagenome (GOLD analysis project Ga0335071, IMG submission 206724) | Soil microbial communities from Loxahatchee National Wildlife Refuge, Florida, United States - Lox_Sample_1.5 | ecosystem: Environmental > Terrestrial > Soil > Wetlands | place: USA...
TCGAGCGGGAGGTGGCTCTTCAGGAATCGTCGATGCGTCTGTCGCTCGATCACCGGGAAGCAATCGTCCACGAGCGCGAGGAAGGCCGAGTCGATCCAGGGCGAGGTGCGACCGAGCGGCTCCGCAGGTCCGGTGCCCTGGAAGACCAGCAGGCTCACGATCCGCTGCGTCCAGGTCGTGCCGGACTTGGGCGGTGTCGAGATCACGATGTCGCCCGCGCGCGGCACGAAGCGGTCCCAGCGGCGGCTGTCCGTTACGTGGCTCCGGTAGCTCCGCGTCCGGTGCGGGAGCGGCTGGCCGGTCATGGCTTCCTCCTTGCGGCGTACGAGCGCGAGGAGCGGCGGTGACGCCTCCGCGCCGAGAGCAGCCCGAGCGCGGCGAGAGTCGCAGGCGCCGGGGCACCGGGCTCCGGCACGTGCGCGATCTGCATCGTCACGTCGCCGGAGGCGGTGACGTGGCCCGAGCCACCGAGCGCGCCGCGGACGTGGGCCTGGATCGCGAGCTCGTAGACGTGCTCGGCGAGGAGCACGCCCGTCGCCGGGCCCGACTCGATCGGCGGCTCGAGATCGTTGGCGAGGAAGTGATAGGACAGGAGCGGCGCGGTCGTGTCGGTGAGATCGATCTCGAGCTGCGCGTTGTCGACCATCGGGACGATTCCGCTGGGCAGGTGGTGGTGCGTCAGCTCATAGGCGACCTGCGCGTGCGCGATGAAGGTCAGCGCGGCCGAGGCGCTGTCCTCGCCGGAGGCCTCGTGGGCGAAGTCCGGCGCGGCCTGGAGGTCGAAGTCGAGGGCGAGCGCCGTCTCGGAGAGATCGTAGGTCGTGTGCGAGTGGTTGCCCGGGATTCCGGCGTCCAGCAGGATCTCGTCCTGCACCGGCAGCGCAGAGACCGGGTCGGCCTGGCTCCCGTCGGCGGTGACGCCGGTCACCGTGCTGCCCGCGACGAGCTGGATCGGGAAGGTGTCGTTCGCCGGGGCCTCGCGGGTCCCGGCCCCGAGGCTCGCGCTCGCGATCGCCCACGCGACGATGCTCCGCCTGACGCGCATCGAGGCTCCCCTCCGCATCCCCCACGCGCGCGAGTGTAGCCCCGCGACGCCGCTTGCGGTTTGCCGCGCGGAGGGCGATCCGCTACCTCCCCGGGCGTGACGACGCCGATCTCCGCTCGTGTCCGCCACCCGCACGGCCATCCCGGCGTCCATCCGCGGCGCCGCGCGGAGCACTAGCTCCCGAGCCGGCGCCGCAGGCGGCCCCCGAGGGCCGAGTTTCGTCACAACCCCCTGATCCTTTTGGCATTTTCGTCCCCCCCAGGTACCGTGGGGCCGAGGCACCGATGTCCGAGCTGCTGCGACGAATCGAGGAGGCCGAGGCGCGCGCCCGGGCGCTCGAGGAGCGGCTCGCCGATCCCGCGCTGGCCGGCCGGTCGGCCGAGTACGGCGAGCTCGCCAAGGAGCTGGGGCGGATGCGGCCGCTGCTGGAGGCGGGCGCGCGCTACCGCCGGCTGGCGGCCGAGCTCGGCCAGGCGCGCGAGCTAGGGAGCGAGGCCGAGGACGAGATGCGCGATCTCGCTCGCAGCGAGGCGGCGCGGCTCGAGCCCGAGCTGGCCGGGGTCGAGCGCGAGCTCCGCCTCCTCCTGGCACCGCGCGACGCGAACGACGAGCGCAACGTGATCCTCGAGGTCCGGTCGGGTGCGGGCGGGGAGGAGGCCTCGCTCTTCGCGAACGATCTCTACCGGATGTACGTTCGCTATGGGGAGCGCCGCGGCTGGAAGATCGAGCCGCTGTCCATCTCGCAGAGCAGCTCGGGGGGGATCAAGGAGGTGATCGCCTCGATCGCCGGGCCCGGGGTGTGGAGCCGCCTCAAGCACGAGCGAGGGGTGCACCGCGTGCAGCGCGTGCCCACCACCGAGGCGGCCGGCCGCATCCATACCTCGACGGTGACGGTGGCCGTGCTGCCGGAGGCGGAGGAGGTGGAGGTCGAGATCGACCCGAAGGACCTGCGCATCGACGTGATGCGCTCGGGAGGTCCGGGCGGCCAGAGCGTCAACACCACGGACTCGGCGGTTCGCATCACGCACCTGCCGACCGGCCTGGTGGTGCACTGCCAGGACGAGAAGTCGCAGCACAAGAACCGCGCCCGCGCGATGAAGATCCTGCGCGCGCGGCTCCTCGAGCAGGAGCAGGCGCGCGCGGCGGCCGAGCGCCGCGACGAGCGCCGCTCGCAGGTCGGAACCGGCGAGCGCAGCGAGCGCATCCGCACCTACAACTTCCCGCAGTCGCGGGTCACGGATCACCGCGCGGGCGTCACGCTCCACAAGCTCGACGCCATCCTCGCCGGCGAGCTCGACGAGCTGCTCGACGCCGTCCACCTCCGCCTCGCCGAGGGCTTCTCCGCCCCCGCGGAGGCCTCGGCATGAAGATCGTCACCTCCGAAGCAACCCGGTCGCCTGAAGTATCGGCCAGCGCGCCGTCGCCTCCGGAGCGACGAGAGCGGCTGGAGTATCCCCTGCAAGCGAGCGCAGCGAGCGCGCAGCGAGCCGAAGGCGAGCGAAGCTCATCAGGACGTGCGACAGCTCAGCAACAGACCTGGACCGTGCTCGACCTCCTGCGCTGGACCGCGCAGCACTTCGCCGAGCGCGGGATCGAGAGCGCGCGGCTCGACGCCGAGTGCCTGCTCGCGTTCGCCCTCGACTGCGATCGCCTCCGGCTCTACGTCGACTACGACAAGCCGGTCGGCGAGGCCGAGCGCGCGCGCTTCCGCGAGCTCGTGAAGAGGCGCGCCATCGACCGCGTTCCGGTGTCGCTGCTGACCGGCCGCCGCGAGTTCTGGTCGCTGCCGCTGCGCGTGACGCGCGACGTGCTGGCGCCGCGGCCCGAGACCGAGACGCTGGTGGCGGCTGCGCTGGCGCGCGGTCCGGCGGACGAGCGGCCGTTCTCGGTGCTCGACGTGGGCACCGGATCGGGCGCCGTGGCGCTCGCCATCGCCCACGAGCGACCGAGCGCCCGGGTGACCGGGACGGACGTGTCGGCGGCGGCGCTCGCGGTGGCGCGCGACAACGCCGCGTCGCTCGGGCTTGCGTCGCGGCTGCGCTGGCTCGAGGGATCGCTGTTCGAGCCCGTCGCCGGCGAGCGCTTCGACCTGGTCGTGTCGAACCCGCCCTACGTCGCTCGGCGCGACGCGGCCTCGCTGGCGCCGGAGCTGGCCCACGAGCCCGAGATCGCGCTCTTCGGGGGCGAGGACGGGTGCGAGGTGCTGCGCGCGCTTGCGGCGGGCGCGCGCGATGCCCTCGCGCCGGGCGGAGCGCTCGCGCTCGAGGTGGACCCGCGGCAGGCGGCCGCGGTGGCGGGCTGGCTGGCCGGGGCGGGCCTGCTCGAGATCTGCGTGCTGCGCGACGCGGCGAAGCGCCAGCGCGTCGTCGCGGCACGGGCGCCCGGCGCGTAGCGGACGGAGGGGGGATGGATCGCATCGTCGTGCGCGGAGGCCGCCGGCTCGCCGGCGAGGTGCGCGCCTCGGGCTCGAAGAACGCGACGCTCGCCCTGATGGCGGCGTCGCTGCTCACCGACGACGAGACGGTGCTGCGCAACGTGCCGCGCGTGCGCGACGTCGACACCATGGCGGAGATCCTCGGGGCGCTCGGCGTGCCGTGCCGCTTCGAGCCGGACGATCCGCACGTGCTGCGCCTCGGGGGCCGCGGGGTCTCGCGCCCCGAGGCGCCCTACGACCTGGTGCGCAAGATGCGCGCCTCGTTCCTGGTGCTCGGGCCGCTCTTGGCGCGCAACGGGCTCGGGCGCGTCTCCGAGCCCGGCGGCTGCGCGATCGGCGTGCGCCCGGTCGATCAGCACCTGAAGGGGCTCGAGGCGCTCGGCGCCAAGGTGCGGCTCGAGCACGGCTACGTCGAGGCCAGCGCGTCGCAGCTCCACGGCGCGCACCTGGCCTTCGACTTCGCCACCGTGAACGGCACGCAGAACGTGATGATGGCGGCGGTGCTGGCGAAGGGGCACACCGTGCTCGAGAACGCCGCGCGGGAGCCCGAGGTGGCGGAGCTCGCCGGCGTGCTGAACGAGATGGGCGCCGACGTGCGCGGCGCGGGGAGCGATCGCATCGAGATCCGCGGCGTTGCCCGGCTCCACGGCGTGACGCACGAGGTCTGGGGCGATCGCATCGAGGCGGGGACCCTGCTCGCCGCCGGCCTGATCACGCGGGGCGACGTGTGCGTGCGCGGCGTCGAGCCCGGACTGCTCGACGCGACGCTCGAGAAGCTGCGCGAGGCGGGCGCCGAGCTCGACGTCGCGGGCGACGCGATCGCGCTGCGGCCGGGCGAGCGGACCCGCGGCATCAAGGTGGTGACGGCGCCGTACCCCGGATTCCCGACCGACATGCAGGCGCAGCTCATGGCGGCGCTCGTGCTCGTCGAGGGATCGAGCGTCGTCACCGAGACGGTCTTCGAGAACCGCTTCATGCACGTGCCCGAGCTCGTGCGGCTCGGGGCCGACATCGAGCTGGCCGGCCGCGCCGCCCACGTGCGCGGCGTGCGCGCCCTGTCCGGCGCCCCGGTGATGGCGACCGACCTGCGCGCGTCCGCGGGCCTTCTGCTCGCCGGGCTCGCCGCGGAGGGCGACACGGTGGTGAATCGCGTCTACCACATCGATCGCGGCTACGAGCGCATCGAGGAGAAGCTCCGGCGTCTCGGCGCCGAGATCCGGCGGGAGGGTTGATCCGATGGGCGGCCGATCTGCAGCCTCTGCCAGGGGGTCCGCGAAGCCCCTGCTGCGCCTGCTGAGCTCCGGGGAGCCCGGCTTCCAGAAGGCCTTCGACGAGCTGGTGCGCCGCCGCGACGCGGAGCGCGGCGAGATCGAGAAGGGCGCGCACAAGATCATCGAGCGCGTCCGCAAGGGCGGCGACGAGGAGCTTCTCGCGTGCATCCGCAAGTACGACGGCGCGCGCGTCGACGCCGTCGAGGTGACGCCCTCCGAGTGGGACGAGGGCGTGTCGCGCGTCGAGCCGGCCGACCGGGCGGCGCTCGGCAAGGCGGCGATGCGGGTGCGCGAATTCCACCGCAAGCGGGTGCCTTCGAGCTGGGAGGTCAAGGAGGAGGGCGGCGCCTTCATGGGCGTGCGGGTGCGGCCGCTGGCGCGCGCGGGCGTCTACGTGCCCGGTGGCAAGGCCGGCTACCCGTCGTCGGTGATCATGAACGCGGTGCCGGCCTCGGTGGTCGAGGTCCCCGAGATCCTGATGGCGACGCCGGCGCTGCCGAACGGGAAGCTGCGACCGGAGCTCCTGATGGCGGCGCGGCTGGCGGGCGTACACCGCATCTTCAAGATGGGCGGCGCGCACGCGGTCGCGGCGTTCGCCTACGGCACCGAGTCCGTGCCGCGCGTCGACAAGATCACCGGCCCCGGCAATGCGTGGGTGGCGGCGGCCAAGCGCCTGGTGTTCGGCGACGTCGGGATCGACACGGAGGCCGGCCCCACCGAGGTGGTGGTCGTGGCCGACCGCACCGCGACACCGGCGTGGGTTGCGGCCGACCTGATCTCGCAGGCCGAGCACGACGAGGCGGCGCAGGCCATCCTCATCACCCCGCTGCGCGCGCTCGCGCAGAAGGTGCAGGAGCAGGTGTCGAAGCAGCTCGTCGGCCTGGCGCGCGCGGACGTGGTGCGCCAGTCGCTGGCGCGGCGCGGCGCGCTCGTCGTCACGCGCGACCTCGATGAGGCGCTCGAGCTGGCCAACCGCTACGCGCCCGAGCACCTGGTGCTGGCGGTCGACAAGGCGGATGCGGCGTTCAAGAAGATCGCCAACGCCGGCGCGGTGTTCCTCGGACACTACACGCCGGTCGCCGTCGGCGACTACCTGGCCGGTCCGAATCACGTGCTGCCGACCGGCGGCACCGCGCGGTTCTTCTCGCCGCTCGGCGTCGAGGACTTCCTGAAGCGCATGAGCTTCGTGCGCTTCGAGGCGCCCAAGCTGCGCGAGCTCGGCCTCGAGGTGATCCGCCTCGCGGAGCTCGAGGGGCTCACGGCGCACGGGCGCTCGATCGAGCTGCGCCTCGCGAAGATCCGCCGCCAGCGGCGCGAACGGGAGGCGGCCCGCGAGGCCGGGGAGGTCGACATCCTGTGAGCGGGGAGATCCGGGAGCGGCGCGCGATGCTCGCGCGCAAGACGCGCGAGACCGACATCCAGCTCGAGCTCGGCCTCGACGGCACCGGCCAGTACCAGGTGTCGACGGGGATCCCGTTCTTCGACCACATGCTCGAGTCGTTCGCGAAGCACGCGGCCTTCGACCTCTCGCTGCGCGCCAAGGGCGACCTCGCGGTCGACCTCCACCACACCGTGGAGGACGTCGGCATCGCGCTCGGCAGCGCGGTGCGCCAGGCGCTGGGCGACGCGCGCGGCATCCGCCGCTACGGCTTCTTCGTGCTGCCGATGGCGGAGGCGCGCGTCGACGTCTCGCTCGACGTCTCGAATCGTCCGTATCTGGTGTACAGGGTCGAGCTCTCCAACGATCGCATCGGCGGCTTCGACGTGTCGTTGGTCGAGGACTTCCTGTATGCGTTCGCGCAGAACGCGGGCCTCGATCTCCACGTCGAGCTGCGCTACGGACGCTCTCCGCACCACGTGGTCGAGGCGATCTTCAAGGGCCTCGCGCGCGCGCTGCGCGCGGCCGTCGAGCTCGACCCGCGCGTCTCGGACGTGCCCTCGGTGAAGGGAGTCCTGTAGTCCCGATGCAGGCCACGGCGGCGGTCGTCGACTACGGCGCGGGCAACCTGCGCAGCGTCTCGAAGGCGCTCGAGCGCTCGGGCCTCGCCGTCGACGTGACCGCGGATCCCGGCGCCGTGCGGCGCGCCGACGCCGTCGTGCTGCCGGGCGTCGGCGCGTTCCGCGACGCGCGCCAGAGCCTCGCCGACAAGCACCTCGACGATGCCGTGCGCGCCGGGATCGACGCCGGCCGGCCCTACCTCGGCCTGTGCCTGGGCCTGCAGTTCCTCTACGACGAGGCGGACGAGCACGGCTGCTCCCCGGGCCTCGGCATCCTGCGCGGTCGCGTCGAGCGCTTCCCCGACGTCGCAGCCGACGGCAGGCGGCTGCTCGTGCCGCACATCGGCTGGAACGAGGTCCGCTACGAGAAGCGCGGCGCGCGCAATCCGATGCTCGCGGCGCTCCCGGAGCGCGACCACTACTACTTCGTGCACTCCTACCGGCCGGTGCCCGCGGACGCGGCGACGGTGGTGGGCTGGACCGACTACGGCGGCGCCTTCGCGTCCGCCGTGGCGACGGAGAGGATCTTCGCCGTGCAGTTCCATCCCGAGAAGAGTCAGAGCGCCGGCAAGCGCCTGCTGGACGCCTTCGCGCGCTGGGTCGCGGCGTGTCGCTGAAGCACCTACTCGCGCGGGCATCGGCGCTGCTCCTCGCGCTCGCGACAGCGGGCTGCACCGACATGGTCCGCGTGACGGAGACGCCCTCCGTCGCGCAGAACGGCCTCTCGATCCATCGCATCGCGGTGGCGCCCTTCCGCACGGGGCCGAGGGCGATGCCGCCGGAGACCGGCTCGCTCGTGGCGGGCTTCACCGCCGATGCGCTGGCCCGGCGCGGCCTCGACGTGATCCCGCCGACCGACGTCGCGCAGAGCCTCGGCCTCTCCGACCCGAACGTGCAGCTTCCCGACGCGAAGGCGATCGTGCAGGCGGCGGCCCAGCGCTTCGGCGCCGACACGGTCGCGGTCGGGAGCGTGTCGCGCTGGCAGGAGCGCACTGGGCAGGCCGCAGGCACCATGCAGCCGGCGAGCGTGGCGCTCGAGGTGAAGCTCTATGCGACGGCCGCCGGGGCGCTCATGTGGGCGGGCGCCTTCGACGAGACGCAGGTCGCGCTCGGCGTGAACGTGCTCAAGGCCAGCCAGTACCCGGGCGGAGGTACGCGCTGGCTCACCGCGGCGGAGTTCGCCCGCTTCGGCGCCGATCAGGTGGTCAGCCGGATTCCACTCGCTCCGCTCGCCGGTCGCTAAGCGGCCAGATTCGAGAGGCGTGCCCCCCTTCGAGATCATCCCTGCCATCGATCTGCTCGGCGGCCGCTGTGTGCGGCTGGCGCCCGAGGGCCGCTTCGACGCGGCGCCGCTCTTCGAGGCGGATCCCGCGGCGCTCGCGCGCCGCTACGCGTCGCAGGGTGCACCGCGGCTGCATGCCGTCGATCTCGACGGCGCGCGTTCGGGCCGGCCGGAGAACGCCGACGCGATCGCAGCGATCGCCGCGGTCGCAGGCCGCATCCCGCTCCAGGTCGGCGGCGGCATGCGCACGCTGGCCGATCTCGAGGCGCGCCTCGCCCTCGGCGTCGAGCGGGTGATCCTCGGCACGGTGGCGCTGCGCGACCCGGCGCTGGTGCGCGAGGCCGCGCGCCGCTGGCCGGGGCGCGTCGCGGTCGGGATCGACGCGCGCGGCGGGCGCGTCGCCGTGCAGGGATGGCTCGAGGAGAGCGACGTCGCGGTCGTCGACCTCGCGCGCCGCTTCGAGGATGCCGGCGTGGCGGCGCTGGTCCACACCGACATCGCGCGCGACGGCACGCTCGCCGGTCCCAACCTCGAGGCGACCGCGCGCCTCGCGGAGGCGGTGCGGCTGCCGGTGATCGCCTCGGGCGGGGTCGGCTCGGAGGACGACGTGCGCGCCGCCGCGAAGCTCGGGCTCGCCGGGATCGTGATCGGGCGCGCGCTCCACGCCGGCACCGTGCAGCTCGCCCGCGCGCTGGAGATCGCCGCGTGCTGCTGAAGCGGATCATCCCCTGCCTCGACGTCGATCGAGGCCGCGTGGTGAAGGGCGTCCAGTACGTGGATCACGTCGACGCCGGCGACCCGGTCGAGGTCGCACGCCTCTACGACGAGCAGGAGGCGGACGAGATCACCTTCCTCGACATCACGGCGAGCCACGAGAAGCGGCGCATCCTGCTCGACGTGGTGGCCCGCACGGCGGAGACCGTGTTCATGCCGCTCACCGTGGGGGGCGGCGTGCGCTCGCTCCAGGACGTGCGCGACCTCCTGAACGCCGGCGCCGACAAGGTCTCGATCATGACGGCCGCCGTCGAGAACCCGGACCTGGTCGGCGAGACGGCCGTGAAGATCGGCAGCGCCAACCTGGTGGTCGCCATCGACGCCCGCCGTCTCGCGTCTGCTCCGGGGCAACCGGATCGTCTGGATCATCCCCCGCAAGCGCCCGGAGGGCGCGCGCAGCGAGCCGCAGGCGAGCGAAGTCAGCAGAAAGCGCCCGGAGTGCGCGCGCAGCGAGCCGCAGGCGAGCGAAGCTCATCGGGACGCGCTGCAGCTCAGCAACTGCGCTGGGAAGTTTGTACGCATGGCGGAAGGCGGCCTACCGGCATCGACGCCGTCGCTTGGGCGCGGCGCATGGCCGACGCGGGCGCGGGGGAGATCCTGCTCACCAGCATGGATCGCGACGGCACGAAGCGCGGCTACGACCTCGCCTTCGTGCGCGCCGTCGCCGACGCCGTCCCGATCCCGGTGATCGCCTCGGGCGGCGGCGGGAGCGCGGAGGATCTCGCCGCGGCGCTCGACGACGGGCCGGACGGCGGCCACGCGCAGGCCGCCCTGGCCGCGTCGATCTTCCACTTCCGCGAGACCACGGTGGGCGACGTGAAGCGGCGTCTGCGCGCGCTCGGCATTCCGGTGCGCCCGCCTTCGGGCGGCGCTCCGATCGGTTGATCGGGGGTCGCCCTTCCGCTAGCGTGCAACTCGCCTCGAAGCGAGGCGCGGAGAGCGCCCGCAACGCTCTTTTGCACGTCCCCGTACCTGCAGGCCCGACGCGCCGAGGCTCGGCCGGCCGGCCCGCGCTCCAGACGCCACGCCACGCGCCCGGACGCTCGCTCTGACACCACGACACGGGGACGCCTACTCATCCTGGGAGACGAAAGCCCTTGCCGGTCGTCAAGGTCAAGGAGAACGAGTCCTTCGAGCAGGCCCTGCGGCGCTTCAAGAAGCAGGTCGAGAAGGCGGGCATCCTGACGGAGCTGCGCCGCCGCGAGTCCTACGACAAGCCGAGCGTGCGCAAGAAGAAGAAGGCCGCGGCGGCCCGCAAGCGAGCGCTGAAGAAGCTGCGGAAGATGGCGCGTTGACGCTGCGCTGAGGAGGCTTCCGGTTGGGCCGGATCCCCGAGGAGACGATCGAAGCGATCCGCAGTCGCGTCGACATCGTCGACCTCGTCGGCCGCTACGTCTCTCTCCGGCAGGCCGGCCGCAGCTTCAAGGGCTTGTGCCCGTTCCACGACGAGAAGACGCCCTCCTTCCAGGTCAATCCCCAGCTCGGGATCTTCCACTGCTTCGGCTGCAACGCGGGCGGCAACGCCTTCGCGTTCCTGATGCGCAAGGACAATCTGACCTTCCCCGAGGCGGTGCGGACGCTCGGGCGCGACTGCGGCATCGAGGTGCCGGAGAGCGGCGGCGAGGGCGACGGGGCCGAGGTCGGCCGCCGGCTCCGCGAGGCCAACGCCGCCGCCGCGCTCTTCTATCGGGCTGCGCTGCGCGGTGAGGAAGGGAGCGCGGCGCGCGCGTATCTCGCGGGCCGTGGCATCGACGCCGCGACCGCGGAGCGCTTCGGGCTCGGCTTCGCGCCCGATCGCTGGGACGCCCTCTCGCGCACCCTCACGCAGGCGCGCATCCCTCTCGAGGTGGGCTCGCGCGCGGGTCTCCTCGCGGAGCGGCGCAGCGGAGGCTACTACGACCGGCTGCGCGGGCGGCTCACCTTCCCGATCTGCGACGTGCGCGGCGACGTGATCGGCTTCGGCGGCCGCGCGCTCGGCGCGGAGCAGGAGCCGAAGTACCTGAACACGCCGGAGAGCGCGCTCTTCCGCAAGCGCGAGGCGTTCTACGGGCTTCCCGACGCGCTCGAGCCGATCCGGCGGGCGGGCCGCGCCGTCGTCGTCGAGGGCTACTTCGACCGGATGGCGCTCGCGCGCGCGGGGATCCCGGAGTCGGTCGCCACCTGCGGCACGGCGCTCAGCGAGGATCACTCGCGCGGTCTTCGCCGCCGCACGCGCGAGGTCGTGCTGCTCTTCGACGGCGACGAGGCTGGTCAGAACGCCGTCCTCCGCTCGCTCTCGCTGCTCTTGCCCGAGGGCCTGCGCGTGCGCGCCGCCGAGCTGCCGGCGGGCGAGGATCCCGACACGTTTCTCGAGCACCAGGGAGCCGCCGCGCTGCGCGCCCTGGTCGACGCCGCGCCGCCCGCCATCGAGGGCCTGATCGCCCGCGCCGTCCGCGGCGGATGCGCGACGCCCTGGGAGAAGGCGGACGCGGTTGCCGCAGTGGTTCCGGTGCTCGTCCTCGTCGCGGATCCGGTCGAGCGCGGCGAGTACGCGAGGCGGCTCGCCTTCGAGGCGAACGTCGGGATCGCGGAGGTCGAGCAGGCGCTGCGGAAGGCTCGAGCCGGCAGCACCTCGGACGAGATCCAGGAGCAGATGGAGTCCAGTCCGAGCTCCAGCCGAGATCTGCGCGAGGTGCGCTGGGCGCGGAGCCTCGCCCGCCTGCTCGTCGACCATCCCGGGCTCGCTCGTGCGCTCGACCGCGACGAGCTGGCCCAGCTCCTCCCGAGCCCGCCCTGGGACCGCGTCCTGCCGGCGCTGGTCGAGGCCTGCGCGTCGGGCGCCCCGCCGGCCGTGGCGGAGCTGGCAGAGCGCCTCGGCGGCGAGGCGGGCCGCGAGCTCCTGGCGCTCTCGGTCGGCGACCCCCCCGCCCTGGACACCCCCGAGGCAGAGCGCGCAATCGGCGATACGATTCTGAGGCTCCGTCAGCGCCGGCTCGCCGCGCAGCGCCGCGCCACCACGCGGCGCTTCCGGGAAGAGGGGCGAGTCGACTTTGCGGTGAAGCAGCGAGAGATCGAAGAGGGCAAGCGCGTGCAAGGTCTCGCTCCCGGACCCCCGCGCTCGCAGCTGTGATGAACGCTGAAGGAGATCCCCCGATGGCCTCGAGCGCGCCCGATCGTACCTCCACCGCCCGCCGCCGGTCCGCGCCCCTCGGCGCTCGTCACAACGGCGTGTCGGATGCGCGCCGCGCGGATGCGGCCGTCGAGCCGCGCGCGGAGGGCGAGTCCGAAGAGGGCGCGCCGCTCTCCGCGTCCGATCTGCGCGGCGTGGAGCGCCTGCTCGACGAGGGCCGCCGCAAGGGCTTCCTCACCTACGACGAGGTCAAGGGCGCGCTGCACGACGTGGTCCCCACGGAGCAGATCGACGAGGTGCTCGCGCTCTTCGGCGAGCACGACATCACCCTCGTCGAGTCGCCGCAGGCGCGCCCGCCCCGGGAAGCGCCGGAGGTCGCCTCCTTCGCCGCGTCCGACGACGATCACGGCACCACCAACGATCCCGTCCGCGTGTACCTCCGCGACATGGGGCAGGTGTCGCTCCTCACGCGCGAGGGCGAGGTCGCGATCGCGCAGCGCATCGAGGCGGGGATCCACGCGCAGATGCACGCCGTGCTGGCGTCGCCCTTCGGGCTCGCCGAGGTGTTGCGGCTCGGCGACGAGCTGCGCAAGGGAGCGATCGAGCCGTCGCATCTGGTCGACGTGGTCGAGACGGAGACCACGCTGGGCGACCTCGATGGAGCGGAGGAGGACGAGCCGCCCCGGATGCCCTCGAACGAGTGCAGCGAGGAGCGCCGCAAGTCCCTGCTGCGGATCTTCGCGCAGTTCCGCCGCCTCGACGCCGAGGTGACCAGGCGCCTGGCCTCGGTCGCCAACTCCCGCACCGGGGAGTGCGCCCGGGTGCGGATCCGCCGGGAGATCGCGGAGCAGCTCGGGCAGGCGGTCGAAGCGCTGCGCGAGATCCGCTTCTCCGCCGGGTGCTCCAAGTCGATCACGGAGAAGCTGCGCGCGCTCGGCGCGCGCTTCGACCACCTCGAGGCGGCGGGCTTCCTGGTGACGGCTCCCTTCGAGATGCCTCCCGAGGAGTTCCGCAGCGCCGCCCTGCTATCGACCCGCCGCAGCCGCCGCGGCCACGAGGCGCTCTTGCGCCTCGGCGGCAACGCGGATCGCATCGCGGCTGCCACGGCAGACCTCGCGGAGGTCGAGCGCGAGGTGTCGAGGCTCGAGACGGAGGCGCGCATGTCGCGTGAGGACGTGCGCACCGCGCTCGAGCACCTCACCGACGCCGAGGCACGCACCCATCGCGCCAAGTGCGAGCTCATCGAGGCGAACCTGCGCCTCGTGGTCTCGATCGCCAAGAAGTACACGAACCGCGGGCTGCAGTTCCTGGACCTGATCCAGGAGGGCAACATCGGGCTCATGAAGGCGGTCGACAAGTTCGAGTGGCGGCGCGGATACAAGTTCTCCACCTATGCCACCTGGTGGATCCGCCAGGCCATCACGCGCGCGATCGCGGATCAGGCCCGCACCATCCGCATCCCCGTCCACATGATCGAGACGATCAACAAGCTGGTGCGCACCACGCGCTACCTGGTGCAGGTGTACGGGCGAGAGCCGACGCCGGAGGAGCTGGCGCAGCGCATGGAGATGCCGCTCGAGAAGGTGCGCATGGTGCTGAAGATCGCGAAGGAGCCGATCAGCCTCGAGACACCCGTCGGCGAGGAGGACGACAGCCACCTCGGAGACTTCATCGAGGACAAGAGCTCGGTGAACCCGCAGGACGCGGTGATCCACGGCGATCTGCAGCAGCAGACGCGGCGGGTCCTCTCGACGCTGTTGCCACGCGAGGAGCGCGTCCTCAAGATGCGCTTCGGCATCGGGGAGCGGAACAACCACACGCTCGAAGAGGTGGGCCAGGACTTCGACGTGACCCGCGAGCGGATCCGCCAGATCGAGGCGAAGGCGCTGCGCAAGCTGCGCCACCCGAGCCGCAGCAGGCAGCTGAAGACCTTCATAGAGAATTAAACGTAGGTTCCCTCGATTGCAGGGGAATCCCATGCCACCATTCTGCGTGGAACGCTACTTCCACCTCGATGCAGTGGGTACAGCGCTGATGCAGCGGATGCGACGACAGCTCCTCGGTGGCGCGGCCGGCTTGGCCCTCGCGATCCTCCCCGCGGGACGAGCCGCCGCCCTGTGCAACCTGATTCCCGCCGCGCCCACCGAGTTCCGCTCCACGCTGGGCACAGTCTCGCGCACCATCGCGCCGCCGGGTGATCCGGTGGTGGTGCGCGTCGATCTCGCCTGCAACCCGACCTCGCGAGGCTTCGATCCGGTCGCCGCCAACAACCATGTGACGCTGCACTTCGTGCCGCCGGGGGCGTCCGCCAACCCGTCGCTGGCGACGGACGTCGCCGTGACGGGGGTTACCGTCGACAACTGCGCACTGACTGCCGGTCGCTGCGACACGCTGCGCTTCAACGTGCCCGACACCGACGCGCAGCTCCCTCCGGCCGGAGACGGCCGCGGGCTCACCGGCCCCGCCGAGATCCTGGTGCGAGCCGCCGACAACACCCTGCTCGCCGACATCGGGCCCCTCTACGACCCGACGCTCTCCTGCGACGACCAGACGCTCGACGGCGTCTTCGACTTCTTCACGGTGCTGCCCGTTCCGAACTCCTTCGGCGCGCTCGCGGCCGGCAACACCACGACGGCCCTCGCGACGATCGACGGCGGCGGCAACCTGCTCCTGCCGATGGACTACAGCGCGGTCCTCCCGGGCGGCGCGGGTTCGCCGCAGTTCCGCCTGCTCCAGGCCAGCGCCGACGTCGACGCCTTCTCGAGCAACCCGGGATTCCCGATCCGCATCCCCAACGGGACCTTCGTGCGGTCCTTCAACACCGGCGGCCGGCCGGTACCCCCGGTGCTCGACGTGAACCAGGTCGGCGACCTGATCTTCGGGTCGACCGACGCCGCGCTCGGCGTGATCCGGGTGGCTCGCATCGACCCCTTCAACGGGGGGCCGCCGCTCTACGATCTCTCAGACCGGCTCGACCAGCAGCGCGGCCCGATCGTGATCCAGAACCTGCAGGCGAAGGCGCTCCAGAGCGCGCCGCTCGACACGCTCTCCGCCGACCCGAACGGCATCGCCTTCGCGCGCACGGAGTCCTTCGAGAACCAGGACCTGAACGGCGACGGAGACCTCTTCGACCGCGTGGCGCAGGTGATCGACGTCGCGAGCGGCACGAGCACGAGCTGCGGCCAGGCGCTCACCGAGGTCGACGTGCCGCCGTTCGAGAAGCCGCTGCTCGGGACGGGGTCGGGGCTCGCCGCCTTCGCGGTGTCGGAGGCGCGGCAGGGCCACCAGGACCTCGACGGCAACGGCGACGCGTTCGGGAACCTGCTGCGGGTGTTCTCGGTGAAGGGCAGCGAGCTCGACACGGGCCTGCCGCAGACGCCGGTGGACCCGCAGCCGGTGATCGACAGCAAGCCGCTCGAGATCTCGAACGGCTTCGTGTTCTTCCGGACCCGCGAGGGCGACGGTGCCCCGCGCACCACCGATCTCCTCACGCCCTCGGTGCTCGCGAGCGTGCAGGGCGCATCGCAGGCACCGTCGCTCAGCTTCGACGGCCGCTTCGCCGCCTTCGAGTCGGACAGCGGGAGCTCGTTCCTCGCCGGCGCACCGCCGCCCGCCGCCGGCTTCCAGGTCTACGTGCTCGATCGCCAGACCGGCGGCTACGAGCTGGTGAGCCGCGACGCGGCCGGCAACCCCGCCAACGCGCCGGCGCTGAACCCCTCGATCAGCGGCGACGGCCGCTACGTCAGCTACGAGTCGCCGGCGAGCAACCTGAGCTGCACCGGCAGCCAGGATCACGTCTTCGTGTACGACCGGCAGACGCACGCGGTGCTGTGCGCGAGCAACGCGCTGATCGGCGGCGCCGCGGACGGCCCCTCCGGCCTGCCGTCGATCAGCCAGAACGGCCGCTTCATCGCCTTCAACTCGAGCGCGACCAACCTGGTCAAGGGCGACTTCGACGGCACGGCGGACTTCTTCGTGTTCGACCAGCAGCTCGGCACGACCAGCCTCGTCACCGGACCGTGCTGCAACGGGGTGCTCCAGTACGCCGCGGCGCCCGGCGAGCGCCCGGCGATCAGCGCGGACGGCCGCTACCTCGCGGGGCGCATCGGCGTGTTCTCGGGATCGACGCCGTACTCCCCCTACCAGATCATCGTGATCGACCGACAACAGCCGGCCAGCAATCCGACCAGCGCGATCTGGACCGGCGACGCGCAGGGCTCGAGCCCCTCGATCAGCGGCGACGGGCGCTTCGTCGCCTGGCACACGCCGACCCCGATCGGGCTCGACGACACGAACGCCGGCGACGACGTCTACGTGCTCGACGCCGTCGCCACGCGCCAGAACCTGCAGATCGTCGCCGACCGGGTGAGCGTCGATACGGAGGGCCGCGAGACGGGCGGCTCGGCGATCGGCGGCGCGGCGATCAGCGCCGACGGGCGCTTCGTCGTGTTCGACTCGAACGCCGGCGGCTTCGTGCCGGGCTCGGGCGACATCCGCGCGGTGTACCGGTACGACCGTTCGACGCAGACCATCGAGCAGTCGAGCGTCAGCGGCGCGGGCGAGTTCGGGAACGCCGATGCCTCCGAGGCGGCGATCAGCGGCGACGGGCGCGTGGTGGCCTTCAGCTCGAGCGCCGAGAACCTCGCACGGGGCCCCTACGGTCCGGCGCCGGCGCCGAACGTCTTCGCGCGCGCCGCGGCGGCGGTGCCGAGCCTGAACGCGGCCGACACCGACGACCTCGACACGGTGCTGCAGGTGTTCGACCCGGCCACCAAGGCGTTGCGTGCGCTGGCGCGCCACCCGGCGAGCCGCGTCGCCGTGGCGGCGGGGCGGGCCGCCTTCCTGAGCTCCGAGGCCGACGACGGCGGGATCAACCGCAATCCGGCGAGCGGGGACACCGACGCCAACGACGTCGTGGCCCGTGTCTACGACGCCAACAACGACTCCTTCCACGAGCTCGGCGTCGCGGCCGACCGGATCGCGATCTCCGACCAGGTGGTGTGCCTCACCGATCCGGAGGTGCAGGAGAACAACACCGACCTCGACGGCGACGGTCAGGTGTCGGACGACGTCGTCGCCTACTGGAAGATCGCGGCGGCGCCGCCGGTCGCCACCAACCTCGGCGTGCCGGCGACCGCGATCCAGGCGGCGGGCAGCTTCTGCGTGTTCACCACGCCCGACCGCGTGCTCCACTACTACGACACGAGCAACACGGCGCAGCCTCCCTCGAGCACGAGCCTGCCGGCCCGCGACTTCGTGGCGAACGGGGACCTGGTGGCCTTCCGCGTCTGCGAGTTCGATCTGAGCTCGTCGACCGTGCTGAACGGCGACGACGACTCGTTCGACTGCGTGATGCACGTGCTGCGGCTCTCGACCGGCCAGGTCGTCAACACCCACATGGCGGCCTCGCTCTGCGACCTGCCCGGCTGCGACCCGTTCTTCGAGCCCTACCGCGTGCTCGGCAACACGGTCTCGTTCCTGACGCGCGAGGCCGACCAGAGCGGCCCCGGCCCGGACCTCGGGGCCAACTGCTCGCCGACGGGCACGCCCGGCGCATGCGACCTGAACCAGGACGGCGACAGCGACGACCTGCTGATCACGGTGTTCAACGTCGACAGCCAGGAGTCGCAGCTCGTCACGCTCGCCGAGCACGACGCGCGCATCCCGCAGCAACAGCCGCCCTTCCCAGTGCTGATGGACGGGCGGATCGTGCTGCCGATCACGGTGCCGGAGTCGCAGGTCGGCGTGGACCTGAACGGCGACGGCAAGATCGACGACACGCCGGTGGTGCTCGTGGTCGGCGACGTCGACAAGGACGGCGCGCTCGACTCCTCGATCAACCGCAACGACACCTGCGTCGAGGTCTTCAACCCCGACCAGACCGACCATGACGGCGACGGCCTCGGCGACGTGGACGCGAGCGGCAAGGACGGCTGCGACCTCCACCCGAACTCGATCCTGCCGGGCTCGCACGTCTGCGACGTCGACAACAACGGCGTGATCGACCGCAACGACGTCAACATCATTTTCGGCGACCGCGGCATGAAGGCGCGCGCAAGCGACGCGCGCGATGCGGACCACGATGGCGCGATCACGACGCTCGACGTCTCGCTGTGCAGCCGGATGTGCAAGAACCCGAGCTGCGCGCCGGACCCGCCGCCGCCGGCGCCCCACTGCGGATTCCTCGGGGTCGAGCCTGCCCTGCTGGCCGGGCTACTCTTCTGGCGGCGGAATCGGCTGCGGCGGGAGCGGGAGGACGCGCGATGAGCGGGATGCGGTGGCGGGTGCTCTGGGCCGGACTTCTCGGGCTCCTGCTCGCGCCGCCGGCGCACGCCGTCTCGCTGGCCCTGACGCCGGCCACCACCGTCGCCGCGGTAGGCGACACCGTCGCGATCGCGATCGAGATCGCGGGGCTCGCGCCGCCGACGGTCTCGTCGTTCGACCTCGACGTCGACTTCGACCCGACGGTGCTGAGCTTCAAGAGCGCGTCGTTCGGCACCGCGCTCGGAACGGGCGGCGACGTCTTCACGTCGGCGGGCCTGCTCACGGCGTCGATGGTCGACGTCGCCGAGGCGTCGCTGCTGCCCTCGTCGGTGCTCGAGGCGACGCAGCCCGGGAGCTTCGTGCTCGCCACGCTGATCTTCCAGGCGGTCGCGCCGGGCATCTCGGCGCTCGCGATCTCCGACGCGCTGCTGGCCGATACCTCGAGCGTGCCTGGCGGCAACCAGATCTCCGTCGACTTGACGACCGGCGCGCGCGTGACCGTGACCGCGGCCGCACCGGTGCCCGAGCCTGCGGCGCTCCTCGTCTTCGCTGCCGGCGTCCTCCTGGTCGGCGGCGCGCCCGGCTATCGGCGTACGCGGTAGAGCGCGGGATCGACGGCCGCGGCCATCCGCCCGGCGTCGAGCGCGAGCCCGAGGAAGTCGCGCACCCGGAGCGCCGTCTCGCGCGGGGAGTCGACCGCGTCGCGGTAGGTTACGCCGCAGGTCGCGATGTGCGGCTGCGCGGCGAGCCAGGCGCGCGTGCGCGCGACGTGGCGCGCGAGCAGCTCGGGCGCGACGTCGCCCGGCGCGGCGCCGTCGGCCGATGCGCGCGCCGCGGCCAGCATCGCCTCCTGAGAGGCAGCGACCTCGCGTGCGTCGCGCTCCATGAAGACGACCCGATAGCGATGCTCGCGGGGCAGCGCCGGCAGCAGTGCCGAGATCACCTTCAGCGCGTGCCCGCGCGCGGCCTCGACGGCGCCCGGCTCGCGTGCCAGCGCCTTCACCGGCTCCCACTCGAGGTAGCCGCGCGGGTTCCAGGCGTCGGGCGGCCGCGCTCCGTCCGCGAGCGGCGCGAGCCCGCCAGCGGCGAGCATCTGCATCATCAGCGAGGTGCCCGAGCGCGGCAGCCCCGACACTACGACGAACGGGCTCGGCTCGCTCGCGTCGCGAGCGCTCATTCGAGGTCGGGCGGCGTCACCTGCGCGATCCACGCGCGATAGTCGCCCGAGAAGCCGACCGCCGCCTGCCGCTCGCGCACGCGCGCGCGCAGGCGCTCCGACGATCCGCCATCGCGCGGCGTCCCCGCCGCCGCGTGCGCCCCGACGGCGTCCGCCGCGAGGCGGGCGGCTGCGCGCGTGCTGTCGAGCAGCGCCTCCTCCCCGCGATGTCCGTCGCCGAGGCCCAGGAAGGACGCAATCACCTTCTCGGAGACGTGGCTCGCGTGCTTGCGCGACGCGACGATGTTGCCCTTGCCGGTGACGACGTTGCCCGCCGAGAACACGTTGGGATAGGCGGCCAGGCGCCCGAGCTCCCAGTCGGTGAAGGCCAGCAGCTCGCCCTTCATGTCGATGCCGGGGATCGGCTCGGGAATGCTCCCGATCGACGAGATCACGTAGCGCCCGCGGCGCTCGAAGGTCTCGTCGGTCGGCACCGGGCGCCCGCCCTCCATGCGCGTGCGCCGGAAGCGCAGCCCGACGAGACGCCCGCCCTCGACCAGGAGCCCGTCCGGCGCCGCGAGCGGCTCGACCCGGAAGCGGTACTTCTCGATCGCCTTCTCGAGGAGCTTGTGGCGCGCGCCCTCGACCTTGGCGCGGCGTTCGGCGCTCGCGCCCTCGGGCACCTCGACGAGCGGCATGTCCTCGAGGCGGCGGCGGTAGAAGAGCGTGCAGCCGCGCAGGCCGAGGTCCTCGAAGGCGAGGCCGTGGCGCTCGAGCACCTTCGGGATCCCCTTCACCTCGAGCTCGAGCATCGGAACCTCGACGCCGCGCGCCGCGAGCGCGGCGCGCGTCGTCTCGAGCATCAGCACCTTGACCACGTCGATCGAGGCGAGGCCGCCTCCCACCACGAGGACGTCGTCGGCCGGCTCGAAGCGCTCGCCGGCGTAGCGCGCCTCGTTCGCGTGGTTGAACCAGATGATGAACGGGTTCTGGTAGACCAGGCCGCGCCCGACGTAGGCGTCCGCGCCCTCGACGGGGAGCGGCCGATCGCGCCACGCTCCGCTCGCGAGCACGACCGCGTCGAAGCCGTAGTCGCGCGCGAGCTCGCCGAAGTCGAGATCGCGGCCGATCTGCGTGAGCGGGACGAAGGCCACGTTCGGGTGCGCGAGCTTGGCATCGATGATGCGGTACTCCTTGCGCCGCAGCTCGATGTGCCAGCGAGGGAGCCCGTCCTCGACCTTGCCGTAGGGCCGCGCGTTCTGCTCGAACACCGCCACCCAGGCGCCCTGCTCGGCCAGGCGTCCGGCGACCTCCGCGCCCGCCGTGGCGGCGCCCACCACGGCGATCGCGCGACCGGTGAGCGCGTCGTTGCCGCTCGGCTGCGTCATGGCGCCTAGGATGACACCCCGCGGCTAGAGGCGGAAGGCCGCGCGCACCAGCCAGAGCCACGCGACCGCGGCGAACGCCACCTTGCCGAGCGTGCCGCCGAGCTTGCCGGCAGCCGCGCCGGCGGCGGCGCGCAGGTTGTGCGCGCGGCCGCGCGCCTCCTCGCCGGTCGCCTCGCCGACCCACGCACCCGCGAAGCTTCCGGCCAGCGCACCGAGGAGCGTGCCGAGCACGGGGATCGGGACGAGCGGCGTCAGCGCGATCGCGCCCGCGATGCCGCCGGCGAAGGCGCCGACCATCGCGCGCCGCGATCCGCCGCCGAGGCGCGCCCCGGCCGCGCCCGCGAGGGCCTCGACGACCTCGCCGGCGAGCGCCAGCGCGGCGCAGCCGGCGATCGTCCCCCAGCCGAAGGTCACGTAGCCCGGAGCGCGCAGGAGCCAGCCGTCGGCGAGCTCGAGCAGCAGCGCGAGGCCGACCAGGACCCACGCCCCGGGCAGGCCGACCAGCACGAGCAGGAGGCAGCCGAGGCCGGCCACCGCGAAGAAGAGCGCGAGCGCGACCGCAATCCAGTGCATCCGCGGCTAGGCTAGCGTCCACGGCGTGCGCCGGTCGCTCCTCGCTGTGCTGCTGGCGATGCTCCTCCCTGCGTCACCGGCGAGCGCGGGCGCGCCGACGTACTTGGCCGTCCCCGCCGAGTCGAATCCGCTCGCCACCGTCGACGTGGGCATGGACTCCGTCGCCGCCTTCGGCGATCTCGACGGCGACGGCGACCTGGACCTGGTCGCGGGCGCGCGCGACGGCACGCTCTCCTACTTCCAGAACACGGGCAGCGCGAAGAGCCCGACCTTCACGGCCGTGAGCGGCCCGGGGACTCCGCTCGACGGCGTCTCGGTCACCGAGTACTCGGCGCCCGCGCTGGTCGACCTCGACGGCGACGGCGACCTCGACCTCGTGGTCGGGGAGCACACCACGGGCTTCCACTACTTCGAGAACACCGGCACGCCGCAGGCGCCCGCCTTCGTCGAGCGCACCGGCACGGCGAACCCGTTCGATGGACTCGACGCCGGCGACGTCCCGATCCCCGCCTTCGCGGATCTCGACGGCGACGGCGACTTCGATCTGGTGGCCGGCTCCGCCGACGGCACCTTCCGCTACTTCGAGAACACGGGTACGGCGCAGGCGCCCGTCTTCGCCGCGCGCACCGGCACGGCGAATCCTCTCGACGGCCTGGGCGTCACCTCCTTCTCGTCCGCCGCGCTCGCGGACCTCGAAGGCGACGGCGACTTCGATCTGGTGTCGGGCGCCGACGCCGGCGACTTCCACTACTTCGAGAACACCGGGAGCCCGACGAGCCCGGCGTTCGTCGAGCAGACCGGCTCCGCGAACCCCTTCGCCGGGCTTACCACGCCCGTCTTCTTCTCGAGCGGGAGCCTCGCGAACCTCTACGGTGACACCGCGCCGGCCCTGATCGCCGGGATGTCGAACGGAACGTTCGTGCTGTTCCGCGCGCCCGAGCCCGGCGCCGCGCCGCTCGCCGCCGCCGCGGTATTCGCCCTGCTCGCCATTCGCCGCCGGCGCTAAGATCGAGGCCGTAGAGCCGCCGATGGCCGAGATCCTCTACTGCGCGTTCCCGCTCTTCATCGCGCTCCTCTTGCTGGAGCGTGCGCGGATCCGGCGCGCGCGGGCGGAGGGTCGCGGCGACCTGCGCGGCTACCTCGGTCCCGACACGCGCGCGAGCCTCTGGATGGGCGTCGGCAACGTGCTGATCTCTGCGGCGCTCGGCGGCGCCGTCTTCGCGCTGTACTTCTGGCTCTACGGGCACCGGCTCTTCTCGATCGGCACCGGCGCCGCGGCGTGGGTGCTGCTCTTCTTCGCCGAGGACTTCACGTACTACGCGTGGCACCGGAGCTCGCACGAGGTCCGCCTCCTCTGGGCCGCCCACGTGAACCACCACTCGAGCGAGTACTTCAACTACTCGACGGCGCTGCGGCAGTCCTACACCACGCCGCTCACCGTCCCGCTCTTCTACTGGTGGCTCCCGCTGCTGGGCTTCCATCCGCTGATGATCATGACACAGATCTCGGTCTCGCTGATCTACCAGTTCTGGATCCACACCGAGCTGATCGACCGGATGCCGGCCTGGTTCGAGGCGGTGTTCAACACGCCGTCGCACCACCGCGTCCACCACGGCTCCAACGTCGAGTACCTGGACCGCAACCACGGTGGCATCCTGATCGTGTGGGACCGGCTCTTCGGCACCTTCGAGCCGGAGCGCGCGCGCGTCCGGTACGGCCTCACCAAGAACATCCACACCTTCGCGATCGTGCGCATCGCCTTCCACGAGTGGCTGGCGATCGCCCGCGATGCGCTCGCCGCGCCGGGCTGGCGCGCGCGCCTCGGCTACGCGCTCGCGCCGCCCGGCTGGAGCCCCGACGGGTCGACGCTCACCGCGCCGCAGCTCCGCGCCCAGGCCGGCCTCCGCTAGGAGGCCGACTCGAGAGTCGGCCTCCGCGCAGTGAGGCGGAGTCTGCGGAGCCGAACGAAGGTCATCAGCTAGCATCCGCCTCGCGCCCGCCGAGGAGGAAGTTCGTGCAGAAGGAAGAGGCCTCGCGCTTCGGATTCGACTCGACCGCCGCCGACGTCGCGGCCGGTATCGACCTTTCCGGCAAGACCGCCGTGATCACGGGCGCTTCGGGAGGTCTCGGCGCCGAGAGCGCGCGGGTGCTGGCCAGCCGCGGCGCCAAGGTGGTGATCGGCGCGCGCGACGTCGCCAAGGCCGAGAAGGTCGCTGCCGAAATCCGCACCGCGACCGGCCGGAGCGACGCGGCCGAGGTCGCCGCGCTCGAGCTCGGCTCGCGCTCGAGCATCCGCACGTTCGCCGAGTCCGTGCTGATCTCGCATCCGAAGATCCACATCCTGATCAACAACGCGGGCGTCATGGCGTGCCCGCTGCAGCGCATCGAGCACGGCTACGAGATGCAGCTCGGTACCAACCACCTGGGACACTTCCTGCTCGCGGGGCTGCTCGCCCCCGCACTTCGACGCGCGGCACCCGCGCGTGTCGTGTGCGTGAGCTCGAGCGGCCACCGCTTCTCGACCGTGCACTTCGACGACCCGCACTACGAGAAGCGCCCGTACGACAAGTGGGAGGCCTACGGCCAGTCGAAGACCGCCAACATCTGGCACGCGCTCGAGCTCGATCGGCGAATGGCACCCCACGGTGTGCACGCCGTCGCGATCCACCCGGGCGCGATCATGACGGAGCTCGGTCGCCACCTGCAGCCCGAGGACATCAAGACGCTGCAAGCACGCGCATCGGGAGGCGGGGGGATCCGCTGGAAGCAGGTGCCGCAGGGGGCGGCGACGCAGGTCTGGGCGGCGACCGCGCCCGAGCTCGAGGGCCGCGGCGGCCTCTACCTCGAGGACAGCCACGTCGCCGGTCCCTCGACGGACCTGAACGCGCAGCGCGGCTACGCGCCCTGGGCCTTCGACCGCGAGGGCGCGGCGCGCCTCTGGCCGCTGTCGGAGCAGATGGTCGGCGCGAAGTTCGACCTGAGCTAGGGGCCGGTGCGGGAGGAGGCTCGCGCAGCGCCTGCGGTCGGGCGAATCGAGGGCCGCACGCGAAGCGTGCGGCCCTCGGGCGACCGCCGGCCGAAGGCCGGCCGTGGGCGCGGAGCGAGCCTCCTCCCGCGCCGGGCGTAGTGCGCGTCGGTCAGCGGGCGGGAGGTCCCAGCAGCATACGCACCACGGCGTCGGCGTGCGCCTCGGCGAAGCCCTCGCTCGCCGGATCGACCCCCATGACGTAGGCGCACTCGGGTGCCTGGCTGAAGAGGAGCCCGGCCGCGCCGAGGGCGATGTAGTGGAGGCTCGCGGCCGGCAGGTCCGGGATGACGCCCTCGGCCTGCGCTCGCTCGGCCGCCTGCCGGAACGCCGCAGTCATCGGCTTCACGTAGCGATCTGCGAGCCAGCGCATGCGCGGCCCGTCGCGCTTTCCCTCGTCATTCATCAGCCTCATGAAGGCAGGACGCCGCGCGACGAAGCGCACGAAGCCGCGCAGCAACGACTCGAGCCGCTGCCGCTCGCTCGCCGGCTCGGCTCCGGCGCGGGGCGCCGCGAGGCTGCCGAGCTCCTGCTGCAGCTCCTCGAACGCCCGCGACACCGCCTCGCGCCAGAGCGGCTCCTTGCCCTCGAAGTAGTAGGCGAGGAGCCCCAGGTTCGCGCCCGCTCGGTCGGCGATCTCGCGCGTGCGCGCGCCGTCGAAGCCGCGCTCGGCGAAGACCTCGAGCGCGGCGGCGAGGATCCGCTCGCGGGTCGCCTCCTCGCGGCCCGTCGCCGGGCGCCGGGGCCTGCGCGTGGAGGGGCGGGGCCGGGCCCGCCGCGGCTCTCGCCTCGCATTACTCACTTGACCAATTCGCCATCGATCGGTATTATACAAACGAGTAAACGCCAGTCCACCCCCCCCAAGCGAAGGAATCCCATGACGACTCCCTCCGTCGCCGGCCGCCGGCTCAGCCTGAGCCACCTCGGCATCTGCTGCTTCGACCTGCCGAGGATGGTTTCGTTCTACACCGAGGTGCTGGGGATGACGCAGAGCGATCGCGGCGCGCTCCCGCCGCCGATCGGCGCCGAGCTCGTCTTCCTCACCACCGATCCCGCCGAGCACCACCAGCTCGTGCTGGTGTCGGGCCGCAAGGAGGGCGAGGTCCAGAACGGGCCCGCGCTCGGCGGGAGCTTCGGCAGCGCGATCTTCCAGCTCTCGTTCCGAATGGAGGACCTCGGCGCGCTGCGGCGGGTGCGCGACCGCCTCGCCGACGCCGGCTGCAAGCACCTGATCCCGGTGAGCCACGGCAACGCCTGGTCGCTCTACACGCGCGACCCGGAGGGCAACGCGCTCGAGTTCGTCGTCGACAGCCCGTGGTACGTGCACCAGCCGTGCGGCGAGCCGCTCGACCTCTCGCTCGACGACGCCGAGATCCTGCGCAGGACGAAGGCGCTGTGCGACGCGAAGGGCGGCGAGCCTTACGAGGCGTGGCGCGGGCGGATCGCGCGCCAGATCGCCGACGACCAGGCCGGCCTGCGCTAGGCCATGGAGCCGCGCACCGACATCCCCGTGCTGATCGTCGGCGCCGGGCCCACCGGCATGACCGCCGCGATCCTGCTGGCGCGCCAGGGGATCCGGAGCCTCCTCGTCGAGCGAAACACGTCCCTGCGTCGCGCGCCGGCGGCGCACGTGGTGAACGCGCGCACCTTCGAGATCTTGCGCTCGGCCGGAGTCGACATGGAGGCGATCGCCGCGGCCTGCAAGGACCCGCGCGACGCCGGTGCCGTCCGCTGGGTCATGACCCTCGACGGCGAGGAGCTCGGCGCGCTCCCCTTCGAGCGGCAGGGCGACGAGGTGCTCGCGGTGACCCCGACGCCGCTGCGGAACCTGTCGCAGCATCGCCTCGAGCCCATCCTGTACGAGCACCTCGGCAAGCAGCCGAACGCCTCGATCCGTCTCGGGCTCGAGTGGGTGGCCGCGGAGCAGGACGCCGAGGGCGTGACGTCGCGGCTCCGCGACTCCACAACGGGCGAGCGTCTCGAGGTCCGCAGCCGCTGGCTCCTCGCTGCCGACGGCGCGGGGAGCCCCGTCCGCAAGGCGCTCGGCATCGAGCCCGTGGGGCCGCCGCGGCTCGCGTCGTTCCTGACCCTCCACTTCGCTGCGAATCTGCGCCCGCTCGTCGGCGCGCGACCGGCTGTCCTGTACTGGGTCTGCGACCCGAGCGCGCGCGGCACCTTCGTCGCGCACGACATCGACCGCGAGTGGGTCTTCATGCACGCCTGGGACCCCGACCGGGAGGCGCTCTCGGACTACACCGAAGAGCGATGCGCCGGGATCGTGCGGCGCGCGATCGGGAGCGCGGAGGTCGCCTTCGAGATCCGCACCCTCTCGACCTGGACCATGTCGGCGCAGGTCGCCGAGCGCTACCGCCACGGCCGCGCCTTCCTGCTGGGCGACGCCGCACACCGCTTCCCGCCGACGGGCGGGCTCGGCCTCAACACCGGCGTCCAGGACGCGCACAACCTGGCGTGGAAGCTCGCGGCCGTGGAGTCGGGCTGGGCGGAGCCCGCGCTCCTCGAGAGCTACGAGCTCGAGCGCCGGCCTGTCGCGCGCGAGAACGCCGACGTGAGCCTCCGCAACGCCGGTCGCATGCTCGAGGTGTTCCAGGCGCTCGGGCCCGCGAGCGACGGCGATCGCGGGCGCGTGCGCGCCGCGATCGCAAACCAGGCCGAGCACTTCGACATGCTGGGCCTCCAGCTCGGCTTCCAGTACGAGGACGGGGCGATCGTGCCCGACGGCACCGCGCGCTCTGCGATCGCGAATCCCGTGCGCGAGCTCGTGCACTCGGGCCGTCCCGGCGCGCGCCTCCCGCACGCGTGGATCCCTGGCGCGCCCGCGCCGCGCTCGACCCTCGACCTCGTCGCGCCCGATCGCTTCCTCCTCGTCGCCGGTGCGGAGGGCGGCGCCTGGCTCGCCGCCGCGGCAGCGATCGAGAGCGTGCCGCTCTCGTGTGCCGCGATCGGCTGCGACGTCGCCGATCCCGGCGGCGCGTGGAGCGAGGCGCTCGGGATCGAACCGAACGGCGCGGTCCTGGTGCGCCCGGACCAGCACGTCGCCTGGCGCGCGCGCAGCCGGGTCGCCGATCCTCGCTCGACACTGCTCGGCGTCATCGATCGCATCCGAGGACGCTGAGCGCGCCCGCGCTTGGAAGGGAGGGAGCATGGACCTCGGAATCGCCGGGCGGCGCGCGATCGTGTGCGCATCGAGTCGCGGGCTCGGGCGCGCGTGCGCCGAGGCGCTCGCCGCGGAGGGCGCCTCGGTCGTCGTGAACGGCCGCGACGCGGCGAAGCTCGAGGCCACCGCGCGCGAGATCCGCGCGAAGACCGGTGCCGAGGTCACCGCGGTCGCGGCGGACCTGTGCAGCGAGGACGGCCGGG
>Ga0335071_10001237_pt1 | contig 27694 bp, 17 predicted proteins | sample Lox_Sample_15_FD_206724 | JGI IMG/M metagenome (GOLD analysis project Ga0335071, IMG submission 206724) | Soil microbial communities from Loxahatchee National Wildlife Refuge, Florida, United States - Lox_Sample_1.5 | ecosystem: Environmental > Terrestrial > Soil > Wetlands | place: USA...
AGCGACCTCCGGACGATGGCCAACCCAGTTCCCTTCCTGACGCGCCGGTGACGGCGACGGTGAGCGACAAGCTGCCGCACCCCAACGAGCAACACTTCTTCCAGCACCTGGCGCAAGACCAACTGACCATCTGGACCAGCCCGGCGCATGTGACGCGCGGCGATTTGCAGTGGCTGCTTCCGTCGTCGGGGATCGCTGCGGGACTATTTGCTTCCGATCCGGACAGCGCTTGGGGCATGGCAAGCTATCACCCGAACGCGTGGAAGCAGGCGTCAAATGCAGCTCTGGGCGCGGCGTTCGCGACGACCGCCGGCATGTATGCGTGGGGACATCTGACCAACAGCGAGCGTCCGCGCGAGACGGGAGTGCTGGCGACGGAAGCGATGCTGGACGTGCTGCCGATGCAATTTGCGATCCGCGGAGCCACGGGGCGGCTACGCCCGTATCAGTCGGATTTTCAGAACGAGTTTTTTCAAGGCGGGAGTTCGTTTCCGTCGAACCATGCGGCGCTGGCGTGGGCGTTCGCGGCGGTGTTGGCGCATGAGTATCCCAACATTTATGCGCGGCTGGGAGCGTATGGGTTGGCGACGGCGGTGAGCCTGGCGCGGGTGGAGTCGAGCCAGCACTTCTTGTCGGACGTGTTTATCGGCGGGCTGATTGGATACCAGGTGGGCAGACAGGTGTACAAGGCGCGGCATAATCCGCAGATTGATGATGAGCTGGTCGCGGTGGCCAAGCAGACGTCGGCGCCGCTGCCGGGGAGGATGGCCAGCACTTACGTTCCGCTGGATAGTTGGGTGTATGGGGCGATTGAGAGGCTGGGAATGGCGCGGGTGATTCCGATGCCCTTCATGGACCTCAGGCCGTGGACGCGGATGAATTGCGCCCGGATGCTAGAGGGCTTGAACGAGAGGGTACGGAATAGCTATGAGTTGCCGCGAGATTTGAATGCGCTACGTGTAGCGTTGAACGAAGAGTTCGCCGACGAGCTGAGCGCACTGGAGGGAAGGCCGTATGAGGTGATCCGGCTGGACACCGTGTACACGAGGCTGACCGGGATTGCAGGACAACCTCTGAACGACAACAATCTGGGGCAGACGCTAGTCAACAACGAAGGAAGGCCGTACCAGGAGGGGTTCAACAACTACACCGGGTTTTCGACACGGGCGGACGCGGGACGGTTTTCGTATTATGTCAGCGGCGAGTTTCAGCATGCGCCATCGGCGCCCGCGTATCCGCTGTCGGCGCGGCTGGCCATTGCGTCGGTGAACCATGATCCGGTGCAGCCCGCGGTGCCGTTCGCGGAGGTCAACGCGTTCCGACTGCTCGACACCTACGTATCAACGAAGTTGCTGGGGCAAGACATATCGGTGGGCAAACAAAGTTTGTACTGGGGCCCGACGACCAGCGGGTCGATGCTGTTCAGCAACAACGCTGAACCGTTCTGGATGCTGCGCATCAACCAGACGGAGCCCTTGTATATTCCCGGCGTGTCGAAGGTGTTTGGGCCTTTCCGGTGGGACAACTTCTTCGGGAAGCTGGGCGGACATGATCAATTTCCGGTGGGACCGTACATCTACGGCAACAAGCTGAGCTTCAAGCCGTTCGCTCGCTACTCGTGGGGCATGGGCGAGCACCATCCGTTCCAAGGGATTGAAATCTCGTTTGCGCGGACCAATGTTTTCGCGGGGCAGAACCACGTGCCGCTGACCTTCGGGTCGTTCTGGAATGCATTCACCAGCACCAGTAACGTTCCACTCGATGTGAAACTGTCGCGCAACGATCCCGGCGCACGCTTCGCCAGCTTCGACTTCTCGTGGCAGATCTGGCCGTGGATCAACGTTTACATCGACATGTTCACGCACGACGAGGTTACGCCGCTGGCTGCTCCGAGGCGCGCGGCATTCAACCCGGGCCTGTATCTCGCACGACTGCCGGGGCTGCCGAAGCTCGACTTGCGGCTGGAAGGGGTAACCACAAATCGGTTCGTTTCGCCGGCGACCGGCGGTTTTTTCTTTTATTACGAATTCCTTTATCGCAACGTCTACGTGAACAACGGAAACCTGTTCGGGAGCTGGATTGGGCGCGATGCGAACGGCTACCAGGCCTGGAGCACGTGGCACTTCGGACCGAAGACAAGTCTGCAGTTCGGATATCGCAATGTGAAAATCGCGCAGGAGTACATTCCGCAGGGCAATACGCAGCAGATGGGGAATGTGTCGGCCATTCTGCGGCCGCGGACGAATTTAGAGATGCAGGCGTTCTTCCAGTACGAGAGCTGGCTGGAGCCGGTGCTGGCTCCGGCGCGACAGCGCGACACCGTGGCGTCGGTGCAGTTGACGTGGTATCCGGGTCTGGAGGCGAAGCGGCCCTGGGGATGGAAGCCGCGCTAGGCGGCGTAATAGAGCAGGACGCGGCGAAAAGCGCGGCAGACATCGGCGACGTCGGAATCGGACATCGCGGCGCTGAGAGGAAGCGAGATCGTGCGTTCGCCGATGTACGTTGCATTGGGGAGCTTTTCGTCAGCGCGGCCATAGCGCTCCATCCAGAACGGCTGCGAGTGTACCGGCTCGTAGTGGATGCCGACGCCGATGTTTTCCGCCTCCATGGCGGCGGCAATTTCCGCGCGGGTCGCACGGAGCCTTTCCAGCGCAAGCAGCGGGGTGTAGAGGTGGCAAGCGTGGCGGTTCTCGGCGGGGCCTTCGCCAGGAAGCGTGAGGGCCAGATCAGAGAGTTGCGCGTTGTACTGCCGCCACAGTTGCCGGCGGCGAGCGAGGCGCTCTTCCAGGTGCGGCAATTGCGGCAGGGCGAGCGCGGCCTCAAGGTCCGTCATGTTGTATTTGTAGCCGGTGGCGCGGACTTCATAACCAACGGAGCCTCCCGTGAAGCGCGACCAGGTGCTGGTGGCGACTCCGTTGTAGGAGAGTAGTTTGACACGTTCAACAAGTTCGCGGTGGCGGCTGATGACCATGCCCCCATCGCCGCTAGTGATGCTTTTCGTGGGGTAGAAGCTGAAGCATCCGGCATCGCCGAGCAGACCAGCGCTGACGCCACGATACGTGGTTTCGACGGCGTGAGCGCAATCTTCGACGACCTTGAGGTTGTGGCTGCCGGCGACGGCAAGAATGGCGTCCATATCGCAGGCGCGCCCGCACAGGTGCACAACAATCACAGCCTTAGTGCGCGGCGTGAGCGCGCGGATGATGGCGCCGTGGTCGATGTTGAACGTGTCGCGCGAGCTGTCGGCGAGGACGGGCGTCGCGCCGGCATGCAGAATTGCGTGCACCGTAGAGCAGAACGTAAGCGAGGGGGCAATGACTTCGTCGCCGGGGCCGATGCCAAGCGCTTGCAGCGTAACGTGAAGGGCGGCGCTGCAACTGCTGACCGCTGCGGCGTAAGGCGCCTGGCGGTACGCAGCGAACTGCTGTTCGAGGCGTCTGACGCGCTCGCCAAGGCCGATCCAGCGGCTGCGGATGCACTCGGCGACGGAGGCAGCTTCGGCGTCGCCGATGAGCGGCGCGCCAAAGATGATGCGGTCGTGGCCGGAGCGAATGGGAGTGCCGCCGGCGATGGCGGGGAGACCATTCGGGTCGAGCTGGTTCGGAGAGTGCCCGCTTAGAGGCGGAGATGCATTCATGCTGCCGGATCTCTGAACCGGATTCTACAGGAACGATGGAGAGCGTCATCTATACTGCGGGCAGTCCATGCCGACGGTTTCCGTCATCGTCAATCTGTACAACGGAGCAGCCACGGTCGCCGAGGCGATTGACTCGGTTCTGGCGCAGTCGTTTGCCAGCTGGGAGCTGCTGGTGTGGGATGACGCATCGAGCGATGGCGGCGGAGGAACCGCGCAACGATTTCGCGATGCGCGGATTCGCTATGTGCGGTCGGAGGAGCGCGTATGGCTGGGTCAGGCGCGGCAAGAGGCGATTGAGGCGACGAGCGGCGAGTGGGTGGCATTTCTCGATCAGGATGACGTGTGGCTGCCGCGCAAGCTTGAGCTGCAGTTGCGGCGCGCGGCGGAGACTCCCACGGCAGGGCTAATCTACGGCCGCACCGTGCGGTTTTATCCGGATGGCACGGAGCGCGATTACGACCAGGCTCACGAATATAGGCTGCTGCCGGAAGGAGACATCTTTCGCAGCTTGTTTACGGAGTCGTGCTACATCGCGATGAGTTCTGCGATGTTCCGGCGCGCAGCGATCGAGACGGTGGGCGGGATTCCGGCTGAGATTCGTATGATTCCCGACTACTGGCTCTACACGGCGGTGGCGCGGCGCTTTCCTGCTGTTGCGGTGCAGGAGGTTGTCTGCCGATATCGCATGCACGCAGATAGTGCGTCGCAGTCGGCGGCGGTGGCGGTTCAGGAAGAGGCACTGCGGCTGATGGATTTGTGGCGCGGCGACGTGGACGAAGCAACCCTGGCGCGCTGCAAGCGCTATCACGCGACGCAAATGGCAACGGCGGAGATGCGGTCGCCGAGCACCTTTGCGCGGGGCCTGGGGCGACTGCTGCGTGACGGCTCGTTCGGATCGCAATTGCTGCGGCCATTGCGGTACGTGTTTCATCGGGTGCGGCGGACCGTGACGACGCCTTACTGGAAGCTGAAGAACCTGTAGGCTCTGAATATGCCTGCGGTCAGCATCATCATGAATGTGCAGAATGGCGCGGCAACGCTGCGCGAGGCGCTGCAAAGCGCGTTGGCCCAGACGTTTACCGATTGGGAGCTCATCGTTTGGGACGATTGCTCGACGGACGACAGCGCGAGCATCGCCCGCTCCTTCGCTGACAACAGAATTCAGTACGTCGGCGCGGTGGAGAAGGTGTCGCTGGCGCGGGCGCGCCAGTCTGCGATTCAGCTGGCGCGGGGCGAGTGGCTGGCATTTCTGGACCAGGACGACATCTGGATGCCCCGCAAGCTGGAGATGCAATTGACAGCGGCTGGTCCGTCGTCGGTGGGGTTGATCTATGGCAGGACGGTAGCGTTCACCTCGGGCGGTAGTCAGCGTGATCACGACTATCTGCACGAATTCGGGCCCCTGCCTGAGGGAGACATCCAGACAGAGCTGGTCGGACGCGGGTGCTTCATCGCGATGAGCTCGGCGCTGGTGCGGCGATCGGCGGCGTTGGCAGCGGGAGCGATTCCGCAGTTCGTGCGTGTGACGCCTGACTACTTCTTGTACCTGAGCGTGTGCGAGAAGTACGAAGCGCGGGCGGTACAGGAGGTCGTGTGCTATTACCGGATGCATGCGGCGAGCATGACCGGCAGGGTCCGGCGTCAATTGTTCGAGGAGACCAAACTTCTGGTAGAACGTTGGCGCGACGCCGTGCCGGATGATGTCTATGACAGGAGGATGCGAGGCATCTGCACGGCGCTGGCGGTAGAAGAGATGCAGAGCCCGGCCACGTTTCTTGCCGGCGCCGTCCGGCTGATGAAGAGCGGGTCGATTCCGTGGCTGGCTTCGCGTCCGTTAGTGCATATGTGGCGGGCGATGCGAAGAAGGATCAGGACGCCGTACTGGAAGCGGGTGAGGTCATCGAATGGCGGCTAGCTGCGGCCAAGATTGGTTGATCTCCCGGCATTGTGCGCCCGGGGAGGGGCGCCGGGGCCTTTGATCACACGCTTGTCGGAGCCGAACCGATACTCCATGAGTTTGATGTAATAGCGCAGCCACACGCCGACGCGGACGAGAGCTTTGCTGGCGCGACTACCGCCGAAGTAATCGTAATAATTGTTGAAACGGATAAAGGCGTCGCGCTGATCGCGAATCGAACGAAGAACAAGCTGGTTGATGCTCTGTCCACCGAAGTGCACGACTTCGGCGCAAGGCGTGTAGTACACGGCACATCCCTTGGACAGCAGCATCGCGTTGTAGGCCAGATCGACCATAGCGTGGGGAAAGCGCTCGTCAAGCATGCCGGCGGTTTCCCATGTACTGCGGCGCACGACATAAGCCGTGGTGCCGATGCTTTCGACGATCTGTTCGCGGGAGTAGTCGAAGTCGGTGCGGTAATAGCGGTTCATCAGCTTGCTGCGGGGAAAGAAACGGTGCCAGGAAATGGCCTGCAGCATAAACGTAGCGGCACCGGCAAAACCCCGGATGCAGTGCTGGATCGAACCGTCAGGGTTGAGGAGCTTGGGGCCGCAGGCGGCAGCGTCGGGGTGGCTATCCATGAAATGGACAAGTGCTGCGAAGGCATTGCTCGTGAGCAGCGTGTCGCTATTGAGGAGGCAGGCATAACGGGCGCGCGACATGCGCATGCCGAGGTTGTTGTTCTTTGCGTAGTACTGTCCAGTCTGGTTGCGGACAAGAAGGACATCGGGGAATTCGGCGGCGACCATGTCGGCGCTGCCGTCAGGGGAGGCGTCGTCAACGCAAATTACTTCGAACGTGATGTCGCGGGTGTGCCGGTAAATGGACTGAAGGCAGGCACGCAGAAGGTCGCGGGTGTTGTAACTCGGAATGATAATAGTGAGGTCGAGCAGAGATTCCGCCATCGTGCGGCTTTCCTTCCGATGATTACGATCCTGAGACGCGCTGCTTCCCTTCCCTCCTGACTGCAAGGCTTGTCCGGTGCGCGTGGACCGGGATGGATGGCATCAATCCTCGCCTGACCAGCTCTTCGTTGGCGCTGGCCCACTCGGCCGGTGTTTCGGGATGGGCCCGCACCCATTGCACCAGCCGGTCAAGACCTTCGTCGAGAGAGATGTGTGGCCGGTAATCGAGCTTCTGCCCGACAAGAGTGAGGTCGGCAATGGCGTGGCGCACGTCACCCATGCGGAATTGGCCGGTGATTGCATAGTCGGCTCCATCTCCAAAATGCGTGCATAACTTCTGGGCGACGTTCTCCAGAGATGTAGCCACCCCGGAGCCAACATTGAGGGTGAATCCATCGACCCCTTCGCGGAACAGCGCGAGAGTGACGGCACGTGCCACGTCGTCCACGTGCACGAAGTCGCGACTCTCCTGGCCGTCCTCAAAGAGATTCAGACGATAACCGTTGCGAAGCTGGCCGGCAAAGATGGTCAGCATTCCGGTGTAAGGGTTCTTCAGGGACTGGCCCTCGCCGTAGACGTTTTGCAGGCGGAGAATCACCGCGGGGAGACCGAGCGCAGCAGAGGAGATGCGCAGCAAGTCTTCCTGAGTGCGTTTCGTGGCGCCGTAGATGGAAGACGGCGACAGCCGTGCTGCCTCCGCGGTGGGGACGGGTACCCAGCAGGGTGCGGCACAGCGTGGGCAGGTGGGATTCCACTGCCCGGCATCCAGCGTTTCGTAGCAGCGCGGAAGGGGGTAAACCCGGCCGCAGTCGTTGCAGTTATATGCTCCCTCGCCGTACACGGCACGCGACGAGGCAAGAATGACCCGCTCGATCTGCTGCGGTGAATCAGCCAGGTAGTTGAGAAACTCGCAGAGTCCGCTGAAGTTGGTTTGCGCGTAGCGGGCGATCTCATACATCGACTGCGCCGTGCCGGTTTCCGCGGCCAGGTGGACGACGTAGCGAACCCCCGGCAGGATGCGTGCCCAGTCGGCGGCGCTGCGAACATCGCCGCGAACGACCCCAACGCGCGGGTGACGCACAATTGCATCTTCACAAAGATGGGGGACGGCTCCGTGAACCGGGGGAGAGAGATTGTCGAACAGCACAACGTCGTGGCCTAATTCGACCAGCGTGGAGGCCACGCGCTTTCCGATGAAACCCAGACCGCCCGAAATAAGGACCTTACCGTCTCGCTTCATGGACAGCCCAAATCCGGCCAACTTTGGCTCGCCCGGGCAGGCCGAAGTTACAAGGGCAGGCTGCGCCGGAACGTATCCGATACAGTCCTCTACATCGGCCACCCGAACCAGAGAGAAGTTGCACAGCGCTCCCCGAGCATATCATCCCCGTGGAAATCGAGCTTTCTAACATTTCGGACGGAATCTCTAGCTGTTCGCTCCGACGCGCAAGTGCGGGACGATAAATTCCCATATTGGGCTTCACAGCTCGACGGATTTTGGTTGTGCAACCGAAACGAGTTGAACGACAATGGGAACGATTCGTGACCTCCCCCAAGAAAGACTGAGGTCTAAGATGAAACTGCTCAGCGCCAGGCAGGTTTCGTCGTTTGCGCTACTTTCCATCGTGACTGTTGCGGGAGTTGCCTCCGCGCAGCACAATCGAATTCAATCCGTTGCGGAAACCACTGCGACGGATCCGCAGACCGCCGCACTCAAATCCGTTCGCGCGTTTCCCCAGTTGCACCTGCACGGCGGACTGGAACTCACGTACCTGGGCATGTTCAGTCCGGATGCGGTCTACCGCCCGCACTCCGGAGCGACAGGCACCGGCGCCGCCGTGCCGGGAGAAGGCATTGAGCCGGCGGCCACTGCGCGAGGCGGCGCTCCCGCCAGCATTGCTCCGGAATGGATGCTGCTCTCCAGCGAGCGCTTGGCAGAGAACTTTGAGCCTCCCGGCCGGGCGCAAGCGGCGCCTCGAGCGACCACACCTGCGGCCTCCATTCGCAATCATCTTTTGACTTACGCTTACGGACGCATCAGCGTTATGAACTGGCCGCGCGCGCTCGTCACCGATTCGCAGGGTCGCGTGGTCATAAGCGACCCCGGCGCCAACGCCGTTCACGTGCTGGATCCGCGAGGCAAGACGTCGTTTCGTCTCGTCTGCGGAAAGGGCTATCGCGTACACAGGCCGTCGGGTGTGGCCGTGGATGGCGAGAACAATATTTACGTGGCCGATCCGGAGCACGGCATGATCGTCGTGTTCGACCAGTACGGCAACTTTCAGCGGTACATCGGAAACTATCGGGGCGAGCCGGAATATGCTCGACCGCAAGCCATTGCCATCGATGTCGCCCGCCGGCATCTGTTTGTAGTGGACTCGCCCAGAAACATGGTGTTTGAGCTTGATCTGGACGGCAATGAACTCAAGCGGTTGGGCAAAAACCGCCGCGGCGAGGGCGTCGGCGAGTTTGATGCCCCCACTGACATCGCGCTGAATCAACACCATATCTACGTTCTTGACCGTTGGGGCATGAGAGTACAAGTACTCGACAAAGACTTTACTCCGGTCGGCAGCTTCGACCTGCCAGGCCTGCGCGAGCCGCAGCGTAATCACCAAATCAGTCTGGCAACGGACGAAGAGGGGCGGGTGTATGTCAGTGGCTTCCTCGATGCCAGTGTGCACGTCTATAGCCCGGTGGGGAAGCTGCTTTCGGGCTTTGGGCAGACGGGCACGAAGGCCGGACAGTTCGCCCAACCCGGCGGCCTCTGGGTGGACGGCAGGAACCGGTTGTATGTCGCCGACTCCGGAAACGGCCGAGTGCAGATGTTCCAGATCACATCGCCGTCCGTCCTGTCAGACTTGAGCGAAAGTGGCAGCGCCGGCGCCTCAGCCGAATAGTGACGCCGCCGAACCTGCTGGACGACCGCCCGCGAGCACTGTTTACCAGTCGTGAAACCAGCCGAATTTGCGCTTGAATCGGTCGGTCCAGGTTTCTAAACTATAGGAGCTTTGACGTAGTCTCCTTCTCCGCGACGCCGTTCCGGCGTCGGCAACGGTAGCCCTTTTCCTCGCGGCGGAAGTCAAATTCGGCCCATTTGTTGCAAGACGGGTGCGAGATAATGGGGTTTTTGAGAGATACACACAAAATATTGGGTTTTCTAAGTTGACTCCCCAATGAACTGCACGTAAAGTTGCACTGGCGTTAGCGTGCATGAGCGGTGCTACAGAAGTTCGCAAGGGGATTCCGGGGTTAGCAGACAGTTCAACCACCCCATACGCGAAGGAGTGAAAGTTGCTCAAAATAAAGAAATTGCAAATTCTCGGGTTCAAGTCGTTCTGCGATCGCACGGAGCTGAAGTTTCAGGGTGACGGGGTCGCAGCGATTGTGGGCCCGAACGGCTGCGGAAAGTCGAACATCTCCGACGCAATTTCTTGGGTGCTGGGCGAACAGTCGGCGCGGTTGCTGCGCGGCGTAAATATGCAAGACGTAATTTTTGCCGGCACGCGCGAACGCAAGCCCCTGGGCATGGCCGAGGTTACCCTCACGCTGGTCGATCCGCAGCTCTATGGCGGGACGGGCGAGCCCGAGATCGAGATTCGAGACGACCTGCCAGAGGAGGATTGGGACGAGTCGTCGATGCGATCGTCTGCCGCCTGCGAGGCAGAACAGTACATCGACGAAGTTCGTCCCGGGCAGGAAGAGGAACTGCCCGAGGGCGCAGGTGAAGCTGATGCCGTCGCAAACGGTGCCGAGGCTTCGGCTGAAGGAGTGGCTGCTGTTGCCGAAGGCGGTGCCGTTCCGATAAGCGGTACGACGGCTTCAGCGGATGCTCCGGCGGAAAGCGCGACCGTGCAATCTACCGCTCCCCACGTGGTGCTGAAGATCCGGCGACGCAAATTTAAGCGGACGTTCAAAGCGGGCGAGATTGCGGTGACGCGCCGCCTGTTCCGATCAGGTGAAAGCGAGTATCTGCTCAACGGCAAGCTGTGCCGGCTGCGCGACATTCAGGACATCTTCCTGGGTACCGGCCTGGGCCCGGAATCGTACGCCATTATCGAGCAGGGGCGCATTGGCCAGATCCTGAGCAGCAAGCCGACCGATCGGCGCGCGATTATCGAAGAAGCTGCGGGCATTACCAAGTTCAAGACCCGCAAGCGGCTGGCTGAGGCACGGCTCGAGGACGCAAAACTCAACTTGGCCCGCATCAATGACATCTTCGACGAAGTGACTCGGCAGATGAACTCGCTGAAGCGGCAGGCCGGCAAGGCCGAGCGCTATGCGAAGCTGCGCGATGAGATGCGGGCAAAACTGCGCGTGGTGCTCGCCAGCAAGTTTGCTCAACTGGATGCCGAGGCGGCGTCCCTCGATGAGCAACTGGCGGCCGTGGGCGAGGAGATCCGTACCCACGGCGAAGCCGTTGCGGCGATGGAAGCAGAACACGGCGAGCGCACCCAACGAGGATACGCGATTGAGCGCGAAGGCAACGACAACCGCGACCGGCTGAACGCGGTCGTGATGCAGATTGAACGGGCGGCGGCGCGACGCAGGACCAACGAGGAGCGTTGCGCGGAGTTGGACGCGCGGTCGGCCGGAGCGCAGGCTGAGCTGGGCAGCACAGACGAACAACTCGCGAAGCACCACGACGAGCTGGCGGCAAACCGCACTGTGTTGGAGTCGGCCAACGCGGACGTCGCGCTGGCGCAGGACGAGTTGCAACAGCGGCAGAACGACGCCACGGTTGCGTCAGCCACGCTGATGGATGTGGAGCGGCGGCAGGAACAGAGGCGTGCCGAGATTCTCCAGGCGGTGTCGGCGGCGTCGGCAGTCCGCAACCGCATTACCCAGGCGGAGGAACGCATCGCTGCTCTGGACCGCGAGTCGCGGCGTCTGGAAGAAGAGACGAAGACCGCGCAACAGCAACTCGAGCATTTTGGCGGTCAGCGCGGACAACTTGGGTTGGAGTTCGAGTCCGCCTCGCAGCGCGTGGATGCGCTGGCCACGCAGATCGACGAAAACCGGCGCTTGCTGGCGCAGAAGCACGCCGATGAGGCACATGGCAAGCAGCATCTCGACACCTTGCGCGCGGACTACGCAGGACTGATCGGTAAGAAAGGCTCGCTGGAAGCGGTGATCACGGAGCACGGATATTCGACCGACTCAGTGCGCCGGCTGTTCAAGTCAGGCGCGATGAGCGGCGGCCGTGCGCCGGCCGGCGTGCTGGCCGACTTCCTGGAAGTTGAAGACCGCTACGAGCACGTAGTCGATGACTTCCTGCGCGACGAGCTGAATTTTATCGTGGTGAAGTCGTGGGATGCGGCAGACGAAGGGCTGCGCCTGCTGCGCACCGATGTCGATGGGCGTGCAACGTTCCTGGTGCATCCGGAGGACGCGCAGGCGAAATTCTCGTTTGCGGCGGAAGAGGTCAACTATCACGGAGGCGAGCGCGAGGGCGTGGTTCCGTTGAAACACTGCATCCGCGTGCTGGACGGATTTGGGAAGTCTCTGGAGGTGATCCTGCCAAAGCTGGGCAACGGGTACATCGTGCCGGATCCGGAAGTGGGCCGCGACCTGGCGCTGCAGAACCCGGATGCATTCTTCCTGTCGCAGTCGGGCGAGTGCTTCCACAATGTGACGGTGACTGGCGGCAAGCAGCGCAGCGAAGGCCCGCTGGCCCTGAAGCGCGAACTCCGTGAGGTTCTGCGGCAGGCGGCGGAAGTCGAGCAAATGATGGCGTTCGAGCAGACGCGCGTCACGGCGTTGGGCAGGGAAATCGGCGAGCTCGCTTCCCTGCTGCAGCGCCTGGAAGACGACAAGCGCGAGGCTGAGCGTCAGGCGATGACCTCGGGCCACACGCTGCAGCAACTCGACGCCGAGATGGCGCGGGTGCGCGAGCGCCTTACCACGTACCAGCGGGAAACGTCTCGTCTGGTGGCAGAATGCGGCGAATGTGAGGTCGCGATTGCGTCCTATCGGACAGAACTCGGCATCCATGAGCAGCACAAAGAGTCGCTGGAAGCAGCGATGCAGGCGGCCAGCGGGAGCTTGGAGGAACTGCGCCAGCGCCGCGATGACGCCGCGCAACAGGCCAGCGATGCGCGGGCGCGGCTGGCGACGCTGGAGGAGCGGCGCCGCGGAGCCGCGGTAACCGTGCAGCGGCTGGAAGAGATGGTAGGGGAGATTTCCGCGCGCCTCGACAAGCTGAAAGGCCAAATTGAAGCCGCTGCAGCGGAGAAGGAGCAGCGTGAACTGGAGAACGCCCGGCTGGCCGAGCAGGTGGTGGAATGGGTAGCCGCGCGCGATGCCGCACAAGCGCGTGACCGCGAACTGCAGGATGAGCTGCAGGCGGTCCGCGTGCGGCTGGCGGAGCTGGAGGAATCGCTGAAAGCGGCGCGGCTGGAGCTGGACGCAGCGCGCGACCGCCGTGGCGCACTGTCAGCCGAGCAGGCTCGGTTGCAATCCGACGCGCAGCACATGGCGGAAACGTGCATTCAGGAACTCAGCCAGCCGCGTGAGGCGCTGCTGGCGGACGAATCGCTCGCGATGCTCAGCGGTGACGAACTCAGCACCGAGGAGGCGCTCTACAAAGACATGCGCACCCGGCTGGAGAACATGGGCCCCGTGAACATGATGGCGCTCGAGGAGTATCAGGAGACGGCGCAGCGACACCAGTTCCTGGAGACGCAGCGACAAGACTTATTGCAGTCCATTGAGAACACGCTGAAGACGATCAAAGAGATCGACATCATCTCGCGACAGAAGTTTGAGGAGGCGTTCGCGCGCATCAACCAGAACTTCGGGGCGACATTCACCAGGCTATTTGGTGGCGGGCAGGCTTTTATGCGGCTCACGGATCAGGAGAACGCGGCGGAGAGCGGCATCGACGTAGTGGCTTCGCCTCCAGGCAAGAAACTGCAGAACGTCTTGCTGCTGTCGGGCGGTGAGAAAGCGCTCACCGCGCTGTCGCTGTTGGTGGGAATCTTCCAGTTTGCACCCAGCCCGTTTTGCATTCTCGACGAGGTAGACGCGCCTCTCGATGAAGCGAATATCGAGCGCTTCACGAAGCTGGTCGAGGAGATGAGCGGACAGACGCAGTTCATCATCATCACGCACAGCAAGAAAACCATGGGAATCGCGCCCACGATGTACGGTGTCACCATGCAGGAGCCCGGCGTATCTAAGCTGGTGTCGGTGCGGTTCCATGAAGAGCCCGCGAGGCTGACCGCATAGCCGTTGTTCTCACTGGTTTCTGCAGTCGCCGCCTCTCCGTAGTTCCTTGAAACAGCAGGATGCGGCGCTGAAGCGCCGCATCTCTACCGGCGTCACGCAACGAAGGACCGCGCCTCGGTCACTTTCCCGCGGCTGTTGCGGACGATTCAAAGCTGATCGCGGTGTCCTTTCCTCCGAAGTCGATCTCGTTTATAGCCCGCATATTGTTGGAAGTATCGAGCACCACCTGGCTGGAGTCGGACTTGCGATTGAGGGTCTTTACCTGTCCGCTCGCGGTTGCCACCTGTTTGCGTCCCTGCATGAATGTCACTTGCGCGTTGCTGCCCTGGATGTCGTACTTCACCACGTACTCGCCGGCCGGAATGTTTACGCCGTTCAGCGTGGCATCGTGATAAAGAGTTAGGTTTTCCGATTTGGGTTTCGCGAATGCGCCCACGGAAACCATCAGAGCAAGGGCAAGCACTCCCAATCGAGCAACTACTCTTGTCATCGAAGAATCTCCTTGTGTACTGCATGTCACGGCGGCTCCGATGTTGCTATGCGATGCGTTGCGCCGGGCCACCCTCCTGCGAGCGAAACGCACTGTCGTATTTGCGAGGACAGCAAGCCTCAACCACCTCACCGCCCTCCGGTGTTACGACATAAGACGAAGTTGGTTCGCCTTCAGAAGCGGCGTGTGGATTCGGCGCGAGAGTGCTGCTGGTACAAAGATTCTGTCCACTCGAACGCCGCACAGTGGCGCTCGTCACGCGATGCTGCAATTGCTTCGACGTTGGCTTGGGACGAGTGGAATTGAATTGCGGACGAGTGGCAATCCCGCGGAGGCAGTTGCTGCCGGCAATCGATGGCAAACGGATGATGAAAGACCTGCCGCTAGTCCCAACCCATGCGCTGCCGCAGCGAGGTAATGTGCGCGGTGTGGTGCGCGGAGTGCCATGCGTAAAGCGCCAGCATGCGGTTCAGATCGAGGACGCCGATCTCCGGGTGGCGCAGGGTGCGAGCAAAGTCGGACGAGTCCATGGCGCGAAGCAGTGTGACCCAACGGGCGTGGAGCGCCGCCAGCATTTGTTGCGATATCTCAATTGGGGTTTGGGCGGTGTCGGCGAGCTTGGCCCACATGTCTTCCTTGTATGGCTTGATCGTAGGTTCGTACTCGGTGAGAGCGAGCTTAAAACGAATGTAGGCGTTGGCGTGACTGTCGGGCACGTGATGCGCGAGTTGCCGGACCGTCCAGCCTTCCGGACGATACGGCGTTTCAAGCTGCGCTGGCGAGAGGCCGTGCAAAGCCCTTGCAAAATTTGCCGGCAACTGCTCCAGCACTTCGATGTAGTGCTTCCGGCGTTTGGCCATCTGCTCTCCGTTCTCCGGCGGAACCCACTCAAACTTGCCGATCGGGTAGCGTAGGTCTTCCATCGCCACGTCCTCCTCGTCGCTCGTTGCCCCCGATTCTAATTGATCGAGCGAACGCTTTCCGAAGACAACAGCTCCACGGTACAGGGACCCGCAACCTGCGCTTGCTGTGCCGGCGCAGCCGCGTTGTTACTCTTCTCCGGGGGTCCCTTCTTGTCGCCTTTCTTTCCGCTGGACTTTGCCTTGGCCGCGGGAGCAGGTACGACACCACACTTCACCGCGCCACGCATCAGCACCCGACCCGAACTCTGATCCGGAAAATCAATACCGAGGTCAGCCGACTTCACCACATCGGCCATGGCCTTGATTTCGTCGTCGCCGTTCACGAACTTGACCTGCTCAACCTTTGCCGGCGACGCAAGTACAAAGAAGTCGCCTGTTCCCTTTCCGGCGGCGCTGAGCTTATGCACACGTTGCGACTCCAGTTCGGTGCGCGCTTTTTCGATCCGCGCATCGAGGTCGCCTGTTACTCCAAACCCAGTGAGCTTGGCGCGCGCGTCGACGCTGGGCGATTCGGTCGCTAGAGAAAGGATGTAGTAATGGATCGCGTCTTCTTCATTGCCGCGTTTCTCGGCGATTTCTCCCAGGTGCACGCCAACCTCGCCGGATGGTCTTGCATCCCACGCCGCGCGGATGTAGCGCTCGGCAACTTCGAGATTGCCGCGTTTGAACTCCACCCATCCCTTGGTGTCCCACACGGCGTAAAGCAGATTGGCAGCGTAAACATCCTGCATGCGCAAATTGTCGAGGTTCACGTCGCGCAACTGCGTTTCCAGAGCATTGATGGCTGTGTCTGAGTACTGACTCGCTCGGTCGAGCTGCACGTTTTGCTCCGAGAGCGAGTAGGCGATATTGTTCCACACCACGGGCGTCGGCGACTGCGCCGTGGCGCGGTCGAAGGCCGCCATGCCCTTGTCCACCTGGCCCGTGGCGATATATGCCTGACCCAACGAGATCTGGAGCAATGGATTGTTGTCCTGCAGCGACGCGGCCTTTTCGAGCTCCGGAACCGCATCGTTCCAGCGCTTGAGCTTGGCATATAACTGGCCCAGGCCGATGTGCGCAGGCGCGTCGAGCGGGGTCACTTCGATCGCTTTTTGGTATTGTGCGATGGCGTCGTCGTAACGCTGTAGGCCCTCGTACGATGCCCCGAGCAATACGTGCGCATATTCGTCGTAGGCATTAGCATCGATCTGCTTCTGGAAAGCGCTTGCCGCCTTCTCATACTGCCCGTCGGCGAGATAGGCGCGGCCCAGGTTGTCCCACAGGTTCTTGTGTTTGGCATCGGCCGCCGCCACGCGCTCGAACAAGTCGATGGCGAGCTTGAAGTTGTTGTCGTTCGCCGCCTGCACCGCCGAGTCGAAGAGATCGTCCGGCGATTGTTCCTTGCTGAGGCCCGCAGTTCCCGGCGACTTGTTGTCCAACGTGATGTATTGCGACTGGTCAGCATCCACAGTTCGGCGGAACGATGCGTAGTCATCGCGCCGCTCGTAAGGGATCTCTCCGACCAGGATTTTCAGTTTCCTGCTGGCGGTCAGCTTCCCGGAATCGAACTGGTAGCTGGAGTGATACTCGGCGTAATCACGCTTGATGTCCACTCCAATTGGCAGCCGCACACCATACTTGTCGGGAACTGTGAGCTTCACGTCGAACGATGTGTCGATGGTGGGCCCGATCTTGATGGGCTTCGGATTCTTGCTGTCATCCTCCGCAGGCGCAATCGACTGTATCGGCGTCATAGGCAGCGCCAGCTTCGGTGATGCCGCCGACCAGTCGAAGTAGTTGCTCACCGACAGGTCGAAATCGATCTGAAACGGCTTGTCGGTGTTTGCCGGATCTCCGACCTTCAGCTCAGTGATGTCGGCGCCCTTCATCGGGGTCGAGCCGAGCATCACCTCGAAGAGGTTCTTCCACTTATTGTTGGGAATCTGGCGCAGAGCGAAGCGCAGTGGCAGCTCCGTATCGCCGCGCGCTGACGCGCTGAAATGTCCCGTGAGCTTGCCGGTGTCGTTCAGCGAGCCTGTGACGCTTCCGCGATCGTAGCTCTCAAACGGCAGGTCGGCGGGCGTGCGCACGAGATCCGATTTGCCGTCCGGCGACACCGCCAGCGCCTCTTTGTCGCGCAGCGGATACGCCAGCATGCGGAACGGCGCCACGCCATTCGTGCTGTCGAGCCAGATCTCCTGTCCATCGACATTCACGCGCGTGATGACGTGGTCGAACTGGCTGGGCGATGGAACATCGGGGTCGAGCTTGTGCTGGTAGCCGATCAATACGGAAGTTGAGTCGAAGCCTTGCGCGGCCAACAGAGCCGCCAGCAGAGTGTTCTTGTCCTTGCAGTCTCCGTACCCGTTTGCCAGCACTTCCGACGCTGCATGCGGCTGGTAGCGCCCCAGGCCGAACGACAGGCTCACATAACGAAAATCGCTGGACACGAAGTCGTACAGGGCCTTGACCTTATCCATGTCGGTGGTCTTGCCCTGCACCAGTTCCGCGGCCTTGGCCTTGATGGCATCGTTGGACTGGCGGCGGTCCTTCTCCAATCCGCCGTACCAGTCGCCCACCTGCTGCCAGCTTTCGAAAGTGGTGAGCTGCACGTCCGGTGTGCCGTCTTCGTCGCGGCGTCGCGAACGGCGGTCGTTCTTCTTCTTCTTCTGGTCCGTGTCTTCGTCGGATTCCACATGCGAGTGTTTCCAGCGATAGATGCGCCGGTCGGCCTGCTCCGTCACACTCGGTTCAACGCCTGGGTCGCTTTTCAGCTTGATGGCCCGCGCCTTCGGAACATTCACCTCGAGCTGCTCGTCCAGCACGATGCCGCGATCATGGAAGTCGTAGCTGGTGTAGAACTGCCCCGGAGTAAGCGGGTTCACGATGTTCCGCACAAAGCGGTACTCGAGAATATCCCCCGGACGCAGCGCGGGCACGCTGATGTGCTTCTCGTGATAGTCGCTGTACATCAGGGCGTTGGGGTACGTCACGTCCTGGATCGCCGACGCTTGTGCCGTGACCACCTGGCCGTCCGGTTTGATCACGCGGACGTAGTCGATATCGAGACGGTCGCTAAGCGCACTGTAGCCTACCTTCAGCTGCCCGAGTGCTTGCACCCCGGCGTCGCTGTTGACCTTGATGCGGGCGTCAATCTGCTCAGTTCCGGTACCGTCGTTCTCGAAGCGGAACGACTCGTGCAGCATTTCAGTCACAAACGCTTCGCCCGAGTAGTCATCCGCAGGTTTCGCCGCTGCAGTAGCGGTCTGGGCCGGAAGTATCGAACTCAGGCCCCAGACCAGGAGAAGGACCGACAAAGTCTTGCGCATAACGATATGTCTCCATCCTACGCGGATTGGATGGGGTTGGGAACGATGCGGCCGTCTACCGCAATGACGTACCGGGCCCGGCGAACTCCGAAGGCGGCCACGGCCCGCTGAGGCGCAATCGGACGCCTTCCGACGGTCCGGCGCTGCGCAAGGCTGCGATGAATCGCTCACGGTCGCTCAACCTCAGCAACGCATACCACAGGCGGTTTCGACGCTCCTGCTTGGCGCGCCATTCCACAACAATTCCAGCCGTCACGCTGCGGAGTTTTGTGTCGGTGGCAGCGACGCGCGCCTCGGCTTGCTGGCGGCGCTTGAGATATTCCGCACCACTCACCGGCTTGCCCAGATCCACACTCTCGTCTTCGGCCCAGCTCGCGCTAAGTTCGTACTGAATCATGCCGGCCAGGCGGGTAAGGGCCTCGGCCGTCACTGCGCGTTGCTCCGCCACCAGCTTGTCGACGGCAGCCTCATCTTCCACCAGCGCCGGAAACGGAAAGGCAATTACCGTGGTCACCCCAACCAGGTCACGCAGCACCTGTCGATATCTCCCTTCCGCAGCCTTGCCGGACGCGCCTTCGAACAGCGTCTCGGGATTGGCGACGTCGCTGCAATACACGCGCAGTCCAGCGCAGTCGTGCAGACCGACAGGCTGTTCGCCAACGCCGATAAGATCACGCGTCGGCTCCTGTGTGATAAGTGAAACGCAGTAGAGAAGGCGAGCCAAAATCCAACCTGATACGGCGAAAAGACGCTCATCGCTTTTCGCAGAAAAACCCGCTCGGGCCGGGCGCGAACGGGTCGTCACTGACAACGAAGAACTGCAATCTGACAACTATCTGCGCGGTCCGCGTCGATCGCGGTCGCGTCCACCACCGTGGCCGCCACGGCGTCCGCGATCGCGGTCGCCATCGCGGCGCGGCGGACGGTTGTCCGCCCGATTGTAGTTGGGCTCGTCGGCTGCTTCGTGCCCGCCTTCGATGGTCACGGCGACGCCTTCGCCCTCGGTGTGCGCTTCGCCGCCGCCCATCTTGGCGCGCTGCTCCTTGAGAATCGCCTTGCGCGACAGCTTGATGCGATTGCCTTCCACGGCCAGCACCTTCACCAGAATCTGGTCGCCTTCCTTCAGCTCGTCATGCACGTCAGCCACCCGGTGCTCGGCAATTTCGCTAATGTGCAGCAGGCCGTCGGTGCCGGGCAGAATCTCCACGAACGCGCCGAAGTCCGCCAGCCGCGTCACCTTGCCCAGGTAAGTCTTACCCACTTCGGCGGTCGCGGTGATATCGGAGATCATCTGCAGCGCCTTCGAAGCCGCTTCTTGATCGTTCGACGAAACGTTCACCTTGCCGCTGTCGTCCACGTCAATCTTCACGCCCGTCTGCTCAATGATGCCGCGAATGACCTTGCCGCCCGGCCCGATCAGATCGCGAATCTTGTCCACCGGAATCTGCACCGTATAGAAGCGCGGCGCGAACTCGCTGAGCGTAGTGCGCGGCTCGGCAATGATCTCGTTCATCTTGTCGAGGATGAACAACCGGCCGCGGCGCGCCTGCTCCAGCGCCTCGCGCATGATCTGCGGCGTAATGCCCATCACCTTGATGTCCATCTGCAGCGCGGTGATGCCTTCGCGCGTGCCCGCCACCTTGAAGTCCATGTCACCGTAGTGGTCTTCCGCGCCCGCAATGTCGGTGAGGATTGCGTACTGCTCGCCTTCCTTCACCAGCCCCATCGCCACGCCCGCCACGGATGCCTTCAGCGGAACGCCGGCATCCATCATGCTCAGCGAGCCCCCGCACACCGTCGCCATCGACGACGAGCCGTTGGATTCGAGAATGTCGGACACCACGCGCATCGCGTATGGCCAATCCGTTTCGCTCGGCAGGACTGCCGACAACGCCCGCTCGGCGAGCGCCCCGTGACCGATCTCGCGCCTTCCCGCTCCGCGCAGGAATGCAACTTCGCCTACCGAGAACGGCGGGAAATTGTAGTGCAGCATGAAGCGCTTCTTGGCTTCGCCTTCGAACGCTTCCAGCCGCTGCATGTCGTCAGCGGTGCCCAGCGTGGTGGTGACCAGCGCCTGTGTCTCGCCGCGCGTAAAAATCGACGACCCATGGGTGCGCGGCAGCACCCCAACCTCAATCCAGATGTCGCGAATCTGGTCGAACGCGCGGCCATCCGGTCGCCGTTTCTCGTTGATGACCTGCTCGCGGAACACCTGCTCGCGCAGAATATCGAAGTACTTTCCCGCCTTCTTGCGTCCGTCCTCGTCTTCCTCCGCAATCGCGGCCTTCACTTCGTCCTTCAGCGCCTTGATCTTGGCGTAGCTTTCGTTCTTTGGATACTTCTCGGTGTTCATCGCATCGGCCAACTGCGCGCCGATCTTGCTGCGCAGCTCTCCCAGGTAGGCGAGGTCAAGCTCCACCGGATCGACCGTACGCTTGCGCTTGCCTGCCTTCTGCGCAAGATCGTTAATGGCGGCACAAATCTTCTTGATCTCCTGGTGACCGAACTCGATAGCGGCCACCACGGTCTCTTCGGAAACTTCCTTCGAACCCGACTCGATCATGACGATGCCGTCGTTGGTTCCGACGACCATCAGGTTGAGCATGCCTTCACGCTGCTCTTCGTAAGTCGGATTGATCACGAACTCTCCGTTCACCTGTCCGACCCGCACCGCCCCGATGGGGCCGTGGAATGGAATGTCGGAAACGCACAGCGCCACCGACGCGCCGTTAATGCCCGCAACGTCGGGATCGTTCGTCGTGTCCGCCGACAACACCATGGCAATGACCTGCGTCTCGCAGCGGAATCCTTCCGCGAACAGCGGGCGAATCGGGCGGTCGATCTGACGGCTGGTCAGAATTTCCCGCTCGCTGGGCCTGCCTTCGCGCTTGATGAATCCGCCCGGAATCCTGCCCGCAGCATAGGTGTACTCGCGGTAATCCACCGTGAGCGGGAAAAAGTCGATGCCCTCGCGGGGCTCAGCGTTCGCGCACGCCGTCGCCAGCACGACGTTGTCGCCGATGCGAACTATACAGGCACCGTGTGCTTGCTTGGCCAGTTTGCCGGTTTCAAAATGGATGGATTTGCCGCCGTGGAGTTCAACCGTTACTTGGTGTTTCATTCATCTTCCTTCTGTTGGAAACGCACTCGAGCATCGGGTGATCCATTGAATCGGGTCCCCCACTCCGCCTTCTTTTGGCGCGGTGGGTGCCTTCGTCTCCCCTGGCTCGAATTTGATGTTGGATTTCATGTCAGCCGAGAGAGGCTGAAACAGCAGGCGACCGAAGCCACCGGGCGACCGTCGCAGTTCGAATCGTTGTGACTTTCCGGATCGGCTGCACCAATTCGGAATGCCTGCCGCGGCACCATGGGCCAGGGCAGGCGAAAACTTGACGCACAACACGCTGGTAGAGCGGGAATTCAGGCGGACAACCGTTACTTACGGATGCCGAGTTTCTGAATGACCTCTTTGTAGCGCTCGGTATCGTTCTTTCTGAGGTAGTCCAGCAAGCTGCGACGCTTGCTGACCATCATGAGAAGTCCGCGCCGGGAGGCATGGTCCTTCTTATGCGTCTTGAAATGCTCCGTCAGTTCACCAATCCGCTCACTCAGGATCGCAATCTGAACCTCCGGCGAACCGGTGTCGTTCGCGTGAGTACGGTACTGGCTGATCAAGGCGGTCTTTTTCTCTCGTGCTAACACTTCTCTGGGTGCGCTCCTACTCTGTTTTAGTCGTATGTTGTTACGTAATAAAGAATAACACGCGTCTAAGCCGGCGGCAAAGCAACCTGCGCTCGGAGTTCGCAAGTCTCCCAGCGACAGAGAGGGTTTCTAGCAAAGCGACTGCTTGACGGTTGATCTGTGGCTCAGACTTACTTGACGAAGTATGAAAACGCAACCAGACCGTCTCCAAGCCCATGCGCGATCATTCCCGGCGCCAGGCTTCGGCGCCACAACGCCACGATCGTCAACAAGCTACCAATCAACAGAACTGGCACTAACCGAATCCAGCCTTGATAGAAATGCCCTTGCGTAAAGATGACCACTTGCAGGACAGAAGCGAGCAACGCGTTTCCCAATAGAGCCTCACACTGTCTCTGGACATAGCCGCGGAAGACGAATTCCTCCACGAAGCCCGCGGTCAGCGCCGCTGCCAGAGAGGCCAGCGCTTCAAGGGCACTCTGCGGCGAAAACATCGCGCGCAACGCCGCGTTATCTTGTTGCAACCGTCCCAGCCAGGCATTGGATAGGTTGCCGATGACCATCATTACCAAAAGAGTCGCAAGCGCGACGCCTAGGTCGCGCATTACGTCCTGCCAGCGGCTCCATCTAGCCGCGATCAACTCGCGCCACGTTATTGTTCCGCGGCTACGGATGCCAAACAACGCGATGCCAAAACATACCCACAGGAAAACGATCAGAGTGAGGCATGTCTTTATGAACACGCGAGTATGCTCGGGTCCATGAGGACTAATTTCCGCCACTCGCAGCGCGCCCGTCCAGTGCAGGACGAGCGGGAAGGAAAGCAGGACCACAAGCAGAAGGCAGGAGTTGCAAGCGCTTGCAATTCCGCGGGTCAGACGCCAATCAAAATGATCGCTTGCCATCGCCGTCCCTCAGCCCACGATTGTAACCCTCAAATCAATCGGCTCAACCGAATCTTGAAGCAGGCAACCGACCATGAGTTCGTGGGACGGGCAAGCCTTAGCAGAACGATTTTCAAAGCCTCTTGATGAGGGAACTGAAAACATAATCCCAAGATCAGGATGGAGTACGCCAGTGAAGTCCTTTGAAGCGGGCATAGTCGCGATCCAGCGTGATCCACTCGCATCCTGACTCAATCGCCAGTGCGGCGAACCATGCGTCCGCTACCAGGTTCCCCCGCGCGTTCGCCTCAACGCAGAGCCTTGAGAATATCTCCCAGTGCAGTGGACCAGGGTTGATCACCTCACAATGCGGGTGTTGCAATAAGCCTTCGCAATATTGAAGGGTCTCATCCAGCTGGCTCGGCTGCACGAACGCCTGGGGGTTCGTCACAATCCGGACCACTCCGCTCAAAACTTGCGGCGACATTCCGAATTTGCTTTCTCCATTTACGACGCCATCCAGCCAGGCCCGGCACAGAACATGGTCATTCGAATCCGCGCGAAATGCTTGTAAAAGGACATTGACGTCTGGGAGAGTCATCGGCCTTCCATTTTCTCCAGAAGATCGGCGGAGTTATTCAGATCGATTCCGGGCATAACTCCTCCCGACGCCTTAGAAATCGGCAACTCGTACCTCTTTCGCCGTGTCGGCTTCGGTTCCGCCAGCAGCACCCTCAGCCCCTCCTCGATCATCGAAGTCAAGGTACGTCCATCTTCGGCGGCCTTTTTCTTGGCCTTCCGCAAAAGTTCATCCGGTAGCAATACGGTGGTACGCATATGTATATATTCATACCCTATGCATAAATATGTCAAGTCGAGGGATCCGCAGCCGGATCTCGGCGCAGCTTCTGCATTCCATGATGATTTCATGCGTGTGGCCCCCAGTTCGTCTCACCTCTTTCCTGCTCCCCCGTCCATTCTGTTACTGTACCGGGAGGTCATTCTTCGGTGGCTACCGCGGTGATGGATACCCGAGTCGGCAGGACCTTCAAAGCGTTCCAGTACCGCGACTTCCGCCTCATGTGGGTGGGTGCCTGCACCTCCAGCATCGGCACCTGGATGCAAATCGTCGCCCAGGGCTGGCTCATCTATCGCCTCAGCCATTCCGCCTTCCTCCTTGCTCTCGACCAGTTCCTCGGAGGAATCCCTATCTTTCTCCTTTCGCTTCTCGGTGGCGTCATCGCCGACCGCGTCGAGCGCCGTCGCATTCTTCTGGGCTCGCAATACCTGCAACTGGCCAGCGCAGGAACCCTCACTCTCCTCGTAGCCGCCCACCATATCCACGTCTGGCAAATCCTTTGCCTGTCCTTTGTCTCCGGATTCGCCCAGGCCTTCGGCGGCCCGGCCTACCAGGCGCTCATTCCCACCCTCGTCGAGCGCGACGACATGCCCAACGCCATCGCCTTGAACTCCATCCAGTTCAACCTCGCGGTCACCGTCGGCCCCGCGCTCGGCGGATGGGCCCTCGCCCGCCTCGGCGAAGCCTGGTGCTTCGGCCTGAACACTCTGTCGTTTATCGCCCCCATCATCGCCCTCACCATGATCTCCACCCGATTCCTGCCCCAGAAGACGACCGACACGATGCTGAGGAGCTTTAAGCAGGGTATCTCGTTCGTGCGCAAGCAGGGCTCCATGGAAGCCCTCATCCTTCTGGCATTCTGCATGACCTTCCTCAGTATGCCGATGCGCACCTACTTCCCTGTCTTCGTAAAAGACATCTTCCAGCGCGGACCCGAAACCTACGGACAACTTCTCTCCGTCATGGGCATCGGCTCCATCTGCGGTTCGCTCGCCATCGCCACCTTGGGGAACTTCCGTCACAAAGGCCGCGTCGCCGTGCTGATGCTCATTTGTCTCGGCCTCGGCATTTTCGGCTTTGCCGTGTCGAAGTCGCTCCCTATCAGCTACCTCGTGGTTTTGCTCGTCGGCTTCGCCATGATGGCCGTCTTCGCCACCGTCAATTCGCTGGTCCAACTCATCGTCACTGACGACATGCGGGGCCGCGTCATGAGCGTCTACAATTTCGCCTTCCGTGGCGGCATGCCCATGGGCAATCTTTGGACCGGCTGGCTTGTTCCCCTCCTCGGCGCTCCTTTCGTCCTCGGTGTCAACGGACTGCTGCTCGTCGTCCTCGCCTCCTACTTCGTCATTACCCGCTCCAAAGTCACCGCGCTCTAGCCAAAAACCTGTTCACTCCTGAACACCTCGTCCGTCAACGAACGATCCTCGTCCTCCTCATCGCTCTAACTACCTGTACCAGCGCGAGATAGAGTGGCGAACAACCTGCACTCCATAGCTCCAATACCGGGCAGGAGCAATTCCCATGATTTCCCACAACCTGCTGTACGGCCTTCGCCAGTTGCGCAAGTCGCCGTGGTTTACTCTTACGGCCATCCTCACGCTCGCACTGGGCATTGGCGCCAACACCGCTGTCTTCAGCGTGATGAATGCCGTTCTCCTTCGTTCCCTGCCAGTCTCCCAGCCCAATCGCATCTACAACCTGTTTGTGCCGACCGCACAACCCCAGGGAGCGTTCAATACCGGCAACTCCGACTCTTCGTTTTCTTATCCGGTGTATGAGGCACTGAAGTCCCGCATCGACGTCTTCAGCGATGTCATCGCCTCCGCGCCACTCGAGATCGGCAAGGTCAACATCCGTATCGGCGACGAGCCCGAGACTGCACTCGGCGAACTGGTCGGCGCCAACTTCTTCTCCGCACTCGGTGTCGGCATGGCTCGCGGCCGCGGCTTCACCGCCACCGAAGACAACGGCACGGCTCCTGTCGCAGTCATCAGCTACGACTTCTGGACCCGTCGCTTCGACCGCAGTCCCGACGCCATCGGCAGCACGCTTTACGTCAAGGGCGTTCCCATGACCATCGTGGGCGTCTCCTCCGAAGGCTTCACCGGCCTGCAACGCGCCAGCGCCACCACCGACTTCTGGATCCCCTTCCAGCGGAACAACTCGCTCAACGTCTGGGGCAATCCGCCGGTCGAGGGCAAGCTGTTCTTCGACCAGCCGCGGTGGTGGTGCCTGTTGCTCACCGCGCGCCTCGCTCCCGGAGTCACGCCCGAGCAAGCCGTAGCCCGCGTCACTCCGCTTTTCCAGCAGGCCTCGCGCATCGGACTCGGTGCTCCCAAGCCCGACGAGAAACCCACGCGGCTCGAGCTGCAGCACGCTCGCGGCATGCAGTCTTACAGCGACGACTATCGCCGCCCGCTTTATCTCCTCATGAGCCTCGTCGCCCTCGTGCTCATCATCGCCTGCGCCAATGTGGCCATGCTGCTCATCGCCCGTAACCAGGTGCGCCAGCGCGAGTTCAGCCTCCGCCTCGCTGTCGGCGCCGGCAAAGCCCATCTGTTCTGGCAACTCCTCACGGAAAGTCTTCTCCTGGTCATTGCCGGCGGCGCGATGGGGTGGTTCCTTGCCGGCCTGGCCACGCAAGCCCTGGCGGCATGGTCGGGCATCGACTCGAGTCTGCAACCTGATCGCACGGTTCTCGCTTTTACCATCGCAGTTCTGCTTCTTGCCGCAGTCTTGTTCGGCCTCGCGCCCCTGCGCAGTGTGCTATCGGCTGCTCCGGGCGCCATGCTCAAGTCGTCCGCTCACTCCACCACCGCCGATCGCCACAAGGTCCGCTTTGGCCGTCTGGTCGTCACCGTTCAGATGGCGCTGTGCATCGTTCTCATCGTGGCCGCCGGTTTGTTGCTGCGCACGCTCTATAACCTGCAGAACATTCCGGTCGGCATGCGGCTGCAAGGGTTGGTTGCTTTCGGTGTGAATCCCCAAGGCATTCACGGCCAGCAACCGATCGACCAGTTCTACCGCACCCTCATCGCGCGCCTGCGCACCTTGCCGGGTGTCGAGTCGGTCACCTTAGCCGAGCAGCGTCCCGGAACCGGCTGGAGCGACAACGAACAAGCTTTGGTCGATGGCAATGTTCCAAACTCGGGCAGCGGCGAGTCTGCGCGCATGCGGCTCAATACCGTCGGGCCTGATTTCTTCCACGTCATGGGCATTCCGGTTTTGCTCGGCCGCGACCTGCTCGAATCCGACACCGAAACGTCACAGAAGGTTGCCGTCGTGAACGAAACCTTTGTCGAGCGCTATCTTCAGGGCCAAAACCCGCTCGGACATCGCGTCGGACACGCGCATGGCGAGCGCGTCATTGTCGGCGTCGTGGCCCGCAACAAATACACCACATTGCAAGAAAATGACATCCCGATGATTTGGATGCCCTACACCCAAACCGACGAATTCGGAGTGTCCTCCATGCACGTCGAGATGCACGTGAACGGCGATCCTCTTGCGGTGTTGCCGGCGGCGGCCAAGGCTCTGCACGAGCTCGATCCCAACCTGGCCATGGTCGATCCGCGCACGCAAAGAGAGCAGTTCGACGAGACCATCAACAACCAGCGCCTGTTCTCGCGCCTCAGCATCTTCTTCGGAGTGCTGGCCGGCTTCCTGGTCGCCATCGGCCTCTACGGCACGCTCGCCTACCGCGCCACCCATCGCACAGTGGAGATTGCCGTCCGGCTGGCCGTCGGCGCACAACGCGGGCAGGTGCTGTGGATGCTTCTCCGCGAAAGCCTCA